>JAEAMG010001661.1_pt1 | contig 16156 bp, 17 predicted proteins | sample 8958741 | NCBI WGS metagenome assembly JAEAMG01 (sample SAMN16933256, study PRJNA681125) | bioreactor sludge metagenome | isolation source: anaerobic bioreactor treating anionic surfactant - SDBS | place: India: Bengaluru | collected 2019-02-28
TTCGACAGCGCAAAGAAAAAGCCCCGAGAATCTCAAGATTCTCGGGGCTTCGTGTGCCGGGGGGATTTGAATCCAAAGACACAAATGCCCAGCTCAAATCAGCGTTTCAGGCGCTTGGCCTCGGAAAACTGATTTGTAGGATTTCACTCAGTCGTTGAGCAGTATAGGAACCTTGAGCCTTCCGTCAAGAGCGCATCCAAATCGATTTTCACTTCAAAGGCTTAGCGCGGTACAGGGAGGGTTTTTTGCGTTCAAATCCTTTCTGGGGAGTTGAACTGACTGGATTGATCAAGGCGTTTTGGTTCAGGTGGTTGCCCCGATCAGTCCTCTAAACGCTTTGCTCATGACGTCATGCGACAGGCAGGGCAGCCAGTTCTGCCTGGTTGCCTGCTCAATCATCCGTAACATTCTGCACTTTTCCGAAGGTATCCCAGTGTCCGACCAGTTCATCAACGCGGTCTGGAGTGCGTTCAGTTTTGCTCAGCACTAGGCACCGCGTTGAGCCAACGTATTCCTCGACTAGATAAAGGGAGTCACCAACATCTACACCGAGCTCTTGGAGGACCTCATCGGGAATGCGAATGGCGCCATCACCATCCCAATCCTCGATCACGACTTTTAGCGTTTTCATGTAAATACCTTGCTCCAATTTCGGCTTGCCAGTGACTGGCAGGCTTCTCGCGTACCGCCAAAGCATCTCCGAGATACTGTCTGCATGTCGGCTTCAGTGACATAAGTGATGCTGTTCCCATCCTGGTCAATCAGCACGCCCCCTGCGCCAATTAGCAGCGCATGACCTGCAGCCACATCGTGTGCTGAAACCGGCACAAGCGATACGCCTGCATCCCCATCACCTGCTGCGACTCGTGCCAACCGATAGGCGATGCTGGGCATCGCCACAAAGCAACCTGGTGAGCACAATTCAGAATTGATTTCGGGCTTGTTCGTTGCCGCAGTGCTGACCATAACTCTGCTGTCTTGATTCCATTCTTTTTGGGTGAGTGTCGCTTTAATGGGGCTCCCATTGCGAAGCACACACGGTGCCCCTTTTGCCCATGCGACGCAGTCGGAATCACCATCCAGCAAAACAGGTGCATAGACCACGCCAAGCACCGGTTGGGCATCCTCAAGCAAGCCGACAGATATTGCAGAGCCTTTGTGGCCTTTCAGGAAGTCTGCAGTCCCATCATTGGGGTCAACAACCCAGCAATACCTGGCTCCTGTGAGCCTATGGCCTGTTTCCTCACCCCAGAAATCACAGTCGAGCAGCTGCAGTAACCGCGGCTTTAGCAGTGATTCAATTTCAACATCGACATCTGCTTTATCGCCTGAGCCGCGAGGTCCTTCTGGGCGCTGCCATTCAGTAATGAGCAGCAGGCCAGCGTCTTCGACTAGTTGGACGACCTGTGCAAGAAGGCTTTCGTAATCCATAGGGCTTAATATTGAGTGTTCGCTTTCTGTCTGAGGGCGTGAATGGTTGGGTGTGAGATCATCAATTCCCATGGCGCGATTTCCAGAGGGTGAACTCGGATGGCCGTAATCCGTAACGCGCCAGCACCCCTTCGTGCAGTCGTCGGAGCTCTTCAACGATCAGGGCTTGTACTTCTGGCTGCTCAGTGTCTGAAACATGCTCAGCTACTGCGTGTTGAATGCAGGTCAGTGGATCAAGCTCAGGATGAGTGACGACCTCTCGAATGGTCGATTTGATGAAGTCCCGCCAGGTCAGTCTAAGTGGGTCTGGTTCAGCAAGGTCTTGCTTGATTGCCAGGTACTCCTGCGTTGAGCGTTCATAGGCCCAGAGGTACAGGTCGCGCAGCAGCTCTACCCGGGTCATTTCGTATACGCCCAACGTGGCGCGGCTGTAGGCCTGTTCGGGTACATCCAGAAATGTCAGCGGACATAGGTTGGCGCGAAACAGTGGCAGGTTCGCTGCCAGTCTGGAGGTGCGCTTGTTGATGTCGGCAAAGGGCTGCAGGTAGGGCAGGTGCACCATCATGAAGAACGACTGCTCGAACGGATCAGTAATCTGATTGGCCTTGCTAAGCAGAACCTCCAAGGTGTCCTCAATCTGTTGTGGTGTTGAGAGAGGGCGATAGGTGCTTTTCCCAATGTCGACGGCATGCTGCCGGATGCGGCCTTCATCTGCAGGATTTGGGAGCAGGTTCTCGGCCAAGGCGCTGTGCAGGTTCATCAATGTGTAGCGGTTGAACTCTGCACGTTCAATGTTCTCGACCAACAGCTCGATTGCCGTTTTATGGTTCAAGATCATCTGTGTTTCGATGGCTGCTTTACCTTGTGCGGCCTTTCCATGCTCAATCAGCTGTCGCGTATCGAGTCGCGAGTAGGTGTTCCCCTCCAGGTGACTCGATGCCCACGATAAATCAATCAGCAGGCGATTCAGGACTGCGCGGCTGTACGTGCCTGCAGGCTCCAAGGCATCTGTGGTTTTGCCCATTCTGTGCAGTTGGCGCCGCAGTGATTCTGGCAGGTAGCTCGTTGCGTTCGGCCGGTAGGTGTCAAGAAAGTCGCGCTGGTAGCCTACGGGCTTGCGCGCTTCAGGTGGTTGGTTGATGTAAGCGAGGATGTCCCGGCTGTCTGCCGACAGCGGGATAAAGGACGGAAAGCTATCAGTGTCCAGGGTGCTGGTTTCTGCTTGGATAGCAGTTCCGAAATAGCGCCGTGCTCTACCTTCACCCTGCGCTGAGATCTGACCGCTTGCTATCAGCTTTGCAATCAGTCGCTGCGCTGTTCTCCGAGCAATGTCGGGATGTTTGGCCAATAGCTCAGTCAGCGTCAGACCGTTCCCAGATGCCTGGATACTGTTGAGTATGTCTGTGGAGGAGGGCATAGCTTAGGTGGCGCCGTTTGAATGCTGTTGGCGCAATTATGGCGCAGTTTTCTGAACTGCGCCAATTGGAGTGGCGAATTTGGCGCAGTTCTAGGCGATCTGCGCCATAGCGAGGGCCGAGGGGGCTGAGCGAGGGGTAGTAGTTCAGATGTGCTGGGGCCCTGGATATTGGTACGTCCATGACCAATGAACCTAGATCCCGTTTCAGGTCGTCCGTTTCCGGCCAAATGCCGCCCCCACCGTACGAAGCGGATCTGTCCGCGATTAAGCTAACGGGCGGACAAAAGCGCAGCTTTTGGACGTCCAGCGAACGAAGTGAGCGACAGTTGAGCGCATTGTTGTGCGCTGAACTGGCCCAGGGCTGTCATTAACGATATAGCGAACACGAGGATTCCGACGCAGCATACATACGCCTCATTTTTTGATCCGCTCAGCCATTCGCGCTTGGGGTATTTCCCAAGTGTGACGGATTTTACAAAAGGCCAGCCTATCGCGTAGAAGAAGGTTCCGAGTAGTAACTCGCTTACTACGTAGCCTAGGAAGCGGAGTATCGGGCTGAGTAGTTCGTCCATGTGGCTCCAGCGTATAACGTAAAGGTGACCGGCACGTTGCGGCAAGGGACCGCACGGTTCAGGATTTCCAACGGCACTGTGCGGCCCCTTGCCGCAACGTGTCCGTGTCGACCGACCTGTTAGGGGTCATCGGTGCCTATTCTTCAGCGGAAGACACCCATGGCGCCCGAGATACTTGCGCAACAGCAAGTTTTCCCAAGCTCGCGATGAGGCCAAAGACTTCGACGAGATCCTGTTCAGTTCGGCCGCGCCTGCCTGCCAAATGGTTAGCGGTCCAAAGTCCCTCACCATTTTGGAATAGAAGGTGTAGTTGCGATTCTGGTTCGCCAAGTGCCGCAGTTCGTCGGGCATCATCAGCGGGCGCGAAGTGTAGTCAGTCGCCAGCTTCTTCAGGTACCGCGTTGGCCAACGGCGAAACGCCGAATGCACTGTCTTCTCGATGTACACGATAGTGCTGGAATGGCCGTTCCCGTCGGTGTGCGTGTAGGGTCGCTCGACCGCCCAGACAAGGACCATCTCCTTTCCGGAACGGGCATCGGCACATTGGAAGATTCTCTGCAGCTCGCGGAGCATGGTCTCTCTATCGGCAACGTGTTCCGGAAGCAGCGTTTCTGGCACTGCACGAAACGGCTGCCCTTCGATTGAGGCGTCCTTCAATACCTCGGCAAACATCAAGTCGGCGCGCATTAACTATGACCTCTAACGATTAAGCTAAGGGGCCGGCTTCGCCGGTCCCAGCGAACGGAGTGAGCGCTTTGAGCGCATTGTTAGGTGCCATACCCATTGCTTGCCATGAGGCGTGCAAGGATGTAGTAGCCAAAGCTTGCTAGCTCTGCCTCAGGTAATGAATTTAGCTCAGCAAGAGTTTCCGGCGGGTAGTCCTTGAAGATAAACAGACTTTGGTGCTGCCAGGTGCACAGCTGTTTACCTTTAGCGACATCATCTAGTGTCACGCGCAATGAACCATCAGGCAGCTCAGCTAGACTACACAGAACTGCCATATTCTTGGTCGGGGCTTTCTGAGAACTTTCCATGGCACCTAACTATAAATAGGCGACAGAAGTGGAGTAATTTATTACGCCACTTCTGTCGTATAACGTTTCCTGTCCCTGCGTAACCCCTTGATCCCATTAAGTTGAACGTCTGCAACGTGACAATGAATCATGGAGCAGAAGCGACAAGATCTGCTCCGAGGCTACGTAATCGTTGGATAGTGTGTCTATGGTCGGGTATGGATTAAGCGCTTCAACCTGTGAGCGTCCGCTCCTGGCCGATAGCTGCCCTCGAGTGTCGACCGGTTTCGTCTATTCAAGACGAACCATCGTCAGCCAACCACTGGGTAGTTGGCATCGCCCCATAAGGTGTCTGGGCTGTCCAGCATGATCTGGATGATCAAGGGCACAAGTTTGCCTAGCAGGTTGCAGCAGTCTCGTAGCTGATCCCTGTTCACCCGGCCATTCCAGGTTGCTCCGCCATGAATGAGCTGGTTTCGCAGGGTGTAGATGCGGTTGAACATCACGCCAAGTACCGCGGGCGTATTTCGGTTGGCCAGCGCTAAAGCAGCTGCCTTTTTCCCACTGGCGAAGCGCTCTTTCCACTGTTCTTCGCTGATCTTTCCGCTTTGATGATCCCAGAAGCTTTGGAAGACATACGGGTTGTCCAGCAGCACCCGGATGCTGCCGGAGAACTCGGACCAAACGAGCTTCTCGATGTAGTTGGATGCATCGAACGAGCACAGCTTTTCTAAAAAGGCTTTGAAGGTTTCCTGTTCGGATAACCGCTGCTGCTCGTCGATATCGGTGGCATAGGCTGCGTTGAATGCAATCCACAGAAAAATGAAGCGGCCGTCAGTGTCCTCGGACTGTTCAGCACGGTTCAGCCAGCTCAGGGCTCGATGCAGGCGCAGGCTGAGATTGGGATGTTGCTGGTCGCGTTCTTGGCGGTGGCGTTCCTTCAAGGCCTGGTGGTGCATGCGATAACTCCCTGTGATTAGGGGCAGACCATACCAAGGTTTGCAGGGGAGGACAGCAATGATTCTGATTGACTCTGGGTGGGGGATTAATAGTCGAAGTCACGCGCCAGCTGCTTCCATGGCAGATGTCGAATGGCGCTTGAAATAACCTCGGTCAGTGGCTGCATATGGCACTCGTTCTCAAACCAGGTGACCACTAGCTGGGAGCCATCGCACATCGGGTTTATCGACTCTGAGCAGGTCAGCCATACATGCAGGTTGAGTCGCGGTAGGGAAGGGTGTGCCGGATCACTGACATCTATTGCAGGCTGAATCATGTGGATCTGGCGCTCGCCCCATAACTCCTGGTGGCGAGTCAGCGCACGCTCCATGATCCAGGTGTTGAGGCGCTCATTGGGAGTTCCTTCAATGAGACCGGCATAGGTCAAGTCGTACATGAAGGCCTCAACGGAGACTGATTGCCCACAGTCCAGCTGGATGTTCAGGGTGGGGGAAGTAGTGGTTAGAAGACAGACCATGATTCGTTCTCTGAGGTTTGCCGCAGCTCGGTGGACTCCAGTTGGAGGAGGAAGTCGGTCAGCTGAGATCGATCCGCACTGCTAAGTATTTGATACTGAAGTTGTTGGCGCAGGGCGATCTGTCGACCTGTCCGTCGGTACCTGGCTCGCGCTTGGTGGAAGCATCGTGGGCGTTGCTTCATTCGTTGTCCCAAAGTCAGGCTGCGTTACCGGCAGTAGATGTAGGCTAGGAGAGTGGCGTTGCCTAGCTATGAGTCGTGAAACCTCAGGAGCTTCAGGCCATAACCCGAATAGTTGCGGCTTACCCAGCCGGTGGTGACGAAGTCGAATTCGAAGCTTCGTTCCAGCGCACTCACAATGTCGACGTAATCTCCGATGCGTGTGTCGATACCGCCCTCAATGATCAGGATCTCACCGTCTGAACTGCTTGGACTTTTTGCGCCTGCTGACGCCAGTAGAACCTCTGTAGCTGCCCTAGGTGTCGAACCCCAGCCAGAGTCCACTGTGGCAATGCAACCAATGCGTGGCTGCCATATGCAATAGCTCTCCCAGTCCAACTCCAAGAGACCGCACACTTCACGGGATAGGTAGAGGCTTGCCAAAAACTCTGTCAGGTCACCTGCCGATCTCCAGTGATACGTGCGAAACCCGTGTCGTAGTTTCGTGTCACTGTGTTCAAACAGATGGATGTGCACGATGCTGCACAGGTTCGCCAGAATCTCTTGCGGCGGTGGACAGGTGAGGCTGCCATTAAACCAATGGACCTCATCAAAAAGCTGTTGTGGTCGCCATGCTTGATCCAGCCCGTAAGCCGTAAAGCGGTGCCTTGCCGGGCTGGGTAGGTGCGCGCGCATGGTCCCTGCGATACGCTCAACGAGCCGATCAGCCTCCGCTTGCGTAGCGGCAATGAGCCCAACTTCGTGCACGTCTAAACGCGGACTCTCTTGAGCTACTGACTGTCCTAGGGCGCTATTGGGGCTTTCGAGACTTTCTCCCTGGTTGAGCAGGTAGTAGAAATAGTCTCGAAGTCCCGATTTGCCGAAGGGTGGCTTGGGCACCTTCAGCGCACCTGCACAGGGGCGTTGGCGCATCTGTAGCCTGGGTATTGGGCTTCGGCTGTGACGCGAGCCATTTCGGAGTTCACGGCTTTGACCGTGATCGTGAAGTTGGCGCGAGGCCCTGCATTTGGGGTAACACGCTGCAGGAAAGCGGAATAGGTTTTCATAGCAGAGTCTCCATGGTCAGATGACAGGAGATAGGGTGCATCCGGTATGCGACAGCCTGTGTCGTATTAACCTTGTTCGTACAGTGCCGCCATCCGCTTCGCTGATAGTGCTATTTGCTGCCTCAGTTCAACCGGCTCCATAACCTCCAAGTGTTCACCTTGGCTCAATAACCATAACTCCAGACCTTGGCTGAGATGCACGCTGCCGGTCATCAGCCACCAGCCATTAGCTGCTGGCCGTAGCTCTTGATCGGTAGTGAGTGCGTTCTCGTCTAGGCGCTCATAGAGCGTCTGTGTAATGCGTAGCTTCAGCTGAACTGGGTGCTCAGATTTCTGGCTGATCAGGCTTCGTTTGGCTTCGAACGAGTTGATATCGAAATCGTCGGGGGCCTCTAGGTTTTCCCACGTAGTCCTGGCCGTTTGAAAACGATGCAGGGGGAGTGCGGCCAATTTGCCTTTGGGTAATCCTTTGACAAGACACGAGAGGTAGATATTGGAGTCCTGGTAGGACAACCCCAAGGGCTTGATGTGAAGTGTTTTGGGGGCGCAAGCGCCGCGCTTGAGGTAGAGAGCCTCAATGCATGCATCATCCAGTAGTGCTTGCTGAACAACCTCTAGTACCTCTGGCTTCACCTGACCTGGTTCCAGGACAACGAAGCGGGTGTTGCTGATGATCTTGCCTGAGCAGTCTTGGCTAGGCCGGTTTCCTTTCAACAGTGAAGTCGCGTAATCCCGAAGGGGCGCCAGATTTTCTACCTGCGCCGCCATTCCGAATCTAGCAGCGTGCTCCATGATCATGACGAGGTTCATCGCATCTGTTGGCAGCATGCTCAGTCGCGATAGCGATTTCTCTGCCCACCACAGTTTTGCTTTGCCCTTGGGCCTGCTGTGCACATGGGGGAATTTCTGTTCGAGTTCGCTGAGGTCACGTTGAATGGTGCGTTTATCAACCTGGACGCCTTGGTTGGCTACTCGTTGGTGAATGGCATTGCTATCTAGAGCGCTGTCCTTGCTAGGGAGAAGGCCAAGGATGAGCTCATGGCGGAGTAGCTGTTCCACACTTCCATCCCTACTTGTGTGCGACATAGGCTGTCGCATGGCTGTTGAAAATGGTCAGACACGGTCATCGATGGGGCAGCAGCATGAGCAAATCTGCAGACGTCTTCAATCTTATGGACAACCTTCTTCCCCGGGCTGAATACGTCGGGCTAGCTGAGCCTGACGAGCTGCAACGCCTTTATGCTGGAATCGGTATGCCGTCGCTGAGAGCGATGGAACTGAGCGGGCTGGCGGGTGTTACCTATCACGAGATCAGGGCAGCCAATCCGCTTCTTGGATTGGTTGATCCGATCAGGATTCGAAATCGCTATGTGGAGCTGCGTGAGCAGGCTCTGTTGGGCGATGCGGATGCGCTCAATGATCTAGGGTGGTTTTGGCTCAATGGTTTGCGGCTGAAGCCGAACCCTGCGCTAGCCAGACGGTTATTCAAGATTGCGGCAGTGATGGGAGCCTCCGAGGCTCTATTCAACCTCGCCGAGCTGGCCTTTTACGGCAAGGGGCTTGCGGTCAATCTGGACTTGGCTATCGACTATTACGAGCAGGCTTTTGAAGCAGGGATTCCCTGTGCTGCGCAAGCATTAGGGAGCTTGTATGAACATGGGGACGAGGGTGTCATCGTCGATCATGGCAAGGCCATCAGTTGGTACAAGCGTGGAGCGGCCGAGCAGGATTTGATGGCGTGCTTCTCACTTGGCAGGTTGGCTCTGGATGAGACATCACCCGAGTATGATCCCGCACTTGGCTTGTATTGGCTGCAGTGGGCGGCCATGAAGGGGCAGGTATTGGCTACTGAGCGTCTTGCCGATTTCTACCTGTCGACTTTCGACGTTCCACCGGACCCGGGCGGCTTGCTGTATTGCTTCTGGCGGGATCTGGCCATTGCCCAGGGAAGATCGCAGGCAAGGGCGATGGAGACCCTGGACGGGGAGCTTCAACGCGAGTGCCGGGGCTCATAAGATAGTAGCGATCCGATGGGCCAAGGAGGCAGTACGTGCAGGATATTTACCAGATTGAGGCAGGCACCCGGATTGACCAGGCGCAATCCTATATTCGCGCCTATCCCCACTTGTTGGCCGTGTTGAGTGCCAGGCAGGTATTGGCCGAACAGGATCTAATTGCTGGCGCCCATATGGTGTATGGCTGGATGCCAACGATCTTGGAGATTCACCCCGGCGAATCTACCGGTATCGAGGAAGGGGTTGTGCTGCTGAACAGGGCACGCGTCGAGGGGCAGCTTAGTGTGGATGATATTGGCCGGCTCGCAAGCTTGATCAATCGCTCGGTGGTCGGAGCGTCCAAGCTGTTGCACTTCGTGAATCCGGCGGCCTTTGCGATCTGGGATTCCAGGATCTATCGCTTCATCCATCGCAAGACCCCGCATCAATACCGCGTCAACAACGCAGCCGAGTATGTGCGCTACCTGATCTTGCTACGGCAGCTGCAGCAGGACGCGCGCTTCCAGGATTTCCATGCATCAATCAACCGTAAGATGGGCTATCAGGTCTCCGCCCTGCGAGCGCTTGAGGTGGTGATGTTTTTGAATACGCCAGCGGACTAGACAGCCTATGAACGGCGACAGGAAGCATCCCATGCAGGGACAACGCATTACCTTCGGTTTGCACCTGGACGGCCAACGGCCCAGGCCGGCGGCCAATGCACTCGGTGTATCGCTGGTCGGCCCCTTAGGCCTGTTGAATATTCTCGAAACCCAGTTGGGTCTGCTGGCGCTGCGACCCTCGCAGGCCGAGCGCATTGTCCAGTATCAGGATTGCCTGCATCGGCTCGATTCCGAGCAGCGTTTCTATCATCGCAGCTTCGCCACCGACCCCTTGGGCACCTCGGCATGCCTGCTCGACTGGCGGGATCAGTGGGCCCTGCATGGTTGGGATGGCGCCATGCCCAGCAGCGCGCCAATGCGTCTGCGAGACCTGGCGGAGGTTGAAGCACTGGCCGCAACGGCTGTGGCGCCGAGTATTGGTCAGCGGCTTGAGGCGGTGAAGGCTGCGTTGCAGAAGCGCCAGCCCAGCATCGAGCAGATCCTGCTTGTGGATCCGCTGGAAACCCTGCCTTATCGCTGGCAAGCGGTGCTTGCCGAGCTGCCAATCGTGGCGGCCGGCGAATTCGCTGGGCAGGGCATGGGCTTCCTTGGCGCGCTGCAGAAGCAGCTCCACGGCGCTGCCAACGGCCAGGAGGGGGCGAAGCTGGCGTGGCAGGAGGATGGCTCCGTGCTCGTCGTCCAGGCCGAAACGTCAATATTGGCGAACCACTGGTCGGCGACCCAGTTCGGCGCGGATTGCCCGACGCTTCTGCTCTGTACCCGTGACGGCATGCGCCTGGATGCCCAGCTTTACGCTGCCGGACTGCCCCGGCAAGGGATCCGGCATGCCAGTACCTTCCGCCCGGCGCTCCAGGTCCTGCCCCTGGCCCTGGAGCTGCTGTGGGAACCGCTCGACTTCCAGGCCCTGGTGCAATTCCTCACTCACCCGATCTGCCCTGTCCCCGGCTATGCCGGGCGCCGTCTCGCGGAAAAAGTCGCCGATGCTCCGGGTATCGGCGGGGCGTATTGGCAACGGACCCTGGCCCGGATCGACGAGTACTACGGCGAGGAGCGCGCTGGCTCGGTTCGTGAAAAGATTGCCCTCTGGGTCGAGCATGCGCGTTTCCCTGCCGAGTCCGGCGCGCCGATAGAGGCAGTCATCGAGCGGGTTGCTCACTTGGCGGCATTCTTTCGCCAGCGCCTTGGCGAAGACGATACTGCCAAGCGCCTCGCCTTCCTGGCCAGCAATGGCCAGTGCCAGTCCTGTCTGGATTCACTGGTGCGGCTGCAGGCTCAGGGAACTGTAGTTATCCGCCCCAGGCAGCTGCAAAAACTCGTCGCTCAAGCCACCGCCAGCGGTACGGAAAACTCTCTCTGGCCAGCCGAGGTCGGCGCAGTTCAGGTGGTGAATCACCCGGGCGCGATTACCGAACCGGTTGCGCGGGTTATCTGGTCGCCCTTGGCGTTACCGCCGCTGCCCGGCAGCGATCCCTGGTCGACTGCCGAACTCCGCGTCTTGAAGGAGGCCGGGGTGGAGCTGCCGTCGGCTGCGGACAGGCTGGAGCAGGTCACGGCCAGTTGGTTACGGCCGGTCATGGCCGCTCGTGAGCAACTGGTACTGGTACTTCCACCTGCTGAAGAGGAGGTTCATCCCCTCTGGCTAATGATCGAAGCACTCGTCGAGAAGCCCCGGATACATACCCTGGAGACGCTTCTTGGCGCAGGCGGCGCCATGGTGGCTCCGATCACTGCCCAGCCACTCCCTGCTCCAAAGCGCTGGTGGCAGTTGCCTGACGATGTCTCGGTGGCTTTGCGCCCTAAAGAGTCCTTTTCCAGTCTCGAAAAGCTGCTGTTCAATCCCTATCAGTGGTTGCTGCAATACCCAGCCAGACTGCAAGCGTCGCGCATCGTTAGCCTCGATGGCGGTTTCCGGCTGCTCGGCAATCTGGCCCATGGGCTGGTCGAGCAGTATTTCCTACGTCAGGACGCGCTGACGATGCCCGCAGCGGAGTTTGACGCCTGGTTTGCTTGCTCCTTCACGGCGCTGATTGATGAGGAAGGGGCTACCTTGAAAGCCCCGGGACGGGGCGCCGATCTTGAGGGTTTCCGCCTGCGCCTGCAGCAGGCCATGCGTAGTCTGCGCGAGCAGGTGGCCAAGGCCGGGATGCGGCAGGTGGTGCCGGAGCGGACGGTTGGTGGGCAGTTCTCCGGAGGCGAGCTGGTGGGCTCGGTGGACCTGATGCTGGAGAACGCATTGGGCGAGCTTGCCATCGTCGACATGAAGTGGTCAGGGGTCAGGAAGTACCCGGAAAAGCTGCGCCAGAATCGCCATCTCCAGCTCGCCCTCTATGCCGAGCTGTTGCGCCAGGAAACGGGGCGCTGGCCTTCGGTCGCCTATTACATTCTTGACCGTGCCCGTTTTTTCGCCCCCGACGACCGTGCCTTCCCGGACGCTGAGACAGTGCCGCCCGTGGATGGCGAAAACACCCCACAGCTTTGGCAGCGCTTCCTGGCTACCTGGCGCTGGCGCGTGGCGCAGATGCAGTCCGGGCGATTTGAGGTGGTGCTGGAGGGCATCACCTCCGACGAGGCGGCGCAACCGCCGGAGGACGCCATGACCATGGAAACGCTCAACGAGGCCTACAACGATTATCGGACGCTTGCCGGATGGGAGCGCTAAGCATGGCGAGCAGAATGAAAGGCCAGATCACCTTTATCAGTGCCGGTGCCGGCAGCGGCAAGACCCACCGACTGACCGAGCTTTTGCACCACGAGCTGACGTCGGGCAGTGTCCGGCCAGCGGGCGTCATGGCGACCACCTTTACCAAGAGGGCGGCTGCTGAACTGCGCGAGCGCGTGCGTGGGCATTTGCTCAAGCAGGGCAACTTTGCCCTGGCCAATTCAATGGGCCAGGCACGCATCGGTACGGTTAACAGCGTTTGCGGCCAACTGATTGCCCGCTTCGCGTTTGAGGCCGGCATCGCCACCGAGCAGCAGGTGCTGGAGGAAGCACAGAGCGGGATTCTGCTGGGCCGTGCTATCGACGCGGTACTGGATGGACCGAGCATGCAGAGGCTCCTGGGCCTGGTTCGCCGCCTGGGGCTGGAAGATGACTGGAAAGACGCTTTGCAGTTGCTGGTCAACCAGATTCGCAGCAACGATATCCCGCTTGGCCGGGTCCCCGGCTTCGCCCAGTTGAATGCCGACGACTTGCTAAGCCATTTCCCAACGCCGTCCCGGCAGGATCTGAGTCTTGATTTGCTCAAAGCAATCCGCGTGGCGCTACCAACCATCGAAGCGACCGCCCTGTCTGGTAGCAAAAAGAACACCAATGACTACCTGGCGCTGCTCAAGGGCTTTGCTCGTGGCCTTGAGGGGCAGGCCGCACCTTGGAGCGAATGGGTCAAGGTTGCTAAGGCGGCTCCCGAGGCGAGCCTGCGCCGGGTCATCGAGCCCATTGCGGACCTGGCCGGGCAGGTCGACGCGCATCCCAGCTTGCATAGGGACCTGCGCGATTACCTCGACCATATGTTCGACCTGGCGACCAAGGCTCTGGCCAGCTACCAGGCCCTAAAGCAGGAGCTGGGCGTTCTCGATTTTACCGATCAGGAACACCAGCTGCTTGGCTTGCTCGACCACCCCGAAGTGGCGGCTGTGCTTGACGACGAACTCGATCTGCTGATGGTCGATGAGTTTCAGGATACCAGCCCGATCCAGCTTGCCCTCTTCCTGAAACTCGCCCGCTTTGCCAAGCGAGTCTACTGGGTCGGCGATATCAAGCAGGCGATCTACGGCTTCCGTGGCAGCGACACGGCTCTTATGCAGGCCATTCTCACGGCCTTGCCGGACCTAGGGGGCAGCAAGGAGGTTTTGCCATCGTCGTGGCGCTCGCGCCCGGAGCTGGTGAAGGTTGTGAATGCGCTCTTTACTCACGCCTTCGCGGGCTCCCTGACCAGGGAGGAGATCGAGCTCAGGGCCGAGCGCACCGAACCCTTGCCAGGGCCTGGCTTGGCCAACTGGATACTCGCGGGCAAAAACGCTGGCCAAGAGGCCAGCGCGTTGGCATCCGGGGTTCGCCAACTGATCAATAGCGGTTATGTCGTCTATGACAAGCAGGTCCAGTCGCTGCGTCCTGCTCGCTTCGGGGATATTGCCATTCTGTCGCGTTCCCATGACGGAGTGGAGGCGTTGGCTGCGGCCCTTTCCGCGCAAGGCATTCCCGTCGCCACTGCCCAGGCGGGCCTGCTGGCCACGCCCGAGGCTACGCTTGCCCTGGCCTGCCTGCGCCGCCTCAATGACCCTGCGGATACCCTGGCCACGGCTGAGATAGTGTCACTGGCCGACAGCCTGGAGCCTGAAGTGTGGCTGGCGGACCGGCTGCGGTACCTGGCGCAAGGCGGTAATGTCGATCTCTGGTGTGAGCAGGCTGTCGAAGGTCATCCTGCGCATCCCCTGCTGGAAGCCATTGCCGCTTTGCGGCCCGCTATGCCGGTACTGGCCCCACAGGAGGCTTTGGCGACGCTGATCGCAACCTGTTCCCTCGCGGAAAAGGTTGCACGCTGGACGCCAGATAGCGTCCGAGTACGTCAGCGACTGGCTAATTTGGAGGCCCTGGTTGCACTTGCCGAGCACTATGAAAGTCTTTGTCGAAGTGGTCAGCAGGCGGCCTCAGTTTCCGGCCTTATTCTCTGGCTCGATGAAATGGTCGAGCAGAAGCAGGACATGCTGGCCGAACCGGCCGTCGATGCGGTTAGGGTGATGACCCATCACGCCGCCAAGGGGCTTGAATGGCCGGTGGTCATCCTCACGGACCTGGCCAAGGACATCAAGGACCGGCTCTGGTCGATCTGCGCGGAGTCCGGTGCCCGTTTTGATGTCCACAATCCGCTGGCCGACCGATCTATCCGCTACTGGCCCTGGCCATTCGGCCCGCAGAAGAAGGTCGCGATTGCTGACAAGATCGCGGACACGACCGTGGCTGCTGGATTTAGACAGGCCGCCGTGGAAGAGGCTAAGCGGCTTCTGTATGTCAGCATGACCCGGGCTCGGGATCTGCTAGTGTTGGCGCGCTCCAGCCGCAGACCGAGTGGCGAATGGCTCGACTCACTTGGGGCGCCGTGGTTACTACCGGCGGAGGGATGTGATGCCGTGGAGTTGCCCAATGGCGAGCGCATCTCTGCTGATCACTGGATGCTTGAGCCGCTGGAGGAGCCGGGCAACGGCGAAGCAGCGGCGGCGCAGCCAGTCCATTGGTTCCAGGGGCAGGGCGACAGCGGCTTGCGCCTGCCACTAAGCTTTAGCCCATCTTCGGCAGGGCTGGTCCCGGGTACTGTTTTGGAAAAGTGCTGTATCGGTGAACGGATTCCTGTGGCCGCCGGTGCTGATGTGCGTGCGCTTGGCGAGGCCATTCATGCCTGTATTGGGATGACCTTCGCTGATCCGGATACTCCTCTGTCTGAGACCGATGTAATCAACATCCTGTCCGGATTTAGTGTGTCGGAGTACCTGTCGGCAACCGCAGTGTTGCAACAGCTCAAGGCTTTCCAAAGCTGGTTGTCTAGCCGTTGGCCTGACGCGAGGCCTCATGCCGAAATACCACTGCAGAGCATTTTGCCAAATGGTCAGGTGTTGAATGGTCGGATTGATTTGCTGTTGGAAACCGCTAACGGATGGGTTCTGTTTGACCACAAGTCCAGTCAGTTAGCTATGGATCAGTGGGGTAAGTTGGCTAACGAGTACTGCGCACAGTTGGAGCTATATGCTCAAGGCGTAGAACTGGTTTCCGGGAGAAAAGTCATCGAACAGTGGTTGCTTCTGCCGGTGGCAGGTGGCGCTTTGAGCATTGAGAGGTTCGGATGAGCTCGATCACCCTTGAGATTCCAAACGCCGACGCTGAGGCTTTACTGCGTTTTTTGCAGAAAGTTAACGCTCGGGAGCAGTGCCCGTCTGACCCATGGGAAGCTTCCCGTTTGGAGTCTGCATTGGAGGAGTTGGTAGAAGCTTTGGAGGCTGATTTGAGGTGACTCGTGCGAGTCAGCTTGCAGAAGGGTATGAGGTTCATCTCAATCAGATGAACCTCACTCAACATTCAATAGTGCTGCGGGGGCAGCAGTTCAAGTGTAAGTGACTCAAGGTCACAGGTAAGGTCGATTCGACCAGCGCGGATAAATTTGGCAATTCCTACATCACCCTGCGAGTTGGTGTGAGCGAGTCACTTACCTACCCGAGGTCAGTCCCGAAACGCTCGGCGCTGAGTTGGAAGACCGCTACTGCTGCGAGGTTAACGTGTTCTGGGGGGCGAAAATGCTATGCAGGGAGTCGATTTCTAACGCCGTCAAATAGATGGATATCGGCAAGTGCCCCTTCTGGGAGTTGAATCGCCCCTGGTTTCGTAGACACCTCTAAGCCTCATAATGAGGCCCATC
>JAEAMG010001663.1_pt1 | contig 16140 bp, 12 predicted proteins | sample 8958741 | NCBI WGS metagenome assembly JAEAMG01 (sample SAMN16933256, study PRJNA681125) | bioreactor sludge metagenome | isolation source: anaerobic bioreactor treating anionic surfactant - SDBS | place: India: Bengaluru | collected 2019-02-28
CATATCTATTACCGGAGGAATGAAATCCTTGTTAAAATCGGAAAACCAACCAATATTTTCCGAACAACAACGCCAGGAGACGTTACCGTTTTGAAGCCGGTCGCCAAAATCCTCACCACGAAGATTTATGTGATCAAAAAAGTTATTTTCAACCATATCTCGGCTGTGACTTCTTGCAACACGCGTGATACATGTATCCCAGATAAGAGCAGGCAAATTATTTTCGGTGCGGATGCGGTTTATCTGATCATGCAGTTCCAGTTCCAGCGCGGGAATCTGCTCTGCAAAGGGAACCGGATTGCCCTCTATTTCCCATTCCGAGGAATACATATCGATACAGGAAGGAGGTATATCCGGTTCACCTTCCCCCTCCAGTGTGTCTTCCCCCTCCAGTGTGTCTTCTCCCTCCAGTGTGTCTTCCCCCTCCAAGAGTTCCTCTTCTTCCTCCACAAAACGGAAATTTGCTTCTATTACCGTATTTGATGTTATTTCAAAGATGATGGGATTTCCGGTTGAAGGAACCGCGCCGTCCCATCCTGTAAATTCCCATCCGTCGGCAACCTTGGCATGCAATTGAACAAAATCTCCCGGCGAGTATGTCAGTTTGTCAGGTGTTGCTACCACTATGCCCGCAGCCGGGGTGGGAATCACCTTAACAATCAGTATGTATCCCAACGGAAGATCGGCCGGACATCCGGAGAGGATAAACAAAAAACACAAACAAAGGGCACTACTCGCACGGTAAAGAAAACCTTTATATATCATAGTATCACCCCAATAAATAAAGTAATAACTTCACGGTTATCCTCTTGCGTCTGGAAGCATTCAGATAAGATTGGAGGACAAGACTTTTCCTTGATAAGGCTTCCAAATGTCTAATCCCTTTCCTGGGAATTATACAGATACAAAAATTACATTTCAAGCATAAAGAGATTGATTATTTACATAAGTTCTTTGTCGTTTAAGAAGCGATCTTTCTAAACTGCTATCGCCACAGGGCGAGAAAAGGTCTGGCTCTAGCAGGTGTACTTCCCACAGTGTGCCCTAATGCGACGCTACGCACACATGCACACGCCGGCACATTACGCCAACATTAGGCCCCCCCTATCAACAACTTTCAGTGTTGGTCTTTCTCAACTCATGAAGTCGGTGGCAGTAATGCATCACCCTTATCTTGTTGCTGCCTGCGCAATTCCTCCTTCAGCCGTATCAGATGTGTTTGTTGCTTTGGGTCATCCGCCAGATTGTACTTCTCATAGCGATCTTCAGCAAGATCAAACAACAGGTACCTCTTTAGTCGTGGATAATAAATCAGTTTTTTGTTGCCCATGCGCACCATACGCTGCAAGTCCATGTATGCGCCGTAAACAGAAGTATATCCTTTGGTTCGCATACCTCGTATAAGCGGTACAAGGCTCTGATAAGCGATGTGCGCTGGTTTGGAAACTCCGACCAGCTCCAGCGTGGTGGGAACTACGTCCTGCATGTAGACCAGCGCGTCCAGACATTTTCCTTCAGGAATGCCCGGACCAGCCACAATCAACGGAACTTTCATGCTATGCTCATACATGTTTTGTTTGCCCATGAGACCATGACATCCCAGGGCAAGTCCATTATCCGCCGTAAAAATAATGCAGGTGTTTTCGGCGCGGCCGGAGGCCTCAAGGGTGTCAAGAATGCGGCCGATTTGGGCATCCAGATGCGATATGATGGCGTAGTACTCGCGGCGATGTGCGCGTACAGCCTGTTCCGTCCGTGGGAAGGGCGCGAGTTGCTCGTCTCGCAGGTCCGGACCGCAGCCGATGGCCTCTTTGTCGGCATGTTCCGGCTGGAAATTTTCAGGTAGAGAAAGGGCTTCGGGAGCGTACAGGTTCAAATAGGCCTCGGGCGCCTGGCGTGGGTCATGGGGTGCATTAAAGGAAAGGTACATGAAGAAGGGTTCCTCGCAGTTTGCCGCCTCGCGCAGGAATGCCACGCCATCATCACCAACCGTTTCGCTCCAATGTTGGCCTCCGGAAAAATAACCACCCAACGTGGGATCAGATGCCCGAAAGGGATCCGGCCGGCCCGGCTTGGGACGATCATATTGTGCGGGAATATCCGGCGGCATGCCGGGACGTACCGTCCGAACCACCTTAAAAACATCCGCGGGATTGCAGTTGACGTGCCATTTCCCGGACATATACGTGTGGTAGCCTGCCTGTCGGAGATAATGCGGCCACAGACGACCCGCATCACATTCCTCCTCCATGCGGCGATCCGCCTGTTGGGCATCCCAGAGAAACCTGCCGGTAAGGAGCATGGTGCGGCTGGCTACGCATACCGCTCCGTGCCACCCGCCCTGGTTATAGCAATTGGTAAAACATGTCCCGCGTCGAATCAGGCGGTCCAGATTGGGCGTTTGAATCTCGCTGCACCCCAGTGCATGAATGCTATCAAAGGTATAATCATCCGCCAGTAAAAACAGGATATCGGTTTTATTTCGAGGCCTTGGTGCCGCCGGATCGCCATCATGCAAATCCAGAAAGGGGAGGACACCAACGGATGCGGACGCATGCTTCAGAAACCGCCGACGATTGAGAACCGTATTCATCTTAACATTTCCTTATGAACTGTAATGTATTGTCACGGATGCATTGCCACCGCAGGGATTGATTCTAAAAGAAAAATCGTATCGCGACTGCGGGTATTGTGTATATACTATAGCAACGGACGGAAAAATCAAGGAGGTATGCGACACACCATACCCAATCACTTGGAGTATCCTTATGAAAAGATTCATAAAACTGGGTTGCGCGGGCCTGGTCGCACTGGGAGTGTTATTGGCAGGCTTATATTGGCTGTTTACTGGACCGCAGTCTGTAGCAGAGTTTCCGCCGCGGGAGGTATCCCCGTATTGTTTGCCCTGGCCCAAGGGTATTTCACGCCTGTGCGTACAAGGGGTGCGCGGTATTGTAAGCCATCGCGGCAACAGCGGGTTCGCCTATGACTTTTATATGCCGGTCGGTTCTGACATCTGCGCCGCCCGGGATGGTGAGGTCATTCGCGTGGTGCAGGAACATGATGGGAATGGTGTAAACTGGCCGAATAACCTGGTGACCCTACAGCACGAGGATGGTACCCGCGCTTGTTACGCCCATATTCGCAAGGATGGTAGTTACGTGCAGAAGGGCCAGCGTGTGCTGCAAGGCGAGGTTATCGCTGCCAGCGGCAATGTGGGCAACAGTATGATGCCCCATCTACATTTTCATGTGGTGGATGCGGAAAAGGGCGCCACCATTCCCGTTACCTTCAAGGATGTACGTCGTCACAAAGGTATTCCACGGATGTTTTTTTGGTATGCCTCTGCGGAATAGTAACCAGTATGTGAACCATAATGTCCGGGGATGGTAGCAGACAGAGGTTCAGGTGCTTTAGAGCACGGATGTCCGGAGTTCCTATAGGGTAGATAGGGTTGACAAAGGACCGAATTGTGTTTTGCGCTACATTAACAGAGGAAATAGCATCTCTTCAACCGATCTATTTCGTTTACTTATAGAAACAAAGTGATATTGTTCTATATATAATAGAATAATAATAAATATGGACAAATATTTTTGTTATCTCCCAAAGCGACCGTTGGAGTCAGAGGCGGTTTCAAACCAAGGGACTTAAAAAATAAAAGGACTGTAAAACATTCTCCTGAGTGGTTGAGTCCTGAAGTCCTATAAGTGCCTACGCTTCCTCCGGAACTTCGCTCGTAAGAAGAGGCACCTGCGGCGCATCCATCAGACTATTACACCACTGGGAACGCTGGCATCCTTGCCTACAGGGATAACATCATAGTCTATCTTGCCCGCGCTAGCCGCCAGAGATGGCAGCGATCCCAGTATTTTCAGAAGGGGGTATTTACTTAACGCCATCTCTTTCGTCATGGTACTTGAAGGGGACAAAAATGAATAACAATACACCGAACACTGGAGTGTGCTTTCTCCACAGATTGATTGGGTTTGACAATTATTCAACAACGGGAGTATATGCTGCGAATCTATTAAATGGATCCGGCGAATAGCCGAATGGATTTACTCAAGAATATAGGATTTGGTTAGCATCGTTTATTATATGGTGGCGCGAAGTAAATACCCCCTTTTTTCAGAAATCATAATAAATTGTCAGCGAAATCGGCTCAAGCGCCTCAGTCCTTTCGGTTCTTTCTTTTGTCAGGCTTTTCCAGCGTTAACTGACGTTTATAGGGTAAAGGTTCAATAATACGGCAGGGATATTTATGAGAGTCTTGCAAGATTGTTCTTCCAATACCCCCATCTGTATGGATTTGTTCCACGTGGAACACTACCGATGCTTGGCATAGGTGATGATATAGAGTTCCCCGCGCCGTAATGCTGCGTGCCTCCAGGCATCATCAATCTGTTCCACGTGGAACAGCGTCGTAACGGCAGTGGGAAGCAACGTGCTCTGACATAAAAGCGCGCAGTTCATCGGCATACGTTTTAGTATTGTGGGGAGGGATTGCTTGGGACGTTCCAATGCGCGTGCAGTAATGCAGGTTGCTTCCACCTTGGGCAATGCCTCGGGGAACCGGCCCTGAATGATTTCCATATTTTCGAGCCGCAACGTAGCGCACAGGCGATGCAGGAATCCCGCCTTGCGCACACTGCGTTCCACAAGCACCACCCGTAGGCCTGGCAGGACACATTTTATGGGGATGATTGGGAACCCGCCCCCGGAACCTACATCAAGTATTGCTCCTGAAGTGCCACAGTAGCGCAATACATAGGGTACCAGACTTAACGAGTCCACAAGATGTCGCTCTTCGAGAAACGCCACGTCGCCCTCTGAAACAAGACTGACCATTGAATTCCATTGCCGTATCAGACTTAAATGGGTGTGAAGGCGTTCCAGCGCATCGCTCCCTAGAGGCTGTGGTAGTAGCGGCTGCAAGAGGCTTATTGCCTGTTGAAATACATTACCTGCCATCTAAAGTACCTTCATTCTTCTGTATTCAGGCCTAAATCCTGGGAATCTTCGTTTAAGTTCGCATTTCCTTTGCTATTGCCTCGGTTTATCCGTGTAAAATAGACGTGGCACCATATACGGGCAAACCGGATTCGTCCTCGGATTCCTCGCCCAAAAGTTTGTAACAGATTTCCGGAGAGACCCCACCGGACCGTGCTGATCCGGTTATCCACATGATAGCAATATTTGGTCTTGGCGGTACTCAATGCGGCTAAGGCGCGCAGTTTAGGACTGTCAAACAGCACTACAAATATTTCCGGTCGCGCGCTGCGGATTGTTTTTACGATTGTTGCGACATCACGTATGGATCGCTTTTCCGAGGGTTTTGGCAGTATAGGAACGCACTGAATATCCATAGACGACAACAACTCTGCGGGAAAGCCCCTTGGCACAAAGGCGGTGATGTGTGCTTTCCCATAGTCTTTTCGCAGCGCGCGTGCTGTGCGTAAGAAATGGGGCCCGTAGCTGTAAAACAAGCCAATGTTCTGGTTTGAAGTCATGACGTTAACGATTCTATAAGAGGAAGGTAATGATTGTCAATAATATATTTCCAGGTGAACTGCTTCTTTGCCCGGCTCCGTCCCGCCGTGCCCATCTTTTTTCGTAACGCATCATCCTCCAGCAACCGTTCCAGCTGGTGTGCAAGTGTGGTGGCATCGCCGGGGGGAAATAGAAAACCCGTTTCATTATTACCGATACTATCCCGGAGTCCTCCTGTATTGGAAGCGCATACTGGGACGCCTGCGATCATGGCCTCGACTGCCACCAGGCCGAAAGGCTCCTGCCATAGGGACGGTACCACGCAGATATCTGTGCGCGTCATCAGGGCCCGGGACTGAGTGTGGTCAAGCCAGCCGGTGGAAGAAAAAAACGGGCCTCGCCACATGGGATCGAAGTGGGTTGCCGCAATATGAAAATCGTCGCGCCGTCTCAGGAGGCGCGCCCCGGCTTCTATCAGCACGGAGAGTCCTTTTGCGGGATCCTCCACGCGTCCGGACATGAAAATGATTTTCTTGTCCTTTGGAAGAGAAAACGCAGGTAGTTGATCCGCTTCGGGAACCACATCAGATACGCCACCCGGTATGACCACTACCTTGTCCCTGTATTTTCCAATCTCCGTCTTCAACTGGGTGTTATAGACAATGATCCGCTCCATGGCGTCCAGGGCGCGGGTGGCCGTTTTATGGTAGCCGGCGGTATAGGCCTCTGCAAGGAGGTAGTCCTGCGCCCAGGCCTTGGGATTTCCGGCGCGTATTTCCGGACCGAGCGTTTCCAAGGCGCACCGGCGGCACCGGTCTGGATGGTCCAGATAGTTATAGGGACAGGGCATGTTGTCTTTAAAACGGAGCGGGTCCCTGGCGCACAACAATTCATGCGCGTAATAGCGTCCCGCCAACGGATAGTGCTGCAGGGCAAGGGCCAGATGGGCTTTTAGCGCGTAACCATGGGTAAGCACTACCGCATCGGGGCGCCATGCCTCCACGGCGTCTTTAATGGCCTCAATTATAGGGCCGCGCTGTTCCCCTTTTCCTACTTCCAACACCTCCACGGGGAAGGGCAACGGGGGGCCGGACACACAGCCGCGCCCCATAACCCCTTTAAAATGAGGGACAAAGAGAGTTACATCCACCCCAAGATGTGTAAGGCCCTCCAGTACGTGGTATAGGTCCACATCCGCACCACCATTGGGCGGCCAGCAAAACAGCAGGTCCACAACAGCAATACGGCGCGGCGTGTTGTTGACCATTTTATAATTCCTTACATAGTTACATGTATATTAATTTAGTTTACATTCACATCCAGCAAGGCATTGATGGCGGACATCAAGGCTTCTTCAACTTCTGGAGATACCTTGCTGGCTTTCCCGCTGGTCTCATACCCACCTTCCTCGTAGGCGCGGGCAGTACCGATATAGCCCATTCCATAGTCCCCATAGGCTGCTATGGCAACAAACAGGTCAGGCCGTGCCGCTTTGGCGGCAAGTTGGTATTCTACGAATAACTCCCCCGGCAGATGCAGAACCCGTGCCTTTCCGAGGGTAAGACAGCTAATGTCAATCTTATGCCCGGTTTCACAACGCCGTACCCAGGCCAGTGTCGTGGCACTTCCTAATATGATGGAGGGGTCGGAGGCCCCGTCCGGGATTGGTTCCAAAGTTTCCTGCGTAATATGAGGAGTGACGGGGAGGGCCGCGGGAAGCACCTTCCAGCCGATTGCGGCAGGGGTGACGGGAAAACGTTCAGTGGCCTCCCAGGCGCGACGCATACCGTCTGCAAGCCGTTCCGCAAGAAGAAGCCGATTTTCTTTGGAACCGTCATTATATTTACCCGCACCGATGTTACCACCGGCGCCGTTGAAATGGACGTGGAGGGCCGAGGGCACAGCCAATTGCCGCATAAACCGGGCAAGACCCGGAAAATCGGGATTAGGAATACCCGTCCGATAATAACTTTGGGGGTGACAGGCATAAGAGCTTAGTACGGCGACGGGGGTTTCCCCGTTCCAAAAACTTACCAGCGACACCTGGGGATCAATAATGCCCTCCGGGGCGGCGCGTAAGACGGGGTCCTTGCAGGTGGTGTAACGCACGCCGCTGACCTTGCCGGATGCGTCAAGAATGCGCCTGTTGGAGGCGACCTCCTTTACTTCCGCAACGCCCAGGCCCACCTGGGTAACAAGCTGGGCATCTGGTAGCGCAGCACGGACGGTCTCTTCCAGCTGAACTAACACTTCACGGGCAAAGTCCCCTTTATAGCGTTTGGGGTCCAGGCCATGTTCTTTTATCAGGGCTTCCGCGGAAAAATCGCAGGCGGGCGCATCATGCTGGTGGAGGGTATGCACTGCAACGCGATCGGGTGAGGTGCCTGCGCCTTTGGCAAGCCCTGCGCGAAATGCGTCATGTCCCTCATTTCCGATGCCGATCCAGTCAACGGCGCATAGGACAATGGGCTCCCCGGCACCCAGCAGTACGATGCCTTTTGCGCGCAGGCCCAGGTCCCAAGTGGCAATCACGGGATCATACGCCATGGGATAGCCCAAGGGCGGCGTAACATCCATGTCAAATACCGCTACGGAAAGTTCGTCTGCATATACAGGGGTAAACGCGCTACAAAGCAGGATCAGCACCGGAACCATACCCGCCAGAACAACAGAAACAAGTTTCATACCCTGTCCTTTTTAAAATAGTTTTTCTGTTTGCTCATATGTCCTGTATGTCGCAAGGCCTATAAAACGCGCGCACTATTCTACCTTAAACACCATACCATAATGATAAGGCGCAAGTGTATTGATACAGATCTTGTTTGGGTACAACAAAAAATAGATGTACACGTGATTGTTCAGGCAGTACGGACCAAACGAATACAACGACCCGCAGACATTTTGTATGCGACATGAGCGATCTGTCCATATGAACTATTTGGGGGAAGAGAAAATCTTTCTGTAACAAGCACAGTGTCTTAATACGTCTGGCAGGACAGCTACTATCAGCGATTCCGGTAATTGCCGATTTTCTGGCTCCTGTTTCAGGGCTGGTTTTCGTAGAGGCGTTCCGAAATCCATATTTTGATGATTGACTGTCGGGTTACCCCCAAACGCTTGGCTTCCTTGTCAAGCGATTGCACCATCCAATAGGGGAAATCCACATTGACTCGTTTCAGCTGTTGATTGACACGCGAAGCCCGTGACACTTCGAGCGATTGTGAGATATTTTCGCCGGCATCAAACCGCTTGTCGAATTCTTTAGCTTTCATATAGAACTTGCTCCTCTTTTCGTGACCTGCGTACCGAGATGATGCGTATCCTTCCCTGACGGAATGTAACTACAGCGGACCAATGCTTTCCGGCGATACGGCCTATAACCAGACTCCGAGGCTCGTCTTCAGTTCTTGCAGGGATTATCAGCAGGTTATTATCTTCCCAAAGTCGTTGAGCTTGGAGAAAGTCAATACCATGTTTCTTTTTGTTGGAAAGGCTTTTGCTCTTATCAAACTCAAATTCAGCGTCCATATATAGAAAGTATACCATTTTTATATTTAGTTTTCAAGCATAGGATGTCATGGCGTTTCTTTTTACATACAAGAGGTTTGTTAGAAAAGCTTGGTCTGAAACGGTGCGGCGCTCGAGAGGTTTGGGGCGAATGAAAGCTAACCCGCAGGCAATACAGTCACTGAGAAACATTTTCGCTTTATCCGTTGCCCGTGCAATTTTTATCAATCCTGTTGTTGTGCCGCCAGGTTTTCACGAGCCTCTTCGGCGGGAAAGACCACGCGAAATCCGACATTAAACACGCTTTGCCAGGGCTGAAAGGCCAAACGGAAGGCGGCACGCGCGCGTACGGGCCGATCACTCCAGGAACCGCCCCGTACCACTCGTTTTTCTTCCGCATCGATCTCATTCCGGCCATCATCGTCGGCATAGGGGTATGGTCTGTAGGCCGTCAGGGTCCATTCGCACACGTTGCCGTGCATGTCCTTAAGGCCCCAGGCGTTGGCCCCATATTGGCCGACGGCACACATGAGCCGTTCGCCGTCGTCGAACCGGGGCTCCTTGGGCAGGAAATCCTCGAAGGGTGACGGGTTGGGGATGGGCTGCGGGTTGATGCCCGCCACGGCCAGACGGCGTACGGAAGCGTCGGCAAGGTTGGCCAGTTTGCCGAAATCGTCCTCCAGCGTGCCGTAGGACATGGCCGCCGCACTGCCCGCACGGCATGCCCACTCCCACTGCGCTTCCGTCGGCAGGGAACAGGATTCCCCGGAGCGTTCCGCCAGCCATCCGGTAAACGCGCGCGCTTCGTCCCAGGTAATGCGAATCACCGGCTGATTCGGTTCGTTCGCGGGATATCCCGGCGTGGTATGGTCCTTGTTATGCTGGTCAATGTAGGCGCTGTCATGGGCCGGATTGAAGCGGGCGTATTGGGCGTTGGTGACTTCTGTCATACCCAACCAGAAAGGCGCTTCGATTTTCACCCTAGTCAGGGGCAGTTCGTCGGCAAACTGATCGCCGCCCATAACGAATTCTCCGGGCGGTACCAGCACAAATTCCATGGATACCCCTTCGCCAAGGTCGAGGGTGCGCCGTATTTCCTGTCCTCCCGCATTCTGACGCCGTACCGCGTCTTCGGCATTAAAGGGCCACTCGGACAGATCCTGCGCCTGAATGGCTAACACGGGCTCCTGTGGTGGGACATAGTCCCGCGGATAGGCCGCCGGCGTCAATTCCTCTTCCGACGGGTCCTCCGGCAGGCAGGAATATTGGGCGCGCATTTCGGCACGCCGCGCCGCACCGTTGTCCGGGATGGTGGTGTGATCGCTCCAGCGCCCGTGATCCGGCACATTCAGGTCAATCCAGGTAATCAGCCGGTCCCAGCCTTCCGCATCCAGCTGAACACCCTTATGTCCCTTGCGCAGCAATTGAATCAACTCGCTGGTATCCGCATGCCATTCCAAGGGTTTCTGCAGGTGATAATCGCTTTCCGGGCCGGGACGACGCACGTATGGATGCAGCGCCAGGTATGACGGGTTGAAATTGCCGGGACCACGTTCCGCGCGTTGCGTGAAATCGGGGCGGCCGTCCGTAATTTCCTCCGCACCGTGGCAGCCCACGCAGTAGCGGTCGAGCACCGGCTGTACTTCATGGATGAAACTGAAGCCACGTGCCTTGCCATACCAGGGCGCGATATCGTCCGGAGTGCGCCGGGCCGCCAAAGTGAACTGGGACGGTGGCGCGGTGTTCTGAGGTTCATGGCAGCCCACGCAGGAAAGCACTTCGCCGGGCATGGCGGTGAACCAGCTGCGCATGACCTGCAACGCCTTGCCTTCGCTGTCCAGCGGTTGCACGGCGATAGGCGTGTTGGCGGGCACGCGGAAATAGGCCGAGCCATCGTCCGACACTGGCACTGTCCCCAAAATGCGGTGCACATCCCACGGCCCTTCCATGCCGATGTGCTGGTGGCCGCCGATGCGCTGATAGCCGTAATGAAAGGAATACAAGCGCAGCGATTTTACCGTGCCGCGCGGCACGTTGCGTAAGCCCTGTCCCTGATATATGTCCATCAGGTAGACGGTGGCATCCTTTTTGGCAAGGTTCACCCGGTCGGGGATGGCCTGAGGCGCGGGCTGTGCCCGGAATGGGATTGGCTCAAACAGGGCATAGCCGGGTTCTTCGTGAAGGAGCAGCATGGTATCGAAGGAATCCACAAGATACAAGCCCCAGGGCCTATCCGGTGCAGGCTTGCAGGAAACCAGGAAAAAGTGTTCGCTGAGCGGGTAGGGATGCAGGAATTTGGGCCATACCGTTTCAACGAGCTGGTCTACAATGGCGGGTTCCACAGGCTTGCCGTAGCCCGGAATGCGCTGCACCACGCCGTCGGCTTCCTTGCGTCCCTTGGCAGGATCGAGAATGAATAGTTCGCCCATGCGGGCCACCCCATGATGGCCGGAAACAATGGTCACTACCTTGGAAGGATGGTTGGGGATGGGACGCGTATAGAACATGGAGTTCGGCCAGAAGGAATTGCTGCCGTAGAATTCCATCTGGTTGGTGCCGTCGGGATTCATGTGGAACAGCAGGCGTGAGAAATAATGGGGTGTGTCCGAGTATTCCCAGCGCGAATAGAGCACACGCCCGTTGTTGAGCACGGTGGGGCACCAATTGTGGTCCTGGTCGAAACACAGCTGGCGGATGCCCGTGCCGTCGGCATTCATGATATACAGATTGGCGACGGCGTCGTTGCCGCCCACGCAGGGAATGCCCTGAAAACAGCGGGTGGAATCGAAGAGGATCCGGCCATCGGGCAGATAGCAGGCGTCGTAATTATCTACGTCAGGCTCCACGCCCGGTGTCACCTGACGCAGGCCGGTCCCGTCCGCCGCCATCTCCCAGATTTGCCAGCGGTCATGGGCGCCCAACATGGAAAAGAGCATCTTGTCCCCGTTGAAATGCAGGTCCACATCGCCGACAAGATAATCTCTTTCCGGCTTGAACAGCCGGGTCGGCGCCTTGTCGTCGGCAAAGGGCGACAAAAGAAGAATCTCGTTGTCATAGCCCCGGCGCGGCAGCGAACAGTTGCCCTGCCAGTTCTGGGGCAGGCCGAGGTTGCCTTCCGAGCGACGCACCAGCACTACCCGGTCGAAATCCAACAGCGGGTTGGCCAGTAATGCCTCCCGCTGCAACCCGCATAATTCTTCCACCGCCGCCAACGCGCCGGGGTCGGCCGACTCCAGGCCGTTCCGAACCTCGGGCAACCGTTGCTCGAAGGCATCCAGTCGCGCCAGGTAGGCCGGCCCCGAAGTATAGTCGGCGGGGTAGGTTGCCGCCAGGTGCGTAACCGCGCGGCGCAACGCTTCGACATTGACATTTTCGAGTTTCGTCACCGCGTTCAGGGCGGCGCAGGAACGTACATATAAATCCAGCCACTGCGGAGAATCCCCTTCCACGCCGGACAAGCCGGACAGCTCCCGACGCAGGGCTGAATCCGCATCCGTGCCCAACGCCTGCTGTATCAGGTCCCGTTGCAGGGGCGCCGTGTCCGGCACGACAAACCATGCCAGGGGACTCCCTCCGCGCAGGTCGCGCTCCATCATGGCGCTTTCCAGCGGGTACTCCGCCTTTACCTGGTTCCATAACTGCGCCACGGGATCGCCTGCCGGCGCGAAATAGAAACCGCAGCCGCCGGCAATATTGTAAATCCGGATCAACAGCAGATTGTCGCCCGCCTGAAGCGGCAGGTCCAGGATATCCTGGTCCGGCACCGTGATTCGGGGGACATCGCGCGCCAACAGCAGTGCCCCATTCAACCAGACTTTAAGGCCGTCATCGCTTCCGAATCCCGCTTTGAAAGAGACGGGTGCCGTCGCCGTAATCACGCGCGCCAGGTACACGGCTGCTTTGTCCGGACAGGTCAACACATTCGGCACGCCGTCCACAAATTCATTGCGTCGCAGCCACAACCGCTTGTCCCCGTCGTTTCGGGCATTGAAATCCACGCCCTGTTCCGGAAACGCCGCCTCGTCAAATGTAGCCGCAGCCATCGGCTCCGTCACGTTCCACGGCCCGAACTGTATCCCGGCATCCAGGCGCTCCGCGCGCCATGCCTGGTAACTCGCTCGTGTCGCCCGCATCGTTTCCTGCCATGTGTTGCCCTTCGTATACAAGGCGACCTCCTCCGCGTGTAGAGGCATCATAAAGCACAGGAACGTAGCGGCGGTGGTCGCAATTCTGGCAAAGACCGTTATTTTTGTGGTATAGGCTGACATATAACCCTTTCTGTGTGTGAGATGAATTAACAAGCCCTGAGTATAACAACAATGCTGATCTCAACGCATCTGGAAGTGAGGTAAGTTGCTATGGCTCTTTATAAGACACATCAAATACGCCGTTGGTGTCAGATAGGGGAAAGAATGCTCTATACAGGGCTTCGCCCTCGATCGCCTGTGCCATGAGCAGCCCATATTGACCATTAGCTTCAAAATCCGTAAAACTAAATATGGATACATGGATATTAAGTATGTTAAAAATGGAGCATCCGGTATAAAAGCACAGGTAGCGGAAAGAGAGCAGGTGACCATACCCAAGATCCTGCGTCAACGTCTCGGGATTCGTCCCAAGACTGTGCTTGATTTTCAGGAAGAAAATGGAATGCTGGTAGCGCGGAAAGCGGAGGAGCAAGATGTGGTTGCAGAAGTCATGGGCTGTCTTAACCTTGACCAATCTACGGATACAGTTCTGACGGGCTTGAGAGGCGAACCGTGATTACGGCTGTTGATACCAGCGTTTTGATTGACGTGTTCCGTAACGATCCGGAATTCGGGAAACAGTTGCCATGAGCCCATGGCTCACCCAGAAACCACTGAAGTGTCATAGGAATTTTTGAAGCAGTTTAAGAAGATTGTTACTCCTCGGAAAAAAAATCCGAGTCTATGCGTTTGACTTCATAACGGGCGATGGTAGTAACGCCCACATTGTGTTCAATCATGAACTCGGCGAGCCGCGCGCCATCCACAAGAATGATTTTGGTATCAATTCGGGATACATAGTCCTCGGCCTCTTTGGTAAACGAGGACGTGGTGATGAAGATGCCTTTACGAGCGCGGTTCCCTTGCAGGGCGCCAGCAAACTTTTGTATCTCCGGGCGGCCCACCACGCCTTCCCAGTGCTTGGCCTGTATGTAGATGATATCCAGACCGAGGCGGTCCTCTTTGATGATGCCGTCAATACCGCCGTCGCCGGATTTGCCCACAGCCTGTCCGGCCTCTTTATGGGAACCACCGTACCCCATTTTAACCAGCACGTCTATTACCAGCCGCTCAAAAAATTCCGGCGAACATTGTTTTATGACCTGAATAATCTCTTCCGCAAGACTCTCCTTTAATGTTTGGTGCGCTGCTTCCAGAGCCTCTTCCGGAGTACGTACAACATGTTGTTGTCCCCCGTTATCCTCTTCCTTCTTATCAGGTTTTCGAAACGCCAAAAATTCTGGAAAGCGATCCAGAAATTTGATATTAATTTCGCCTGGATTATCTCTTAGAACTTCCCGACCACGAGTACTGATTTTGTACTGTCCGCGCTTCAATCGTTCAAGAAGCCCTGCTTTATACAAATAAATAGCGGCCCAACTTACACAGTTATTAAAACGTGCCTGTCTTCCACTTGGAAGAAGCTCATTACGTTCTTCATCACTTAACTGAAAATCATTCGCTAAAAGAACAACATAATCTTTTAAAGAAAATTCTTTCCCATTTGAAGCCTTGAGGAGAAGTGGCAACATAATGCTTTGAAAATCCGGAATGGCCATGGGTTATCCTCCCGTAGAAGAATTTTGTACTGTGTGATATGGATTGTATGCCAAAGGAGCGGAATAGTTCCATACCGTTCCCGTGTTCTCCAGCGGAACATCGGCAGTTCCGTATTGTGCAAAATATGTGTGTGATATAATGACGGATACTTGCCGGCTGGATAACATTATCAGGAGGAGATTCCGCATGGGAAGCTTTGGAGAAATATTTGCCGCCTACGCCGCGCCGCTGTTCGATGAATGCAATCATTCCGAGGCCCAGGTAGAGCATGCATACTTGTTAGGTCAGATCTGTTGGAACCTTGCGTTGTCGCCGGAGGACATGCGTGAACAGACGCTCGATGAGATGCAACACACGTTGGAGATGGATGATCAAGAATTTGAGACGTTCAAGGATCACGTCATCTTCCCGATGATCCAGCGGCATTATGTTATGTTTCCTCACATGCACGCGCCAGAAGTACTGGACATGCCCAAAAAAAGCGCGCCCACACGGGAAAGAGACATACCGATGTCAGCACAGGCCAGGAGGCGCCCGGAAACCCTGCCCAATGCCCCCTGTCCCTGCAACAGCGGCAAGAAATACAAGCGGTGCTGCGGACGGATGGATTGAATCATCCCCGTGATGTCAGAAAAAACGCCATAGACGGCAAATCGAGACCTTTTGCGCTTTTTACCAAGTTTCATGTAGTTATGTCACTGTTCTTGAAGTTGTACTTCGTACCTGTGGGGGAGTACTTCAGGTAACAGCAGGGAGCTTTGGCAGAAGTCAGGAAATATACTTTTAAAAGAGAAGGAAAGTTAATTCGTTTTCGAAATGGTTATGCATGGGTCTGAAGCGGCAGTTGGTAGAGTTTTGCGAAAGTAGCCACGCGTTTGGCGAAGTGGCCGCAAAACAGCGTGGGGTGAGGACCTGGGTAGATGTCGCAAATGTCTCGCACATCCCGGATTTCCACAAGCACACGTGTGGCGCAACCGCCCGTGGGCGGACACGTGGGCGATGACAACACCCTTCCTTCCCACGCATGCAGCATCGAGCCATCCGCCTGGTATTTGAATAGGGTTACGGGTTCCTCGGTCGGCCACTGTACGTCCAAGGCAGGTGTTTTGGGCATCTGGTGGAAGAAAGGCCGGAAATCATAGGGCACGGGTGGCTGGTCTATGCCGCGCAACTGGGGTGTACAGGTACAGTGAGAACCGAAGTAGCGGTTTTCCACGGTGTCGAATTCGGGGTTGTGTTGGAAGCCCGGCCGATCAAACAAATAGTTGCCCAGCATGAGGGAAAGGGTGGCATTGAGGTCGTTTTCACAACCACAGGGAACGAGACGGCCATT
>JAEAMG010001664.1_pt1 | contig 16134 bp, 14 predicted proteins | sample 8958741 | NCBI WGS metagenome assembly JAEAMG01 (sample SAMN16933256, study PRJNA681125) | bioreactor sludge metagenome | isolation source: anaerobic bioreactor treating anionic surfactant - SDBS | place: India: Bengaluru | collected 2019-02-28
AGCCGGAGTAGCTCAGTGGTAGAGCAGCGGTTTCGTAAACCGCAGGCCGTCGGTTCGAATCCGACCTTCGGCTTTTCTTTTCCAGCAGTGACCTTCGGTCACTGCTGGAAAAGAAAGGTTGAGCATCTACGATCACCATCGCTTGCCCCAGCCTTCCCCGCCCGTCCCGGTGACCTGCCCCCCGGAAACCGGTCCAGGTTGTATGTTCGAGTTTGAGCCTGGACCACAACCCGGAGGGGAGGCCGGAGATGAGGAAGAGATACAAGGCGGAGGAGATCATCCGGAAGCTGCGTGAAGCCGAAGTACTGCTCGGCCAGGGGGTGGCGATGGGGGAGGTCTGCCGGAAGATCGAGGTGACCGAGCAGACCTACTACCGCTGGAGGAAGGAGTACGGAGGCTTGAGGGTGGAGCAGGCGAGGAGGCTCAAGGAGCTGGAGAAGGAGAACAGCCGGCTGAAGAAGCTGGTGGCCGACCTGTCCCTAGACAAGGCCATCCTGAAGGAGGCCGCCTCGGGAAACTTCTGAGCCCGGCGAAGCGGCGCCGGGATGTCGAAATGGCGTGCACAGAGCTTGGGGTATCCGAACGGAGAGCCTGCCAGGCACTGGGTCAACCGCGATCGACGCAGGGATACAGGTTCCAGCCCTCAAGCGATGAAGAACGACTGACAGAGGACATCATCCAGCTGGCGAGTAAGTATGGTCGTTATGGCTACAGGAGGGTGACCGGCCTTCTCCGGAACGAAGGCTGGAGTGTGAACCACAAGCGGGTGGAGCGGATCTGGCGGCTGGAGGGGCTGAAGGTGCCCGCCAAACAACCGAAGCGGGGGAGGCTGTGGCTGAACGATGGGTCGTGCGTGAGGCTTAGGCCAGAGAGGCGGAACCACGTCTGGAGCTACAACTTCGTGAGCGGCCGGACGAGCGATGGGAGGCCGCTACGGTTCCTGACGGTGATGGACGAGTACTCGAGGGAATGCCTGGCGATAGACGCGGGGAGGCACCTGACTTCGGAGGACGTACTGGACTGTCTGACGGACCTGTTTCTGAGCAAGGGAGTGCCTGAACACATTCGCTCGGACAACGGGCCGGAGTTCACCGCCCTGGCGGTGAAGGAGTGGCTGGGGAGGCTGGGGGTGAAGACGCTGTACATCGAGCCTGGGAGCCCGTGGGAGAAAGGCTACATTGAGCCAGTCTAGGAGAAGTTCTGGGACGAGTTTTTGAACCGGGAGGTGCTGTACACGCTGCGGGAAGCTGAGGTGCTGACTGCCTGCTGGCGGAAGGAGTACAATACGGTGAGGCCGCACAGCTCGCTGGGCTACCGTCCGCCGGCTCCCGAGGCCATGTGCCTGCTACCCACAGCGAGCTAGGACTAACATAGGAAGTGGCCCAACTGATGGGGGCAGGTCATCACCGGGTCGCAGGAAGAGCTCCATCCGATCCGAAGTAGACCCGAGTATATTCGTTAACCGTCCACAGCCTGCGGCTTTTCATGAAAAGAGCAGCTTCGTCGGCCCTGTTGCCATTATAATCAGCAGGGAGGGGCTGAGCGACCTCGTTTCCCCCACCGGAATATATGCGCGAGAATTCCCTTATAATCCATAGACCTTCAACCTGACGATAAATCGCAGGGATCCAGTACCCATCTCCCCTATAATCGCCTGGCACGGGCAAATCCCCCCGGATCCCAAAATATGCGCAAGTTATTCCCTTTACCAACCACAATCCTTTACCCGACTTATAGACAGCTATATCCTTTGTCCCATCGCCATCATAATCCCCAGGGACAGGCGAATCTTCTGAGTCGCCAAAGTACACACTAGTGATATCCCGAATGATCCACCTGCCCATCTTGAAGACCCCCATCTCACTGCAGCCGTCACCATCGTAGTCGCCAGAGACAACAGTATCGCCGAGGGAACCCAAGTAGAAACGCGTCAACTCCCGTATCGCCCATAGTCCCGAGCTCGGTCGGAATATGCCGGCATCAGTAACTCCATCCCCGTCATAGTCGGCAGATGCCGGCAGATCGTCTCTCTCCCCGAAGTAAAATAAGGTTTGGTCTCGTATCATCCATATGCCGCATTCTGGTACAAAGAAAGCCATGTCGGCGCTTCCATCGCCATCATAGTCCCCAGAATCCAGCACATACAATGGCTGTTGCGGAGTAGGAGTAGGCTTGGAGTTGATACTCAGAAAGATGAGCTTGGCCAGATGTCCATGTCCAGGGGGTTCTTCATTCGGTGTGGGGGGCACTGTTATCATCGGAGAGGGCGTTGGCGTCGGTGGGAACGGAGTAGGCGTAGACTGCTCGCTCGGACAGTATATCATCACATCATCGAATGCTAGATTGCCCGCATTCTTAGTGTAGGAGAACTGCAGCTGAGTGGCATCGATGTTTAGGCCGAATGGGCCCAGGACAGTTCCGGATAGGGGCAATTTAGTGATGTTTGTCACCTGATACCAGCTCGAGCTAAAGTATTCCTCGACCATCAAAGCGCTTGTCTCATCTATTCCTTGGCCTTTCACCCAAAAATATAGATTCCCAGGTTGATAAATGAGTCCAGTAAGAATCTGGTCGTCGGTCTCATCAAGTTTGAGAGAAGGAATGGTAAGTCCCGAATTGTCGATCGATGTATACGTATCCGAGTCCGCATTGCAGTTAGTAAATGTCCAACCCGATGGACGAGTGCCTAGGTAGAAGTCATTGAAGCCCTCGGAAAGAACTATACAAGGCGTTGGAGTTACGGTTCCGGTTGGTATCGATGAAGGCGTTGGAAATGTGGATGGACTGGGTTCGATCGTCGGCGATGGAGTAGGGGTCGGAGGAGCTGTTGGGGGCGGTGTAGGCGTAATGCTCGGTGTCGGCGTACAAGTAACAGATGGCGTTGGCGTTACGGATGGTGTAGGCGTTTTTGCCTGATCAAAATAGAAATTATCGACATACACATCGTTTTGTTCGCCCGGCCCTAATTCTTCATGGCAATCAGCCCGCACTTGAGCATATGCAACTCCAGCCGGCGGCTGAATCCCGTAATAAGCTTTTTCCTCCCACTGCATAAAAGTCTGATTATGCCACCCTGTGTCTCCTGGATAGGTCCCGATATGATCCCAAGCGAGACCATACCATTCAATGCGAAGCCGGAGGAAAGTATCATTAATAGTTCCTGTTTGAGCGTCCCAGTCGACGTAATACCATCCCTTTAGATCGTAATATTCCGCCTCATTGACGATAATGAAGTTCGACGCAAGTCCTCTATCGCGATAAAGGACTGTTGGATTCTCAAATCTTACAGCATAGGTATCGTTTTGCACGGGAGCAGGAGTCGAAACAATGGTAATAAGAGTCTCTCCCTCTCCTCTCCACCAAGGCGAAAATGCACCAGTCTCATAATTTGGATTCTCTAGAATGGAGCTGTAATATGGTGTCGGAGTTGATGTGGGACTAGAAGAGGGTGATGGGTTGGGTGTTGTGGATGGACTGGGAGACGGAGTGGGTGAAATGGGAGTCGCAGTAGCAGAAGGAGGAACTGTGGGGGAGACAGTCGGCGAAGGAGTAGACGACGCAGATGGGCTAGGGATCGGTGTCGGAGTGGTGGTGATCGAGGGGGATGGTATAGGCGTGGGAGTCGGGAAGCGACTGATGATAACATCGTCAAAAGCTAAGTTCCCGAGGCTCTTATAATATGAGAATCTAATACGCGTCGTATCAGCATTTAGCTCGAAAGGTCCTTCGGTTGTCCCAGCTGTAGGTAAATTTGCGATATACGATACTTGGTTCCATCTTGAATTATTGTATTCCTCTACAATTAGCGCGCTAGTGCCGTTTACTCCCTGGCCCTTGATCCAGAAAGTCAAATCTTTTGGCTCTAAGAACGCTACTGATGTAATCATGTCCCCCGAATTATCAAGCTTGATTGATGGCGCGCTCCTTCCATAATTCGACGCCGAAGTATAGGTATCTTCATTTTGGGTGCAGTTAGTAAAAGTCCAACCAGCCGGGCGAACGCCAATATCATAATAATTAAATCCTTCGTCAATAATATTGTTATTCGGCGGTGCAGGAGTTGATTCCGGTTGGACAACTACACATGATTCATCATTAGCTGTGACTGAAATAAACGTAACTGTTTGGCCTGAGGCTGTTACCGAGTTCCATAATGCCTCGGATTCTCCGAACAACCAAGTTGATGTGTCTCCTGCAGTAGCATTATATATAACATTCCATTCACCCTCAGTGGCTTCCAGCGTTTTGTAATGCCATATACCGTCTCCACCACAAGGATAATTCCAACTATCGCATGTTACCGGGGTAGGATGGGGAGCTCCGGAACATGTTGCTTTACAACACCAACCCCCATAGTTTGATGGATTAGGTTCTGGAGACCAAATATCAAGTCTGCAGGCTCCAACATCTGTATCCCAGTTTGTAAGCGTAAATTCTCCAGGAACATCGTTTGCCACATACATTAATAGCTTCCACGTTCCACTCCTTGTAAAATTCAGGCAATTGCTACCTATCGGTTTGATGTAAGGCACGGCATCGCGGGAATAGGTAATCCTTAAATTGTAGCCATTTTCTTCCTCTCCTTGCAGCTGCCCAGGGCCGTCGGGGAGAGTAGTGACTTCCATAATGTATATTCCCGGAGTAGTAATAGTGTAAAATGGCGCCCAAGCATTATTATATGATATTTCAGCCCCATAACTTTCCGAATGTATCATATCCCCGGATGAATCCCTAAGCGTATAGCGGGTTATCGTATCCCACCAAGGAGTTGGTTCTGGGCATGAACCTCCTTGGCCTGGATTGACACATCCCTGACACCTGGGACCCTCGTCATAAGGCTCATGAGATGGATCATTGCCATTCGCGTCATAGCAATTCGGATCATATATTTCAAGATCAAGGTTCGGCGCATTATCTGGGACGTATATAACATACTGGTAATTAAAATATGCATCCCCCCAGATATGACAATCATTCCTCGGCCCAAATACAGATGGATTCACTCCTGATGTTGGATCATACAAATAATACCACCAATTGCCAGCAGTGTCCTGATCTATCAATGATGGTGCTAAGTAAAATACTTGTTTGGTGAAACTAACGTTTACAGAATAGGATAAATCAACATGATCATCAACGGGCAATTGGCTAAAGAGCCAAGTAAGTATGGTGCTGTTATTCGGGCCTTGTTCAACTGAGGGCGAAGGGGACCCTGAATTATTGATATATTCAAGGCCGCTAGGTATAGTATCAACTACTAGAATATTATGGAGCGTTCCATCGATTCCGGGGCCAGCTGTAGTACAATTACTAACGATCGTATTTACCTGTACCTCATCGTCAGTGTGGACAAGAAGCGGATTAGATTCCTTCTCAACTTGAATACACGGGATTAAAACGGTAGGAGTTGGTGAAGGAGATGGGGTAGGAGTCCTTGTCGGAGTAGGAGTCCTGGTCGGAGTTGCGGTGCGCGTGGGAGTCACTGTGAGAGTTGGAGTAACCGATGGGGTTGCAGAAGGCGTCGGGGTGGCAGTTGTCGAGGGTGAAGCTGATGGACTGGGTGAAGGAGTGGGGGTTACCGTCTTCGTAGGTGTAGGCGAGGGAGTTGGCGTAGGAGGAGTTGTAGATGGAGAAGGCGTTGGCGAAGGAGAGGGCGTCGGTGTGATAGGAGTGGGAGTCGGCGATGGGGTTACAGTCGCCGTCGGGGTCGGGGACGGGGTCGGTGAAGGAGACGGAGTCGGAGTCGGTGGAGTAGTGCTTGGCGTTGGAGAAGGCGAAGGCGTAGGACTGGGGGATGGTGTAGGTGTTATCGGAGAGGGAGTCGGTGACGGAGATGGCGAGGGAGTTGCAGTGGGCGAAGGCGTTGGCGTTAGGGGAGTTGCGCTTGGAGATGGCGTAGGAGTGATAGGGCTAGGCGTTGGAGTCGGGCTCGGGGAGGGAGTGGGGGTCGGGGAAATCGGTGTTACGCTAGGAGATGGAGTTGGGGTCGGGGGAGTTGTAGACGGCGATGGAGTTGGGGTAGGCGGAGTAGTGGATGGGGACGGCGTAGGTGTGATCGGTGTGGGAGTCGGTGATGGCGAGGGCGATGGGGTAGGCGTCACTGTCTCCGTCGTAGTTGGGGATGGACTAGGTGAAGGCGACGGAGTCGGAGTAGGTGGAGTAGTGCTTGGCGTTGGAGAAGGCGAAGGAGTGGGGCTAGGGGACGGTGTAGGTGTTATCGGAGTGGGAGTCGGCGTCTTGGACGGAGTAGGCGAGGGAGTGGGGGTGACTGGAGACGGGGTCGGAGTGGCGGTGGCTGTCGGCGACGGCGTCGGGGTTACTGTCTCTGTCGGTGTAGGAGACGGAGTGGGCGTCACGGTTTCTGTCGGAGTAGGGGATGGTGTCGGAGAGGGAGTGGCCGTTGGCGAAGGTGTTGGGGTTACTGTTTCTGTAGGCGTAGGCGATGGTGTAGGAGTCACCGTCTCTGTTGCTGTCGGAGAAGGAGTAGGCGAGGGAGACGGGGTCGGGGTTGGTGGAGTAACGCTGGGCGTCGGAGAAGGCGAGGGAGTGGGAGTTGGTGGTGAAGAAGACGGCGTCGGGGTGGGGGTTCTTGTTGGAGAGGGAGTGGGTGTTGGTGAGCTGGTTGGGGTCGGAGTAGGGGTTTTTGTTGGAGTGGGAGTCGGAGTCTTAGTCGCTGTCGGAGTAACAGAGGGAGTGCCTGTGGGCGTTGGCGGATAGCATATTAGTAGTGGGGTGCTTTTTGCACCAATTCCCCCATCGTCATCCGTTACGGTCACACTTGCAGTATATTGACCTACGCCATTATATATATGCCTAGCTAAAAATGCGGCAGATACCGGATCTGCTGGTCTTACTTTTCTGTATTGGACTCCGGCTCTATATACTCCTCTGTCTGCAGTCCCTTCTCCGTCATAATCGCCCGGAACGGGAATATCTCCCTCCCCTCCCCAATAGAAAGAAGTAAAATTCCTTATCGCCCATAAACCCATTCCCGGGCGGAAAACAGCTGCTTCTGCCGTTCCGTCACCATTGTAATCTTTGGGTATAAGGTAATCTCCTTCGTCTCCATAGTAAAATACCGAATAATCCTTAACTCTCCAGGAAGAATCTGAGGGTCTAAAAATGGCGACATCAGCTTTACTGTCACCAGAATAATCGGCTGGTATGGGGATGTCTCCGGTGGTTCCGTACACCATACTACTTAAACTCTTAATATACCATTTTGATTCACTCGGCCGGAAAACCGCAATATCTATAGCACCGCCCCCATTATAATCAGCCGGGACTGGAATGTCTCCGAATTCTCCATACCAACATACTGATATATTCCGAATATTCCATAAAGTAGTATCTGGTCTGAAAATTGCAGGATCATCAGTACCGTCGCCATTATAATCTGCAGGAACCAAATTATCTCCCGCTTGGCCAAAATAGAATTGCGTTAAATCCTTGATTTTCCATAAATGCGTCGCTGGATTAAAAACAGCAATCTCAATGGAATTATCGCCGTCATAATCAGCTGGCACTTGAATTTCGCATCCGTGTCCGAAATATTGAGCAGATTGAGTCTGAATATACCATTTACTTTCTAGACTACATAAGTTATCCGAGCTATTGTCTCCATAATTCACCTCTACTATGTGCGAATCCCTCCAGCCAGGATCATAGAATTCTCCGGTTAAGTATACCCATTCCCCACAATGCTTACAATCGCATAAAGGACTGTCCGATGTGAATTTAGTGATGGTTGGAGCAACGTTATTGACCGTAATGTGAACTGGCGTGGTTGCAGTACAAGGCTCAGGGTTATTGTCTGAAGCTGAGAATATAATCGTCCCTTGTTGCTCATTCTCATTATCCCCAGGTATTCCTCCAAATTCCTTTTCCGCCGTTGTACCTGGAGTAGAGGATACTTGGAATGCCCAATATGGAAGACTATCGTATGATATTGTTACGGGTTGACCATCGGGATCAGTAGCGGTTACCGCAAAATCTAGAGATGATCCCTCATTCATAGATATATCATCTGCGTTAAGCACAGGACAGCGATTAGCTGGGATTTCAAAGGCAGAGCCAGAGAAAATAAAACTATCGGAGGCGTCTGTATATTCAGCTATTGGTATGTTCGCCTGGAAGATTACATATTGGCAATCCACAGGTACCCTAACGGGTACCGAGTAGCGTTGCTGGGCCCAGCAATTATTGCCTTCATCAAATTGGTTGTATAATGGCTCAATATTCGGATCATCAATTATTGAATCTGGGGGAGGGCTCTGGCTGGTAGTCAGCCATAGCCTATCCCAGCCAAAGTGAGTACCACTAGCCGCTGCTGATGCTCCCCCAACCATAATCGTCAAATTTCCATCGCGAGTAATAGACGATGGTTCGATATGGAAGCTATTGATCCTAGTAATAAATGAAGGGTGCAATTCGCCATCATAATTTGCTCTTGAGTATTCGTAATTGCTTTGAATATAAATATCTTTAAGACTATAACTCTGATTTGTGCAAACTGCCAATATAGTTATCCCATTTAAGCTGGGTTTTAAATAATCAGGAGTTGGAGCTGGAGCTGGAGTAGGATAAACGCCTGTTAAGCCAAAGGTTAGATTGGTCCAGTTACTAGCCCTCGCCGCAGATGCAATGTCATCTACTTCAGCGCAGTATGTAAATGCCCAAAGTGTCTCACGCCCCCCATGGCAAGAATATAGCAAAGGTGCGGAAAATGATTCTATTCCCAGCACACTGAAACCATTGATATATATATCCTGATAGAATGAAGCAGGTTTGGGTGTTGGACTTGCAAAACAATCTTCTTTACGTCCAGATCTTCCATCCCAGAAGGCTATAGCTTTGATAATCGAGTCGTTAGATTGTAATATAATATTAAACTTCCTTTGCCCTAATCCGATATTGTGACATGGATTATCATCCTCAGTAGTATATCCAGCACTTCCCGATTTTATTGTAGCGAAATCCTCATAATACCAATCTGAAGCAATATTATTTCCTGGAAATGCTAGGCTAAACGCCACTTTACAAATAGCAAATATAATTATTGAATTCTTGCTCACGGGAATAATTCAGAGCAGAGTGATTTAATTGCCAAGTATAAATGATAGTTATGGACTTCAATAGCGATATATGATATGGCTATGGAATCTGAGCTCTGCCACCTGTGACCGGTATATCTACATTTTTACCGAAATATACATTGCTTAGTCCCTTTAGCATCCAGCAGGCAGCGTAATTGCGAAATATACCGATATCGAATGTGCCATCGCCATTAAAATCTCCCTGAATAGGCAGATCCCCCAATTTTCCGAAATATACTCTGCTAATGGCTCTAAGAGACCATAATCCATTATCTAAACCGAAAACCCCAACATCCCAAGTACCGTCTCCATTGAAATCATTCTGTAAGGGCTGATCTCTCGCCTTTCCGAAATATATCCTGCTTAAATCGCGAATTGCCCATAAACCACTATCAGATCGAAATACAGCGACATATTTAATAGGGCCACCTTTGTAATAGCCTGCTGCCGGCATATCATTATAAGCCCCGTAGTACATCCTCGTGATTCCCTTGATTGCCCATAAGCTTCTAGCATTCCTGAATATGGCAATATCGCAGCAACCATCTCCATCATAATCTCCAGTGACGGGAGAATCTGATTCGACTCCAAAGATACACGCGGTGATATTGCGTATGCTCCAAAATCCAGTATCAGGCCTAAATATTCCGAGATCGGAGGTCCCATCGTTATCGAAATCTCCGACTATAGGAGTATCGTTGCGGGTTCCATAATATATATTTGTTATACCCATAATTGACCATCGGCCTAAGCTGGGTTGGTACACAGCAATATCTGATGTGCCATCACCATTATAATCCCCCGAGTCAACTGAAGGTCCATTTGGAACCCAGCAACAATATTTCAATAATTTGTTAGAATTATCGCAGTAGCTGATATGGGGACGTTCGGCGGTATCGAGATCTAGGTCGCTGTTTCTCCCTACAGCACCTCCACCATCTATTGTTTGACTAGACCATTTTGAACCGTCCCATTCAGCGATATTTAAATCGTTTTGCTCAGTATAATAGCTTATGTGAGGATATTGATGGGAATCCAACTTGAGAGATGTATAATATGGCAAATCACTGTCTAATAGTTGTGTATTCCACGTCCCGGCGCTAAACGACGAATATTCTAGCCCGACTAAACTTTGATATGCAATATGGACAATATTTGCGTTATCAACACCGATAGAAGGGAATGTTCCATCTGGCCGCACCGTCTGAACATTCCATATCGTCCCATTAAGATATGCGAATTTCAAACCAACAAAGTTTTGATAGTAGCTGATATATGGTCTGCCAAGAGAATCAAGCGCCAGAGATATGTATCTAAATACATCTTGAGATCCAGAAGGAACCGGGTCGACGGTTTGGATGGTCCATGATGTGTCATTGAGATACGTATACATTAAGCCAACCCTGTCTGACTCATATGCAATATGCACTCGATTCGAAGAATCAATAGCAAGGGAGCAATATTTGCCTGTTTCAAAATCATCTGGATGTGTTTGAATAATCCAATGAGATCCGTCTGAATGGGCATATTTAAGCTGCCATCGCCATACATCGTAATAAGCGACATGGGGTCGGCCGAATGAATCTATGGCCAATGAGCAATATGCGCCCAAATTCGGCATGCCTTCGATTGTTTGGATACTCCAGCCGGAATCCATTAAACTCGCATATTTTAATCCGGTGTTTACTCCTAAATAGGCGATATGTGGTCTGTCCGCAGAGTCTAGAGCAATTGAAGTGCGTTCGTTATCAGCAGAATCTATGACTTGAATATCCCATCTACCCTGCTGGGCATGTATAAGGGACGCATTGGACATAGCGATCATTCCAATTAACGCGATAACGATGCAAACGCATCTAGTAGTCTTCATTATACGCACCTCCCTGGTTAAGGATTTGTTGTACTCCGCTAGCGCAATAAAAAACCCTGCTGGTTAAGCAGGGTTACGAATTTGTCCCTAAGACCACGGAACATGCGGAACTTCAAATGAGGCGCATCTTGCATGACTCCCCCCATGTGCGGACACGGTGTCTTACGACTGTCTAGATATTACCTCTCATTCAATATCACTCAAGAGAAATCTTTCAAAAACCACAAATGCTCTATGCCGTTATATTCCAGACTGATGGAGCATTTATCCGTGGCTTCAATACGAAAAATATGCGTAGCGGAGCCGGAATATTCATGGAATGACCCCCAGCCTTGGAAGATAACCCGGATGTCGAAGCGAGGAGAGGGCTTGAAGATATCGACGGACACGTCGAGAAAACCCATGCCGCATTCTCTGTCTCACATCGGGGACTTGATTGACCTGGTCTCTAGCCGATGTCTGCTTCAGCGAAGGAGACGGAGAGCGGAAGGAAAGGTGGACCCAAGGAATCTCGGACTTTTCGCCCCTCCACTGACCAAGGAGGGTGGTGGGGGTGACTTCGGCTTACTTCGGCGGCGCCGGCGATATCCCGGTGACTCGCTAAAAATCAGTATGGAAGGGAAGAAGGGGCGGGGCATCGGCGGAAAGGCCAGAAATTGCCCCTGGAGATTGAAATGGTGCAACAGTCAACCACCAGTAGATCATCTATCCTGGCGTCAATAGGACAGTAAGAATAGGTACCTGGGAGGGTGGTGGGGTCAATCAGAATCTCGTGACCGGCGAAATCGGTCTGGATGGGGAGGAAGGTCGGTTTCGGGGTCTGAATGGCCTGAAAGCGATTGTCCCGTATTTGTAACAAACAGGGTGATACATCGTGATGCATCGTGACGGGGGTTTTGCCGGTATATCGTCGATAACCGACGATTTTATACTTGGCATCGAATAGGTAAATTCGAATCCGACCTTCGGCTTAAATTGCCGGGATGCCCTTTTTGGGCCTCCCGGCAATTTTAGATAAAAGCTTTATCGCTATCGTTCGGGATGAATTCGCATGCACGAAGTTAACCCGACGCGACCATTTGAGTCGTAGGCGCGGACTTTTAAGTCCGCGCCCTCTTTGTGCCTCCCTATGGGCGGAACTGGCCGCCGACCGTAAGATCACCCGGGGCGCCTATCCGGTTCTCATAGCCCCAGCCTATTTCTGGCTGCCCAGGCTGCCCTGATCGAGTCGAGGGGCGCACCTTTTACCCTCTCTTTGCTGTCCTCGGGTTTCCAATCTCGAACGGTTTTACCCGAGTCTCTACCGCCCGCCCGCCCCGAATACGTCGCATGACGATTCTGCCGTCGCGCCACGATTCGCGACCATGCATATTCAAAATGCAATATTGAGCTTGCATGGTGTCGCCTGGTGTGCGATAGTTCCCTTATGAAGACCGCATACTTCGCCCGAGACATAGAAAGCCGCGTCCTTTCCGCGGCCAGGCAGTTCCCGGCCGTACTCGTGACCGGCGCCAGGCAGGCGGGAAAATCCACGCTCCTGCGCCACCTCTTCCCGAAATATCGCTATGTCAGCCTGGATGATCCCCAGCTGCGAATGTTGGGGACCAGCGATCCCGCCCTTCTCCTCAGCACCAATCCCCCCCCGGTCATCATCGACGAGATCCAGTATGCTCCCGAGCTTCTGGCGCACATCAAGATGCGGATCGATTCCCATCGGCGCGACGCCGGCCGGTATCTCCTCACCGGCTCCCAGGTCTTCCAGCTGATGCAGGGGATATCCGAGACTCTCGCCGGCCGAATAGCCGTTTTCAACCTGTATCCTTTCAGCTGGAAGGAATTGGCCCATGTCCCCGGCCGGAACAAGGCGACGGACGACGTCGGCATGGCCGAACAGCTGGTCGCCGGCTTCTATCCCGAGCAGCTGGTTATGCCCGATCTCGACTCCGACCTCTGGTATGGCTCCTATATCGCGACCTATCTGGAACGGGATATCCGGAACATCCGTCGGGTCGGAGATCTGGCCCTTTTCCAGAAATTCATTGCGCTTCTAGCCACCCGCGCCGGATCGCTCCTCAACCTGTCGGAGGTGGCCAAGGAGTGCGGCGTCGCGCAGCCGACAGCGAGGGCCTGGCTCGCCATCCTGGAGGCGACGTATCTGGTCTATCTCCTGAAGCCGTACCACGCCAATGTCGCCAAACGGATGATCAAGGCGCCGAAGCTCTATTTCGTCGACACGGGACTGCTCTGCTATCTGCTGGGGATCGACTCCGGGGCCCGATTTTTTAAGGCGGCGGAACGGGGGAGGATCTTCGAGAACATGGTGGTGATCGAAGCCCTGAAGCGGTCGGCCGCGGGGAAGGGGAAGACCGACTTCTTCTATTATCGGACATCCAACGGCCTGGAGGTGGACTTGATCATCGAGCACGGCGGCCTACGCCGGGCATACGAGATTAAGCTGAGCAAGACCGTCTCCACTCACGACGCCGGCGGATTGGCGCGTGCGCGCGGGGATATCGGCTATTCCCAGGCCTCCGTCCTCTGCCTGCGGGAAGAACCGGTGGCGCTCGCCAAAGGCATCTTCGCCCGTCATTGGAGTTCGATGTGATTTAGGCTGACAACGAGGTTCGGTGCCCTCAGCGTTTCACGGCAGGCGATATCTCGATCGAGCTCGAACCGAAAGGCGGCGGGGGAACGGATTACAGCGGACCGGAAGACTCCGATCAGACACCGAAGGCCTACCGCCTGCGGGACATACCCGGCCACCTGTTTGCTACCATGGTAAATCCCTACCGGTTCGACCGCCTGCCACACGACCCCCTTTCCCGGCCCACTAAAAAGCAAGGGAGACCCTCCAGTTACGGAAAATACCGCTCTATTGGGCGGCAGGAAGCGGGGGGCGAGTGGGATGGAGGTTGAGAAGAAACTCCTCCACCGGAAGGCAGGGGATGTCGTCCAGGAGGAGGCGATCGCGGCCCCGGTAAAGAAGGCAGGCCCGGCTTTCCGGATACTCGGCCCGGAAGGATTTGAGGGGGCGCAGGTCCTGGGGGTGTATGCGGGTGGAATTCTTGACCTCGATGGCGAACAGGCCGAAAGAGCCGTAAAGCACGAAATCCACCTCCGTTCCCGCCCTGGTCCGCCAGTAGGAGAGCGAACCGTCGGCATCTCCATACGCCAACCAGGCGCGCAGGTGCTGGGCCACCAGTCCTTCCAGCGCCTGGCCTTGCATCTCCTCGGCGCGATCCAGCGGGCCGGAAGGGCGCAGAGATCGGAAAACTCCGCTGTCGAAAAAGTAGAACTTGGGATGGGCAACCAGCTCGCGCCGGGCGCGGCGGGTGAAGACGGGCAACCGCCAGGCGAGAAGAAGGTCCTCCAGAACGGAGAGATATCCCTCCACGGTCTTGCGTTCCACGGCGCATTCCCGCGCCACGTTGCTGATGCTAAGCACGCCGGCATGGGAGAAACTGATCGCCTCCAGAAAGCGGGAAAACGTCCCCATGCTGCGGACCAGCCCTTCGGCCATGACCTCTTCTTTCACGTAGAGGGCGGCATAGGTCCGGAGCACTTCGGAAGGCCGGTCGGCGGAAAGGACGATCGGCAGCATGCCCAAGCGGAGGGCATCGTCCAGGCGGAAGCGCTGCTGGAGCTCCGAGGCCATGAAGGGGTGGAGGTTTTTCAGGACGGCGCGGCCCGCCAGCAGATCCGCCCCGGTTCTTTTCAGTTTGCGCGCGGACGATCCGGTCATGACGAAGGGCGGATGGGATTTTTCCTCAATCAAGCCATGCACCACGGGGAGAAGCCCGGGGACTTTTTGCACCTCATCCAGGACGATGGCTTCGGCGCCGGGCTGGCCGGCGACCAGGCCGCGCAGCCGCGAAGGGTCGGCGGAGAGCGATAGCACACGCTCGGGATCGAGCAGGTCGATATAGAGCGAGTTCTTGAAACGCTGTCTCAGCAGGGTTGACTTGCCGGTTCCTCGCGGGCCGAATATGAAGGAACTGCCCGAAGGGAATCGGAAATGACGGATTATTGTTTCCATATATGCTCGTATTGTGGAGTATCCAGTTCCATTATTGCATAAATCGGCTGGTTGTCAAGGTGAATACTGGGGCGGCATCATAACAATCATGCGACTTTTCGGAGAAGGGAAGCGCCGGAGCAAGGTGATCCCGCGCTTCACATCGGAGGCCAGCTGCCTCAGCCTGCTCTTTGCCGTGCTGGTAGATGCTTCGGAAGGATGGCGGGGATTGAGGATGACCCCGGCGCTCAAGGAACGCATCGTGCAGATGCGCCAGAATCCCGATGCCGCGTGGAAGGATCCTGCCGAGGCGCTTCTGGTCGCTTAGAGAAAAGATCATATCGAAAAGGGCTTAACACCCGGATCGATTTTACAGGGAAGTTAGGACTTGACCCCTCCTGGAGTGAAACTGGCCTTCTTTCAGACCTTCTCGCCGACAAAACTCCCGGATCGAGAGCTCGCTCCTCGTCCCCGCCCGGATCTTGTCCCGCCAATACCGTTCCTTCTCTGCGTCCCGCCGTTGTCCCTTCGCTCCCATCGCGTCCTCCCCGGCTTGCGCCGCACATGCGCATCGAAACTATGCGCGTTCGCCGGGAAGTATCGCTTGGCACTCTACGAGAGGGAAGATGGGTTCACCGGACGCTTACTCTCCTTGAGTGTCCGGCGGACCGTCTCCGGGCTCGCCTGGAGGAAGAAGACCCGCTTCAGAACCTGGGCGATCCGCTTGACGCCGAAGCCGGGGTTCTCTGCTTTGACTTCGACAATGCGGTCCTTGACCGCGATGGGGAGTTTGTGGCGGCGATGACTTCTATATCCGCCGGGCCGCGCCCGCAAACCCTCCTCGCCATCCTGGCGATACCGCTTCACCCACGCCAGAATGGTGTCCCGGCAGACCCCCAGCTCCGTGACCAGGAGGTTGACGGGGATACCTTCCTCCAGGTAGAGCTTGACGGCCTTGAGCCGCAACTCGATGGGGTAGGCTGTGCCCGTCGGCGGCCGCCCCCTAGGGGGCGGTCTGCTCTCTCTCTTCTGCTCTTCTTGACCAGCCTTGCTCATGGGTAACACTCCTTTCGGTTCCCGGGTGGAACCCTTGCTTTAGAGTGTTACCCCTTTCCTTCATATCCTCGGTCTCATCATCTGGTTGTTAGGACACA
>JAEAMG010001644.1_pt1 | contig 16085 bp, 17 predicted proteins | sample 8958741 | NCBI WGS metagenome assembly JAEAMG01 (sample SAMN16933256, study PRJNA681125) | bioreactor sludge metagenome | isolation source: anaerobic bioreactor treating anionic surfactant - SDBS | place: India: Bengaluru | collected 2019-02-28
GGGCCACCGACCTGGGCCGGATCAAGAGCGTGGCCACCATCCCGGCCATCTCGACCCACCAGCAGCAGGGCGAGGAGGCCCGGCGCCTGGCCGACGTGCCGCCCCAGCTCATCCGCCTCTGCGTGGGGGCCGAGCACCCGGACGACGTCATCGGCGACCTGGACCAGGCGCTGAAAGCGCTCTAGGATCGGCCGGGACCGCGGAACACGGCCGGCCGCCGGCCTGAGGGAAGGAAGCGTCCGGCGGCCTCAGCCCCGTCCGGGGACCGTCCCGGAGATCTTGAAGGCCCGGCAGATCCGTCGCAGCTCCGCGTCGGTCAGGCCCTGTCCCGCGCCCCCGTTCGTCAAGTCGAGATACTCGTAACGGGCCGCCGTTTCCGCGTATTCGATCCGGTCGACCGCCCTCTTGACGGACCGGTCCGACCGGGCCACGACGCCGTGCTTGCACCAGACGGCGACCCGGTGCGAGCGGAGCGCGGCCAGCGTGGCGGCCGACAGCTCGGGAGAGCCGGGGACCCGGAAGGGGACGCAGCCGATCCCCTCGGGCAGATTGACGATGGTCTCCGGCTGCCAGCGCAGCAGGCGGCGGCTCATGACGCCGGCGGCCCGGTAGCGGGGGATGTGGCTCAAATAGGTCAGGTACACCGGCTGGGCGTGGACGACGGCGTGGAAGTTGGTGCCGGTCGCCCCGACCTGGTCCTGGTGCACGGCCAGGTGGGAATCGATCTCGCTCGTCAGCCGGTCGAAGAACCGGTGGGGCGAGGTGTACAGGCGCCCGGTCCGCCCGCCCTTGTCCACGGTGAGGCAGCCCAGGTTGGCCGTGGGATCGTGGAGGATCTCGCGCAGACGCCGTCCCGACCCCGTCACCAGCAGGCAGCCGCCGGCCAGGGCCGGCGCGGCCACCGGCAGCGCCACGGCCTCGGCGTTCGGGAACAGGCGCCGGGGGTCGACCGGCCAGCCGAGATAGGCCGAGATGTTCCCGGCCGCCCCCTCGCTGGCGTCGATCTCGGACAGCCGCCGGCCGGCCTCGCCGATCATGGCCACGAGCTCGTCGAGCTCCGGGTAGGGCGCGTCGATGGACATGGGACCGCTCCTCTCGGGCCGCATTATCGGTCGCGGCCCTCCCGGAAGTCAACCGGCGCCGGGCCGAGGCCCGGGCCGCTTCAACCGAGCTCCTCGGGCCGGAGGCCCTTCAGATAGGCGACGAGGCGCCAGCCGGCGGCGGCCCAGGACGCCAGGTTGAATTCCCCCGGGCCTTCCTTTACAATCGGGCCCATGGAAAAGCTCGTCATCCGGGGCGACCGCGACCTGCGCCTCCGGGGCGAGGTCCGCATGAGCGGGGCCAAGAACGCCGTCCTGCCGGCCATCGCCGCCGCGCTGCTGACGAGCGAGGAAGTCCGCCTGACCAATATCCCCCGGGTCAAGGACGTCGAGACCATGCTGACGCTCATCGACGACCTGGGCGGCTCTCACGTCGGCGACGGCGGCGCGGTGGCCCTGCGCGTGCCCCGCCTCCGGTCGGACGAGGCCTCCTACGAGCTCGTCCGGGCCATGCGCGCCTCGGTCCTCGTGCTCGGGCCGCTGGTGGCCCGCTTCGGCAAGGCCGTCGTGGCCCTGCCCGGCGGCTGCGCCATCGGCTCGCGGCCGGTCAACCTCCACATCGCCGGGCTGCAGAAGCTCGGGGCCACCATCTCCCTCGAGCACGGCTACATCCGGGCCGAGGCCGACCGCCTCCGCGGCGCCGAGATCGAGTTCGAGAAAAAGACCGTCACCGGGACGGAGAACCTGCTCATGGCCGCCGCCCTGGCCAAGGGCGAGACCATCCTCCGCAACTGCGCCCGCGAGCCCGAGGTCACGGACCTGGCCGAGCTCCTGAACAAGATGGGCGCCAAGATCGACTGGCCCGATCCCGAGACGGCCCGGATCAAGGGGGTTCGCGAGCTCGGCGGGGCCGACCACGTCATCATCCCCGACCGCATCGAGACCGGCACCTTCCTCGTCGCCGGGGCCCTGTCGGCCGGCGAGATCCTGGTCCGCGGCGTCGTCCCCGGCCACGTCGAGAGCGTCGTCGACAAGCTGCGGGCCTCCGGCGCGGCGGTCGAGCCCGAAGGCCCGGACGCCCTGCGCGTCGCGGGCGCGGCCGAGGTCCGGCCCCAGGACGTCACCACGTCGCCCTACCCCGGCTTCCCCACGGACATGCAGGCCCAGTTCATGGTCCTGCTGACCCAGGCCCCCGGCACCTCGATCATCACCGAGACCATCTTCGACCGGCGCTTCTCCCACGTCAACGAGCTCGTCCGCCTGGGCGCCGCGATCGAGGTCCAGGGCGACAAGGCCGTCGTCAAGGGCCGAACGCCGCTCTCCGGGGCCGAGGTGGTGGCCACCGACCTGCGGGCCTCGGCGGCCCTGGTCCTGGCCGGCCTGATCGCCTCCGGCGAGACGACCGTGACCGAGATCGAGCACCTCGACCGCGGCTACGAACGGATCGAGGAGAAGCTCCGCGGCCTGGGCGCGTCGATCGAGAGGATCGCCTCGTGAGCGGTCCGGGCCCCTCCGGCTGCCTTTTCTGCCGCATCGTCCGCGGCGAGGTCCCGGCCAAGGTCCTCGACCAGGACGAGCGCCTGCTCGTCTTCGAGGACGTCCGGCCCCAGGCCCCCGTCCACTTCCTGGTCATCCCCAAGGAGCATTTCGGCTCGCTCGACGACGTTCCCGGGGACCGCGAGGCGCTGCTCGGCGCCATCCTGCTGCGGGCCCGGGAGATCGCCCACCGGAAGGGCCTGGCCGGGCGAGGCTACCGCATCGTCGCCAACACCGGGCCGGAGGCCGGGCAATCGGTCTTCCACATCCACTTCCACGTCCTCGGCGGCCGCGGCCTGGGCTGGCCCCCGGGGTGAGGCGGAGGGAACGCCCGGACGGCGCCGCGCTATGGCCTATCTCATCGACGGCAACAACCTGCTCGGGCGCATCGCGCCCCACGAGCTGCGCGAGCCCTCCGGCCGCGACGGCCTGGTGGCCCGGCTCCTGGCTTTCCAGCGCGTCACCCGGGCCCGCATCCATCTCGTCTTCGACGGCAACCCGGAAACGACGCCGACCGACATCGCCGTCAACCCCAAGTTCACCATCCACTACCCCGGCGAGGGCGGCAGCGCCGACGACGTCATCCGGGACATGATCGCCGCCCAGGCCGACCGGCGCCGCTTCTTTGTCGTCACCTCCGACCGGGCCCTCCGCGACCTGGCCCGCAAGAGGGGGCTGGAGGCCGTGACCTCGGATGTCTTCGCCCGGGAGCTGAAGACGGCCCTCCGGGAAGGCAAGAAGCGCCGCGAGCTCGACAAGCGGGCGGAGGCGCCGACCGGGCTGGAGGTCGAGCTCTGGGACGAGATGTTCAGGTCCAAGCCATGAAAACGTTCTCGATCGTCGGGGCCGGCCGGCTGGGCACGTCGCTGGCCGCCGCCCTGGTCCGCCGGGGCTGGCGGCTCGGGGCGATCGTCGACCGCGACCTCGCGGCGGCCCGCGAGAGCCGCTGCATCATAGGCGCCGGCCGGGCTTCGGTCGACCCGGCCGCGGCGGCCGCCGCGGCGGGCCCGATCGTCATCGCCGTGCCCGACGGCGCCATCGGCCGCGCCGCCGCGGACCTGGCCCGGGAGAACGGGACGTGGCCGGGCCGGATCGTTCTCCACACCAGCGGACTCGTCGTCTCGGCCGTTCTGGCCCCCCTGGCCCGGCGCGGCGCGGCCGTCGGCTCCCTGCATCCGCTCCAGGCCTTCCCGCGCAAGGACCTGCCGCCCTCGGTCTTCACCGGCGTCACCTGGGGGTTCGAAGGCGGCGAGGCAGCCTTCGGGGCCGCGGAGGCGATCGTCCGCGCCCTCCGGGGCCGGATGCTGCTCCTTGCGCCCGGAGACAAGGCCCTCTACCATGCCGCCGGCGTCCTGGCCTCCAACGCCCTGGTGGCCCTGGAGTGGACGGCCGCCGGGCTGCTCGAGCGGGTCGGATTGGACGCCCAAACCGCCGCGGAAGCCCTGCGCCCCCTGCGGCAAGGAACTTTACAGAACGTAAATGCGCTGGGCCTGGAAATGGCCCTGACCGGGCCCATCCTGCGCGGCGACACGGACACGGTCCGCCGGCACTTGGCAGCCCTGACGGCCGTCCCCGAGGCCCGGGAGGTCTATGTGGCGCTGGGGAAACGGATCCTCGCCTTGGCGGCCCGACGGGGGCTCCCCCCCGGGCGCGTCAGATCATTGAGGCATCTGCTCGGAGGTAGATGACCTCTTCCTCGAGCCGGAGGCCGTAGCGCCTCTGGACCAGGTCCTTGAGCTCGGCCCCCAGGGCCAGGACGTCGGCGGCCCTGGCGTTCCCCCTGTTGATGAGGAAATTGCAGTGGACGTCGGAGACGGCCGCGTCCCCGACCGACATCCCCCGGGCCCCGGCCTGCTCGAGGAGCTGCCCGGCGGCGATGCGGGCCCCCGTCGCCGAGCAGGAGTTCTTGAAGTAGCTGCCGGCGCAGGCCGTGCCGTGCGGGGGGTGCTTGGCCCAGCGCTTGGCCAGGATCTCCTTGATCCGGGCCTCCGACTCGGCCCTGTCCCCGGGAGTGCACAGGAGGGCCGCTTTGAGGACGATGCCGGGCTTTTTCTTGAGGAGGGAGTCCCGGTAGCCGAAGCCCAGGGCCTCCCGGCCCACCGTCTTGCGGTCCCCGTCCGGCCAGAGAATGGTGGCCCAGCGGAGGACGTCCCCGATGCTCCAGCCGTAGGCACCGGCATTGCCGTAAATGGCCCCTCCGACGGTGCCGGGGATGCCGGCCAGGAACTCGAGGCCGGTCAGGCCGGCGTTGATGGCCTCGGTCAGGACGCAGGACAGGCTCGTCCCCGAGAGGACGTTCAGGCAGGGGCCGTCCTGGTGGACCCCTTGGAGCCGGTTGCGGATGACGAGCCCCCTGTAGCCGGCGTCGTCGAAGAGGAGGTTATAGCCGCCGCCTATGACGTAAAAGGGGAACTTCTCGGCGAAAGCCAGGGCCACCGCCTTGGCCAGCTCGTCCTCGTTCAGGGCCTCGAAAAAGAGGTCGGCCGGCCCCCCGATGCCGAAACTGGACAGGGCGGACAGGGGTACGTTCCTCGAGAGGGAGCTCCCGACGGCCTCGAGAAAGGCCCGCTCGAAGGCGTTTTTCCTGTCCATGGCGGTCATTATACCTTACTCCCCGGTTCTGGCATATTTTTTGCTATAATTTAGTCGTGAGAAAAGGGATGATTGACAAAGACGGAGAATGCGGCATATCATTCTCCAAATTCTGCGAGTGAGGTCAAGCATGAAAAGGACACTGATCGCGACCGTGACCTTGGCGTTGGCCCTGGCCGGATTGGCCATGGCCCAGAGCGCCGACGAGGAATACCTCAAGGCCATGCAGCTTTCGGATAACTGCGCCAAGGTCCAGGCCTTGGAAGCCTATATCGCCAAATTCGGCGGTCAGGGCACGACCAACGAGCACTGGGCCCTGGCCTATTATTGCCTGACGCCGTGCGCCTCGAAGAACGCCCAGAAGGCGGCCGAGGCCGGCGAGAAGGCCGTCGGCATGGAAGGCATCGACGGCCAGACCAAGATCGGCCTCCTGGCCACCGTCCCGGCCCTCTACGAGCAGGCCGGCCAGAAGGACAAGGCCAACGCCGCGGCCCACAAGCTCATCGACTTCGGCAAGGCCCCAGAAGGACAAGGCCAACGCCGCGGCCCACAAGCTCATCGACTTCGGCAAGGCCCAGAGCGACGCCAAGCTCGGCTCCCAGCTCCAGGCCGGCGGCTACGAGCTGCTGGGCCGCTTCGCCGAGAAGGCCGGCGACTACGGCGCCGCCGCCCAGGCCTACATCACCGGCTTCGGCATCTTCAAGGCCCCGAGCCTGTCCAAGCAGCTCAACGGGCTGGCCGCGACCCTCTACAAGGGCGGCAAGTTCGCCGAGGCCGAGCAGGTCTTCCGGCAGTTCTACGCCGCCGACCAAGGCCCCGAGAGCGCGGCGCTCCTCGGCCAGACCCTTTACAAGCAGAACAAGATCGACGAGGCCCTGGCCATCTACAAGGAAGGCTACGCCAAGAAGAAGACCGCCTCCCTGGCCCAGAACATCGCCGTCATCCTCAACAGCCAGGTCAAGACCGACAAGTCCAAGACCATGGAGGCCGTCACGGCCAACATCGAGGCCGGCATCCTGGTCCCGGCCCAGCAGAAGAACTTCTTCGGCATGGCCCAGAACCTCTACGTCGGCCAGGACAAGGACTTGGCCTCGAGCTACGCCAAGATCGAGGAGCACAAGAAGGCCATCGAGGAGTTCAACAAGACGATCGACACCAAGTTCGCGGGCAAGACCGAGGACGACCTGTCGGACGCCGACAAGCGGCTCCTCAAGACCCTGAACGCCAACATCGAGGCCGAGAACCAGGCCATCGTCCAGATCCAGGCCAGCCAGAAGGACGTCCTGGCCAAGTTCAGCGCCCTGGTCTCCCAGATCAAGGCCAAGTTCGGCAAGTAAGCCGGCCGGACCGGACCGCGGCGCCCGCCGCCCGTCCCGTCAGCGGGGCCGGCGGCGGGCGTTCCCGATACATCGAAGGAGGGTTGCCGTGTCCTCCTCTCCCGCCGGGGCCGGGGAGCGCGCCCGGGCCGAAGCGCTCCGCCGCCAGATCGTCTACCACGAGCGCAAGTACTACGTCGACAACGACCCCCAGATCTCCGACGCGGAGTTCGACGGCCTCATGCGCGAGCTCCGCGACCTCGAGGCCCGCTTCCCCGGCCTGGTGCCGCCGGAGTCGCCGCCCCAGCGGGTCGGCGAGCGGCCCGTCGAGGGCTTCGCTTCGGTCGTCCACCGGACGCCGATGATGAGCATCGACAACGGCTACACCGAGGGCGAGATCCACGAGTTCGACGAGCGCGTCCGCAAGCTCCTGGGCCGGCCCGCCTCCTACACGGCCGAGCTCAAGATCGACGGCTTGAGCATCTCCATCCTCTATCGCGACGGCCGCTTCGTCCGCGGCGTCACCCGGGGCGACGGCGTCCGCGGCGACGACGTCAGCGCCAACGTCCGCACCATCCGCTCCCTGCCGCTCGTCATCGACGCGCCGGGCGAGATCGAGGTCCGCGGCGAGGTCTACATGTCGTTCGAGTCCTTCCGGGCCATCAACCGCGAGCGCGAGGAGGCCGGCGAGCCCCTGTTCGCCAACCCCCGCAACGCCGCGGCCGGGTCGCTGCGCCAGCTCGACCCCCGGATCGCGGCCTCCCGCAGCCTGAGCGTCTTCCTGTATTACCTGTTCGTCGACGGCGCCGAGGAGCCCACCCAATGGGGGGCCCTGCGCCGGCTCAAGGAGCTGGGCTTCCCGACCGACCCCCATTCGCGCCATTGCCGGACGATCGACGAGGCCCTGGCCTTTTTCCGCGACTGGAACGCCCGCCGCGACACCCTCGCCTACGACGCCGACGGCATCGTCATCAAGGTCGACGAGGCCGAGGCCCGCCGGGCCCTGGGCGCGACGGCCAAGTCGCCGCGCTGGGCCATCTCCTACAAGTTCCCGGCCCGGCAGGCCACGACCCGGGTCGAGGGCATCGTCGTCCAGGTCGGCCGCACCGGCGCCCTGACCCCGGTCGCCGTGCTCGCGCCGGTCAAGCTCTCGGGCACGACCATCAGCCGCTCGACCCTGCACAACGAGGAGGAGCTGCGGCGCAAGGACATCCGCATCGGCGACCATGTTCTCATCGAGCGCAGCGGCGATGTCATCCCCCAGGTCGTGGCGGTGATGAAGGAGCGGCGGCCCCGCGGCGCGCGGAAGTTCGTCTGGCCCGCGCGCTGCCCTGTCTGCGGCTCCAGGATCTTCCGGCCCGAGGGCGAGGTCATCTCGCGCTGCGAGAACGCCTCCTGCCCGGCCCGGGTCCGCGAATCGCTGCTCCATTTCGCCGGCCGCCGGGCCATGGACATCAACGGCCTCGGCGAGGCCGTCGTCGACCAGCTCCTGGCCTGCGGGCTGGTGCGGTCCATCGCCGACCTCTACGGCCTGCGCCCGGAGGAGCTGGCGGCCCTGGAGCGGCTGGGCCCGAAGAGCGCCCGCAACCTCGTCGACGAGATCGAGGCCTCCAAGTCGCGCGGCCTGGCCCGGCTTCTCTTCGCCCTGGGCATCCGCCACGTCGGGGAGCGGCTGGCCCAGACCCTGGCCGCCCGCTTCCGGTCCCTCGAAGCCCTGGAGAAGGCCTCCCGCGAGGCGCTCCTCGAGGCCGAGGACGTCGGCCCCAAGGTGGCCGAGAGCATTCTCTTCTTCTTCGCCCAGCCCGAGAACCGCAGGCTCGTCGAGCGGCTCCGCCAGGCCGGCGTCGACGACCGGGCGGCGGCCGCCGCGGAGGGGCCCAAACCCCTGGCCGGCCAGGTCTTCGTCATCACCGGGGCGCTGGCCGGCCTGGGCCGGGAGGAGGCCCGGGCGCTCCTGGAGGCCTTGGGCGCCGAGGTGGGGTCGTCGGTGACCCGCAAGACGACCGCGCTCGTCGTGGGGGAATCGCCCGGCTCCAAGCTCGACCGGGCCCGCGAGCTGGGCGTGCGGATCGTCGGCGAAGAGGAGTTCCGGGAGATCGTCGGGCGGAAGGCCTAGAAGGGCTCAGCCCTTTTTCTTTTTCGAGCCGAACAGGTCCATCTTGAAGAAGCCCTTGGCGCCCTTGTCCTTGCCGCCGGTCATCTCGCGGAGCGCCTCCCGGGCGGTGGCGTGGTCGGGGTCGGTCGAAACGGCCTTTTCGAACTGCTTGATGGCCTTGGTCTGCAACCCCTCGTTCTTGTAGAGCATCCCCAGGCCGACATAGCCCTCCGGGTTCCAGGGCTCCATCTCGATGGCCTTGAGGAAGTCCTGTTCGGCCTTCTTGACATAGGCCTTGACCCGGGCCTCGCACATGGCCAGCAGGAGGTAATAGTCGGCCTTGTCGCGGCGCATCCGGACGGCCTCTTCGAGATAGGCCACGGCCTCGTCGTAGCGCCCCTGGCTGTGGAGCGTCTTGCCCTGGCGGAACTTGATGTCGGCCTTGCGCAGCGTGTCCTGGGCGTCCTCCTGGGCGGAGACGAGCCCGGACTTGGCGTCGTAGACCCGCCGGGACTCCTTGTGGCTCAAGACCCGGTAGGCGTTGGTGATGGCGTCAAAGACCTCGTCGATCTGGGCCTTGTAGTCGACCACGACCCCGCGGTCGAAGCGGTCCGGGTGGAAGCGGCGGGCCATCTGGAAATAGGCCTTCTTGATGTCCTCGTCGGCGGCCGTCTTGGCCACGTCAAGGATCTGGTAGAGCGTCATCGCCGGCAGGGTGTCGCGGAAGGTCAGGACGTCGGCGATCTGTTTGGGGACGTCCTCGTGGGTCTGGCTGGGCGGCTTGACCCTCTCCCGGGCGTCGAGCTCGGTCGTCGGGCCCTCGCCGGCCAGGTCGACCACGCCCAGGCAGTAGAAAAGATAAAGGCTCTTCCAGAACTGATCGGGCGGCATGGTCAGCGTGCGCAGGATGACCTCGGCGGTGTCCTGGCCGTTGACCTTCTCGAGGATGTCCTTTTCGTCCGCGGTCAGCAGGTAGGCGTAGGTCTTGCGGCCGAGGGCGGGCGTCCGGCGGGCCAGGAAGGCCTGGAGGAGCGGGTGGGCCTGCATGCGCCGGATGCCGTACTCGATGAGCAGGGGCACGCTGACCTGCGGCTCGGGCGCGCCGGCGCCGAAGCCCTCGTGGGGCTGGAACTCGATCTCGGCGTCGAAGGCGGCGAAGGTGTTGAGGACGCTCTCCCGGATCTGGTGGGCCAGGGCCTCGGTCAGGTCCTCCTCGGTGATCACGCCCTGCGTCTTGAGCACCTCGCCGATGTTCTTGCCCGGCTCGACGTACTCGTCGATGCGGGCGTGGGCCTCTTTGGGCAGGCGCTCGAGCTTGTACAGGATCTCGCCCAGCCGCTCGTCGGGCTGGTTGGTCTTGACCTGGACGATGGCGCCCTTGTCGAAGAAGAAGTACTTGAGGACGTCGCTGCGGCGGTAGATGAGGCGGCCGGACTTCTTCCCGAAGAAGATGTCCCTCAATTCGACGGCGATATGGCTCATGGCGGTCCCGGTCCCGAAAGGCTCACTATATTCCACTCGGGACAGGATTTCAACAGCGTCCGCCGCCCCCCCCGGCCGGGCCGGGGGCGCCGCGGCGTTGAACGGGCCGGGGGAATGTGCTAAGACATGGCCATGAAGATCGCCGTCGCCCAGATCGTCCCCAAGCTCGGGGACGTCGAAGCCAACATCGACCTCCACCTGGACATCCTGGAGAAGGCCCGCCGGCAGAAGGCCGGCCTGGTCGTCTTCCCCGAGCTCGGCCTGACCGGCTATACCCTGAAGGACCTGGCCGGGGAGGTGGCCCTGGACCCGGCCCGGGATCCGCGCTTCCGCCGGCTGGCGGCCCGGACCAGGGGGCTGGCCGCCGTCGTCGGCTTCGTCGAGGAAAGCCCGTCGGACCGGGGGCTGCTCTACAACGCCGCGGCCTTCGTCGCCGACGGCCGCGTCGTCCACGTCCACCGCAAGGTCTTCCTGCCCACGAACGGCATCTTCGAGGAGGCCAAGATCTTCGCCCCCGGCCGGGACTTCCGGACCTTCGAGGCCCCGTTCGGCCGGGCCGGCCTCCTCGTCTGCCGGGACTTCCTCCAGCTCGGCTCGAGCTACGCCCACTACGCCGCCGGCGCCGACGCCATCATCTGCATCTCGGCCGCCCCGGGCCGCGGCGTCTCGGGCGGGAGCGGCGCCTTCGAGACGTCCCGGATGTGGGAGCTCATGGGCGAGGCCGTGTCCTTCTTCGGCACGTGCTATGTCGTCTACGCCAACCGGGTTGGCAGCGAGGACGGGGTCACCTTCGCCGGCGGGTCGTTCGTCTACGCCCCGGGCGGCCGGCTGGCGGCCCGGGCCGCGGCCGCCGAGCCCGACCTGGTCTTCTGCGACCTCGACCCGGCCGCCGTCGGCCGGGCCCGCCGGGCCTGGCTGTTCAAGCGGGACGAGCGCCCGGAAGCGGTCTGGCGCTCGCTCGAAAGGATCGTCCGTGCCTCCGAAGATTGACCCGGCCCTCGTCGAAAAGATCCTGGTCCGGTTCATCCGGGACGAGTTCGACCGGGCCGGCGGCCGCACCGGCCTCCTCGGCCTCTCGGGCGGCCTCGATTCCGCCGTCTGCGCCGTCCTGGCCGCCCGGGCCCTGGGCCCGGCCCGCGTCCTGGGGCTGATCATGCCCTACGGGACGGCCTATCCCGGCGACGTCCGCGACGCGGCCGCCCTGGCCCGCCGGCTCGGCATCCGCTCCGAGACGATCGACATCGCGCCCCAGATCGATCTCTACTTCGCCGCCCGCCCGGACGCCGGCCGCGTCCGGCGGGGCAACAAGATGGCCCGCGAGCGCATGGCCATCCTCTACGACCATTCGGCCCGCGAACGCGGTCTCGTCCTGGGCACCAGCAACAAGACCGAGCTGCTCGTCGGCTACGGCACGATCTACGGCGACATGGCCTGCGCCATCAATCCGATGGGCGACCTCTACAAGACCCAGGTCCGGGACCTGGCCGCCCACCTGCGCGTTCCCGCCGCCATCCGCCGCAAGGCCCCCACGGCCGGGCTGTGGCCGGGGCAGACCGACGAGGGCGACCTCGGCCTGACCTACGACGAGATCGACGCCATCCTGTACGGCCACGTCGAGGGCCGCCTGACGCGCCGCGAGCTCGTGGCGGCCGGGCACGCCCCGGCGGCCGTCGACCGCGTCCTGCGGCGGGTCCGGGACTCGCAGTTCAAGCGGGTCCTGCCGCCGATCGCCAAGCTCTCCGCCCGCTCGGTAGGCCACGATTTCCTCTATCCGTACGACCGGGAGCGCTAGCCCATGCCCGGCCGCCTCTACGTCGTCGGGACCCCCATCGGCAACCTCGAGGACATCACCCTGCGGGCCCTCCGTGTCCTCGGCGAAGTGGCGGCCATCGCCTGCGAGGACACCCGCCAGACGGTCAAGCTCCTGAACCGCTACGAACTTCGCAAGCCGCTCATCAGCTATTTCCAGCCGCAGGAAGGCCGCCGCATCCCGGAGATCCTCCGTCTCCTCGAAGAAGGCAAGGACGTGGCCCTGGTCTCGGACGCCGGCACGCCGGGCATCTCCGATCCCGGCTTTCCCCTCATCCGCGAGGCGCTCAAGAAGGGCGTCCAGGTCGTGCCCGTGCCCGGGCCGGCCGCCGTGACCGCGGCCCTGTCCGCGGCCGGCCTGCCGACGCACCGCTTCCTCTTCGCCGGCTTCCCGCCCCCCAAGGCACACGGCACCCGCAAGCTCCTCGAGGGCCTGGCGACGACGGAAGCCACCCTCGTTTTTTACCTCCCCACCCGGCGCCTGGCCGAATTCCTGGCCGCCGTGCTCGACATCCTCGGGGACAGGCGGGTCGTGGTGGCCCGCGAGCTGACCAAGGTCCACGAGGAGTTCCTGCGGGGAACGGCCGCGGAGCTGGCGGCCTCGCTAGGCTCACGGGCCCTAAAAGGCGAAGCTACCGTCCTTGTCGAAGGCCTCTGATCGAACCGAACCAGGTTCATAAACTATTGTCATTGTTCGTTTTAATTAACATACAAATTATAGTTCGAATTACTTGACAAATACACGCTAAGATATTATATTGTTATCACACTTAGATTAACAAACAGGAGGTTATTAATGGCTATCATCAGATGGGATCCCTACCGGGACATGGTCACCCTTAGGGACAGGATGAACAGGCTCTTCGAGGACATGACCGTCGCCAAGGGCGAGGAAAAGGACCTCATGGCCCATTCCTGGGCCCCGGCGGTCGACATCTACGAGACCGAGAACGAGGTCGTGTTGAGCGCCGAGATCCCCGGCGTCGAGGCCAAGGACGTGGAGATCAAGGTCGAGGACAACAACCTGACCCTCCGCGGCGAGCGGCGCTTCGAGAAGGAGACCAAAGAGGAGAACTACCACCGCGTCGAGCGGTCCTACGGCTCCTTCTTCCGCTCCTTCGCCCTGCCCAGCTACGTCGACCAGGACAAGATCGAGGCCGAGCACGAGAACGGCGTTCTCAAGATCCACATGCCCAAGCGGTCCGAGCTCAAGCCCCGCAAGGTCAAGATCCTGACGCCCGTCGGGCCGCTCCAGCGGCTCCCGGCAGAGCCGGCAGAACGAAGGGAAGACCAGAAGCTCGATCAGCCGCGCCAGCCCGGCCGCCCGGGCCCGGAGCGTCGGGGTCACAGGGATTCGCGTTCCTGCTCGGCCTTCTCCTGGTCGTCGATGCAGTACGGCGTCCAGGGGATGGCCTCGAGCCGCTTCATGCCGATGTCCTTGCCGCAGACCTGGCAGACGCCGAACTCGCCGTGCTCGAGCCGCTTCAGCGCCTCGTCGATCAGGAGGAGCTTCTCCCGGTCGCCGTCGGACAAGCTCAAAAGGAATTCCTTGGTGTACGAGGTCTCGGCCTTGTCGACCAGGTCCTGGGCGACGTTGGACTCCATCTCTTTGCTCTCGATGATGGTATCGGTCAGCTTGCGGGTGATGCTTTCCTTCTTGGCGGCGAGCTTGGCCCGGAAATCGTCTTTCTCTTTCTTGGTCAGCTTACGAGGCATCGGACAATCCCTTCATTTGGCGTAATGCCGGCCCCCGACAATGGTCAGGGCCCGGTAAACCTGCTCGAGCAGGACGACGCGGGCCAGCTCGTGCGAGAAGGTCAGACGCGACAACGCCAGCTTCAGGTCGGCCCTCTCCACGACGCGGTCCGCGAGGCCGAGAAAGCCGCCCACCACGAAGGCCAGCGGCGTTCCCGACTCCGTCTCCCGGCTGCGAAGGAACCGGGCGAACTCGGCCGACGACATCTCCCGGCCGCGATCGTCGAGACAGATGACGTACGCGCCGTCGAGATGCCGTTCCAGGCCGCGCGCTTCGAGGTCCCTGATCTTGCCGGCGTGCTTTTCCTCCAGCCCCTTGGCCTCGCGCGTCTCGATCGTCTCGAGCCCCGCGAGGGACCTGATGCGCGCTTCGTAAAAACCCTGCAACCCCCGCAAATCGGGATTCTTCGTCTTGCCGGGCCAGAGGAATTTCAGGCGCATCGCCGAAAACGCCTTTAGACAATAGCGATTCGATCCGGGCTTGTCAACCCCTTATTTCGGGCCCGGACGGCGGCCGTCAGAAGTCGAGGCGGGGGGCGTCGCCCCAGAGGTGTTCGAGGCCGTAGCGCTCGCGGGCGGCCGGCGAGAACACGTGGACGACGAGCGAGCCGTAGTCGACGAGGACCCAGTCGGCCGACTGCCGCCCCTCGACGCTCAACGGCCGGGTCCCCGCCTGCTTGAGGGCCGCCTCGACGGCCTCGGCGATGGCCGCGTTCTGGCGCGACGACCGGCCGTGGGTGATGACGAAGAAGTCGGTGAACGACGACAGGCCCCGCAGGTCGAGGACGCAGAGGTCCTCGCCCTTGCGGCCCAGGGCCGCTTCGACGGCGGCGCGCACGTTGGCGGGCAGGCTTCGCTTGGTGAACCTTTTTTTCGTGTCTTCGGCCATGGCTCCTATCGACCTCGGTAGAGTTGATGTTCGCGGATATAGGCGGCGACCGGCGGCGGCACCAGGCCCGCGAGGGGGCGGCCCCGGCGGACCCGGTCCCGGACCTCGGTCGACGAGACGTCGAGGGCCCGGATGGGGACGAGCAGGACCCGGCAGCGCGGCGGCCTGGGCCCGTCCAGAGCGCCGGCCTCGGCCAGGGGGCCGACGACGTCCCGGAGCCGGCCGTCGAGAACGCCCCGGGCCCGCTCCAGGTCGAAGCCCGGCCGGGCCATCACCAGGAAAAGGCTCTCGGCCAGGACCTTCTCGTACTGGTGCCAGGTGCCGATGTCCAGGAAGGCGTCGATGCCCAGGATGAAGAACAGGCGGGCCCGGGGGTGACGGGCCCGGACCTTGCGCAGCGTCAGGATGGAATAGGACTTCTCGCGGGCCTCGACCTCGATCGGCGAGACCTCGCAGCCGGCCCGCCGCCGGACGGCCAGCTCGACCATCCGCAGCCGGTCGGCCGGCGAGGCCGCCCGGCCCGCCGCCTTGTGGGGCGGGATGTACGAGGGGATGAAGAGGACCCGGCCGAGCCGGGCCCGCCGGCGGACCTCCGAGGCGGCCTTCAGGTGGCCGCAGTGGATGGGATCGAACGTGCCGCCGAACAGCCCGATGGTCTCCATCAGCCCCGGCCTCCGAGTCCGGCCGGGCCGCCGGCCGCCGCCTCGATCTCCGCCAGGGCCCGGGCCGCGGCTTCGACGAGCGGCTTCAGGCCTTCCTTCTTGAGGGCCGAGATGGCGAAGACGGGGATCTTGCGCCGGGACGCCATCCGCCGCAGCCGGGCCAGGCGGGAGGTGTCGCCGGCCAGCAGGTCGACCTTATTGGCGGCCAGGATCTGGGGCCGGGCCGCGACCTCGGGCGAGAAGGCCTCCAGCTCCTTCATGATGACCTTGAAGTCCTCGACCGGGTCCCGCCCGGAATAGGGCGAGACGTCGACGATGTGGAGGAGCAGCTTGGTCCTCTCGATGTGGCGCAGGAAGCGGATGCCCAGGCCCTGGCCCCGATGAGCGCCCTCGATCAGGCCAGGGATGTCGGCGACGACGAACGACCGGTACTCGCCGATGTCGACGACGCCGAGATTGGGGGCCAGGGTCGTGAAGGGGTAGTCGGCGATGGCCGGCCGGGCCGCCGAGATCCGGGAGATGAGCGTCGATTTGCCGGCGTTGGGGAAACCGACCAGGCCGACGTCGGCGATGAGCTTGAGCTCGAGGAAGAGCTCCTTCTCCTCGCCCGGTTTCCCGGGCTGCCATTCCCGGGGCGTCTGGTGCGTGGCCGTGGCGAACGAGGCGTTGCCGCGTCCGCCGCGTCCGCCGCGGGCCGCGACGAACGACTTGCCGTGCCGGTCCAGGTCGGCCAGGACGGCGCCGCCGTCGGCCTCCTTGATCATGGTGCCGACCGGCACGCGCTGATGGACGCCGGCGCCGCGCTTGCCCTGCCGGTTGCCGCCTTCGCCGGGCGCGCCGTTCTTGGCCTTGAGGATGGGATGGAAGCGGAAGTAGGCCAGCGAGCTGATGTTCTCGTCGGCCGTGAAG
>JAEAMG010001646.1_pt1 | contig 16074 bp, 15 predicted proteins | sample 8958741 | NCBI WGS metagenome assembly JAEAMG01 (sample SAMN16933256, study PRJNA681125) | bioreactor sludge metagenome | isolation source: anaerobic bioreactor treating anionic surfactant - SDBS | place: India: Bengaluru | collected 2019-02-28
GCTTCCTCGAGGATGTGATCGAGCTGGCGCTGCAGCTGCTGGCGGTTGGGCAGGCCGGTGAGGGGGTCGTACTGCGTCATGTGCTGCAGGCTGCTCTCGGCCTGCTGGCGCAGCTGCATGTTGTGTTCGATGGCGGCGAGCAGACTGTTGGCGGTCTCGACCCAGAGGCCCAGTTCGTTGCGTTCGTGGCCCTTGATCAGCGGCAGTTTGTGCGCGCCGGGGCGGTCGGGATTGATGCGCGCCAGGTGCTCGATCAGCTTGGTCAGCGGGCGCGTCAGCAGCCATTCGTAGATGAGGAACAGCACCAGGCCGAGGGTCAGCGCGCGCAGGACGCCGATGATGGCGATCACCACCGAGTCGCTGATGAACTCCTGGCCATAGCGGGCGGTGTCGAGGGTGATGCGCAGGTCGCCATAGTGCTCGTTGTACGGTTCGCGGCCGATCAGCGGAATGGAGAACTGCTGATCGCGGCCGAGGATCGGGTCGGTCAGCCAGCGCGATGACAGCGTCAGCAGGGGGCGCGACTTGTGCGCCAGCACTTCCTCGCCGGCATGGCCGATCGAGGCTTCGCGGATGGACTCGTGCTGGAACAGGCCTTCCATCACCTGGCTGCCCATTTCCCGGTCGAGGCTGTAGATCGCCTGCGTCGAGGGGTCGCGCGTCATGCGCAGGATACGTTGCGCATCGTCGGCGATGAGATGGCGGGTCTTGTAGGCCCCGAAGATGATCTGCGCACAGCTGAGAACCAGCCCCACGGCCAGTGCGGACAGCAGAACCACTCGCAGGAGTCTTCGTGACAGGCTATTGCGCAATTCCAGCTTCAAGAGAAGATCCCTTTTCCGTGCCGGTGCTTGGTTGCGCAAGTATTGATAGTCATGGCGGTGTCGTCAAAAAACCTTGTGATCGAACTATGACGCTAAGGTCGGGCATGCCTCGCAGCGCGCACGGCATGCTCGGGCGATGCTTGCGCTACCTGTGTCACATCGGCCGGGTTCTGCCGGGCTTGAACGAAAAATGCCCGCAACTGACGAAGCGGGCATTTTTCTGGTGACTGGCCTGGCTGTCCGGCTCGCAGGCGTGCACGGACAGCCGGAACGGCTGGATCAGCCGGCGAAGTTTTTCGCGACGAAATCCCAGTTGACCAGGTTCCAGAACGCTTCGACGAACTTCGGACGGGCGTTGCGGTAGTCGATGTAGTAGGCGTGTTCCCACACGTCGCAGGTCAGCAGCGGCTTGTCGCCTGCGGTCATCGGGTTGCCGGCGCCGATGGTGCTGGCCAGGCCCAGGCTGCCGTCGGACTTCTTCACCAGCCAGGCCCAGCCGGAGCCGAAGGTGCCGATGGCGGTCTTGGTGAACTCTTCCTTGAACTTGTCGAAGGAGCCGAAGGAGGCATTGATGGCGTCAGCCAGTGCGCCGCTCGGCTGGCCGCCGGCGTTGGGCGCCAGGCAGTTCCAGAAGAAGGTGTGGTTCCAGACTTGAGCCGCGTTGTTGAAGATGCCGCCCGAGGAGGACTTGATGATGCTTTCCAGGTCCTTGCCTTCGAACTCGGTGCCCGGAACCAGGTTGTTCAGGTTGGTCACGTAGGCAGCGTGGTGCTTGTCGTGGTGGTAGTCCAGGGTTTCGGCGGACATGTGCGGCTCGAGAGCATTCTTAGCGTACGGCAGCGGCGGCAATTCGAAAGCCATGATGTATCTCCTACTCAGGTGTCGAGGACATGATGCGGCGGGCGTGGGGCAGCTGCTGTAGGGACAGAGGCGAATGCTGTTCGCACCCTGTTCGTCTCGGCTGTTCTCCCTTCGCGCACCGCGATCTTTGCGCGAACTCTGGCCGTTCACGGTCGGCCGGACAGGCGGGCTGAAGCTCAACCCGCGAACGCCGGATCATAGCACCCACCCTGCGGCAAAACCACGCGGCAACTGTGTGGGCAAACCTGCTCCGGGCCCTTGCGGCGCAGCTTTCGATGCGCGCCCGCGCGGGAGTCGCCATGCGTGGACCCCGCTGCGGCGGGGTCGTTCCTTGCCGTCGACCGCGACGAGCCGCTCAGTCGGGTACGGCCAGCTGCAGCGCGACGGCGAACATCATCGCAGCGACGCCGACGTCGATCAGCCGCCAGGTCAGCGGGCGTGCCAGCCACGGCGCGAGCCAGGCGCCGCCGAGGGCGAGGGCGAGGAACCACAGCATCGACGCGCTCGCCGCGCCCAGCGTGTAGGCACCGGGTGCCGGCTGCTGCGCACCGAGCGAGCCGATCAGCAGCACCGTGTCGAGATAGACATGCGGATTGAGCAGGGTCACCGCCAGCGCGGCGAGCAGCACCGTGCGCCGCGAGCGGCGTTCGCCGTTGCCCTGTTGCTGCAGTGCCTGCGGCCGCACGGCACGGCGCAGCGCCGCGACGCCGTACCACAGCAGGAAGGCCACGCCGCCCCAGCGGGTGATCGCCAGCAGCGTCGGGTTCTGCGCCAGGATCGCCGCCAGGCCGAACACGCCGAGGCTGATCAGGATCGCATCGCAGAGCACGCAGAGGGCGGCGACCGGCAGGTGATGCTCGCGGCGCAGGCTCTGCGCGAGGACGAAGGCGTTCTGCGCGCCGATGGCGACGATCAGTCCGGCGGTGACCGCCAGCCCGTTCAGGTAACTGCTCCAGAGGGTTCCCATGCTTGCCGCCTTGTCGAAGTTCAGGCTGGCAGTCTGGGGGGAGGAGGAATATAAGAGAAACGAATCTTCGTTAACCCTCATTAGGAAAACAGATGTTCGATTACAAGCTGCTCGCCGCGCTGGCCGCGGTGGTCGAGCAGGCCGGTTTCGAGCGCGCCGCCGCGGTGCTCGGCCTGTCGCAATCGGCAGTGTCGCAGCGCATCAAGCTGCTCGAAGCGCGGGTCGGCCAGCCGGTACTGCTGCGCGGCGCGCCGCCACGGCCGACCGAGCTGGGCCAGCGGCTGCTCAACCATGTGCAGCAGGTGCGTCTGCTGGAGCGTGACCTGCAGGGCCAGGTGCCGACGCTGGACGAGAATCGTCTGCCCGAGCGACTGCGCATCGCGCTCAATGCCGACAGCCTGGCGACCTGGTGGGCCGAGGCCGTCGCGCCGTTCTGCACCGAGCATGCGGTGCTGCTCGATCATGTGGTGGAGGACCAGGCGGTCGGCTTGAAGCGCATGCGTGCGGGCGAGGTGGCCGGCTGTGTCTGCGCGGCCGAGCGACCGCTGGCCGGTGCACGCAGTCAGTATCTGGGTGCGATGCGTTACCGCGCGCTGGCCAGCCCGGCATTCCAGCGGCGCTACCTCGGCAGCCAGCCGAGCGCCGAGACGCTGGCGCGCGCGCCGGCCATCGTGTTCGGCCCCGATGACCGCCTGCAGCATCGCTACATGGCTTCCATCGGCGGTACGGACGGCTTCATCCACCATCTGTGTCCGTCGTCCGAAGGCTTCGTGCGGATGCTGCAGAGCGGGCTTGGCTGGGGGCTGGTGCCGCAGTTGCAGGTGCGCGGCGAACTTGCGCGTGGCGAACTGGTCGATGTGCTGTCCGGCCCGCCCATCGATGTGCCGCTGTACTGGCATCACTGGCGCAACGGCGGCGCGCTGCTGGATGAACTGACCCGTCACCTGTTGCGTTGTGCCGGACGCTGGTTGGTGACCGAGTGAGATCGCGCGCCTGGCAGGCTGTCGCAGAACCACCCGCAGGTTCATGCCGTTTGCGGCCGGGCGGTAGCGCGGCCGGCAGGCGAATGAAGCGAGCGGGGCTCGCCTACGGCGCGTGATCTGCGTTGTTTGCCTGGCCGGAGTGTGGGTCCGACATCCGTGTCGGCAGGCGTCGATCCGCTGGCAGGAAGGTATGAGCAAGCGGCGTACCAGCTTGCCGTTTCATCCTCATTTTTCCGCGCGACCGCACCGGCAGGCGCGTGCCATGCGGGTCGGGCTGCTGGCGAGCGCCACGCTTGGCGCACCCGTCGGGGCTGGCCCGTGCAGCCGTGCGCAGCGCCGGTGCGCGCTGCCTCGTGACGGTGCAGTGCCACCGCGCCGCCGTGCCTGCTGTGGCATGGCCGAATCGTTATACTGCGCGCTGTTTTTTTGCTTCGCGCCATCCTGGAAGGTATCCCATGCGCAACGATGCTCACGACGAACTGGACCATATCCCCAGCCTCTCTGCGGCCCGGGATCGCGAAGAGCCTTATCCGGCGCCGGATCTGGAGCCGCTCCACAAGCCTGCCGTCGAGCGTGGCGAAACCGGGCGCGCGCGGCAGAAGCGTCGCGCGGGCAGTACCGCGCCGCTGTGGGTGCTGGTGGTGGTGCTCGCGGTCTGCCTCGGCGCGTTCGTCTGGTGGAGCTTCCAGCGCATGGCGGCGCTGGAGATGCAGCTGGTGGCCACTCAGGACAGCTTCGCGCGGATCAGCGAAGACGCCGCGGGCCGCCTGCGCGACATTTCCGGCAAGGTCGTGGCGACCGAGTCCAACGTCACCACGGAAAGCGAGGCGGTGAAGCTGCGCATCAAGCAGCTCGAACAACAAGTGATCGAGCTGACCCGCAAGCAGCAGGCATTCGCCACCGAGCAGCAGAGCCTGGCCGGCAAGCAGGGCAATCAGGATCAGCGCCTGCAGGAGCAGGGCAAGCGCCTCGACGGGCTCGATGGCGAGCTGCGCGCCCAGCAACAGACGGGCGCGACGCTGGTCGCGGATCTCAAGACCCTGGGCAGCGAACAGGCCGCGCTGAAAACGGCGCTCGGTGCGCAGGACCAGCTGCGTAGTCGCGTCGATGCGCTGGGCAAGGACGTTGCCGCTCTGCAGCAACGCGGCAATCCGAGTCAGGCGATCAGCCGCCTCGAACAGGACCTGCTGGTGTTGCGCAGCGAACTGGAGAACCGTCCGGCGGCGAGTTCCAACACGGCTGAATTCGACGCCTTCCGTGCTCAGGTCACCCGCAACATCACCACATTGCAGAGCCAGATCGCCAACCTGCAGGGCCAGCTCGACGCGCGCTGACGTCAAGCAGGGGCAACCGCACGGGTTGCCCCGAACGGCTTACAGATCCCAGCTGATCGACAGATTCAGGCCATGATCGCGGTTGTCGTTGCCGCGATAGTGGTAGTTGGCCCGCAGCGCCAGATCAGCGGCCAACTGATGCGCCAAGCCGACACTGAAGCGCGTTTGATCGCCCGTCGGCACCGCGCCGGGTAGCTCGAAGCTGTTACCGGGCACGCTGTTGAGCGACATGCGCAGGTCTTCCAGGTCCTCGTCTTCACGCTCCACTTCACGAGCCACTTCGCCGTACAGGCGGGTGCGTTCGCTCAGGGCCAGGTCGCCGAACAGGCCGAGCGACAAGCGCAGCGAGTCGCGCTCCTGATCGGCAAAGGTCATCGCGGTGGAGCGCTCGCCGCGCTCGCTATAGCCATCCACTTCCACGCGCTGGTAGTTCGCCCCGATGAAGGGGCCGAATTGCATCGCATCCTGTGGCTGCATCAGGTTGAAGCCGACTTTGCTGCCGATCGCCCAGAGCTGTCCGTCGGTGGAGCCCTTCTCGACGCGCTCGCTGATGCCCAGCGCGAAGCGCCGTTGCAGGTCGTGGTAGTCCAGATGGCCGCCGCTGAGGGTGAAATCGGCGAACAGGCGATCCTGCTCGTAACGGGCAAAGACGGTCGCCAGGTAGCTGCGCATGTCGTAGTCGGATTCGCCAGCGCCGAGGCTGATGTCGTTCTCTCCGATCGCCAGGCTGAGGCCGGCCAGCCATTGCTCGCTTAGGCGGTGGGACAGGCTCAGCGACAGCGACTGGCTGTCGCCGTCGCCACTGCCGTAGCCGTCGAAATCCGGGCTGCGATAGCCGCCGCCGGCCTGGATGCGCCATTCGCCGACGGGCTGCCAGCGGCCACGCTGGGCCATCAGCTCCTGATCGAGCTGTTGCAGCTGCGCGCGCAGCGCCGCCTGACCCATCTCCGGCAGGCGCGAGATCTCCCAGGGCGCCGCGACGATCGAATACAGGTAGTCGGCGCTGATGCGATGCAGCGCGGTGGTCGGGTGCACGGCATCGTTGAACAGCAGGCGATCCGGGTCGGGGGCGCTGCCGGTGCGGCCATAGGTCGGGTCGGCCAGGCAGCTGTCGCCGGAGAAGCACACGGCGTTCTGGTTGACGTCGGCGGCAAAGCCGAATTGCGCCAGGTCCGCGCGTACCTCTTCAAGCAATAGACGGCTGTTGAGCAGCACGTAGTTGGCGCTCCGCGCGTACCTCTTCAAGCAATAGACGGCTGTTGAGCAGCACGTAGTTGGCGCCGGAGCCGCGTAGCTGTGCCTCGAGCTCGGCGTTGTACTGGTCGCTGAGGGCATTGAGCTGGGCGCTGTTGCCGGTCAGGGTGCCGAGCGGGGTGCTGCCGACGTCGGGCAGGTCGGAGACGATGATGTAACGCGCACCGGCTTCGGCCAGCGCACTGACGCCGGCCACCAGATCGCCCGCCGCGGCGGCCATGGTGATCGGCCGGCTGGAGAGCTGGAAGATGTCGTTGGCGCCGCCGTTGAGGTAGTACAGCGCGTCCGGGTCGGCCTGCGGGTTATCCGCCAGATAGCCGGGGCGCGAGCGGCTCAGGCTGCCGGTAGCTACCGTCGAGGTGCCGGTGATGGAATCGAGAATCTGGTCGGTACGGTAGCCGCCGACGGCGTAGTTGGTGCCGTCCGGGTTGCCGGTCAGCAGTTGCGGCAGCAGCGGCGTGGAGGGCAGCGAAGTCAGCCCCAGGCGCTCGGCCAGCAGCTGGGTGGCGACTTGGCCGCCGTACTCGACGTTGTTGTCGCCATAGGTCGGGCCGGTGCGGTTGGTGAAGCGCAAGCCACCGGTCGGGTTGCTGCCCAGCAGCGGGCTGCCGACGTCGGGGAAGTTGCCGGCATCGCTGAGCGAGTCGCCGAAGTTGATGAACTGGCTGAACGGGCCGTCGGCGGCTGCCGCGCTGCCGGCAAGGATGGCCAGCAGCAGGGCGGCCAGCGGTCTTGTCGTCGGATGCATCGGGTGTCTCCCTTCTTGTTGTTGTTCTGCTGCGCGCTCGGGCGCCCGTTCAAGCTAGCCATGGCGGAGCGACGGCGACAGCGCACAAAAGGGCGATTCGTCGGGACCGGCTGTCGCCCGAAAGACGGACAGCGCGACAGGTGCACGAAAACCCCTCTGGTTCTTGCCCTGGCTCAATGAATCGATTCCCCGCTCCGCTAGGATCGCGCTGCTGGCCGGAAGCCATCATGCGCAACCCAGGGATTTCACAGGGTGCGGCAATGGCCGGGGCTGAACGCGTGTTCCCTGCCGTGGATAGAACAACAATGACTGCACTGATCGATCTGCTTCGCTCACGTCTGACCACGCTGCTGCCCAGCGAGCTGAAAAGCAGCGAGCTGCGCCATCTGTTGACGCCGGTCGGTCATCCCATGCTGCTCTGCCAGCGCCGCGCGATGATGATCGTCGACCGCGTGCGGCTGTTCGCCTTTCTCTTCGCCGTGCTCACGCCGCTGTGGAGCATCATCGACCTGCTGGTCTTCGACACGCCGCTGTGGGCGCGGTTGGCAGGTTTTCGCCTGCTGGCCTGTCTGGCATTCACCTGGCTGCTGCTGTTCTACCGGCCGAGCGGCAACCTGTTCGACGCCTACCGGGCCATCGCGATCCTCTTCGCCATCCCGACGGTGTTCTACATCGCCTCGCACACGCTGCTGGGTTCCTACCAGCTGGCGCAGTTCTCGGCGGTGGTCGGTGCCGGTTATGCATTCCTGCCGTTCGTGCTGATGGCGGGACTGACGATCTTCCCGTTGACGCTGGTGGAAAGCCTGGTGCTCGGCATGCTGTTGCTGATGGCGCAGGCGTTGGCCGGCTATCTGAGCTGGGCGACGTTGAACTGGCCGTCCTTCGCCGGTGCCTTCTGGCTGCTGATCCTGATCGCCGGCGTTGCCAGCCTGGCCGGCATGAGCCAGCTGGCCTTCATGATCGCGCTGGTGCGCCAGGCCATCCGCGATCCGCTGACCGGCATCTTCTCGCGCGGCAGCGGCGAGGAAATCCTGCGCCTGCAGTGGGACTCGGCGCAGCGCGCCGGCAGCCCGCTGGCGCTGGCCTTCATCGATCTGGATCACTTCAAGGCAATCAACGACAACTACGGCCACGAGGCCGGCGATGCCGTCCTGCGCGATGCCGCGCGCAGCCTGGTGGCGACCCTGCGTGGCTCCGACAGCCTGGTGCGCTGGGGCGGCGAGGAGTTCCTGCTGATCATGCCGGACACCGACCTGCAGCAGGCGCACCGGGCGCTCGCCCGGCTCGCCGGTAACGGCCTGGGCGTGCGCCCGGATGGCCAGCCATTGACCGCCAGCATCGGTCTTTCCGAGCGCCTGGCGGATGTCGCCGAGGACTACCGCCAGCTGCTGGAGCTTGCCGACCAGCGCATGTACCAGGCCAAGTCCTCCGGCCGCAACCGCCTGCACGGCCACGCTGAATACACGATGGTCCAGCCCGTGACGGCGGTGCTGGAGCGCTAGTCCGTGGTTTTGGCGACCGGGCTGTCGGCTACCGCGAAGACATGTCGCAGGTAGCTGACGAACGCCGGGTCGCGGCACAGGGTCTTGCCCGGCGAGTCGGAAATCTTCGCCACCGGTTGGCCGTTGCACGCCGTCATCTTGATCACCATGTTGGTCGGCTCCACGCCGGCGATGTCGCAGGTCAGCCCGGTGCCGATGCCGAAGCTCGGCCGGCAGCGCCCGGCCAGCGCCCGCAGGATCGTCAGCGCGCGGGGAAAGTCCAGACCATCGGAAAACACCAACTGGCGGCTGCGCGGGTCGATGCCCAAGCGGTGGTAATGGGCGATGGCTTTCTCCGCCCAGATCAGCGGGTCGCCCGAGTCATGGCGCAGGCCGTCGAACAGCTTGGCGAAGTACAGATCGAAGTCGCGCAGGAAGGCATCCATGGTGATGCAGTCGGTCAGCGCGATCCCCAGCGCGCCACGGTATTCCCGAACCCAGCAGTCCAGCGCGGCGCGCTGGCTGTCGATCAGCCGCGGGCCGAGCTGCTGGTGCGCCATGATCCACTCGTGCGCCATCGTGCCCATCGGTCGCAGATCGAGCGTGCGCGCCAGGTGCACGTTGCTGGTGCCGACGAAGTCGCCGGGGAACGACTGCGCGAGGCGCTCGACCACCGCGGTCTGCACTGCATAGGAAAAGCGCCGACGGGTGCCAAAATCCGCCAGCTTGAAAGCGGCCAGTTCCTCGAGCGTGGCTTGCTCGCGCAGCCAGGCGCACTTGGCGTCCAGCCGCTCGAGCGCCTGCTCCGGCCCCACGTGCGGGTAGCGGGCCCGATTGCGCACCTCGCTGATGATCGCCAGCAGCGGCACCTCGAAGAGGATGACGTGCAGCCACGGGCCGCGCAGGTGGATCACCAGTTCGCCCGCTTCGACTTCCAGGCGCACGTAACGCAGGTCGAAGCGAAACAGGCCGAGAAAGCGGATGAAGTCTGGCTGCATGTAGGGGATGCGTTCGAGGAAGGCCAGTTCTTCGGCGTTCATTGCTAGCTCGGCAAGCGCCTCGATCTGCTCGCGTACCGCGCTCAGGTAGGGGCTGAGGTCTTCTTCCGAGCGGCAGCGGAATGCCCACTCCACCTCGGCGTTGGGGTAGTGATGCAGCACGGCCTGCATCATCGTCAGTTTGTAGAAGTCGGTGTCCAGCAGACTCTGGATGATGGCGGGATTGTTCACGGTTGCGTTCCTGGCTGCGGTGCCATGCACCTTGCCGCTCCGAACAGCATCTGGCAAGAACGCTGCCGGCGGGGAAAACAAAAGCGCTAATTAATGGACCGATATACGGTAAATCTGGCTGTCGGGTTTTTGTCCTGTCGGAAAGTTGTGAATTCAATGAGTAGAGCTGTTGGCGGAATAATATACGAGTGCCATCAATAAAATACTGAAAGTTCGCAGTGGTTAATTGCGGCTAATAAAAAAGGCAAGAGCCGAAGCTCTTGCCTTTTTACTACAGGTGTCGGCCGCTTTGTCAGCTGCTGCGGCCACCGCCGTGGCTGTTCTGGCCACCCTTGCGGCCTGCCTCGGAGGCCTTCTCGCGGTCGTTGGCGAAGTTGCCGCCGCTGTTGTGGCCGCCTTTGCGGCCGGCTTCGGATGCTTTCTCTCGATCGTTGGCGAAGTTGCCCGGGTTGTTATTTGCCATGTCTTTTTCTCCTCAGTTGGATAGAGACTTTGGAAACGGCCAATGAGAGAGATTCATCAGCCTTCATGGTTTCAGAGGACCGGGCTGCGATGGAAGTTTCATTGTTTCAGCGACGGCGGACGAATGGTTTTCCCTATATCGCTCGTGCGTATGGCGCCGTGCAATTACAGCGAAACGGTAGTTGCACTTAAAGGTTCTCTGAAACTTGCCGCGTCAGGCCGCCAGGGCGAGTTGGCGCTGGGCCAGCAGGCGTATGACGTAGCCGATCTTCAGTGCAGTGGGGCCGAGGATCACCAGCGCGTGGCAGGCGACCACCAGCGGCAGGCGCAACCACTGATCGAACAGATAGGCGCCGCTGACGCCCAGCAGCAGGAGCAATACGCCGCCGAGCATCAGCGCGCTGGCCAGATGGAGCAGGTGTTGCGGGTCCCAGTTGCGTTGAAACATGGTTCACCTCCGTCAAGGCAGGAGAGGGAGCCCGCGCGGGCGCGGGCTCGGTGGGTTCATTCGAGGGCGCTGGCCGGGCCGAAGAACTCGTAGCGGGTCTGCCGCTCCGGTACGCCGAGCGCCTTCAGCTGGCGCTTGACCGCCGCCATGAAGGGCTTGGGGCCGAGGAAGTAGGCGTCCACGTCGCGGTCCTCCGGCAGCCACGCGGCCAGCCGGTCCTCGGTGAGCAGGCCGACGGCGTCGGGCGCGGCGGCTTCGCCTTCGTGTTCGTCGTAGCAGTAGAAGCGCCGCAGTTGCGCATGGCGCTCGGCCAGGGCGTCCACCGTGCGCCGGAACGCATGCACGCCGGCGTTGCGCGCGCAGTGGATGAAGTGCACCGGGCGCGCGGTGGCCAGTGCCTGTTCGAGCATGGCCAGCGTCGGGGTGATGCCGACGCCACCGCTGATCAGTACCAACGGCTTGTCGCCGGGTTGCAGGGTGAAGTCGCCAGCCGGGGCGAACAGCTCCACCACCGCGCCTTCGTCCAGCGCATGCAGGGCGTTGGAGACGACGCCGCCGGGCTCGCGCTTGACGCTGATGCGGTACTCGCGGCCGTTGCTGGCCGCCGACAGCGAGTAGTTGCGGCGCACTTCCTCGCCCTCGATCTGCAGGCGCAGGCCGATGTACTGGCCGGGCAGGAAGTCCAGCAGCGGGCCGCCGTCCTCGGGCTGCAGGTGGAACGAGCTGATTTCTTCGCTCTCGGCGACCTTGCGGGCGATGCGAAAGCGCCGCGCGCCACGCCAGCCGCCGGGTGCCTCGGCCTTGGCCTGGTAGAGCTGTTCCTCGTTGCCGATGAGGATGTCGGCCAGCTGCTGATAGGCGGCGGCCCAGGCGTCGATCACCGCATCGGTGGCGATCTCCTCGCCGAGGACCTCGCGGATGGCGCGCAGCAGGCAGCCACCGACGATCGGGTAATGCTCGGGCTGCACCTGCAGCGCCACATGCTTGTTGATGATCTGGCCGACCAGCGGGCCGAGCGCGTCGAGCCGGTCGATGTGGCGGGCATACATCAGCACGCCGTTGGCCAGTGCGCGCGGCTGATCGCCGCTGGCCTGGTGGGCCTGGTTGAACAGCGGGCGCACCTCTGGGTGCTCGCTCAGCATCAGGTTGTAGAAATGCGTGGTCAGCGCCTCACCGCCGCTTTCCAGTAGCGGCACGGTGGCTTTGATCAGGGCAATTTGTTCAGCGCAAAGCATCGAATACTCCTCTGGTGGGAAAGTCGCCGCGTCCGTTGCCCAGGCAAAGGCGCGACGTTCTACCGAGGTTCTTTCAACAATCGTTCCAGCTCTGGAATTGACTGAAATCAAGGTCTGTAATGCCTGAAAGGTACAAAAAACCTCGGCGTTAGAGGGTTTAAATCACCATTAGGGTCGAGATAACCCTGGAGCGAACCATCGCACCCGGCATGTGCCCTATGGAAAGAGCCCACCACCACTGCAGGGAGATCGACATGGAGACTTACCACATCACCCAGGAAGGCAATCGCTGGCTGCTGCGCGAAGAAGGCGACCCACGCGTGCTGATCGAGACCGCCAGTCGCGACGCGGCGCTCGAGCAGACCCGCGACTACCTGAAGCTGCGCACGGCGACGGTGCAAATCCACGGGCGCGATGGCCAGCTGGAAGAAGAGCGCCACTACCCGCAGGACCAGAACCCGTGTGCAACCGGTGGCTGAGGCTAGGCGTTCCCGGGTTGCGGGCGAAACCGCCGCGACGCCAGCGCCACCAGCCAGCAGGCGAGGATGAACGGCATCGTCAGCGGCGGCAGGCCCAACCGCTCGAAAGCCAGCCGCGCCAGCACGGCGGCGATAATCGCCAGCAACGGCGCCCAGGCCGAGCGCTGCACCTGGCTCACCGCCAGCGCGGCCAGCGCCGGGTTGTAACCGGCCAGACCCGCGACGATCGCATCGTGCGCACCGCCGAGCAGCAGGCCGATGCCCAGACCCGCGGCAGAACCGGCCAGCATCCAGCGCGCGGCGCGTCGGTCGGCCAGCCAGACCGCTACCAGCACCAGCAACCCCGCCAGCGGCTGGTCGAGGAAGATCACCTGGCCGATGCCCGCAGCGAGGGCGAACGCCAGTGCCTGCGCATCGAGTGGCAGCGTCGGCGCTGGTGCGACGGTCGCCCCTGGCAGCAGCGCCAGCGCGAGCCAGCCGAACAGCACGAAGGGCAGGGTGAAACCGGGCAGCCACCGGCGCTCGCGCAGGCCGGCGAGCAGGCGCGTCTGCAACAGGTCGATGACCAGCGTGGCGAGCACGATCAACCCCAGCGAAAACGCCGAAAGCCCCAGTTGCAGCACGATCAGCAGGCCCAGCAGCGCACTGTTGTAGCCGTACAGCCCGCAGTCGATATCGGCCCGTTGACGCCCCAGCGCGGCAGCGCCGAACGTACCGGCGAGCGCCCCGGCCAGCGCGCCGGCCAGCAGCAGCGGCGCATGCAGGGCGATGGCGAGCGCGATCAGCAGCCCGCAGAGCGGATGGGCCTGCAGGAAGATCTGGCTGAAGCCGTTGAGCACGGCGCTGACATGGCGCGGGAGGCGGAGCATCGGAAGCCTGACGGGGGATTGGTGCGGGCGTGCATGCTACAGCGCCGCGGCGCCGGCCCCCAGGCCGACGCGCTGCGCCGCGTGCAGACAGGCGCTCAGGCGAGCGTTTCGATACGCAGCGAATTGGTGGTACCCGGCTTGCCCAGCGGTACGCCGGCGGTGATCAGCACGGTATCGCCGCTGCCGGCCATGCCACGGGCGCGGGCCAGCTCCAGCGCCTGCGCGCAGACCTGCTCCATGTCGCGCAGCGGCGCCTCGATCAGCGAGTAGACACCCCAGGCGACGGTCAGCTTGCGCGCCGTGGCCAGGTTCGGCGTCAGGCTGAGGATCGGCGTCGCCGGCCGCTCGCGCGAGGCGCGCAGGCTGGAGGCGCCGGATTCGGTGTAGTTGACCAGCACCGCGATCGGCAGGATGCCGCTGATGCGGCGGATCGCGCAGCTGATCGCATCCGACAGCGTGGCCTCGGCGCTCGGCCGGTGCACGTCGAGCTGCGCCGAGTAGTCCGGGCCGCTCTCCACCTGGCGGATGATCTTGCTCATCATGCTCGCCGCTTCCAGCGGGTAGTCGCCGGAGGCGGTCTCGGCCGAGAGCATCAGCGCGTCGGCGCCTTCGGCCACCGCGTGGGCGACGTCGGTGACTTCCGCGCGGGTCGGCGCCGGGGCGAAGCGCATGGATTCGAGCATCTGCGTGGCCACCACCACCGGGCGGCCGAGCTGGCGGCAGATGCGCACGATGTTCTTCTGGATGCGCGGCACATTCTCGGCCGGCACCTCCACGCCGAGGTCGCCACGCGCCACCATGATGGCGTCCGACAGCCGGGCGATCTCGCGCAGATGCTGCACGGCCGAGGGCTTTTCGATCTTCGCCATGAGGAAGGCGCGCTCGCCGATCAGCTCGCGCGCCTCGTGGATGTCCTGCGGGCGCTGCACGAACGACAGCGCCACCCAGTCCACGCCCAGCTCCAGGCCGAAGGCCAGGTCGCGACGGTCCTTGGCGGTCAGCGGCGAGAGTTCCAGTACCGCCTCCGGCACATTGACGCCCTTGCGGTCGGACAGCTCGCCGCCGGCCATCACGCGGGTCTCGATGACGTCGTTGTGCTTGGACAGTACGGTCAGGCGCAGGCGGCCGTCGTCGATCAGCAGCGTCATGCCGGGTTCCAGCGCGGCGATGATCTCCGGGTGCGGCAGCATCACGCGGTGCTGGTCGCCCGGCGTCTCGTCCAGGTCCAGACGGAATTTCTGCCCGCGCTCGAGTTGCACGCGGCCGGCGGCGAAGCGGCCGACGCGCAGCTTCGGTCCCTGCAGGTCCATGAGGATGCCGATGGCCTGGTTCTGCTCGCGCTCGACCTGGCGAATCCAGTGAAAACGCTCGGCGTGGTCGGCATGCTCGCCGTGGCTGAAATTCAGACGGAACAGGTTCACGCCGGCGTCGACCAGCGCGCGCACGTCGTCGATGCTGCGCGTGGCGGGGCCGAGGGTGGCGAGAATCTTGACCTTCTTGTCGGGCGTCATGAGCGGATACTCCCTGTGGGCCGCTAGGCAGTGGGCGGCAGAATGAGGATGGCGCGGAAATCGTTGACGTTGGTGCGCGTCGGCCCGGTGACGATCAGGCTGTCCAGCGCGGCGAAGTAGCCGTAGCCGTCGTTGTTGGCCAGCGCGTCGGCGGCGCGCAGGCCGAGGGCCTCGGCACGGGCGAAGCTGTCCGGGGTCATCAGCGCGCCGGCGTTGTCTTCCGAGCCGTCGATGCCGTCGGTGTCGCCGGCCAGCGCGTAGACGTTCGGCAGGCCCTGCAGCGCTTCGGTGAGGCCGAGCAGGAATTCCGCGTTGCGCCCGCCACGGCCGTTGCCGCGCACGGTCACCGTGGTTTCCCCACCGGAGAGAATCACGCAGGGCGCGGCGATCGGCTGGCCATGCAGCACCACCTGACGGGCGATGCCGGCGTGCACCTTGGCCACCTCGCGCGCTTCGCCCTCCAGGTCGCCGAGGATCAGCGGGGTGATACCGGCGGCGCGGGCCACCTCGGCGGCGGCGTCGAGCGACTGCTGCGGCGTGGCGATCAGCTGGAAGTGGCTGCGCGAGAGCAGCGGGTCGCCCGGCTTGAGCGTCTCCGAGCGCGGGTCCTCGAGCCAGGCGCGCACGTTGGCCGGCACCTCGATGTGGTAGCGCGCGAGAATTTCCAGCGCCTGCGCCGAGGTGGTCGGGTCGGCCACGGTCGGCCCGGAGGCGATCACCGTCGCCTCGTCGCCCGGTACATCGGAGATCGCGTAGGTGTACACGCTGGCCGGCCAGCAGGCCTTGGCCAGGCGGCCGCCCTTGATCGCCGAGAGGTGCTTGCGCACGCAGTTCATCTCGCCGATGTGCGCGCCGGAGCGCAGCAGCGCCTTGTTGATCGCCTGCTTGTCGGCCAGCGAAATGCCTTCGGCCGGCAGCGCCAGCAGCGAGGAGCCGCCGCCGGAGAGCAGGAAGATCACCCGGTCGCTTTCCTCGAGGTTGCTGACCAGCTCCAGCACGCGGCGGGCGACGCGCTCGCCGGCGTCGTCCGGCACCGGGTGCGCGGCTTCCACCACCTCGATCTTGCGGCAGTTGGCGCCGTGCTCGTAGCGGGTCACCACCAGCCCGGAAATCTCGCCTTCCCAGACCTGTTCGATGGCTTCGGCCATGGCGGCGGCAGCCTTGCCGGCGCCGATGACGATGGCGCGGCCGCTGCGATCCTCGGGCAGCCGATCGGCCAGCACCTGGCGCGGATGGGCGGCGTCGATGGCACTGTCGAACAGCTGGCGCAGCAGGGTGTGCGGGGCGATGGGCATATGCGGGCTCCTTTTATTTGGGTCTGCGCCGATTCCAGTCCTCAAGGCTCGATAAGGCAAGCACTGAGGGTTGGAATCGACCCGCCCGGCGGTC
>JAEAMG010001659.1_pt1 | contig 16064 bp, 11 predicted proteins | sample 8958741 | NCBI WGS metagenome assembly JAEAMG01 (sample SAMN16933256, study PRJNA681125) | bioreactor sludge metagenome | isolation source: anaerobic bioreactor treating anionic surfactant - SDBS | place: India: Bengaluru | collected 2019-02-28
GCCCACGACGGCGCCAAAGCTCAGGCCGCGGGGGTAAGCGGGGATAAAGGCCTCGGGCAGGAGGATGAGCTGCGCCCCCTGACTGGCGGACTCGGCAACCAGGCGGCAGGCCTTGTCCACCGTGCCCTCACGGTCGAAAAGGACGGGGGCCGCCTGAACGACGGCTACTTTTGCCTGCGGAAAAGAGTCACCCATTTCTCACTCCCTGTCCTGATGTCATTGCGAACCCCTGCGGGTGAATCAATCTCCTGCTCACAGGGGATGAAAACTCAGGGCACGGCGTGTCGTGCCCGTACGTGCCGCATTTTCACAGCAATGACCGTGTACACCTTGGCGCCATTATAACTCACTTGAGCGCAAACGCAACGCACAAGTTGTCGCTTTCCCATTTGACAGGTCAGGCATGAGGCACTATCATGGGCCGTTGTCCCCGTGCTGTTCGTTTCGGATTGCCCTCCGGAGAGCAGCCCTGCCGAAGGGCCTGGATGCAGAAAATCGCTGAAAGGAGGCCCGACCGACCTGGAACCCCACTCGTAACCATTTGACGTCCTACCCTGCCTTTTCCATGTACAGGGCCATTCCAAAGGAGGGAAACATGTCCGATACGTTGGAGAAGTTGAAGGTAGCGGTCGTCCAGGGTGAAGATGTGCAAGCCGCCGCAGCAGCGCAGCAGGCCCTGGCGGACGGCACACCGGCGCTGCAAGTGGTGAACGAAGCAGTGGTGCCCGGCATTCAGGAGGCCGGGCGGCTGTGGAAGGAGAACCAGTACTTTCTGCCGGACGTGGTACTGGCTGCCGAGGCGTTCAACGCGGCCATGGCCGTGCTGGAGCCGCATGTGGCGGCCGGCCAGACCGGAGTCGCCGGGAAGGTGCTCATCGGCACGGTGGCCGGCGACATGCACAACCTGGGCAAGGCGATTGTCGCGGCGATGCTGCGCGGTGCCGGCTTTGACGTGGTGGATCTGGGGGTGGACGTGCCCAGCACCGCCTTTCTCGACAAGGCTACGGAATGGAAGCCCGATATTCTGGGGCTGGGCTGCTACATGACGACGACCATGCTGATCATCAAGGACATCATCCAGGCATGCCAGGAGAAGGGCCTGCGCGACAGGATGAAGATCATGGTAGGTGGAGTGCCGACCAGCCAGGCCTTTGCCGACGAGATTGGCGCGGATGCCTGGGGCAAGGATGCGCTGGACTCGGTGACCAAGGCGCTGCAACTGGTGGGGAGATGAGAAGATGGCAACCACAGTCGAAATGATTCAGGGCCTGTTGTGGGCCAGGGGCATCCACATCGGCAAGCTCACCAATGGTTCCCGCTCCCTGGCGTCGATGATGGGCACGCCCGACTATATGGCCTTTCCGGGCTCGCAGATGCACGACCACTGCATGACCGTGGCGCGGCTGCCGGCGCGCAAGTACTACTGGAATGCGGAACTGCTGGTGGCCGGCCACACCGCGGTGCAGCGCTGGTACGGCATGGACGGCTACATGATCACACCGGACGGCTACAACTTTGAGGCCGAGGCGCTGGGCCAGAAGATGATCTACAGCGACATCGCCATGCCCACCGTGGACGTCAGCCAGCCGCTCGTGCAGACATCCGCCGACCTGGCCAGGCTCAAGCCGCTCGATCCGGCCAAGGGGCGCATCCCGATGATGGTCGAACTGGCCCTGCGCTCCAAGGAGGCCGGCGGAGCCCTTTTCTCCGGCGGGTTTTTCTGCTCACCGTTCAGCCTGATGTGCCAGTTTATGGGTTACCCGGCGGCGGTCAAGGCCTTGCGGCGCAACCCCGAGTTCGCCAGGGATCTGTTTGCCTTTACCGAGAACGACGCCATCATGCCGTTCATCAAGGCACAGTCGAGCGGCGGCAAGGTCAAGAGCTTTCTGGGTGCGGATGCATGGGCCTGCTTCCCCAACATCACCGTGCCCATGTTCCACGAGTGGATTGTGCCCTCCGTAAACCGCCTGAAGGCGCAGGGCAAGACGCTTGGTTTCACCGTCAGCCCGGGCGGCGGGGCCATGGACTATAGCGAGGAAGACCCGGCCAAGTTCGACAAGCAGTTGATGTTCGACTGCTTCGACGCGGCCGCCGAGATCTCGCTGCTCGGCCAGCCGGCGGTGGGCGGTGCGATGGGGCCGACCCAGCTGTGGGATCCGCACTGGGCGCAGGAGTACATCGACACGCGCTGCAAGAGCAAGAACGTGCTGCGCACGCTGGCGATCAACGGGCGGTTTGTACGCGACTCGAAGCCGGAGGCGATCATGGGCATGGTGCGCAACTGGATTGACGTGCTCGGACGCCAGGGGCACATGTTCGCCATGATCGGCAACGTGCCCGCGGATACGCCACCGGTGAACGTGTTCGCCGCGGTCGCCGCCGTGCACACCTACGGACGCTACCCCATCGCCAAGGATCTAGGCCAGGTGCAGGTAGAGATTCCGCGCTTTGCGCCCTTTGACGAGTGGCTGAAAGGGCAGCCGGAGGAGGAAGTGATCCGCAAGGCGCGCGAGAAGTAGAACCGCAAGACCAGACTTCCGAAGTCTTCGAGACTTCGGAAGTCTGGGGAGTCCGTTAGCCTCAGGAGGGCTTGCTCATTTCCCGCACCAGGGCGACGAACTCGTCCTTATCCAGCAGTCTCTTGGTACGGATGGCTTCCTGCTTCACCCTGGCCAGGATCTTGTCCACACGGTCCGGATCGGCCTCCAGGCCGATCTCTTCCAGCCAGGCATGAATGTTGTCCCGGCCACTGTTCTTGCCCAGCACGGCCTGCGGGTAGTGATGGCCCACCAGCTCGGGACGGAAGGGAAAGACCTCCAGCAAATGCTCATCGCCCGCGTTCTTCAGCCAGGAAGCGATGATGCCGCTCTCTACGTTGAACAGCCAGTCGCCGACGATGCCCTTGTTGCTGGGCACAGCCTGATGCGATAGCTCTTTGACCAGCATCGCCAGCTCGTATAGCCGGTCGTACTTGAGGCCCACGTCAATGCCATACATCGTCAGCAGGGTAAGCGCCACTTCTTCGAGCGGAGCATTGCCGGCCCTTTCGCCAATGCCCAGGACCGTCACATGCGCCACGTCGGCACCCGCGGCGAGGGCCAGGATGGTATTGGCGGCGCCCATGCCAAAGTCGTCGTGGAAATGGGTCTCCAGGGGCTTGTTGATGCGCTCTTTGGTCCGGCGCACCAGGTAGGGAATGGCGTGCGGAGACAACACGCCAAAGGTGTCGACCATGGCCAGCGCATCCATGTGCCCTTCGCTGGCCACGCGGGAGATCAGGTCGAGGTACCAGTCGATGTCCGCCCGCGAGGCGTCGATGGGAAAGAACACCACGCGCAAACCTTGCTCGTGCGCATAGCGCGTGGAGGTGATCGAGAGCTCGATGGCTTTGTCAAGGGACCAGCGGTAAGCGTGCTGGACGATGTGCTCGCTGGCCGGAATCTCCATGACCACGCCGTGCACGCCGCAGTCGACGGCCCGCTTGACGTCGTCGACCATACAACGCGAAAAGGCATAGATTTCGGGGCCCAGGTTGCGCCGGACAATCTCCTTGATCGCCGCCTCATCATCGGGCGAGACGGCCGGCATGCCGGCCTCGATGCGGTGCACGCCGGTCTCGGCCAGCTTTTCGGCGATGCGAATCTTGTCATCCTTGTTGAAGGCGATGCCGGCCTGCTGCTCCCCGTCGCGCAGGGTGATGTCGTGAATACGGATCTGCGGGGCAAAGGCCCAGTCCTTGGTTACCTGGGAGATATAGTTCCATGGGCTGACGTACCACTGCTGCGTGCGCCAGGGTTCGTTGTTGGTCATTGACTGTCTCCTGTGGCGAGACTAACTGAAAGTTTGTCCTACTTGGCAATGCTCTCGTTGGGCGAATTAGCAATTCGCCCTACTCAGGCCTGGCCGGCGGTCCAGCCGCCGTCCACGGACAGCACGGCGCCGGTGACAAAGGTGCTGGCGTCGGAGGCCAGGAAGATGGCCGCGCCCACCACTTCTTCCGGCCGGCCAAAGCGCTTCATGGCGTGCAAGTTGCGCATGCGCTCAAACCAGGCCGTATCCTTCATGGCTCCCTTAACCAGAGGCGTCTCCAGGTAGCCGGGGGCGATGGCGTTCACCCGCACGTGAGGTGCCCACTCCAGGGCCAGGCAACGCGTCAACTGGACCATGCCGGCCTTGGTCACCGAATAGACTGACTGGTTAATCCCGCCGGTCAGCCCTCTGACCGAGGCGATGTTGATCATACTGCCGTGCTGCTGATGCAGCATGATTTTGCCGACTTCCCTGGCACAGAGAAAGGCCCCGTTCAGGTTGACATCTACCACTGCGTGCCACTCATCCACCGTCAGCTCCACGGCCGGCTTGCGCACGTTGATACCGGGGACGTTGAACGAGATATCGATCCGACCAAAGCGGGCCAGCGCCTGCTGGACCAGGGGCTGCACGTCCGCCTCGCGGGTGACGTTGACCTCAACCACCAGCGATTCATGGCGCAACCTGGCCGCGACCGCCTGCGCGCCGGCTGCGTCGCGGTCAGCCAGCACGATACGCGCACCACAGGCATCCAGCCCCAGGGCAATGGCCCGGCCGATGCCCGAAGCGGCGCCGGTAACCAGCGCTACTCGCTCTGACAGGTCGAACATACGCTCGGGCCGCACTGGCCAGTTGTCAATCTCCCACTCTGCGGACACGCTTCCTCCTCACGGCTCAGGCGGAGCTCGACTGAAGCAAGCGCACCAGCTCCTCCACCTGGTAGCCGGATTGCTCTTCGGCCCGGTGCATTTGCCTGAGAGTCCTGTGGGCCGCATTTACCCTAACTAGCGCTTCCTCGGCCGGTTGCGCTGCCACGGCCTGGATCGTTCCGACCAGAAGCAGCCAGCGCAGCAGCTCCTCAAAGGCCTCTTTGTTGAACCAGAGCACATCCCCGTAGCGATTCACGCGCAAAAAGTGCTGCACCTCGCCGTCCTTCAGGAGAGTCTCCAGTACCCTGTAAGCGCGCAGGCGCGGGGTATCCCGAACAACCGCCTTTTTCGGTCGCGCGGGGTCTAGTGCCGAGTCCTCGGACCAGCGCTGATGGGTGGTGAGCAGCTTGATGAGCGCTACCGCCTGCCAATCCTTGCCCTCCTCCAAACCTAGGTCGTGCAACGCGCCGGCCAGCACCTTGCCCAGCAGCCACTCGTCAATCCAGCTGCGGCTCTGGCCGGCAAAGTTGACCTCGCCGGCGACCCGGCCCAGCGAGTGGACACACCACCAGCCCAGCAAGCTCCCCCACTCGAACGGGTCGCCATCCAGACCGGCGGTCAGGTACGCCGCAGCGGCCTTGAACTCGGTCGATCTGGACCAGGGAACACGCTTGGTGAGGCGCGGCAGTTCCAGCAGGGCCGCCAGCTCCTGGCGCATGCCCTGCGCCAGTGCCGCGGTCTCAGCCGACGTGCCCGAGAAGCGCTGGACTTCTTCCAGGAGGTGCGCGGCTTTCTGCTCCGCCTCCTGCAGCAGCACCTCCTGCGCCTTAGTTTCGGTTTTGGCCAGACCCGCGGCCATCAGCCGGTGGAACATGTCCGCATTGGCCAGCTCCTTAAAGGCCTGGTGAACGGGTTGCAGGAAGGTTTCCTTGAGTGCCTCTTCGATGCTGGGCACAGCGCGCCCATTGAGGTAGGCCGACAGGTTGGCATAGTGGTGCCAGGCGTTATCCTGCACCTCGCGGAAATCGAGAAAGACGTGGCACTTGAAGGCAGCCAGCTCGATGTACAGGCCCTTCTCACAGAGCTCTTTGCTGCTACGAATATACTCCATCCCGCTGGCGTGATCGCGGAAGATGCACAAGTAGCCGTCCTGGTTATGTAGACCAAGCCCCTCCCCCAGGTTGGTCTGCACCAGGGCGCGGTCGATATTGTCTCCGGTCTTGACCGTGTAGGCCGCGGAGCGATGTATCCAGCCGCGCGCCTCGGCGTACTTGTTGTGGTAGACCACCAGCGCGCGTTCGTTGTCGAGGCGGTTCGAGTAAGCAAACACATCCTCGTTGACGTAGCCCTCGGAGGTATAGAAATCGTACAGGCGGAAGTTGGCCACTTCGGCGAAAAGCGCGCGGCGGTGCAGCAGCGGGGCAATCTCCCGCTCGTGGCGGCGGATGAGGTGCTCGTCCGGCACTTCGTCCCAGTAGGCGCGGCGGTACTCCATCCCGTATTTCTCGGTAAAGCCCTCGACCTGGCCATGGCCGAACATGGGCAAGCCGGGCATAGTGGCCATCAACGTGCAGACGCCGAAATACTTGTCCTCCCGGCCAAACTGCGCCACAGCGGTCTCTTCGTCGGGGTTGTTCATAAAGTTGACAAAGCGCTTTAGTATCTCCGGGTCAAACTCGAGCACATTCTTGATCGTCGTGCGGTACTTGGCGTTATCCTCGGCCTTGAGCATGTTCATGAAAGCGCTGTTGTAGACGCGGTGCATACCCAGCGTCCGCACAAAGTAGCCCTCCATCAGCCAGAACGCTTCCGCCAGCAGCAGGGTGTCAGGAGCTTCCTGCGCCACACGGTCCACAACCTCGCGCCAGAACTCCTGGGGCATGGCAGCGTCAAACGCGGCCCGGGTCAGCCCGTGCTCGGCTCGCGTGGGAATGGCCCCGCCTGTACCCGGCTCGGGGTACCACAAACGCTGGTAGTGCTTCTTGCTCAGGGTCATGGCCGCATCGAAGCGGATGACCGGGAATTTGCGTGCCACGTGCAGGATGGTCTGGATCACCGCCTCGCGCACCTCGGGGTTGAGGTAGTTGAGCTGGGCAGTGTCGTTCCAGGGCATGCTGGTGCCGTCGTTGCCGTGATAGATATAGCGGGTGTCGCCCGTTCGACGATCCAGGCGCTTGAACACTACGGCGGCATCGGTGCGGTCGTAGTAGTGATCCTCCAGGAAGAGGCCGGCGTGCTCATCCCGGGACAGGTCCGGCCCGCTAAAGGTGTGGGAAGGAAAGGGACTTGCATCAAGCTGGATGAACCAGTCGGGGTGCTCGATCACCCAGCGGCCGTCAATGCCCACGTGATTGGGCACCATGTCACCGGCCATGCGGATGCCTCGCTGCCAGGCGCGCACACGAAGATTGTCAAAGGCCTCCTCGCCACCGAGCTCATCGGCGACGACATAGTCAAATACCGCGTAGGCCGAAGCAGCAGCTTCGGGGTTGCCGCACAGTTGCTTGATGCGCTGCGAGGCTTTGCTGCGCTCCCACACGCCGATCAGCCACAATGCAGTAAAGCCCCAGCGCTTCATGGTGTCCAGCTCTTCATCGGGAACCTGATCCAGGTAGGTGATGGGCCGGTGATACTTTTTCGAGAGCTGATCCAGCCATACGTGCTCTTGGCCAGCAGCACCACGCGCGGCATCCAGGCGCGGTCGGCACTGTAGCGTTCGGGCTCGACCTCCGCTCCGGCAAACTCGATGGGCTGGGCGGGCGCGGGACCCTGACCCCAGAAGCGCATCTTTTCCTCTTCGTGCACCAGATCCAGGCCGCCAAGGAGACGGTAGAATTAGCGCCACAGCAGAACGCTCCACCTCTCACGGAGGTACTCTAGCTGGCCGACGAGCGAATGAGGCGACCTGAGCGCGGGCTCGCGCAGCATCGCCAGCAGGTGTTGCTGGCCCCCGGTGCCACCCTGGGCCGGGTCGCCCGGGCCAAAACCGGGCTGCGTGTGGAAGAACTGGTCCAGACCGGCGATGATCTGCCGGTAAGCGGTCTCTGTCTCCAGGCGGCTATCGTCGAACAGCTCCAGGAAGGGTGAGAAAGCCGGGTTGGCGTTGGCCAGCCAGAGCATCAGCAGCTCTTCCAGCACCAGCTCGCGGTGAGACACGCCATCCGTCGCACCCCGCAGATAGTCATCCAGCGACACCTCACGGCGGTAGACGGCCAGCGGCGGGAACTCGTCGGTGAAGCGGCGCAGGGTTTCATCCAATGCCTGGCGGCCCACCTTCTGCTCCAGCCATTGCAGCGCCTGTCCCAACACCTGGGGGTTTCTTTGCTGGCGATACAGGGCGATGACCGAGTGCAGGATTTCGTCGATCAACCCCATGGCATTAATCTGACCGGCCTTGACGGCTGTCTCGGGGAAGCGGGTCAGGTCGCGCTTGTCATTCATCTTTTGAGCAAACACCCGCGCCGCGTAAAAGTTGGCCACGATGACGTTGCCGTTCAAGGCGAACAGGGACTCGTCAAACCCGTAGGTGTCACGCGCCGTGCGCGAGACGTGGAACTCCATAGTGACCGTGCTGTGTCGCTGCATTCTGCTCTCCTGGGAGTGCTATTCTCCTACTTGACCCGCAACAGGACCTGATGGCCCGTAACAAAATCCCCCGCCGCCACGTGGACAGCTTGAATCACTACGTCCTGCTGTGCACGCACTTCGTTCTCCATCTTCATGGACTCGAGCACGACCAGGACCTCCCCGGTGGCGACGGTCTGACCCACCCGAACCGGAACGGAGACAACCAGGCCAGGCATGGGTGCGGTGATGGCCGTCTCCACCCTGGGCTCCGTCCGGGGCCCAACCAGCTCGGACAGGCGGTGATGCTCGATGTCCTCGACCCGTACGGTGTGCAGCTTGCCTGCCACCAGGACGCGAAACTCCTCGCCTTGTTGCTCGACCAGAACCTCATAGGAGTGGCTGTCTACCAGCAAGGAGAAGAGCGCATGATTGCCGCTACTGTTACTACCCCCTCTTGCGGGGTTACTACCCCCTCTTGCGGGGTTACTACCCCCTCTTGCGGGGCCCTCTTGCGGGGTTACTACCCCCTCTTGCGGGGTTACTACCCCCTCTTGCGGGGTTACTACCCCCTCTTGCGGGGCTGCCAGTATGCCCTGCCTCCATGGGAATAGGCTGCATATCCAGGTGATGGAGCTCACCGTCGATGACCACGCCTTTGGTGCCATCCACAAACTCGATCGTAAACTCCTGGAGCTCGGTGCTGGCCACGTATTTCATAGGGCATCGCTCCAGCGTGCCGACCGCCGCCAATCACTCATGCCGGTGTCGGGGGCGGGTGATCTGCTTATGCTCGGGCGGCGGCGATGGAACAGGTACGCTGCGGCGATGGCCGCCGCCTCCAGATGGCCAGCCTGGCTTTCCTCAACCGGTGGGCTGGTCTGCTCCAGAAAAGCCGTATCCAGGTGCCCGATCATAAAGCGCACGCTGTTGAGAATACGCTGGTAGAAGGGAATGGTGGTCTTGATGCCCACAATGCGGTACTCCTGCAGGGCACGCTGCATGCGCAACAGCGCTTCGGGTCTGGTCTCGCCCCAGGTGATCAGTTTGCTGATCAGGGAATCGTAGTAGGGAGACACCTCGCAGCCCTCATAGATGCCGCTATCCACGCGCACGCCGGGGCCCGAGGGCTCAAACAGACGGTCGATGCGGCCGATGGACGGGAGGAAGCCGTCATCGGGGTCTTCAGCCACGATACGGCACTCCAGAGCCCAGTTCTGCCGCCGGATGTCCTCCTGGCGGTAGCGCAATTTGCGGCCAGAGGCGATGCGTAGCTGCTCCTTGACGATGTCAATGCCGGTTACCATCTCGGTGACCGGATGTTCGACCTGCAGCCGGGGATTCACCTCGAGGAAGTAGAATTTGCCCTCCCGGTCCAGCAGGAACTCGACCGTGCCGGCATTGGTATACCCGGCAGCGCGCGCGACCGCCACGGCCGCCTGCCCCATCTGCTCACGCAGCTCTTTGTCCAGAGCGGGCGATGGCGATTCTTCCATCAGCTTCTGAAAGCGCCGCTGGATGGAGCACTCGCGCTCGCCGAGGTGGATGACATGGCCATGCTTGTCCGCCAGGATCTGAAACTCGATGTGGCGCACCCCCTCCACCAGACGCTCCAGGAACACCGTGCCATCGCCAAAAGACGCCTCGGCCTCGTGACTCGCTACCGAGAGCGCCTCGGGAAGCTCCGCGGCCGACCGCACCACGCGCATGCCTTTTCCACCACCGCCGGCCGCGGCCTTGACCAACAGCGGAAATCCAATACGCTGCGCTTCGGCGATCAAGTCCTTTTCCCCGGACTGCTGGCCCGATCCGGCGATCACCGGGATGCCTGAGCCGGCCATAACGCGGCGGGCGGCGACCTTGTTGCCCAGCAGCTCAAGGACTTCGGGCGCGGGTCCGATAAAGATCAGACCGGCTGCCGCGCAGGCGCGGGCGAACTCGGGATTTTCGGCGAGAAAGCCATAGCCGGGGTGAATGGCGTCCACGCGGGCCTTTTTCGCCACGTCGATGATGCGGTCGATGCGCAGATAGCTATCGCGGGGCGGCGCAGCACCGATGGGATAGGCCTCGTCGGCATAGCGCACGTGCAGAGCCGTGCGGTCGGCGTCCGAATACACGGCCACGGTGCGCAAGCCCAGCTCCCTGCTGGCGCGCAAAAGCCGTACGGCGATCTCACCTCGGTTGGCGATCAGGACCTTTTTGAACACCTGGCAAACACCCTCTCACTTAGGTACTGCGTACCCCCCTCTTGTGGGGGTTGTTGCATTGGCTCCCAGCGCAGACTGGACCATATGGTTGGCGATGGGCAGCCGCGCCCGGTGCAATTATACCACAAGCTGTCGTATATGGCATGGGCGTCAATCGGGCGACTGTCCCTGCGGCTTCATCGGCAAGAAGCACAGCTTAGCTGAGCTTGAGGCCGGTTGCTGAGCGTTATGCGCCAACGGATGCCGCGTGCCCCCAGAAACCGAGGTCGTTGACTTCTGAGAGCGCCCGTGGTATACTCGCAGTATGGCACTCTGTCACCCAGTGGCTACATTGATCTCTCAGAGGCCGAGCCTATTCGCCTCCTGAGAGCGCACTTGGCCGCAGGTAAGCCAGATGAACGAGCGACCTATCCTCATAGACTGGAAGCAGATCTCAGCGCCAGACGCGGCGGGTACGATTGCGTCTGGCGCTCTTTTGTTGGCAGCGGAAACTCGACGGACAGACGCCTAGCGTGGTGAGTCTGCTGGCACACGAGGAGGGACAAACGTGAGAACCCGAATACTTGTTTACGGTGTGCTTGCGTTGGGATTACTGGCCTCGCTCCTGTTGGCCATGTATGCGCAGGCCGGGCCGCAGGAGGCTACAGACCTGCAAATCAGCGATGCCTCTTTCGGCGATGCATCTGTGCTGGATGCGCCGTGGAGCTCTAATGTCAGGGTCACAGATGGGCCAATCCCGAGCGCAGCGATGCCCGCGGTCGCCGTCGGCACGGAAGGCCACGTGTACGCCGTCTGGAACGACTCGCGCACGATGGTCCAACACATCTACTTTGCCCGCTCCTCCGACCAGGGAGCCTCCTGGAGCACCAACGCGCAAATTGATGAGCTCCAGTCGGGCCAGACGCTCGCCGATATCGCTGTGGACGACGCGGGTATCATCCATGTCACCTGGGCCGATCAGCGGGAAGGGCCCACTCCCAACCACCGCGACATCTATTATGCTCGCTCTATCGACGGTGGCGCCTCTTGGACCGACCACCACCGCATCAATGACGACGCCGGCATAGCTCTGCAGAACGCGCCTGCCATCGCCGTTGATAGCTCGAGCAACGTCTATCTTGTGTGGTCGGACCGGCGCAACGGCAATGATGACATCTACTGCGCCCGCTCCATCGATAGCGGCCTCTCCTGGGGCAGCAACCGACGGGTGGACAACGACACCGGCACAGCCGCGCAAACCAATCCTGCAATCGCCATAGACCTCTCAGACCGAGTATACGTCGTCTGGAGAGACGAGCGAAACGCCGATGGGGACATCTACGCTGCCTGGTCCGCGGACGGGACATCGTGGAGCACGGGGTTCAGAGTGAATGACGACACTGGTGCATTCTATCAAGACCACCCGGCCATCACCGCCTGGGGTTCTGGCCTCGTCTATGCCGTCTGGGCTGATGGGCGCAATGAGGGATCCGCCTTTAGCGACATCTACTTCGCCCGCTCTGTCGATGGAGGCGTCTCCTGGGGCACCAACCACCTGGTTGACGATAGCGGCGGCGGGACCTTCCAGGACTACCCCAGCATCGGAGTGGATGCCGAAGGCCGGCTCTATGCCGTGTGGGAGGACGGACGCCACGACCCCCGGCGCGACATCTACTCATCCGAGTCCGTTGATGGCGGCGTTACCTGGAATGTTAACTCGAAGGTCAACGATGACGCCTTCGACGTATATCACCTGTACGCAGACTGCGCGGTGGACTCGCAGGGCAATGTGTATGCGGTGTGGGAGGACCGTCGCCCAACCGGTCGCGGCATATATGCCGCTAGGCAGCCCTCGCAGGCAGCCTTCCCTCGTGCCCAGATCGACGACATCTGGTATGCTTCTTACCCAGACCCAGCCCTGCAGGGCAGGGATACCATCTACTTCAGGGGCTCGGGCCAAGATTTCGATGAGGGCGGAGACTATATCGCCGCTTATACCTGGGTCTCTAGCCTGGACGGCCCGCTGGAGGCCAAGGAGGACTTTACAGTTCCGGCCAACGAGCTCTCGGTCGGCACCCATGCCATCGTTTTGCAGGTCCAGGACGACGAAGGTCTGTGGTCACCAGCGGTGACAGCCACACTGAAAGTGCAGGCTGTTGAGCCCGATGTGCGCACCCTGATCCTTGTGAACCAGCGAAAACTGGCGGAGATACACTCAAGCGCCCAGGCGTCTCTGTTGATAACCAAAGTCAACACCCTGCGGGAGCACCCAGATGTAAAGGGAATCGTGCGTGAGGTAGAGAGTGATGCCGATGTCAGCACCTCCTATGCTGCCTGGGATTCCGACCCCACGAGCATGGACAAGGCCAACGCGGTGAGCGCGGCGATCAAGGACGTGGTGCTGGCAGACTGGGCCGCCCATCCGGGCCTCGAGTATCTGGTTATCGTCGGCGATGACCGCGTGATCCCCTTCCGCCGCGTGGACATCCGCGGCTACGGGGAGGGTGAATACGCGTTCAAATGGGGACCATTCCTGTCGTGCAACGGCGTCACGGGAGCGGCCGTCTGCATTTCTATGACCCTGACAGATGACTATTATGGCGACAAGGTGCCTACGGTGCCAAGTAGCGGGCTTTGGCATGGTACCGAACTGTACATCCCGGACCTGGGCACTGGAAGGCTCATCGAAACGCCCGAGGAGATCATCGGGCAGATCGATGCGTTTATGAACTCGGGGAGCGTCACAGTCACCGATGCTATCGTGATCGGCTACGACTTTCTCAAGGATTCGGCAGGGGCCATGTGCAAGGCGCTGCGCCTCGATGGTATTGCCACGGACTGCAATCTCATCGGCGAGAACTGGCGCTTGAGTGACTTTATGACCAGGATGTTGAACACGCGCCACGAATTCGTCTCTGTGAACGTTCACGCCTTTCACTTTCTCATGCGCGGCCCAGGCATGTCCGATTTGTTCGCCAGTCACGTGGTCACTGCCACTGCCGATCATACCGGAGCGCTCTTTTACAGCATCGGTTGTACCGCCGGTCTGAACGTCCCTCCAGACAACCCAAGCTGGCCGCTCGACCTTGCGCAGGCGCTTATGCAACGGCACGCCAACTACGCCGGCAACACTGGCTATGGTCGTGGATCATCCGTGATCGCCCACTCAGAGCTGTTGATGCTTAACCTGACCAAGCGACTGGTGTACGGCCGGTCAGCTACGATCGGACAGGCGCTGGTCGCCGCCAAGCAGGAATTCTATCTCAACCTGCACCGGTTCGCCGACGTGTCCGAGAAATCCATGATCGAGTTTGTGTTCTACGGCTTACCCATGTTTCGCTACTGGACACCGGCTGTCACGGGGATCGCTGTGAGCGCTCAAAGCCAGAGCAGCGGAACCGAGCCCCGCAAAGAGGAGCGTACTGCCACGCTGAGCAACGGACTCACTGTGAACCACATCTCTTACCGCTTCCCGCCCTTCACTGAGGAGAGCACCCCGGACGGGGTGTACCACAGCCTGGGCGGCGAGGTGCACGGCGGCGATGGCGAGCCAGTGCAGCCCAAGTACGTTGCCGACCTGTCACTCCCGCGAACGAAGGCTCATGGCGTGGTCTTCGCCGCAGGCGTTTACAGCGACTTGACCCCCGTTGACCCGCTCGTGGACCACCCCCTGACCGAGTCGGGCCCTCGTGACGAGCCGCCCTTTGACGCACCTGGATGGCACCCCATCGTGCTCCAGTTCAACCACCTGGAACGAGGCGACAGGCTGGTGGCGGTGCTTGGGCAATTCCGCGCGTCCAGCCAGACAGAGCGACTCTACGATCGGCTGAGCCTTGATGTCTATTACCACCCGGACTCAGAGGACTGGGTGCCTCCGCGCATCCTGAGTATGTCGAGCGAGCTCCTTGAGGCGACTGCCACGGTCAACGTGCGAGCAGAGGACATCTCAGGAATCCACACTGCAATCGTGGCCTACACTCATGGGGATGGGGAATGGAACAGCGCTGCGCTCAACCACAGCGAGAGCTCCTGGACCGGCGACTTCTCTGCCGACGCCGGGACAGAGTTCTTCGTACAAGTGGTTGACGGCGCGGGGAACGTGGCCGTGCTAGACAGAGGAGGGCTGTACTATCGGCCTGGAGAGTCAGTCTCGCTCGTGCCTCAGATCTTTCTGCCGCTAATTATGAAACCCATGTGATGCATAGGGGGCCGAACAGGCAGAGCGCCAGGCATACGCGAGCCAGGCGCCCTGCCTGTGGCCAAAGTAGCTTTGGCTGATGACGGGAGCTTACCTCAGGTAACGCATGATCAGCGGCAGGTAGCTCTCATAGCGTGCCAGCAAGCCAGCCCAGAAGCCGCCCGACAGGGTGTAGCCACCGCCGACGAGCAAATCGGCGTCGGGTTGGCCGATGGCGCCGGTCAGGGTGTAGCCCTCAGCGCTGCTGGCGGTCCCTCCCCCATCCACCGTCCACCAGGAGAGGTCATAGCCATCCTGGGCCAGGACGGCGTTGGCAAGAACGAGGCCGCACAGCAGAGCCAGCAGTGCGATCGAAGCTTTTCTCGTGTCCATATCGCCACCCTACTGGTAGACCCAGATGCGGATGCGCACTTCCTGGCAGCGTGCATCGTTCACCGCACGGGCGGCCTTGATGGTGGTGGCGTTCAATGCCTCCCACCACACTCCCTTGCCGCCCTCATCCGGGCGCACGTCGCCGCCGTACGTGATCTGGTGGATACCCGATCCGAAATAGTTGTCACGGAAGGTCATATCCACCACATAGTCCTCGGGATCGCCACCCAGACTGTGCGTGATGGTCACCGACGTGCCCTGGGCGACCTGCACCCAACCGCTGTCAAAACTGGGGCGCGGGAAGCCCGAGATCTGGCCAGTGACGGTCAGGTTTCCGGTGACCTGCACATCCCCATCCGCCTGGATGGCCTTGCCGCCGGCACTCAAGAAGTGACCACCGGTACCGGCGCCCGTGCCCTTGCCTTCAACGCCGGTAGGCCCTTCCCCGTGAACACCGACGGCTCCACCGGTGCCGTAGACACCGTAAGAGGCGGTGCTGTCACCGGTGACCCCACAGCCGCTGTCGCTGGCACCGCTCAACGCGCTGCCAGCACCGGAATTGGTCACGGACAGGCCGGCACTGCTGCTACTGCTCGTCCAGCTCTGACCCCAGTGGTTGTGATCGCTGCGGGCTGCCGTGGTGGCCGAGCCACTGCCCGCAAGGGGCACGTTCCTGGCATAGATAGCATAGGGTGCAGGCGTGAGTGCCTGGCGCGGAGCAAGGGTGGTGTAACTGCCGCTCCCCGCCGGGCAGCGCACGGCGACCTCCAGCCACCGGGCGTCACCAGCGAAGGCGGCCCCAAAGTCCAGGTCGGCGACGCTGAGCAGGCCATTAGTCACGTTAACGGCGGGCCTTTCCAGCAGACTGCCCACCGCCAGGCCACCGCTGAGGGCATCCCAGAGCCCGAAACGCAGGTCGCAAATGCCATTGACCGGGTTACCACCCTGCCGGAGCTGACCCTGGTATGTGAAGGCCGTGCCCAGGGGCGTTGCGTATTCGACGGACACATCCGCCTGAGCCGGAGGCTCAGCGGCGTGAGTCATCTGCACACTAAGCATCCACAG
>JAEAMG010001650.1_pt1 | contig 16050 bp, 20 predicted proteins | sample 8958741 | NCBI WGS metagenome assembly JAEAMG01 (sample SAMN16933256, study PRJNA681125) | bioreactor sludge metagenome | isolation source: anaerobic bioreactor treating anionic surfactant - SDBS | place: India: Bengaluru | collected 2019-02-28
TTGGTAGTCCCACGGGGGTTTGAACCCCGGTTTCCGGCGTGAGAGGCCAGCGTCCTAACCACTAGACGATGGGACCATGGGTATATGAGAAACGGATGTTCGTATCCTTAAAAGGTTTTGCTTTCTAATGGATGCCGAAAAAAATGTCAAGGCGAAAATCAACCGCCGGACCGTATCCGATCAATCGCCCGGCGGAGCTTCCGGGCTACCCTATCCTTCCCCAGGATCACCATCACTTCATCAATTCCCGGGCTCACGGTCCTGCCTGTCAGCGCGACACGAAGGGCCTGGGCGACCCATTTGAGCTTCGTTCCCCGCTCCTCGGCGATCACCCGTAAAAAGGCCTCCACACCGTCTTTTGTATAATCGGACACCGAAGGAAGCCTCTCGAGTACGACCTCAAGATGACCGACATACTCCGGCGTCAGGAATTTCGAGGCCGCCTCGGCGTCATAGTAAATCTCCTCCTGAAAGTAGAAGGCACCGGAATCGGCCATCTCGACCAATGTCCGGGAACGCGTCCGCAGATTTTCGGTTGCCTTCGCAACATATTGCCGGTCCTTGACATCAAACCCCTTCTTTTCCCAAAAGGGTATCGCCACTTCCAGCAGCTTTTCCGCCGGGTAGGCGTTGATGTAATGCTGGTTGAGCCAGAGAAGCTTTTCGGGATTGAAAACGGCTGCCGACTTGCCGACCGCTTCCAGCGAAAAGAGGCGGACAAGTTCCTCCATCGAGAAGATCTCCTGATCTCCATGCGACCAGCCCAACCGCACCAGATAATTCACCAGCGCCTCCGGAAGATATCCCATCTCCTGATAGGCCATGACCGACGTGGCGCCGTGCCTTTTGCTGAGTCTCGCTTTATCCGCTCCGAGAATCATCGGAACATGGCCGTACAGCGGCACCTGGTAGCCCAGCGCCTCGCAGATCAGGATCTGTTTGGGCGTGTTGTTGACATGGTCGTCCCCTCGAATCACGTGGGTAATCCCCATCTGCGCGTCGTCGACAACGACCGCAAAGTTGTAAGTCGGATACCCGTCGGCCCGTTCCAGGATCAAATCATCCAATTCCTCGTTGTTAAACGCAATGTCCCCCTTGATCATGTCACGGACAACCGTCGCACCCACCTCGGGACAGCGGAACCGGACCACGGAACCGGGCGATTTGGACAGTCCCTTATCCCGGCAGGCTCCGTCGTATTTTGGTTTGCGCCCCTCGGACAGCGCTTTTTTCCGCTTGGTCTCCAGCTCGTCAGGGGAACAGGTGCAGTGATAGGCCTTCCCCTCGTCAATCAGCTTTTGAACCATTTGCCGGTGAATCTCCACCCGTTCCGCCTGAAAATAGGGCCCTTCGTCCCAGTTCAAGCCGAGCCAGCTCATGGCATCGAGGATCGCCCGGGTCGATTCGTCCGTCGAGCGGGTCTGGTCGGTATCCTCAATCCGGAGGACAAATGTGCCGCCGTACCTTCTCGTATAAAGCCAATTGAACAGTGCCGTCCGGGCACCCCCGATATGCAAGAACCCCGTTGGTGACGGAGCAAATCGTGTTCTCATCTTCTTTTCACCACCCTTTGAAAATCATTTTCCCCAAAAACACAAACCGGAAATCCGATTTGCCTGCCGCATCGAACCCTTTTGGGGGATCATCCTCTTGCCCTTCATGGGTTGCGGCTTACGTTTTTTACATTTTTTTGTCAAGGTGGATTCGCCTTCAGATTCCATTTGAATTTGACCACGGATCCGTTTATGGTGATCGCGGAGAATAGATCCGGACATTGATCGCGATCATAAATTATTCTTGACAATTCGGCAGGATTATAATTTACTCCAGCACTTTATAAGGCTCCTTCCACAGGGGAAAAGGGCGGCTTCAGGCCGGTGGGAGAGGAAACAGAGTGAAGATCAATGTCAGCAAAGTCCCCGAAGGGGGGATGAGCCTGAAGTTCGAAAGGGATGGGGTGTGGTTCCGGGAGAATCTGTCCGGAACAGCAACGGGTGATTTCGAACTCGAGCGAATCGGCATTGACTGCACGGCCAGGAGGATGAAAGAGAATGTTTTTGTCGAGGGGACCGTGGTCACCACCGTCGACATGCCCTGTTGCCGCTGCCTCAAGATGATCCGCTTGCCGATTCGATCCTCATTCAAATATACCTTTACCCCGCTCCCGTTAAAGACACAGGATGAGCTCGAACTCACTGCGGAGGATCTCGATTTCGCTCATTATGAAGGGGATGCGATCGATCTGGACATGGTCATCTTTGAGCAGATCCTGCTCCAGATTCCGATGAAACCGCTCTGTGCGGAATCGTGCCGGGGGCTTTGTCCTCACTGTGGAATCGATCTGAACACGGCTAGCTGCAACTGTCGAGGCGAAGTCTTCGATGAGCGGCTTTCGGCTCTGAAACAATTCAAGGTTCAACATTAAAACAGGAGTGATGAATTATGGCCAATCCAGTCAAAAGACATTCAAAGTCCAGAAGAAATATGAGACGGGCGCATGATTTTCTGAAGCCGGTCAAGGCGTCTGAGTGCCCGCAATGCCATGAACCCAAGCTCCCCCATCATGTCTGCCGGAACTGTGGAACCTACAAGGGCCGGGAGATCATCCCGATGGAAAAGGCTTCCTAAACAATTGATTTGCTGTCTGTCTTAGCCGGGCGGAACATGATAAGGAGGAGATTTTAATGACACTCGAAGAAAAGGTGATCGGCATTATCATGGAGCAGTTGGATGTCACACGGGAGGAGTGTGTTCCCGAGGCATCGTTCATTGACGATCTGGGGGCCGATTCCCTCGACCTTGTCGAGCTGATCATGGCAATGGAGGAGACCTTCAATGTCCAGATTGCCGATAATGAACTTCAACAGATCCGTTCGATCCAGAACGTTTTGGATTTCCTTCGGGGCAAGGGCGTCACATGGAATGAATAACGTGGGCCGACCTTTGCTGTCTGCGGCAGAGTCCCGTTGTGCCGGCCTGCGATCCGACGCGGCACACGAAAGGGAAAGGGATTGAAAAACAGGGTGGTTATCACGGGCTTGGGCGCCGTCACACCACTGGGAAACAACGTGGCGGAGACCTGGGAAGCGATCTGCCGCGGAAAATCAGGCGCTGCGCCCATCACCCGTTTCGACTGCACGTCTTTTGAGACGAAAATCGCCGCCGAAGTCAAGGGATTCGATGCCCTCCGTTACATCAACAAGAAAGAGCTTCGTCGCCTCGACGATTTCATTATCTATGCGCTGGCCGCCGCCGAGATGGCCGTGACCGATTCGGGTCTGGCCGTCGGAGAGGAAGCTGCGGAACGGACCGGCGTCATCATCGGCTCGGGCATCGGCGGACTGGCCACCATCGAAAGGGAAAAAGTCGCCATCCTGCAGGGCGGTCCGCGGAAGATGTCCCCCTTCACGATTCCCGCCGTCCTGGCCAACCTCGCCGCCGGCCATGTTTCCATTCGATTCAGTGCAAAAGGGCCGATCAATTGCACCGTCACCGCATGCTCCGCCGGCACCTGCGCGATCGGGGATGCGGCCCGTTTCATCGCCAACGGTGACGCCGACATCATGATCGCCGGCGGATCGGAAGCGGCGGTCACCCCGATGTGCGTGGCCGGCTTCAATGCGATGCGGGCGATCTCCCGACGCAACGAGGAACCCGAAAAAGCAAGTCGCCCATTCGACATTGACCGCGACGGTTTCGTAATCGGCGAGGGTTCCGGAATTGTCATCCTCGAGGCCCTGTCGCACGCGCTCAAACGGGGCGCAAGAATCCATGGCGAACTTGTCGGTTACGGCCTTACCGGCGATGCGTTTCACATGGCCGCTCCACCGCCGGGGCATGAAGGCGCCGTCCGCGCGATGAAGGCCGCCCTGCGGGACGCGGGAATGGACATCGCCGAAATCGACTATATCAACGCCCACGGAACCTCCACACCTCTCAACGACGCCTATGAAACGGAGGCCCTCAAAACGGTCTTCGGGGAACACGCGGGGCGGCTGGCCGTCAGTTCAACCAAATCGATGACAGGCCACCTGTTCGGGGCGGCGGGCGGCGTAGAGGCGATCTTCTGCCTGAAAGCAATCAGCGAGGGAGTGCTCCCCCCGACGATCAACCTGGATCATCCGGACCCCGCATGCGATCTGGATTACGTGCCCCATCGGGCGAGGAAGAAGGCCATTCGGACAGCCATGTCCAACTCCTTCGGATTCGGCGGAGTGAATGCCTCCCTGATCTTTCAGAAATTCGAGCCATAGGATCACGAAAATGACGGCAGAAAAAATCATCATTGCTGCGGACCACGGAGGCTATTCGCTGAAACAGGCGCTCAAGACGCATCTGAAGGGAGCGGGATTGGATGTCACCGACGCGGGAACGGACAGCGACCGGGCGGTTGATTATCCTGATTTCGGCGAAAAAGTCGCCGCAGCGGTTTCCGCCGGCCTTTTTCCGCGGGGGATTTTGATTTGCGGTTCAGGCGTGGGCATGTCCATCGTTGCCAACCGTTTTCCCGGCGTCCGGGCGGCCCTCTGCCTCGATGAGGAGACGGCACGTCTCAGCCGGATGCACAACGATGCAAACGTGCTCGTCCTCGCGGGCAGAAAAACGGATCCGGAGACGGCTGTCAAGATTCTCAGGACATGGCTGACGACCCCATTCGAGGGAGGACGACACCAGAGGCGGCTTGAAAAGATCCGAGAAGTGGAATTGAAACGGAAATAGAAGCGGGAGAATCAGGAAGGTTATGTCCTATTTGATGCAGGCAGATCCGGAGGTCGCGGAAGCGATCAGCCGGGAAACCCGTCGCCAATCCGGAAAATTGGAGATGATCGCCTCGGAAAACTTTGTCAGCGAGGCCGTTCTGGAGGCCCAGGGCAGCGTGATGACGAACAAATATGCCGAAGGTTATCCGGGCCGGCGATACTACGGCGGATGCGAGTTTGTCGACATCGTGGAGAGGCTGGCCATCGAGCGGAGCAAACGGCTCTTCGGAGCGGAACATGCCAACGTCCAACCCCATGCAGGCGTTCAGGCCAACATGGCCGTGTATTTCACGGCGCTTCAGCCCGGGGACACGATCCTCGGGATGAACCTATCCCATGGGGGGCATCTCTCCCACGGGAGCCCAGCCAGCTTTTCCGGGAAATTCTACCGCGGCGTCTTCTACGGCGTGGATCGGCAGACGGAAACCATCGATTTCAACGAGGTCGAAACCCTCGCGAAGCGCCACCGCCCGAAGATGATCGTCGTCGGCGCGAGCTCCTACCCGCGAACAATCGATTATAAGAAGTTCCGTGTCATTGCCGATGAGGTCGGGGCCCTCATCCTCGCCGACATCGCCCATATCGGCGGTCTGGTCGCCGCCGGTCTTCATCCGTCGCCGGTGCCCTGCTGCGAGTTCGTCACGATGACCACCCATAAGACCTTGCGCGGTCCCCGCGGCGGACTGATCCTCTGCAAGGGCGACTTCGCACAGGCCCTGGACGCGAAGATCTTTCCGGGAATGCAGGGCGGACCCCTGATGCACATCATCGCCGCAAAGGCGGTGGCCTTGAAGGAGGCCCAGACCGAGGCGTTCCGGAAATACCAGCGCCAGATCGTCAAAAATGCGAAGATCCTTGCCGAGGTGCTCCTCGCGAATGGTTTCCGCCTTGTCTCCGGCGGGACGGACAACCACCTGATGCTCGTCGATCTGACCGATCTCGGCATCACGGGGCAGGAGGCGCAGGAGATCCTCGACCGGACGGGCATCACCATCAACAAGAACCGGATTCCCTTCGATCCGAAGGGGGCTCAGGTCACCAGCGGGATCCGCATCGGCACACCCGCGCTGACGACACGGGGAATGAAAGAACCGGAGATGAAACGGATCGGCGGAATCCTCTCCACCGTGCTTCGGAACATCGGGAATGAAAAGATGCTGGGCGAGGCTCGGAAAGAGGTTGGTGCCCTCTGCGACCAATTTCCGCTTTACCCCGAACGGATCAGAGACAATCGGTAGCCAACGGACGAATCGGAGGCAGATCGGAACCATGGAGGGGAACAAACCGGAAGAAAAGCCCCAAGAAACCACAGATGGACGTCCCTCCTGGGATGACTATTTCCTGGGCATCGTCGGTCTCGTGGCGAAACGGGGCACCTGTCTGCGCCGACAGGTGGGCGCAGCCCTGGTCCGCGAACGTCGGATTCTCTCCACGGGGTACAACGGCGCCCCTTCGGGACTCCGCCACTGTCTTTCGATCGGCTGCCTTCGGGAACAGAAACAGATCCCTTCCGGCGAGCGCCATGAGCTCTGCCGTGGTCTCCATGCCGAACAGAATGCGATCATCCAGGCGGCGCTGCACGGGGTCAGCGTGAAGGGTGCAACGCTCTACTGCACAAATCACCCCTGCATCATCTGCGCGAAGATGATCATCAACGCCGGAATCATCCGGATCGTGATCCGAGAGGGGTACCGCGACGAGCTGGCGGAAGAGATGCTTGCGGAGGCCAAAATCGAGGTGATCCGAAAATGAAATGCCCGTTTTGCGCCCATAGCGAAAACAAGGTGATCGACTCCCGGATCAGCAAAGACGGCGACGCGATCCGAAGACGGCGGGAGTGCCTCGGCTGCGGGAAGCGCTTCACCACCTATGAGTTCGTCGAAGAGGTCTTGCCGATGGTCGTCAAGAAGGACGGCCGCCGGGAGCCGTTCGATCGAACGAAGATCCGCTCCGGCATCAAAAAGGCTTGCGAGAAACGCCCGATCAGCACCGATGCCATCGAGGGCGTGGTGGATCGCATCGAGCGCGCCTGCCAGGAATTCCAGGGAAAGGAAATCCCGTCCGCGGCGATCGGCGAACAGATCATGCGCGAGCTTCAGACTCTGGACGGGGTCGCCTATGTGCGCTTTGCATCGGTATACCGCGAATTTCGGGATGTCAGCGATTTCCTGACCGAATTGAAGGACCTCCTCCACACGAAGAAGGACGGCGGAGGGGAGAAATTGGAGGGATAGCCGGTGTTTACGGGAATCGTAGCCGCGCTTGGATCCGTCCGGCGCCTGACGCGACGGGGGGAAGACGCCCTTCTGGAGATCGAGACCGCCCTCGACCTGGATGACGTCCATACCGGCGACAGCATAGCCGTCAGCGGCGCCTGCCTGACCGTCACCGCGAAGGCGGGCCGCTCTTTCCGTGCGGACGTCTCCGCGGAAACGCTTTCCCGGACAACACTGCGGAGCCTGACGGGGGGCGATCGGGTCAATCTGGAGAAGGCGCTCCGCGTGGGCGACCGGCTCGGCGGACACATCGTTCTCGGCCATGTGGACGGCGTCGGGAGAATCGTCGAAGTGGCTGTTCGTTCCGGTTCTCTGGTTTTTGGAATCGAAATAGCTCCGGGGCTCGACCGATATCTCGTCGCCAAGGGATCGGTCACACTCGACGGCATCAGCCTGACCGTCAACCGCTGTGAAAAGAACCGCTTTTATGTTAATATCGTCCCGCATACGGCCGCCTCGACGACGCTCGGTTTCAAGAAGGCCGGGAACGAAGTCAACATCGAAACGGACATCCTGGCCCGCTACGTGGAAAAACTGATCGCGGCCAAACCCGACGATCCGCCCGGTCCAGCAGGGGAAACCGCCGGGGGGGTCAATCTGGAGATGCTTGCACGATACGGATTTATCAAATAACGAAATACAGGGGTGATGTCCCCTCATTGAGGAGTATACATGGGTATCAGCACGATCAAGGAAGCGATTGTCGATATCAAAAGCGGAAAGATGATCATCCTCGTGGACGACGAGGATCGGGAAAACGAAGGCGATCTCTTCATGGCGGCCGAATTCGTCACAGCGGAGGCAATCAATTTCATGGCCCGATACGGCCGGGGCTTGATCTGTCTGACGCTGACCGAAGAACATGCGGACAAGCTCCGTCTGGCGCCGATGGTCCGGGACAACCGCTCCCGTTTCGGCACCGCCTTTACGATCTCCATTGAGGCGAAACAAGGGGTAACCACCGGGATTTCGGCGGCAGACCGGGCGACAACGATCCGGGCGGCCGTGGCCGACGACGCGAAACCGGAAGACCTGGTCAGCCCCGGTCATGTTTTCCCGATCCGCGCCAAGAAAGGCGGGGTCCTGGTGAGAACCGGCCAGACGGAGGGCTCGGTCGATCTTGCCCGGCTTGCCGGGATGAAACCGGCCGGCGTGATCTGCGAGGTGATGAAAGACGACGGGACGATGGCCCGGATGCCCGATCTTGAGATTTTCGCCCGGGAGTTCGGCTTGAAGATTGCGACTGCGGCGACCAGCTCCACCATGCGATGGAGATGGTGGCGGAAGCCGGCAAAGGGGTGATCGTCTATATGCACCAGGAAGGTCGTGGAATCGGCCTCGTCAACAAGATCAAGGCTTACGAACTCCAGGAGCGGGGGCAGGACACGGTGGAGGCCAACATCTCGCTGGGTTTCAAGGAAGATCTCCGGGATTACGGCATCGGTGCACAGATCCTCGCCGACATCGGGGTGCGGAAGATGCGGCTGCTCACGAACAACCCGAAGAAAATCGTCGGTCTCGAGGGGTACGGTCTGACGGTCACCGAACGGGTCCCGATCGAGATTCGGCCCAATGAAAACAACATTCGTTACCTCAAGACCAAGAGACGGAAGATGGGGCACATTTTGAAGGTGTAGTCGAAAAACAATCGATTGGGATAAGGAGAAACAGCCATGCCAAAAACCATCGAGGGGAAAATCGTCGCGAAAGGCATGAGGTTCGGCATCGTTGCCAGCCGCTTCAACGACTTCATCAGCGGCCGTCTGATCGAAGGGGCGGTCGATGCGCTGACCCGCGCCGGAGCGGACGAGAAGGAGATCCAGATCGTGCGGGTGCCGGGCGCCTTCGAGTTGCCGATCACCGCCAAGAAGATGGCAAAAAGCGGACGCTTCGACGCCGTGATCTGTCTCGGCGCAGTCATCCGCGGCGCCACGCCGCATTTCGAATATATCAGCGCAGAGGTCTCCAAGGGAATTGCCATGGTGGGGCTGGAGACCGAGATGCCGGTCGCGTTCGGCGTGCTGACGACGGATACGATCGAACAGGCCATCGAAAGGGCCGGCACGAAGTCCGGAAACAAGGGCTGGGACGCGGCCATGTCCGCGATTGAGATGGTTGATCTTTTCAAAAAACTGTAATACAGACGCGCCCGTAAAATGTCCCGAAGGCCGCGCCCGCCGAAGACGGATACAATCGGATTGCACGGATGACTCGACCGAAATCTGATGGATACATGCACCAGAGGCGGAAGGCGAGAGAGGTTACCCTTCAGGTTCTCTATGCGCTCGACGCTCAGGATATCGGTTGGCAGGAGGCGATCGATCTCTTCTGGAGCCATTTCGAAGCGCCGGAGGAGGCTCGAAAGTTCTCAACTTTTTTGATCGAAGGGACCTGGAACCATCGGGAACAGATCAACGGCCTGATCGGCGGCAGTTCCGAAAACTGGACCATGGCGAGGATGTCGCGTGTGGACAAAAGCCTGCTGCGGATGGCGGTTTATGAGCTTCTGTACTGTCAAGACATCCCCCCCAAAGTCACCCTGAACGAGGCGATCGACCTGGGCAAGGTTTACGGTTCCGAAAATTCAGGGGCGTTCATCAACGGGATCCTCGACGCCCTCTACGGAAAGCTGCGCAGGAAGAATGAAGATCAGGATAACCACGGCCTCACCGGACGAGCTGCACCATGATACCTTGATCCTGGGGGTTTTTTCCGATGAAAGGCCTCCCCGGGGATACGGTGGATGGGTGGACTGGCGGCTGAACGGAATCATCTCTACCGAGATCGCCCGGGGAATGATCTCGGGCCGTTTTCCCGACAAGCTGCTCTTCGCATACCCGCAGCGCATCCGGGTTTCGCGCCTTCTCCTCTTCGGCATGGGACTCCTTGCCGAACTCACCTATGACCACCTCTACAACACCGGTTACGAAATGGCGCGAACGCTCAGCGGAATTCAGACGACCGACATGGCCCTTCCGATTCCCGCCGCCGGTCGAGGGTCTCTGAATCTCCCGGAAATGACCGACGCCATGGTCACGGGTCTTTTCGACGGTTTTGCCCTCAAGGCGGAAGAACTCCCCACCCTCCGCCTGGATATCCCGGCCAGGGTGACACAGACGGAGGAGATCATGAAAGGGCTGACCCTTTTCCGGCGGCGCGTCGGAGAGACGGCATGTGAAATACTCTCCGCTGAAGAGGACGCAACCGAATCATCCATGGGGATGGAATTTATGACAAAAACCGGGGATCCAACAAAATGAAAATCATCATCATCGGGGCCGGGGAGGTCGGCTATCAGATCGCAGACAGCCTTTCCCGCGAAGGGAACGACGTCGTTGTCATCGACCGGAACGAAGAGCGTGCACGGCGACGGGACCAGCCAGGAGCTGCTTCGCGAGGAGAACATCGGGGAAACCGATTTCTTCATCGCCGTGACCGACGACGAGGAGGCCAACATCCTGGGCTCACTGCTTGCCAAACAACTGGGCGCCCGGAAGGCCATCTCCCTCATCAACCGGATCGATTATATCCCGCTGGTGACCAGGGTCGGCATCGACGGCGTCATCAATCCGCGCCACTCCGCCATCCGAAAAATCCTCCATTACGTCCGCAAGGGAAAGGTCATCTCCGTCACGCCGCTCCGCGATGAAAAAGCGGAGGCCTTCGAATTCATCGCTCTGGAAACCTCGGAGATCACCAACCGGCCCTTCAAGGAGATCCATTTCCCCCGGGGCACCATTGTCGGGGCGATCCGTCGCGGGGACGAGATCATCATCCCCGACGGCAATTCGGTCATCCGGCCGGGTGACCATGTCGTAATCTTCAACCCCCATTCGGCCATCGGGGAGATCGAAAAGCTGCTGACCGTAAAACTGGAATACTTCGGATGAAAATAAAATTCGTCCTTTACACGCTGGGCGCCTTTCTGTTCCTTCTCGGCCTGACGATGCTCATCCCGACGGTCTGTGCTCTGCTCTATGGAGAAACCGACTTCCCGAGTTTTCTGATTTCCGTCGGGATCACGTCTGGAATCGGCGGCGTCCTGTACTGGATTTGCAGACCCGGCGAAGGGAGAACCATCCTCACCCAGCGGGAGGGTTTTCTGATCGTTTCCGCGGGCTGGATTTTCGCTTCCCTCTTCGGGGGGCTTCCCTATCTGATCCACGGCACCCTCCCCGACCTGACCGATGCCTATTTTGAAACGATCTCCGGCTTCACCACCACCGGGGCGACCGTCATCAACAAGATCGAGGCGCTGCCCCACGGCACCCTTCTGTGGCGTTCCATGACCCAGTGGCTGGGCGGAATGGGCATTATCATCCTCTCCGTTGCACTGCTGCCCTTTCTTGGCGTCGGGGGAAGGCAGCTCTTCAAAGCGGAGGCCCCCGGACCGGTCAAGTACAAGGTGGAGCCGCGGATTACGGAAACGGCCCGATCGCTCTGGGCCATCTATATGATCATCACGATCGTCGGCTTCATCTTTCTGCTCTTCGGCGGGATGGGTGTCTTCGATGCCGTCAACCATATTTTCTGCGCGATGGCGACCGGAGGATTCTCGACAAAAGACACAAGCATCGCCTGGTTCAACAGCGCTTACATCGACGGCGTCCTGATCGCCTTCATGCTGATCGCGGGGATGAATTTCACGCTCCATTACAAATTGCTGACCGGCGATTTCAAGACCTTCTATCGGGACAGCGAGGCCCGTTTCTTTCTGGGAACCGTCCTGATCGCCACGCTCCTGATCGCAATGGACCTGCGATTCCACATCGTGGCGGATCTCGGCAAGGCCTTCCGTCTCGCGATTTTCCAGGTCTCTTCGATCGTCACGACGACCGGATTCGTCACGGACAATTTCGCCAAATGGCCGGCCTTCTCCCAAACCATCCTGCTGTTGCTGATGTTCATCGGCGGCTCGGCCGGATCCACCGGCGGCGCAATCAAATGTGTCCGGATCCTGCTGCTCCTCAAGCAAGGCTACCTTGAACTGTACCGCCTTGTCCACCCCCACGCCGTCATCCAGGTCAAGCTGGGACACGAAACCGTCCCGCCGGATGTGATGAAAAGCGTCCTGGGATTCTTCATCCTGTACCTCGGCATCGCCATTCTCGCCACAATCGCCCTGTCCGCCCTCGGACTCGACATGATCACCTCTTTCGCCGCCGTCGCCGCGACGCTGGGAAATGTCGGTCCGGGGCTGGGTCTCTACCACCCGGCAACCACATACAGCGAGGCGCCCGCCCTCGGCAAATGGATCCTCTCGTTCTGCATGCTGGTCGGCCGGCTGGAAATCTATACGGTCCTGGTGCTGCTGACCCCCGCGTTCTGGAAAAAATAAAGGAGGCGTCCGATGTATCGTCAACAATTGCGTTGAAAGGCTCGGCCCGATGTGCTACGAAAAGCGCCGAGAACCTCGGACGAAAAGAGGAAACATGCATGGAAAGAAAGTACACCCCGCAGGAAATTGAAGAAAAGTGGCAGAAGTACTGGGATAAGAAACAGATCTTTCGCGTCACGGAAGACCCGAACCGGAAAAAATATTACCTTCTGGAGATGTTTCCCTATCCTTCCGGACGGATTCATATCGGTCATGTGCGGAACTACACCATCGGCGACGTCGTCGCACGATACAAGCGGATGAAGGGTTTCAACGTCCTCCATCCGATGGGTTGGGACGCATTCGGAATGCCGGCGGAAAACGCAGCCATCGAACGAGGCATCCATCCCTCCGTCTGGACCCATGAAAACATTAAAAACATGAAGCGACAGCTCAAACGGATGGGCTTCAGCTACGACTGGGATCGGGAGTTTGCGACCTGCGAACCCGAATATTACCGGTGGGAACAGCTCTTCTTTCTCCAGATGTATGAAAAGGGTCTCGCCTACAAGAAAAGTTCGACGGTGAACTGGTGCCCCAAGTGCGAGACCGTTCTGGCCAACGAGCAGGTGGAGGCGGGCCTCTGTTGGCGCTGTGGCGCCGAGGTGGGCGAAAAATACCTGAGCCAGTGGTTCTTCCGGATCACGCACTACGTCGAGGAGCTCCTGGACTACTGCGACCGGCTGCCCGGGTGGCCCGAGCGGGTCCTCACCATGCAGAAGAACTGGATCGGGAAAAGCTACGGCTGCGAAGCCTCCTTCCCGATGGCCGACGGCAAAGGAGACATCAAGGTCTTCACGACCCGCCAGGACACCCTCTTCGGCGCCACCTTCATGCTGGTGGCCGCCGAACATCCGCTCGTGATGGACCTCGTCCGGGGCAAGGGGTGCGAAGCGGCGGTGTTGGCGTTCGTCGAAAAGATCAAGAAGCAGGACAAAAAGATGCGCACCTCCGAGTATTACGAAAAGGAGGGAATCTTCCTCGACGCCCATTGCCTCAACCCCGTCACGGGCCGGAAGATGCCGATTTTCGCCGCCAACTTCGTGCTGGCCGACTATGGCACCGGCTGCGTCATGGCGGTCCCCACCCATGATCAGCGGGATTTCGAGTTTGCCAAAAAATTCAACCTGCCCCTCATTGTCGTCATCCAGCCCCCCGACCGCGCCCTGAATGTCCAGACGATGACCGAAGCCTATACAGGTGAGGGGATCCTGGTCAATTCCGGCCCCTTCGACGGCATGGAGAATCTCAAGGCGCTCGATGCCATCGCAGACCACCTGGTCAATCTCGGCCGGGGGAAAAAGACCATCCAGTACCGCCTTCGCGACTGGGGGATCTCCCGCCAACGCTACTGGGGCGCTCCGATACCGATGATCCTCTGTGAAACCTGCGGCACCGTGCCGGTGCCGGAGAGGGAACTGCCGGTCATTCTTCCGCGGGATGTGGAGCTCACCGGTGAGGGCGGGTCGCCGCTCGCCCGACACAAACCCTTCGTCGAAACGACCTGTCCCCGCTGCGGAAAAGCGGCCCGGCGTGAAACGGATACGATGGACACCTTCGTCGAGTCCTCCTGGTACTTCGACCGTTTTTGCTCGGCGCATCATGATCAAAAACCGGGACTCGATCGCCGTAAACTGGACTACTGGATGCCGGTGGACCAGTACATCGGCGGAATCGAGCATGCGATCCTTCACCTCCTCTATGCGCGGTTCTATACAAAGATGCTCCGGGATTTCGGATATCTCGGCGTGGATGAACCCTTCACGAACCTCCTCACGCAGGGAATGGTCTGCAAGGAGACCCAGCGCTGCCCGGAACACGGCTACCTTTTCCCGGAAGAGGCCCAGGAGGGGAAGTGCGTGCAGTGCGGCCGGGAGGTTGAAATCGGCAAGACTGAAAAAATGTCAAAATCGCTCAAGAATGTCGTCGATCCGGATTATCTGATCCAGGCCTATGGCGCCGACACGGCTCGAATCTTCTGTCTCTTTGCCTCCCCTCCCGAGAAGGAGCTTGAATGGAGCGACCAGGGGGTGGAGGGCTCCTTCCGCTTCCTGTGCCGGGTCTGGCGGATCGTGATGGATTACCTGGAGGAGATCCGGGATGCGGAACCCTTCGCCGGCCGTGAAACGCTTGAGGGCGACCTGAAGGCGCTGCGGCGCAAGACACATCAGACCATCCGGAAGGTGACCGCCGACATCGAGGAGCGATTCCACTTCAACACCGGGATCAGCGCCGTGATGGAGCTGGTAAACGCCCTTTACCAGCTCCCGCACCCGAAGGCAGGCGACCGGACGGGATTTTCCGTCGTTCGTGAGACGGTGGAAACGATCATCCTGCTGCTGTCCCCCTTGGTTCCCCACATCACGGAAGAGCTCTGGATGCTTCTCGGCAAAAAGGAGAGCCTGGCCGACGCGGCATGGCCCGCCTTCGACCCCGCCGTCGCTTCGGAGGAAGAGATCACGATCGTCATTCAGATCAACGGAAAGGTTCGGAACCGGATCAGCGTGCCCGCCGACGAGGAGGGAGAGAAGATCAAGGCCCTGGCGTTGGCGGACGAACGGATTGCAAGCCTCACGGCCGCAAAGAAGATTATCAAGGTCGTTTACGTTCCAAAGAAACTGGTGAACATCGTCCTTCAGGGATAGTCGTTATCCCGGCCCGTCTTCCGGTTCCGGACGATCAGGCGAAATAAACGTGATGGATGAGGTGTGATATGAGCGTCGTCAAAGGTTCGATTTTCAGATCAGGCAGGAAGAACAGTGCTGTAGCGGTCCTGATTGCCTTATTGCTGGCCGGTTGCGGATACCACATGGAGGGGGGACGGGGCACCTTTGCCCCCGGAGTCCAGACCGTCTTTGTGGATGTTTTTAAAAACAATACCAGTGAAGTCAATGCCGACAGCATTTTCCGAACGGCATTCAATGACGAGATTGTCCAAAACGGTCATTTCAAAATTGCCTCCGGCCCGGAGCAGGCAGACGCAGTTTTCCGCGGCACCATCCTCAGCCTGCAATCCTCGACACTGGCCTACCAGACGAGCAACCTCTCGGCCGAAAACCGGCTTACGGTCATCCTTCGGCTCTCATTTGAGGAGCGGGCAACTGGAAAGGTTTTATGGGAGCAGGGGACCTATACGGCAACAGGGGATTACCGCGTAACATCGGTCGGTGCAACGGAGTCCAGCCGCCGGGAGGCCCTCACGAAGCTGGCCGACGACACAGCCGAGAGAATTTATCGTTTGATGCTGTCCGATTTCTAAAGGAAATCAAAATTTTGTCGGCACGGAGATCAGACCGCCAGGGTATTGACCCGTTTGGTCAGCCTTGAGATTTTTCGGGAGGCGGTCTTCTTGTGGAAAGCCCCTTTCGCCGCCGCTTTTGCAATCGCCGGAACGGCCTTGGCGAGGGCCGTCTTCGCTGCGTCCCGGTCTTTTGCCTTCACAGCCTCCAACACTCCCTTTACGCCCGTCTTGATTTTCGATCTCACGGCGTTGTTGAATTCGTAATGCCTATCGGCCTGCCGGCTTCTCTTCTCTGCGGATTTGTGTGTCGCCAAAAAACGTCCTCCTTCAATGCTTGATGAACAGGGGCGCATTTCTATATAAATTTTGGGTCCTTGTCAAGCCGAAAGTGGCCGC
>JAEAMG010001674.1_pt1 | contig 16038 bp, 13 predicted proteins | sample 8958741 | NCBI WGS metagenome assembly JAEAMG01 (sample SAMN16933256, study PRJNA681125) | bioreactor sludge metagenome | isolation source: anaerobic bioreactor treating anionic surfactant - SDBS | place: India: Bengaluru | collected 2019-02-28
CCCGGCCCGAGGTCCGCTTCCAGGCCACGGCCTCGATCTCGTCGGAGCTGCAGGACGGGTGGAAGAGGACCTTGGCCCCGGCCATGGCCGGCAGGCGGTAGAGCTCCGGATGGCGGCCGTCGCGGCAGATGACGAGCGTGCAGGGGACGCCGTCGATCTCGAACAGGGCCAGCTTGTCGCCGCCGCGGCAGGCGGCCCGCTCGTCATGGCCGGCCATGTGGACCTTGGCGTAGGCGTAGGCCGCGGTGCCGTCGGGGGCGATGACGTGGGCCAAATTGAGGAAACGGTCCGGGGTCTTCTTGAGCCGGCCGACGATGGCCCAGATGCCGGCTTCAGCCGCGGCCCGGCGGACCTGTTCGAGGGCCCGGTCGACGGCCGCGGGATCGAGGCCCGCGACATCCGGGAAATAATAGCCCGTCAGGTTCGCTTCCGGGAACACCGCCACCCGGCTGCCTGCGGCGGCCGCGGCGCGGAGATAGTGGATCGTCCGCTCCACGTTCCGTTCGAGCGACCGGGCCCAATGCAGCTGGATACAGGAGACCTGCAGGGTTCGCGGCGTCACGCGGCGGCCTCCTCGGGGCGCTTTTTCAGGAAGGTCTTCAGGAACAGGACGATGACGCCGGCCGACAGGGCGAAGAGCAGCAGGTCGGCGGCGATCAGGACGTAATTGCCCCGCTTGACGTAGCCGGCCAGCAGGATGCCCAGCGCGACCAGGGTCGTGGCGACCATGAACACCGCCGGGACCAGGGTGAACCAGTTCCGGCGCCGGCGCAGCAGGAGCCAGGCCGAGACGGTCAGCAGGGCCATGGCCGCCAGGAGCTGGTTGGCCGTGCCGAAGATGGGCCAGAGCGCGTTGAAGGCGTTCGAATAGGCCAGCACCCACATCAACGCCACCGACAGGCCGGAGTTGAACCAGTAGTGCTTGAAGAGCCGGGGCACCTTCTTCAGGACGATGGACCAGAGCTCCTCGAACAGGTAGCGGTTGAGCCGCACGGCCGCGTCGAGCGTGGTGATGACGAAGCCCTCGACGAGCAGGATGCCGAAGACCGTCCCCAGGGCCACCGGGATGCCCAGGCCCTGGTGGAAAAGGCGGCCGGCGGCCAGCGAGAAGCCCAGGATGGGGTTGGACTTGACGGCCGGGTCGGTCGGCCAGACGATGGCCTTGTAGTCGGAGAAGGCCATGACCGCCCCGAGGGCCAGGAGGACGCAGACCGACAGCAGCGACTCGAGGAGCATGCTGTCGTAGCCGATGACCCGGGCGTCGGTCTCCCGGCACACCTGCTTGGTCGTGGTGCCGCCGGCGACCAGGCTGTGGAAGCCGGAGATGGCCCCGCAGGCGATGGTGATGAACATCATCGGCCAGACGAAGCCCAGGTTGAGCGAGCCCTCGGCCAGGTTGAAGACCGGGACGGAGACCTTCAGGCCCTGGAAGCCGCAGCTGAAGAGCGAGACGACCATCAGGATGATGCCGCCGTAGAGGATCTGGACGTTGATGAAGTCCCGCGGCTGCAGGATGAGCCAGACCGGCACCCCGGCGGCGAAGAGGACGTAGCCGGAGATGATGAGCATCCAGGTCGTCGGGGCCAGGGTGACGGGATGGGCGATGCCCAGCAGGATCGAGCCGACGCAGATGGCCGCGGCCAGGAGGTAGGCCGGGACGGTCTTGAGGCCCTTCTTGAACAGGAGGAAGCCCAGGAGCGGCGAACAGAGCGTGATGACGATGACCGAGGTCGAGGCGATGCCGCCGATGCGGCCCATGACCACGCCGTCGCGGACGACGGTCTTGAGAAAGGTGTGCCCTTCCCTCACGCCGATCTTGGCCAGCGGCCAGACCGAGGTCAGGGAGATCGAGGTGGCGCTCAAGAAGGACGATGTCACCAGGACGATCATGACGATGGTGAAGGCGATGAACAGCCGGAAGCCGGGGACGCCGAGGGTCCGCCGGGCCACCTCGGCCATGGACTTGCCGCCCTCGCGCATGCTGATGAACAGGGTCGTGTAGTCGTGGACGGCGCCGATGAACACGCCGCCGAAGACGACCCAGAGCCAGGCCGGGCCGAAGCCGTAGAGGATGGCCATGGTCGGGCCGAGGATGGGCCCGGCGCCGGCGATGGCCGAAAAATGGTGGGCGAAGACGACGAAGCGCTTGGTCGGGACGTAGTCGCGGCCGTCGTTGCAGGTCACGGCCGGGGTGGCGCGGCCGGGGTCCTCGCCCAGGCTCCGGGCCACGAAGCGCGAATAGAACCGCCCGGCCAGGACGAAGATGGCCGCGGCGGCGAGCAGTACGACGAGCACGTTCATGGATCTCTCCAAAGGCGGGCGCCGGGCCCGCCGCATAACGGGTCATTTTGACACAGCCGATGCGGAGGTGTCAAAGGCCCGGGCCCTCGTCCTCCCCCTCCGGCGGGAAGCGCGGACGACCGGAAGTCCCCCGCGCCGGGACCGCGGCGGCGCCTCCCTCCCGGACCCGCCTTGGTACGCCGGGTGGACGGCCTCGAAGCGAGGACGCCGCCGCCGGGGCGACGTTTGACAGGCCGGAGCCGAAACGGTAAAAAAGGGGGAACGTGATCGCGGAAAATGGAGGGCCGGCATGCTGACGACACCGGGCAAGATCATCCTGGCGCTGCTCGTCCTGGCCACGGCGGCGGCGTTCCTCGTCCCGATCGTCCGTCGGGTCCGGATCGTTCTGGCCGGGGCGCCGGAAGACCGTTTCCGCGACCTCGCCAAGCGGTTCGGCCACGCCGTCTCCCGGGTCCTGCTCCAGCGCTGCACGGTGCGCCGCGAGCGCCTGGCGACCGGGATTCTCCACGCCGGCCTGTTCTACGGCGCCCTGACGTTCGATACCATGACCGTCAGCCATACCCTGGAGGGCTTCTTCGACGGGTTCTATCTGTTCGGCAAGACCGGCCTGGGGCTCGTCTTTTCCTTCGTCATCGACGTCGCCGCCTTCACCGTCATGGCCGCGGTCGTCTTCCTGGCCTTCCGCCGCTTCGTCGTCAGGCCCAAAGCCTACGCCACGACCAAAGGCGATTCCGCGATCATCTATCTCCTGATCACCCTGGCCACGGCGACCTATCTCTATTTCGAGGCCTTCGCCGTCGCCCATCACCCCGAGACGGCCCGCTGGTCCTTTCTCGGGCCGTGGCTGGCCGGCGCCATCGGCCGGTCGGGCCTGAGCGCGTCCGCGATCGCCTCCCATTTCCGGACCGCCTGGTGGGCCCACGCCGTCGCCGTCTACGCTTTCATCGCCTACGTGCCCCACTCCAAGTACCTGCACATGTTCGCCGGGCCGTTCAACGTCTTCCTCCGGCGCTCGACCCCCAGCGGCGAGCTGGCCCCGCTCGACCTCGAAAAGTCGGAGGTCTTCGGCCTGGAAAAGATCCCGGACTTCACCTGGAAGGACAACCTGGACGCCTTCGCCTGCATGGAGTGCGGCCGCTGCCAGGACGCCTGCCCCGCTTTCGCCAGCGGCAAGCCGCTGTCGCCCAAGATGATCCTCTTCAACATGGAGCGGGCCCTGCTCGCCGGCGGCGAGGCCCTGGCCGCCAAGAAGCGCGACGACCTGGCCGAGCTCGTCCCGGCCACCTTCACCGAAGGCGAGATCTGGACCTGCACGACATGCGGCGCCTGCCAGAAGGAATGCCCGGTCGAGATCGAGCACATCCGCAAGATCGTCGGGGCCCGCCGCGGCCAGGTCCTGATGCAGAGCAAGTTCCCGGCCGAGCTCAACGCCTTCTTCCGGAACCTCGAGACCAATGCCAATCCCTGGGGCCTCGGCTTCGCCAAGCGGGCCGCGTGGGGCGAGCCGCTCGAGGTCAAGCACATCAAGGACGTGCCCGCGGCCGAATACCTGTTCTGGGTCGGCTGCATGGGCGCCTACGACGACGGCGGGAAGGGCATCGCCGCGGCGTTCGTCAAGGTCCTCCGCGCGGCCGGCGTCACGTTCGGGACGCTCGGGACCGAGGAAAAGTGCTGCGGCGATTCCGCCCGGCGGCTCGGCCACGAATACCTCTTCCAAAGCCTGGCCCAGGAGAACATCGGGCTCTTCAAGCAGTACGGCGTGCGCAGGATCGTCACCGTCTGCCCGCACGGCTACAACACGCTCAAGCACGAATATCCCAAGCTCCTCGACCTGGTCCCGGACCTGACCGGCGAGGACAAGGCCCGCCTCCGGGCCATCGAGGTCGTCTCCCACGTCGAGCTCATCGGCCGGCTCCTCGGCCAGGGACGGCTGGCGCTCAAGCCGGCCGACGGCCCGGCCTATACCTTCCACGATCCCTGCTATCTCGGCCGCCACAACGGGCTGGTCCGGGAACCTCGCGCCGTCCTCGCGGCCGCGCTCGGGGCGACGCCCCGGGAGCTCGGGAAGCACGGCGACGACAGCTTCTGCTGCGGCGCGGGCGGCGGCCTGATGTGGACCGAGGAGTCGCTGGGGACGCGGATCAACCACCTGCGGACCGACGAGGTCATCGCCTCGGGCGCGCCGCTGGCCGCGGCGGCCTGCCCCTTCTGCCTGACGATGCTCCGCGACGGTCTCAAGGACAAAGGCCGGGAGGAGGTCGCCGTCAAGGACATCGCTCAGATCGTGGCCGAGCGGCTGGCTTAGGGGGCGTTCAGAAGACCTTTTCGACGCGGATGCCGCGGGCCCGGAGGGCCCTGGACAAGCGCGCGGCCTGGGACGAAAAGAACCGGTCCGTCAGGGCGTCGAGGAGGCCGAGCCGGGCGTAGAGAGCCTTGACGGCGGGGACATAGTTCATGCGGTCGACGAAGACATGGTCGACCGCCCCGTCGAGGAGGGCCGCGAGCCGCTCGGGGTTGCCCGGCAGGAGCGGGCCGGCGAAGGCGAAGGTCGGGACGCCGGCGGCCTTGAATTCCTTCAGGACCTCGATCCTCTCCGCCACGGGCGAGGACATGCGCTCGAAGGCCCGGATGATCGTCTCGTCGTCGCTGGCGATGCTGAAGCCGACCTCGACGCCGGGGATGCGCTTGATGACGTCGAGGTCGCGGCGGACCCGGGCCGATTTGGTCTGGATGACGACGGGGAAATCCCGCCCGGCGAGGACCTCGAGCGAGCGCCGGGTCAGGCCGTAGCGCTCCTCGAGCGGCTGGTAGCAGTCGCAGACGGAGGCGAACCAGATCGTGCCCCGTTTGGCCTTGACGATCTGCTTCGCCAGCAGCGCCGGGGCGTTGACCTTGGCGTCGACGAACTCGCCCCAGGGCTCGCTGTGGCCGCTGTAGCGGCGCATGAACAGGGCGGCATAACAGTAGGCGCAGCCGACCTGGCAGCCGGTGTAGGGATTGACGCAGTAATCGTAGATCTTCGAGGCGTTGAGGATGGACTTGGCCTCGATCTCGCGGACGGCCGGGCCGGGCATGACTTTATTATAGGCCATTCTCCCGGCCGGGACACTTGCCCGGAACGGCGAGCGGCGCCTCCTCCTAGGCCAGGATCGCGCGGAAGGCCTCGATGGCCCGGTCGACGTCGGCGTCGCCGACATCCTTGTGGGTGACCATGCGGATGCCGCCGGAGACGGCCAGGGCCAGGAGGCCCTTCTCCTTCATCCGCTCCAGCATCCCGGCCACCGACAGGGTCGGGTGCTCGAAGCCGAAGATGACGATGTCGGTTTCGACGGTCGAGGGGTCCAGCCCGATGCCGGGCAACCCGCTGATCCCCTCGGCCAATCTCCTGGCCCGGGCATGGTCGTCCTTGAGCCGGTCGACCATCTCCGTCAGGGCGATCAGGCCGGGCGCGGCCAGCACGCCGACCTGGCGCATGCCGCCGCCGAAGGCCTTGCGGAGGCGCCGCCCGAACTCGATCCGCTCCTTCGGCCCGGCCAGCATGGAGCCGACCGGGGCCGAGAGGCCCTTGGAGAGGCAGAACTGGAGGGAATCGACCTCCTCGGCGAAGGCCCGCACGGGGACGCCGGCGGCGACGCCGGCGTTGAAGATCCGGGCCCCGTCGAGGTGGACCTTGAGGCCGTGCTCGCCGGCGATCCGCCGCAGGGCCTTGAAGTTGTCCAGGGGGACGACCGCCCCGCCCCAGTTGTTGTGGGTGTTCTCGAGGCAGATGAGAGAGGTCCGCGGCGTGTGGACGTTCGGCTTGCGGACCGCGGCCGCGACGTCCCGCGGGTCCATGGCCCCGCGATGGGACCGGACCGGCCGCGGCGTCACGCCCGAGATCAGGGTCATGTGGGTCGATTCCATGTTGTAGATGTGGGAGCGCTCCTCGACGATGACCTCCTCGAGGGGGCCGGTCCACATCTTGACCGCGATGGCGTTGGCCATGGTGCCCGAGGGGCAGAACAGGGCCGCCTCCTTGCCCATGATCGCGGCCGCCCGCCGCTCCAGCTCCAGGACGGTCGGGTCGTCGCCGAGGACGTCGTCGCCGACCACGGCCTCGGCCATGGCCCGGCGCATCGCCTCGGTCGGCCGGGTGACGGTGTCGCTGCGGAAGTCGGAATAGGTGATGGACATGTCGGTGCCTCCGGAATGGACATTATAGGGGTTTCGGGCCCGGATTGCAGTCCTTTTTCGGCCTTCTTCAGAAGCCGGGGCCCGGCCGCCCGCGGGACCGGCCTCCGGGGACGGAGGCAACGGTCGCGTCGTTTACTAAGTTCGGGAACTGTGATAATAATAGTTTTCGATACTCCAACGTGAACACCGCAGATGGCGAAGCAGTTCCTCTATAAGGCGGCCGTCGGCACGCTTCTGTTCCTGATCCTGTTCTTCGCCAGCGCCGTCTTCTTCTCCCAGGTCCTGCTCAAGAGCGAAGTGGTCACGGTGCCGGACGTCGCCGGCAAGACCGTCTCCCAGGCCCGGACCGAGCTGCTGAAGAAGGATCTGTCGCTCGTCCCCAAAGGCAGCGAGTCGAACGACCGCGTCGAGCGGGGCCTCATCGTCCGCCAGGACCCGGCCGCCGGCTCCCGCATCCGCACGACCCGTCCGGTCCTGGTCGTCACCAGCTCCGGCAGCGGCACGGCGACCGTGCCGGACCTGGCGGCCAAGACGCTCGACGAGGCCCTGTCGCTGCTCCAGGCCTCCGGCCTGACCAAAGGCCGGTTGAGCCAGGTCCACACGCCCCGGCTGCCGGCCGGGCGCATCCTCGACCAACGGCCGGCCCCGGGCGCGGTCGTCGAGCGCGGCGGCCCGGTCGGCCTCCTGTTGAGCCAGGGCGACGTCGACGCCCGCTACGTCATGCCGGACCTCATCGGGCGGCGGGCCGACGCCGTCATCGGCCGTCTCGACGCCCGCGGCTTCAAGGTCGCCGACATCCGCTACGTCTACTACCCGGGCGCGCCGGCCGGCCTGATCGTCAAGCAAGAGCCGCCGAACGGCTACCGCATCCAGAAGCGCAACCGCATCTCTTTCGAGGTCAGCCGCTGATGGCCCTCATCGCGCCCTCCATCCTGTCGGCCGATTTCTCCCGGATCGGCGAGGCCGTCAAGCTGGCCGAAGACGCCGGGGCCGACCTCATCCACGTCGACATCATGGACGGGCATTTCGTCCCCAACCTGACGCTCGGCCCCCAGCTCGTCGCGGCCGTCCGCCGCGAGACCCGGCTGCCGATCGACGTCCATCTCATGGTCGAGAACCCCCGCGCCTTCGTGCCCCTGTTCCACGAGGCCGGGGCCGACTGGATCTCCCTCCACGTCGAGGCCACCGCCCACCTCCATAAGGACCTGTCCCTGATCCGGTCCCTCGGCCGCAAGGCCGGCGCGGCCCTCAATCCGGCGACGCCGATCGGCGTCCTCGAGGAGGTCCTGGACGCGCTCGACTTCGTTCTGATCATGTCGGTCAATCCCGGCTGGGGCGGCCAGTCGTTCATCCCGTCCTGCAAGGACAAGATCCGCCGGCTGCGGGACCGCATCCGGGCCGCCGGCCGGGCCGTGCCCATCGAGGTCGACGGCGGCCTCAAGCTCGACAACGTCGAGGACGTCCTGCGGGCCGGGATGGAGATCGTCGTCGCCGGCTCGGCCGTCTACGACGCGCCCGATCCGGCCGCGGCCATCCGGGCCCTGAAAGACATCGCGAGGAAAGTCGCATGAAGACACCGACGCATCGAACGGCGCTGGCCGCCCTGCTGATCCTGCTGGCGGCGGCCGGCCTGACGACGGGCTGCCGCAAGAAGACGGTCGAGCTGGCGCCCGATCTGGCCTCCTCCGACGAGGCCCTGTACCGGCTGGGCGAGCAGTACGCCAAGAAGGACGCCGAGAAGGCCCTGCTCTACCTGCGCCAGGTCATCGACTCGTTCCCCAAGAGCTTCTACGCCCAGCGGGCCAAGCTGCTCATCGCCGACGTCTATTTCCGCAAGGGCGACGAGAGCAACATGATCCTGGCCGCGGCCGAATACCGGGAGTTCATCCGCACCTATCCGTACTCCCCGTCGGCCGCCTACAGCCAGTACCAGATCGCCATGTCCTTCTACAAGAAGATGCTCAAGCCCGGCCGGGACCCGTCCAAGACGATCCAGGCCCTGGCGGAGTTCAAGAAGGTCATCGCCGACTACCCCGCCAGCGACCAGGCCAAAGAGGCCCAGGGCAAGATCAAGGAGTGCGAGGAGCGCCTGGCCGGCCACGAGACCGAGATCGCCTTGAGCTACCACCGGCGGCGGGCCTACCGGGCCGCCATCAGCCGGCTGTCGGACGTCATGAGCAAGTACCCGGACTTCACGGGCCTGGCCAGGGTCTATTACTATCTGGGGGACTGCTACTTCCAACTCCGGCTCTACGACCAGGCCTTCCCCTATTTCACCAAGGTCGTCACCGACCACCCCGGGGACAAGCTGGCCAAGGACGCGGCCAAGAAGCTGGCCGACATACCGCGGCTCAAGGCCGCCGCCCCGAAACCGAAAGTCAAGTCGATCTGACCCCGGCCGGCGGGATGCGGAGGTTCGGCATGGCGGAGCGCAGCAGGCGGCGGGCATTCGCTTTCGGGCTGATCGCGGCCGCCGGGCTCCTCGCCGGCCCGGCCGCGGCCGGCGTCAACGTCCGGGCGATCACGGTCGGGCTGAACTTCGAGAACCTGACGAGGACGGTCGTCTGGAAGGGCGATCCGGCGGCGTCCCGGATCGGCGGCAGCCTCGTCGCCGCCCGGGCCGACCTGGGCCTGGCCGGGGGCGTCCAGGTCAGCTTCAGCGCCGGGCTGGTCCTGACCGATTTCCGGGGCCTGTCCTTCACCGGCCTGCCGATCACCCTGGCCTATGACGCCCCGCCGATGCTGGGGCTGTCCTTCGGCGCCGAGGCCGTGGCCCCGCTGAAGGAATTTTCGGGCTTCGAGATCGCCGGGGCGGGCCGCATCGTCTATTCATTCGGGATGTCGAAGACCTGGCCCCTGGAGGGCTTCGCCGTCGACGGCGAAGCCGAAGGCCGGTCGAGCTGGCTCGAGGCCGCCGTCGGGCCCCGGCTGACCTACCGGCGGCTCGACCGGGTCGTCCCCTATCTCGAGCTGGCCGTGCGCTGGCTGGGGGCTTCGTTCCGGATGTCCGAAACGCTGGCCGACCTCGAAGGATCGGAGAGCAAGCGGGTCGGCGGCGACCTCTCGTTCAGCGCCGCCCTGGGCGGGGACGTGGCCCTGTCCGGCCGGCTGAAGCTGCGGGCCAAGGGCGGTGTCCTGCCCCGCGCCGGCGGGATCGACGGCCTGCTTTCCCTCGGCTTCGGCTACACGTTCTAGCGGCAAGGAGAAGACGATGATCCAGCCGACCCGGGCTTTCCGCCAGGCCGCCCTGGTCCTCCTGATCGCCCTCGGCGCCTCTCTCGGCATGGGCGACGCGGCCTCGGCCAGGTTCGTCAAGCGCCAGAGGCTGGCTTCCCCCCGCCGGGCCCCGGCGGCGATCCGGGCCGAGCGGCCCTTCGCCGGGCGCCGGCTCCTCCGCTGCGCCTCCGACCGGGTCCTGGTCCGCTTCCGCCCGGAGATCTCCGCCGACTATGCCGACGGCCTGTTGAGGTCCTACGGCTTCCCGGCCGTCCGGCGCATCGCCGGGATCGGCGTTTACAGCGTCAGGACCGCGCCGGGCGTTTCCGTGCCGGAGACCCTGGCCATGCTGCGCCGCAACGGCGACGTGGCCCTGGCCCGGCCGGACTACCGGGCCCGCCTCGCCGACGTGCCCAACGACCCGTACTTCGCCGGCTACCAGTACGCCCTGCGCAACCTCGGCGGCGCGCTGAACATCAGCCCCGAGGTCCAGCCCCAGATGACGGCCGGGGCCGACATCAAGGCCGTGCCGGCCTGGGACCAGTCCCGCGGCGACGCGGGCACGGTCATCGCCATCGTCGACACGGGCGTCGACGCCACCCATCCGGACCTGGCCGGCCAGATGGCCGGCGCCGGCTACGACTTCGCCAACGGCGACGACGACGCCGACGACGACCACTGGCACGGCACGCACGTCGCCGGGATCGCCGCCGCCGCCGCGGGCAACGGGACGGGCATCGCCGGCGTGGCCCCGGGCTGCCGCATCCTGCCGGTCAAGGTCATGGACGCCGACGGCAACGGCTATTACAGCTGGATCATCGACGGCATCGTCTGGGCCGCCGACCACGGCGCCGACGTCATCAACTTGAGCCTCGGCGGCGACGTCGACGATCCGTTCCTCGCCGACGCCTGCGCCTACGCCCACGACAAGGGGGCCGTCGTCGTCGCGTCCGCGGGGAACGACGGGCTGGCCGGGGTGCTCTTCCCCGCCGCCTACGATGACGACGTCCTGGCGGTGGCCGCCAGCGACTACAACGACGCCGTGGCCGAGTTCTCGAACTTCGGGCCCCAGATCGACGTGGCCGCGCCCGGCATGTGGATCCTCGGCCCGGCCCCGGCCTGGTACGTCGGAGAGGGCTATGTGCCCTATCTGTTCGCCTCCGGCACGTCGGCCGCCGCACCGCACGTGGCCGGCCTGGCCGCCCTGCTCAAGAGCGCCAAGCCGGACCTGACGGCCGACCAGATCATGCGCATCATCCGCTACACGGCCGACGACATTAACCGGGCCACCGACGCCGGACGGGACGACCACGCCGGCTATGGCCGGATCAACATGGAAAGGGCGCTCGTCCCCTACATCCTGAAATGACGGCCGGGCGGACATGATCAAGCTCCTCCGGGTCCGGAACCTGGCCACGATCGAGGACCTCGAGGTCCCGCTCGAGCCCGGCTTCACCATCCTGACCGGCGAGACCGGCGCGGGCAAGTCCATCCTCATCGACGCCATCCGCCTGGTCCTCGGCGAGAAGGGCTCGCCCGACCTGGTCCGGACCGGCAAAGCCGAGGCCTTCGTCGAGGCCGTCTTCGACGTCCGGGGCCGGGCCCTGGACCTGGCCGGCCTGCCCGAGCCCGAGGACGGCGAGCTGCTCATCCAGCGCTCGGTCACCGACCAGGGCACCGGCAAGGCCTTCGTCAACGGGGTCCTCGTCCCGGTCCGCCGGCTGCGCGAGCTCGGCCCACGGCTGATCGACATCTACGGCCAGAGCGACCACGTCTTCCTGCTTCACCTCGAGAACCACCTGGCCTATCTCGACGAGGCCCTGGGGAACCCGGCCCTGCTGCGGGAGACGGCCGCGGCCGCCCAGGACCTGCGCCGCCTGCTGGCGGAGAAGCGCGAGCTCGAGGGCCGGGAGAAGGACCGCGAGCAGCGCCTGGACTTCATCGCCTATCAGCTCAAGGAGATCGAGGCCGCCCGGCCCAAGCCCGGCGAGGACGAGGCCCTGCTGCGCGAGCGCGAGATCCTGCGCAACGCCGAGAAGATCGCCGGGCTCGTCGACAAGGCCCTCGACCTGGCCTATCTCGGCGAGGATTCCCTCGTCCCCCGGATCGCCCGGCTCAAGTCCGTCCTCAACGACCTGGCCGCCTACGAAGACGCCTTCGGCGGCTTCCGCGCCGGCCTGGAGGACGCGGCCATCCTGCTGCAGGACGCCGCCGATACGCTGGTCCGCTTCCGCGACCGGCGGGCGGGCGGGCCCGAGAACGCCGAGGCCGTCGAGGAGCGGCTGGCCCTGCTCGAGAAGCTCAAGCGCAAGTACGGCGGCGCCATCGAGGCGGTGCTGGCGCACGCCGAAGGCCTGCGCCGCGAACGGGCCGGCCTGGAATCGGGGAAAGAGCGCCTGCGGGAGCTCGAAGCCGCCATCGGGGCCAAGTTCGAGGACTACGGCCGGGCCGCGGCCCGGCTCGGCGCCGCGCGCCGCAGGACCGCCGAACGGCTGGGCCGGGCCATCGAAAAGGAGATCGCCCTGCTCGGCATGGCCAAGGCCCGCTTCGAGGTCCGGCTGGAGACCCGGCCGCCGTCCCTCGCCGACCCGGGCACGCTGCGGGACCAGGGCGTGGAGGACGCCGAGTTCCTCCTGTCGCCCAATCCGGGCGAAGAGCTGCGGCCTTTGCGGCGCATCGCCTCGGGCGGCGAGCTGTCGCGCATGATGCTGGCCCTCAAGGCCGCCGGCCGGGACAAGGAGGGGCCGCCGACGCTCATCTTCGACGAGGTCGACGCCGGGATCGGGGGCAAGACGGCCGAGTTCATTGCCCGCAAGCTCGATCAGCTGGCCGCCCGTCACCAGGTCATCTGCATCACCCACCTGCCCCAGATCGCCTCGGCCGCGGCCCATCACTTCAGCGTCGACAAGAGGGTCGAGCGGGAGCGGACCTTCACCGGGGTCCGCCGCCTGGGCCGCGAGGAGCGGGTCGAGGAGATCGCCCGGCTCGTCTCCGGCAGCCGCCTGACCGACGCCTCCCGCCAGATCGCCCGGGAGATGCTCGACGGCGCTCCGCAGAAAGGAAAAAAGCCATGAGCCGGAGTGAAGAGGCCCTGGCCCTGTTCCGGGCCGGGTTCAGCTGTTCCCAGGCGGTCTTCGCCGTTTTCGCCGCGGACGCCGGACTCGACCGGGAGACCGCCCTGCGCCTGTCGCAGCCCTTCGGCGGCGGCATCGCCGGCGGCGGCGACTGGTGCGGCGCCCTGACGGGGGCCTTCCTGGCCGCCGGCCTCAAGCACGGCCGGACCCGGCCAGAAGACGTCGCGGCCAAAGAGAAGACCTACGCCGTCGTCCGGGAGCTCCAGGCGCGGTTCGCGGCCGGGCACGGCGGCCTCAAGTGCCGGGACCTTCTCGGCTGCGACATCTCGACGCCCGAGGGCCGCCGCACGGCCGACGAGCTGAAGCTGCACCAGACCCGGTGCGAGGCCCTGGTCGCCGGCGCCGTCGCCCTCCTCGAAGAGCTCCTCTGACCGGTCCCGTCCGCCCGGTTCGTGTATAATGACCCTCTCATGAGCGCCTCCCTCCACGGCCTGAAGGTCTTCGTCCGGACCTTCGGCTGCCAGATGAACGAGAACGACTCGGAGCACATCGCCGGGGTCCTGGCCGCGGCCGGCGCCGCCCGGGCCGCCGGGCCGGAAGAGGCCGACATCGTCGTCGTCAACACCTGCGCCGTCCGGCAGAAATCGGAAGAGAAGCTGAAGTCCTATCTCGGCCGCCTGTCCCGGCTGCGCAAAAAGAGGCCCTTCCTCCTCGGCGTCGCCGGCTGCGTCGCCCAAGTGCGCGGGGCCGGGTTGATCGGGACAGGGCCGGCCGTCGATTTCGTGGTCGGCCCCGACAACTATCCGGACCTGCCGGAGATCGTCGGCCGGGCGGCCGAAACCCCCGTCGTCCGGACGGATCTCGGCCGGGACTGGCGGGAGATCGGGGCCGGCGCGACGGCCCGGGAAACGCCTTGGAGCGCCTTCGTTCCGGTCATGGAGGGCTGCGACAACTTCTGCGCCTACTGCATCGTGCCCTATACGCGCGGCCGGGAGAAGTTCCGCCCTCTCGCCAGCGTGCTCGAGGAGGTCCGGGCCGCCGTCGGCGCGGGCGCCCGCGAGGTCCAGCTCCTGGGGCAGAACGTCAATTCCTATCGCGACCCGGTCTCCGGGACCGGGTTCGCCGGCCTGCTCCAGGCTGTCGCCGCCGTGCCCGGGGTGGACTGGCTGCGCTTCATCACCTCCCACCCCCGCAGCTTCGGCGACGAAGTCGTCCGCGTCATGGCCTCCGAGCCGGCGATCTGCCCGGCCCTGCACCTGCCCGTCCAGTCGGGCTCCAGCCGGGTGCTCGAGCGCATGAACCGCGGCTACTCCCGCGAGGACTATCTCGGGCTGGTCGAGCGCCTGCGGCGGGCCGTGCCCGGGCTGCTCCTTATGACCGACATCATCGTCGGCTTCCCCGGCGAGACGGACGAGGACTTCCAGGCCACGTGCGGCCTCCTGGAGGAGGTCGGCTACGCCGGCGTGTTCTCGTTCCGTTATTCCCCCCGGCCCCTGACGGCCGCGGCGGCGGTCCCCGACGATGTGCCCCTGGAGGTCAAGCGCCGCCGGCTCGTCGCCCTCCAGGACCTTCAGAGGACCATCCAAGCCCGCCTGTTCCGGACCTTCGTCGGCCGCGAGCTGCGGGTCCTCGGCCGCGGCCCCAGCCCCAAAGGCGGCGGCCGCTTCTCGGGACGGACCGCCGGCAACCTGGTCGTCAACTTCGAGGCCCCGGCCGATCCCTCGGGACGGTTCGTCACCGTCCGCATCACCGGCGCCGGTCCCTACAGCCTCCACGGCAGCGCCGTTTAGGGGCCGGTCCCGGGCCCGCGCCCCGGCGGCGGCCGCTCCTTCCGTTGCACTTTGGCGGTGATTCCGATATAATCAACCGTCCTTGAGCCCCCTGACCCGGGAATTGAGCACAGCGGATGAAAGTCAACGTCTGGAATACGATCCTGCAGCTCAGCAAAGAGCGCGGGGTCGAGGCTCGCGTCATCATCCAGGCGATCGAGGAGTCCCTTAAGGTCGCCTCGGCCAAGTTCTTCAATCAAAAAGAGAACGTCCAGGTCCTGTTCAAGCCCGAGAAGGGCGAGCTCCGCGTCTATGCCGTCAAGAAGGCGGCCGAAAAGCCCCAGGACCTCGCCCTGGAGATCTCCTTAGCCGAGGCCCGGTCCATCCGGCCCGACATCAAGGCGGGCGAGACGGTCGAGGTCGACCTGCCGGCGGACACCCTCGGCCGTATCGCCGCCCAGGCCGCCAAACAGGTCATCTTCCAGAAGGTCCGCGACGCCGAGCAGGAAAAGATCATCAACGAGTTCGCCCCCCGGATCGGCGAGATCGTCACCGGTGTCGTCCGGCGGCTCGAGGAGGGCGTCCTGATCCTGGAGGTCAACCGGACCGAGGTGGCCTTGCCCCTCCGGGAGAAGCTGCCCGACGAGGAGCTCCGCCGCGGCGATCTCGTCAAGGCCGTCATCAGCCAGGTGGTCAAGGGCTACCAGGGGCCGCAGATCATCGTCTCGCGGTCCTCGCCGCGCTTCCTGGCCCGTCTGCTCGAGACCGAGATCCCCGAGATCGCCAACGGGACGATCGAGATCAAGGACGTCGTCCGGCAGCCCGGCGAGCGGGCCAAGGTCGCCGTCATCAGCCGCGAGCGCGACATCGACCCGGTCGGCGCCTGCATCGGCGTCAAGGGCAACCGCATCCTGGCCATCTCGAAGGAGCTGCGGGGCGAGAAGGTCGACATCATCCCCTGGTCATCCGACCTCGCGGCCTACGCCAAGGCCGCCTTGAGCCCGGCCCGGGTCGACCAGCTCCAGATCGCCAGCCGCAGCGAAAAGGCCCTCCTGGCCATCGTCCCGCCGGACCAGCTGTCCCTGGCCATCGGCAAGAAGGGCATCAACGTCAAGCTGGCCTCGCGGCTCGTCGGCTGGAAAATCTCCATCAAACAAGAAGACGCCCATGAGTGAACCCCTCAAGAAACCCCTGCTCAAGAAGCCCCTTAAACCAGAGGAACCCAAGGTCCCTCTGGTCGTTCGCGCCGCCCCGCCCTTGAAACGGGCCGTCAAGCCCGGCGAGGAAGCCGCCGCCAAGCCGGCGGCGCCCAAGCCGGGTGTCCGTCCGGCGGCCAAGCCCGGCGAGCCCGGCAAGCCCGTCCCGGTGGTCAAGGCGGCTCCGCCCCTGAAAAGGGCCGTCAAGCCCGGCGAGGAAGCCGCCCCGGCGGCCAAACCCGCCGCTCCGGCCCCGGCCAGGCCGGCAGCCGCGCCGGCGGCCGCCAAGCCCGCCGGCCAGGTCCCCGA
>JAEAMG010001676.1_pt1 | contig 16024 bp, 11 predicted proteins | sample 8958741 | NCBI WGS metagenome assembly JAEAMG01 (sample SAMN16933256, study PRJNA681125) | bioreactor sludge metagenome | isolation source: anaerobic bioreactor treating anionic surfactant - SDBS | place: India: Bengaluru | collected 2019-02-28
AAGTAGGCATGGATGAGACGGTTACGAATGCCGACCACCTTCGACCAAGGGATTTCCGGATGTGCCTCGCGCGTCTCAAGGGTCACCTTATTACCGGCTTCCCCGATCACTTCCAATGCGCGCAACAAGGCCAGACGCAATTGGACATCGGTATTGAGATGGGAGCGCTACCGGTTTTCGATGAAGGACATGGCCTGCCCGGCGGCTTCGAGCATGTGCTGAATACGGTGCCGGTCGTGGTCAAGCAGCATACTGGACCTGCGCGGTACGCATAACTTCGTCGCGGAAATAACGACTCAAGTCGCGCGGGGTTCGCATGTCGGCTTTACGCCCAAGGATCTCGCTGAGTTCCTCTTCCATCCCAACGACATCGAACAGGCTCGGCACGTGTTCCAGGTCGTATTCAAACAACACATCTACGTCGCTGTCCGGGCCGAAACGATCGGTCAATACCGACCCAAACAACGCCAGTTTGGTGAGATGGTGCTTACGGCAAAATACCGCAAGTTGTTCTCTATCAACGTGTATGGGTAAATCCATCATCTCAATCCTCTTCGCAGTGGAACAACTCAAGTATACCAGAAGTTCGAAGTAGTATCATATTATAGATGTCCATTCCACATAGCACAGGACCTTCAGATAGTGCACCTTAGCCGTCAAACGGATCTGTCCTCGGTGGCTCTGACAGTTGCTGTTCACACCCTCATTTTTCTAAAACCAGATTCTCTGCAAGTGATGGCAGGAACACCTTCAGTTCGTGGTCCAGCAGTGCCAGTTTATTGTGCATCAAGTCTGTCGCTTGTTCAAGCGCTGCGCCGTCTCTGGTAGTGTGGACATCCAGGCGGGAGTCCTTTTCCACTATGGAAATGGCCGCTTGCGTGTTCTCCCGTTCATCCTCTAACACGACGCGCCAGCGTTCGTATTGTCTTCGGGCTTCGGCGATTTCTTCAGCAGTCCTGGAGTCATCCTTGGCAATCTCCACCAAGGCATTCCGGTACTTACAGGATTCATAAAAGTTTGCATGCGTCCTCGCCGTATGATAGAACCAGCGCGTGGGCAGATCCTCCGCCTCAAAAACGGCGTGGCATCGGAGGGGAACATGACCTGCCGCCGCATCCAATTCTTTCACCGCTTCCAGAAGCGCATGTTCCATGTTTCGGTAGTAGCGGCCAAAAACCTCCGGATCCCCGCGCGCCTCCGTCAGGAAGTGACCTGCAAATTCACTCTTTGCCTGGAAACAGGCCGGTATTTCCCCGTCAGGGTCCGCGAACAGGGGATGTGTCGGGCCGAGGTAATAGGGGCCTAAGAAATACGGTGGCGGTTCCGGAGACCACGGAATGGCTTCCGAGACATGTCCCCACGCGCGTCGCAGATGCAGTGCGGCCTCTTCGGAACCCGCAATGCGTTTCGCGAGCTTCGTCAGCAGGGCGTCACGGTCGGGAACAGGGCTCCAAAAGGCATACTTGTAGACTTCCGCGCTTGTGGTGCCCTGGTTTGGCCTGAACCATGCAAGCACCCACGCGCCATCGGCGCCGGAGGCCGCCAATGCATCGGCCCGGTCATACCAACGATCCATGCAGGGAATATACGGCAGGCCGGGCGCTTCAAACGCGAGTTCGGGTTCGCTCTTCAGGTAACACGCAACGCCGGCGTTTCTGCATGCCGCGATCTGCTTTTTGGCGCGGTCCGTGGGTCCGATTAGGTCTATGCTATAGTCCCAGATGGCCTTTTTTATACCGCCTTCTTTTTCAAGGACTTCATCCTTTTCGATTTCGGTAAGCAGGGCGGTTCCCGGTTTCAACTTCTGTATGAAGGCAATCTGGTCATCGTCCGCGGACCAGAAATACTTCGCACTGTAGGGCCATGCCACCAGGACCGCTTCGGGATTCACCTCCCGTGCCGCCTCGGCCATGCCATTGCACAGATTGGCCACGACGGTTTCCGCGCCGGCCTTTTCACAACGGGCGCAGTTCGTGTGTTTCGGCTCCACTCCCGAGGGACGCATAAAGCAGTGTTGAAACTCCTCCCCGCCAACGATAATTAACGCGCCATCCAACGGGATGGCCTCGAAAAGACCCTTCATGGATTCCGCGAGATAACGGCGCATCAACGGGTCCTCTGTACACAGCAGATGGCCCGCAGGGGGGCGGTCCATATGCTTGTACGCCTCCGCGCCACGCAGACCCGGATGATTCAGGAAAATCGGGGAATCGGCGGGATAGAAGTCCCACATGGACAGCGACACAAAGGTCTTGATGCCGTAGCGACGGGCATCGTGCGCCTTTCTCGCCAGATTCTCCACCTGTTCCGGGTTGTAAAAGTGTGCCAGTTCCGGTAGGACACTGCTATTCGACACCTCTTTGAGGCGGGTGGTGGAAGCCTGGTCGGTGGGGCTTATGATCACCCCGTTGTAGCCCAGGAATACCAGATCGCGATAACTTCCCATGCGGGGAATCGTGCCTATTTTCAATGCCAGGCGCGGCGTCATGGTCACTTCGCCGATCTGGAGTATCGGCGCCGCGCGAAATCCCATCCGGTCCACGAGTTGCACCACGCCGTCGCGAAGACCCGCCGCGTTCTGTCCCAGGACAGCAACCACATCCCTGTCCACTTGAATCGTGAATGAACCAGGAACTGACGTTTCGCCGCCGCCGTGGTCACTGAGGAAAATTGTTTGGGTTTGCTCCTGTCCCGCTTCAGCTGCATTGCGCACAGCCAAGCTGAGTCCCATACACTGCCTCAAGAACGCAGCCAGGTCTCCGGCCATTACTTCCACCAGGGGGGCCGCAGGCGCGTCTACAGTGATGGACCAATCGGCCATGATCGTAATCTCATCCGTGGATGCCGACGCATTCGGGTCCCGCGAGAAACGGGCAAAGTAGTCCCTTGAAAGGAAGGAGTAGGGATTCTTTTGGTAGATGATGTCGAGACCAGCGGGGCTATCTGCGAGCGCGAACGCTGTCGCGCCTATCCCCAGAAAGACTGCTACCAATAGGAAGCGCATATTTGGTTTTCCCAGATATTTTTCCTGGCGGCCATTTCACTGTCCAGTCACGAACGAGTTTGATCTTTTCCTCTCGTCCTCTTGTTAAAAAATTGTATTTTGTAAAAATAGGGGAAAGAACTGCCAATAGGATAGCTGTTAAGTCCCCAGATTTGCTCGGATTTACACCATCAGGCTGAAGAAAAGGAGTTTTCTAAGCCGGACTAAAAATTAAACAATCCTCATAACATATTTATTTTGGATGTAGCACGAAGCGTCTCCTCTTCCCATACAGCATAGTCATGAACTATTGCTCGAAATGCCACATATTTTCCTTTATTATCTTCAAGTTCATTTATCCTTGCATCATCAATTGTAGTGTTTCCGTCAAAAAGTTTTTTGATATCTTCTCGACGCTCTCGCGATCCATTCTTACCATAATTTTGTTCTAGCCAAGACTTTTTAGCGAATGGATTCACTACTTTTATCTCTTCGAGAGATATCCCGGGGTATTTGATGTTCCATACTGTATTACCAGATGAATTGATGGGTTCAGCATTTACTTTATTACTTTTTTGTAGTGTAGACCGAGAGACTTTACGCACGGATTTCGGTTCAGCGCCAAAATGTATCTTTTTTGAGCAAAGCGCAATAACAGGACAGTGGTTACAGTTTGGAATATCGCCGCACACCCCTCTATTCAACAAAACATCATCTCGATCAGCGCAGAACAAGTAAATGGCTGCGTCAAATACTGCACGCCGCACCTCGGCTGCGTCGGCAATGGTGTAAATTGCTTCAAGAATTTGTTCGGTTGATTCACCCATATCAATTGCCGCCATTCGCTCTAACCAACGTGTAAGATGACGGTCTGGCTTGGCAGTATCAAAGCCAATGTTTCTCAGAAAGTCTTCAGTTGTAACTTCCCCAAGATAAAGAAATCGCTGTATTTTAGTTATATTTTCGGATAATGAGGCGACATTGTTGAATGACGTCAAATATTTGCCAAAACTTCCGTAGTTGCTTATCAGGTTTAAAACAATCTTGGCATTTGATACTACAGCATTTAACTTTGGGCGATTTGCTATAACTTTTCCGGATGCTGCAAGTAATTCAACATCTTGCACGTACATTTTTGAAATTCTTGCAACATCCCAATTATAAAACGCCTCCTCCATACGGGGCATCCATCTATCTACTACTTGTCCATTCATGCCTCCGCTAAACATGGCTTGCACCAGTTTTCCGAATAAGAAGCAATCATCATGTTCGGACGGGCTTTTTTGATAGCGTTCTAACCAGCGAGAATAATTGTCAGATTTTTGGTTGATCTTAAGATAATCATCAATAAGGAAAAATGCATCAACGCAACGGGTGATTGAGTCATCAAATGACATGTTCGTTTATTCCTTCTAAGTCTAAACATGAAAAATTGAGCAAGACCCACATCTTACACCACCACGGCCGCGATATTGCTCGGCACGCTGACACCGCTGGCTTTGACGGCTATTATACGATATTCAAGTTGTACGAAGCGTGGTTGATTGGTGAGGGTGATTTCGGGGTTGAGGCTGATGGCCTTGTGGGCCCATTTGGTGGAGGGATAGCTGGTGGCGTGTTCGCGGCGGAGGATGGTGTATTGGCGCACGGTTCCGCCTTTGCCGGGAACGGGCGTTTTCCAGTCGAGTGGGACGACGCCGGGGCCTTGTTGGTTCGCTGTGAGCTTTCAGGGCTGGCCGTGTTTATGGGCTCGTTACGAAATTGTATTTCGTAACGCACTTGCTTTTGAAGTTGAACTTCCTCCTCCTTGTCGTGTTTATCCTGTACTCAGGTTGATGTCGAAAGGTTTGCGAAATGCAATTTCGCGGACAAGTGCGTTCCCAAGTACAACTTGGGAACGAGTTGCCATGAGCCCGTGGCTCACCCGGAAACCATGAAAATACAAATTTTCGAAGCAGCGGTGGGGAGGAACGAGAGGCGGGGAGGAACGAGAGCGGTGGGGAGGAACGAGAGGCAGGGAGGAACGAGTTCTGTGGGAGCAGCGAGAGGTATGGAAATGATAATGTCGGAACAAGAGGCGATAATGGTGGTCACGTCTTGTCATTCGCTTCAATTAAGACGGCGGCGTAGACTTCCATCCTGGGAATGGTTACGGCTATTTTGTTTGCATCCATGCAGGCGGTGCCCTCCGTGCCCCGAAAGGTGACATGGGCGGCGGGATAGGGGTTTTCAATCTCGATTCGCACATCGCATACCGGGGCGATTTCGTGAATCCTCGGCATGTCATGGGCGAGGGGGGTAAGGTTGGCGAGGTGGATGATGGTCCGGTTCGGTGTGTCCTGTTGCCAGAGGGTCACTTCGAGATGGCGTGGCGCCTGTACTTTCAACTGGCGTTTCAGCAGGAGCAGGTCCAGATATCGCGCCATGCGGTCGCGGGCATGGGTGAGCGTTTGAAGCACATAATACCTGCCCAGCCCGAAGGCCACGTATAGGGCCTGGCCCTGTCCTGTCTTTTGTACCACGGCAACGGGCCATTCCGTCGAGGTCATGGGGAAGGGGTCGGGTCCTCCCGCGACGGGCCCGGCGGGGTCGGTGGCCATGCGGAGGCTGAGCACCTCGGCAGTTGCCGCCACCTGCTGAAACACCCCGGCGGCGGGCTCGGGTTCCAGGGGGCCTTCCATGGCGAAGGTCCCTTCTTTGACGTCTTTGCTCGTTATGCCGAAGAGTTCGCCCAGGGCAAAATCTTTGCGGTCAAAACCATGCTCATCACCCAGAGAGGTTTCACCTGTCGCCAGTACATGGCCGCCTGCACGGACATAGGCTGTCATTGCGGCACAGAATCCATCGCTCACAAAGGCGGTGTTGGGCAGGATGACCAGATCGTATCGCTGCAAGTCTTCGGCACTCGCGACATTTTCCGCCACCACGATTTCAAAAGGAATGTGTTCCTCAATCAGCATGCGGGACCATCCGTCCAGTTCCTGGGACCAGTCCAGGCGTCCTTCGCGGAAATACTTACGTGTCGCCCAGGAAAAGACCAGCGCCACTTTTGCCGCCGGGAGAGCGCCGTCATGGAGGTCGGCGTCTTCCATGAAAAAGTCCAGGCCCTGGCGCACCGTGTCCAGCAGGCGCTTGGAACTGGTGGTGTCCGGATAGGCGCCCACGCCGCAGGGACCGAGGATGCTGCAGCCGTTTGCCTTGGCGCAGGCCGCGCTCACCTGCCAGGCCTGCAAGGGTATGGACAGGTGGGCATGATAGGGCGATGTCCCGGTAACCAGCATGCAGGATGGTTTTCCAATGGCCTGATGCCAGCGCATGGTGAGGTCCGCCGCATGCAGGTCGTAGAATATTTCGGAAACATAGGGGTCAAGATGGGGAAGCAGGTTCTTATCGAAACCGTACATGGGTGAAAGCCAGAGCGGATTTTGTCCGTTGTGGGCGGCAAACACGCCGTTTTCGCGCAGCATCGCGGATACCTCGCCGACGAGGGAGGCGCTGCATTCGTTGCGCCAGTCCACAAATTCGCGCCAGTGCGCATAGATGGCGTCCATGGTGATGTCTTTTGTGCCGCATATCCGCTCGAGGGACGGACGACAGTAGTCGCAGACGCAGACGCAATCGTTGAAGAACATGTCCAGGTGAAAGCCATCCGGATGGTAGCCTTCGATGATTTCACGCGCTACGGCGAGCACCTGCTCGCGCCGGGGGGAATTGATGCATGCGAAACGCCATTTGCCGCCGGGCACTTTTTGAACACGCCAGTCCGGATTATCCGGCTGCGCCCACGACACCAGTGGGAATTCTTCCTGTCTTTTCTCACCGACAGGCACCACATACCATTCGGGATGGCGCGATTCCAGCCAGTTGATGTAACCGATGACTTTCTGCCCCTGCGCCTTCAGGCGTGAAGACACTTCACCGAAATAATCGCGCCCTTTCAGGTTCGGATGCATGGGCCAGACCTTGCTGGGATAATAGGCCACGCTGAACTGGTTGGCGGCGTAGACGGCGACGATATCGGCGCCGACCGCCTTCAACTCCGCCGCGATGCGGTCGGGGTCATAGTTGGCGAAAGCGGTCTCCTGTTCGTTTAACGCGTACTGATCATACCAGTAGATGCGCTGCCGTTTCCGGAGCCAGTCGTGGGGCGTCCGCCCGTCGTTCAACGGGCCTTCGCCCGCCGCCGCGCCTGCCTGCAGGCCGTTCGTCATCATTCCCATGGTTCCCAATGCTCCTAATTGTAAAAGGTTTCTTCGCGTAATCCGCATGGCACGCCTTCCTTTGAATGTTTACGAGTTATGCTCAGCAGCCCGCATAGTTCATGCACTCCTCCACCATGGCAAAATAGTTGCTGATGGGCACATAGTTGCAGACGGTGTTTCCCGAACCCAGCGCAAAGCGACCTCCGGGCATGCACGCTTCCATGACTTTCCTTACATAAATGCGAAGTTCAGTTTCGGGAAGACGTGCCAGTCTATCCACGTCAACCCCTCCCAGAACGGTCACCCTGTCGCCATACTTTTGCTTGAAATCGAATACGGAGTTGCCCTCATCCTCGTACGAATGGCGCGCATCAATGCCGACCTTCTCGATCAGGTCAGGCATGATGGCATCCAGGTTGCCGCACGAATGGAGCAGGTATACCAGATCATGCTCATGGGCCAGGTCCGCCAGTTTTTTGTGCCAGGGCAGCACGAGCGCCCGGAGATGATCCGGCGAGATCAAGGTACCCGTCTTAAACCCCATGTCGTCGCCCTGGAAAAAACCGCACAGGTTTGGAAGGCCCAACAACCGCTCATACATGCCGTAAATGATTTCGCCGACCCGTTGAAACACCGCCTCCACGAGATCGGGCTGTTCGTACAGCAGCAGGCACAGGTTCTGGTAGCCGAGCAGGACGTCCATGGGAATTTCGAGGAAACCGCTGGTGGGACACACCACCATGCCCATGCCTTCCGGCAGATGGGTCGCCGCGTATTCATAAGGCCACAGGTTGCCCTTTGCCGGATCAGGCCAGGGATAGGCCTCGAAGTCCTCCCAGGACGCGATGGGTCCCCCTTGTTCATTTGCCCATTGCCGCTGGCCCCGCGATAACGCCGCCGTATCGGAGGCGGCAATATAGTCACCGGGAAAATCCACGCCGCCCCACATGCGGATATAGTCATATCCCATGCGGTAATACACTTCGGCGCGGTTACGCAGGTACGGGGCCATGACCTCCCGTTCAGGGGCGGGTTCCACCCAGTCCAATCCCAGGCAATCCCGCGCAATGGCGCGTTCCACTTCGTGGTCGAGAAACAATTCCGCCAACGGCGGACGTGCCGGGATTTCTTCGCCCCGGATGACGCGGACAAAGCGTTGGATATCCGGTTGTGGATGGGTCAGGGGCAATTTCATGCGGGGCTCCTTTTTATCCTTCAGGGCGTATATTTATGCTCAAGTTCTATAGGACTTATAGGACGTATGGGACCTATGAGACGTATTGGAACCACGATGCTTGGATTTATACAATTAATCTTATAAGCCGGTCAATCGCTTGACTTTCTCTTCTGTCATACAGACAATAGAGGGGTAACCGCATTTTACACCAAGTTAAGGATTTTTATCATGACCGATTTACAGGTAGTACTTGGTTTTGACATGGAAACGGATATTGGCAGTTGGACGCCCTATTACGAAGGGCTTCAGCACGGTACGCCGGTCATTCTTGACATACTGGCGCGCAACAACATTTCGGGCACCTTCTTTTTTACCGGCGACAGCCTGCAAAAGCATCCGCACGTGGTCGAAATAGTCAGACAGCGGGGCCATGAGATCGGCGCCCATACCCTGTTTCACGAAACCATAGGCGACTCCCTGTACGATATTCCCGGCATCATGCCCATACTCCCCGAAGAAGTGCCCAACCGTCTGCGCCGCTGCACGGAACTGGTGGAGGAAATCGCGGGGGTGCGCCCCGTATCGTTCCGGTGCCCGCGCCTGTTCGGCTCGACGGCCGTGGTCAATGCGCTGGAAGCGCTGGGCTACGTTGCGGACGCCACGTACCCCATGTTCTTTTTTCGCGAACGGCTCACCCCCTATCATCCCAGCGCCAACGACTGGACCCAGCCGGGGAATCTGCGGATTGTGGAACTGCCCAACTTTGCCGATCTTTCCATGGAATCCAAAGACCCTTATGGCCGCGACATGGATCAGTGGCCGTTGTACCGCATTGAAGGCGCCGACGCCATGATGCGGCACATCGACGGCTACATCGGCTATGCCCGGGCGCGCGTCGTCTCCCCCTTCCTGTGCTTTTATTTCCATCCCTGGGAATTCCATCCCATGCCGCAGGGCGAAATCCGTTACAGCGAAGGCTCCGTCCGCGCGGACCCGTTTATCACGAAGAACTGCGGCGTCTATGCGGCCGAACAGCTCGACTTGCTCATCAGGAACCTGGCCGAAAGAGGCGCGGTCTTTCTCCAGGCGCAACAGGCCGCCGCGAAATGGTGAACACTCGGAACCGGCCATAGGAAAATGGAAGTGTATCATTACGTTTTCCTATGACGAGGCAGGCGTCAGAAAACATAATGGGGTTAAGAAATCGCCCGTATACGGAAGTGCTGGCACATCCGTTTCGGTTTCTTTTTGAAGATCCAGGTCGTTGATACTCTTTAAAGTACAGAACGAAAGTGGGAATATTTCCATTTACGTGCTGTTGCTTTGGATATTAGGTTTACCCATCTGCCAGGACAAAAATATTGCGTAACAATAAGACATACCTATAAAGTAAGAGAGAACAAAGCGGTGGAATCACACTGCCGAAATTGATGCAATAACATAGAAGCATTCATGCGAGCGAAATTACAGCCTGTTTATTCCTCTTCCACTAAACCCTTTGGTGCAATGCCGTGAAAATCATCGCCCAGAAAATAACCTTGCAGGAAATCCGGGAATTGGCCGCTAATATCTTCGGAGATATGGTTAAGGCTGTTGTGGATATTGATCGGGAACTTATTGCTATTGATGCCGAACTCCACGCCGATCTGGAATCTTGTTTACTCGCGGATGGGTCACGGCAAAACAGTTTGTGGGGGATTAACTTATATCCAGATCTTTCATGCGATGACTTTGTGGAATTTGACTCGATCATTAATATCCGCCCATCACAAGGAAACCCCAGCAGGGCGGTTGAGGACGAGCGAATTCGAATGAGAATACTTGAAATCATTTTTAAGAGGATCTCACAATGAGTCATCAGCATCATGATCTTGCGGAAGGCCGATGGAACACGCTTACTTTGGTTGAACAATTAGGAAATATCGGGAGCGAGGTGGAGCGGACCCTGCGCTGGCTGGAAAAAGGGAACCATGACTATGCGATGCGGGCGATGAACCGTGCCCTGGAATTATTCGAACTCACCCTGGATTGTCCGCGAAACAAAGGCAGACTGCGGGAGGTCGCACGGGCCAAAGAGGTTCTGCTCGATTTTATAGTTGGACAAAATGAATATGGGTCAACCCGGGAATCGCTGAAACGGTATTATCTCCCCTTTGCGGTTGCGGCACGGCGCACACGTGACAGGAAGAACCAATCGGGAACGCCATAATCGAATGGTTCGCCGGTTATGGCTGCCGCACCAGATAGCACGGGCCGGGTACGGTGATCGTACTTGCACCGGGGATGACCCATGCCCTCTGCGGCATTGAGGGAGTGCACCAGACCAATCCGGCGAGTAGGGCGCTTGAGGCCTAAATCAGGGACATCTCAAGTCGCACGCCTTCCCGTTCCGACAGGTAGCGAAGCAACTCCGCGGTGCGCCCCTTCAGTATCAGCGTTTCCGAATACAGGGCGTTGGCGGCCAGGTAGCCGTCGGCGGTATTCATGGCGCCAATGGTCTCCAGTTCATAGAACCCGAGGTCGCCGCCGTTGAAGATGCTGTACAGGTCCGCTGCGGAAAAAGGGCCGGCAGCCTGCTCATTATCGGCGATGTTGAAATACAGTCCCGGCTCCTGCCGGGTCTTGCGCAAGAGCAGCAGGGACCGCCGCGTATCGAGCGCGCCGATCATCCGGGGCCGGCTGCCGGTCTTCACGCCTATCTGCTGGCGCCCTTCACCGCCCAGGCGATATACAAATCCATACGGTGTGACTGTAATGCGATCAGACGGATCGCCATAAAAATCACTGTTGATGATGTCTTCGGGATGGTCCACCCCGGCAAACGCCAGAATACCGTCAACGCCGGGGAACTGTTCCAGCGACCAGGGGGCGATCAGGACTTCTCGCTCACTGTATTTCCCGTTCGGCGCGAAGATATCTTCCGTGTGATAACACACCCACTTGAGTGCATACCCGTCCAGGCCCGGCACCGCGTCCGGCGAAGAAACCACTCTCCGGTAATTCACATCCACCTGCACGCCTTTGCGATTAAGCAATGCAATCCGTTTATCCACGCGAGCGCCGCCGTCGGAAAGGGTTACCTGAGGAATTGTTTTTGCAATGCCGTCCTGGACATACCAACGGTCACTTCCCGGCGGATAGTTGAACGCGAAGGGGCCACCTTCCGGGGCAGGCCACATAGAATTGCCGCCCAGGTTGTCATAGTCCGTATCCGACGGGTGCCGCAATGCGTCCACATCCAGCCTGTGGATCAGTTCTCCCTCCATCTGGCAGAAAATGCGCCCGCCCAGCGCAGGGGGAATAAGAACACTGCCGCAACCAGAGTTTATTTCAACCAGGTCCGGATCATGGGCTTTCAGTAATGCCAACATTTTCCTTATCCCTTTTTTTGTAACGTTGCTAAGAAACGCTTTTATTTTACGCTAAAGACAAGCGGATGGATTGCGGGAATAAGACGCGTTGGGACCTTATAATATTCCTATGGATCCCATAGGTCCTATAAGTCCTATATGCCGGACAATTCGTCCTGGTTTCATCGTTTAAGGGAGACGAAAAGCGCCATGCCAAACGGTCCCGGGCCTTCCCGATTATGACAACAGCGCCTCCATTTTGGGACTGAAGGGAACCGCGCCGCTTTCGGTGATTTCGAAACCCGTTTCAATCCGCGCGCCGTGCCATTCGGGATGCCCGAAGAAACTCACATCCACGCACACGGTCATGCCCGGTTTCAACACGTCTTTGCTGTTTGGGCCGAAGAAGGGCGCCTCCGCTTCATGCAGTCCTATGGTGTGCGCGAAAGGGCACACCATATATTTGAGCAGGCCGTGCTTCTCATAGTAGGCGCGGCCGGGCGCGTCAATCTCACATCCCGCACGGCCCGGAATCAGCTGCGCCCGTGTCAGGCGGAACACTTCCTTGAGGTGATTGAGCATCTCCTGCTGGGAAGCGGTATACGCGCCGGACACCGGTAGGGAATGGCCCATAACGCCCGCGTAGCCTTTCACCTTGGGCGCGAGGCCGATCATCACCAGTTCCCCCGGTTCCAGTCGCTTCGTGGTTGCCGTGGGCACCACGGCGTTGGCCCGCGCCCCGGAACCCACAATGGCGCTGAAGCCGAAACCGGTCGCGCCGCGGCTGCGCGCGGCGTATTCCCCCGCCGCCGCCACCTCTATCTCCATGATGCCCGGCGCGATTTTCGCCGCCATGGCGTCATAACAGGCATCAGCGAGTCCGAAGGCGGCCCGAATTTGTTCGCGTTCCCAGGCGGACTTGTCATAACGGAGCGATACGAACTCCTCCGTAATGTCCACGATTTCCACGCCATGGAACCCCTCCGTAATCTGCCGGTAACAATCGGCGGGCATGCGTCCGCCGCCCACCAGCCCCGCCCGCCGGACAGTGCCCAGCCGGTCGGTCAATTCCTTGAACAGAGACGGAAAGTTAGTGATGGTGGCGTTTGGATACTCCTCATCGGGAACCATGAACACCGGAAAATTACGGGTTTCCGTGATGGCGCTGTCCTGTTTCGCGAACGGTTCGCTTTCCGGTCCGCCCAGCAGCATGGCGCCGCCGTCTTTCATGATCAGGGCCGCCCCGCTTTCAAACTGGGGGCACCAGCCCGTGAGATACCAGCCGTTACCAATGTTAAACTCATCATAGTACACAAGGGCTATATCCAGATTTTTGTCCTTCAGGATTTCCTGAACCTTGGCAAGTCTTGTATCACGTTCCGTTTGAATTAAATATCCCATGACCAAATCTCCTGATGGTTGTTGCTTCCGAAATACTAACGCGGGTGTTGTGTTCAAAGCTTGTCTACTGACGATTCATTGAGACGCACTCATAATCTCATTCTTTCTAAGGAATTGCTTGACCGTTTTTGCTAGTGCATTGTATATAACCGAGAAGTTCTTGAACAAGATACAAGCGTTCACCTAAATCCGCACGTAAGGAACGGCGAAGATCGTAGAAGCGGCATCCTGCCGCTTCTATCGTGACTGCGGCCCGTATGTCCGTCTTGATGCAAAGCGGCAGGATGCCGCTTCTACGTTCCTTGTCCTTATTGGCTTTACGGATTTGGGGTTCAGGTCGGTCTTAGGGACCAGCACGACCCGGACAGGAATACCGCTGCAGAGCGATTTATTGCTCTTTTTGTACAGGTTACCTATCCCGGGCGTACGGCATCCTACTTAGTCCATTTTTCGTCGGAGAACAAGTACATAACAGGAACCTGCCGGTTCTTTTTGAAACATCCCCGGTAACATATCAGTCAAAAAGCAAATAGAAGTCACAACATACAGTGGATTGGGTTCAAAACGGAGCGGAAGTACAGGAAATCATTGTTATGAAATCACTGGGAACTATCTTTTGGATATTTTTTTTGCCGGTCTTCACTGCACATGCTGTAGAATGGCCGGTAAGCGTTTCTGATCTCTGTCGTTCCCATGCTGCATTGATAGAAACATTTCTTGGGACGCTAAACCTGGACAACCCGGAACTGGAAGCGGTGCGCGCCGGAATGACGGCGAACAACCTGCCCGAAGCGTGCCAGGCCCTCCTGCAGTATTATGCGGGGCGTTTTCCTTCCACCCTGCCCGTTGCCAGTCCTGAGGACAGTAGCCCTGCCTCGCCGGAAGCCGATGCCATACGAGAAGACCGGTTTACCTTTTACGGCGTCGAAGATGTGGTCCCCCGAACCGACGGTGGCGGTCTCGACTGGAATTGGCGCGGACCGACCGACGACCGCGAATGGGCATGGGCGTTGAACCGCCATTCTTGTTTGTCAACCTTATTGACGGCCTGGCGCGCCACAGGCAATGCCGCGTACGTTGTCACAATTGACAAACTCATCCGGGACTGGGTCATCAGCAACCCCTACACGGGGCAAAAAGAGGGCGGCGCCGCGTGGCGCGGGTTGGAAGTGGCGTTACGCATCAATAACTGGCGTGCCGTGTTCACGGCATTGCAGGATGTACCGGAGTTTTCTCCCGCCGCACGCCTGCTCCTGTTGGCCAGTCTGCCCGACCATGCCCACTACCTGCGCAACTATCACGCGGAGAGCAACAACTGGCTTACCATGGAAATGAACGGGCTTGCCCTTATCGCGACCACATGGCCGGAATTGCGCGACAGCGGCGCATGGCTTGAATACGCCATTGAACAACTCGTGCCTTCCATGGAACAACAAGTGCATTCCGACGGCGCCCAGAGTGAGTTGACCAGCCATTATCACCGGACGGCGTTGCGCAACTTTCAGGAGTTCTCCGATATAGTGACCCTGGCCGGTCGCAGTGTGCCCGACACGTTTCAGCAAGGACTCGAGCGCATGTGGAATTACCTGGCCTACACGATGCGCCCCAACGGCCATGGCCTTCTGAACAACGATTCCGATTATGATTACACCCGTGACCAAGTTCTTGAAGCGGCGATACGGTATAAGCGTCCTGACTGGACCTATATTGCCTCCAATGGAGCAAGCGGAACAATCCCGCAGCGTCCGCCGTCCGTCGCGTTTCCCTGTTCGGGCCGGTTGGTATACCGGGAAAGTTATTCGAAAAATGCCGACTGGATGACATTCGACATTGGGCCCCTGGGCACCGGCCATGTACATTATGACAAGCTCCACCTGTCTGTAACGATCGGCGGGCGCGATATCCTGGTGGATTCCGGGCGGTACACCTATGTGGGAGGGCCATGGCGGAACTATTTCACCGGTTCGGAAAGCCATACTGTTATTCTCGTGGACGGACGGGGCCAGAGAGGCCAGCCCGCCCGATATGACCATCCCCTTAACGGATTGGTGATAAGCAGCCGGGATGATGGCGGCGCCCCCACCTCTTTCTTTCCAGAATCCCTTGGCAATCCGGAAGAAGCGCGCAAAGCACCGGACTTCATTATCGCCCCGGAATATGTTTATGCGCGGGGAAGTTTTGAACACGGATATCGAGGCGTGGAGGGAGCGGTTGTCCATACGCGCATTGTGTTACGGCATCAGTCTGTTGCGGGATTCCTTGTGATCGATCACATCGAAACCGACCAGCCGCGCGATGTGACCGCACTCTGGCAGTTTCACCCCGACTGCGCGGTTATCGTGGAACAGGGCGCCATCAAAACCAATGACGACGGGGTTCCCAATCTGAGCATCTTACCCCTGGGGGATACGGCATGGGATATTTCGCTTGTCAAAGGACAGGAATGCCCATCCATTCAGGGCTGGTACAGTCCGCGTTATAATGACCTGGTACCGGCCTTTACCGCGGTATGCACGGCGCACATCCCCGGAAGCGCCACTTTTGCCTGGCATCTTCTTCCCGGCAAAGAGCCCCCGAAGGAACATTGCTCACTCTCGTTGGACAAGACGGGTTGGGCATCCATCACTATCGCTGATGACACGGTTCCTCTTATACGGATACCCGTTTTATCCAACGCGTTTCCCGAAATCCTCGGTTAATAGTGACACTCACTAATTATTATTACTGCCTATGCTCTCACAATGATTGCATGATATGTTCCTTATATCATGGTCTTTGTGGAATGTTAAAATGAATTCGTCTGAAGATGGCACTGATTTTGGAGAGAATGTTGCTTCCGTAAAACCCGCCACCGGTTCCCAAATCCGCACGTAAGAAACCGAGTTGTTGGCGTAAAGCCAATAAGGACAAG
>JAEAMG010001677.1_pt1 | contig 16023 bp, 8 predicted proteins | sample 8958741 | NCBI WGS metagenome assembly JAEAMG01 (sample SAMN16933256, study PRJNA681125) | bioreactor sludge metagenome | isolation source: anaerobic bioreactor treating anionic surfactant - SDBS | place: India: Bengaluru | collected 2019-02-28
ATCAGGAGCTGTATCAAAATATCTTTGACCATTCGATCAAGACGGGTATTCTGCTCGACTGTGAATTGCGGATAGTCGCCGGCGACGGCACTGTCAAATTCTGCAAGAACTTGGGGCGTTGTTCCTACGACAACTCGGGTAAACCCATGCGTTTCGTCGGCACGATCATGGATATCACCGAACGAAAGCAGACCGAGAGGGAACTCGCGGACGCCAAGACGTTGCTCGAGCAAACCTTCGAGCAAACCCCAGTCCCGATGGTACTCGTCAGCATGCCCGACCAAGTGGTGCGTTATGTCAACACGGCATGCCGACGCTTTTACGATATCATTGACGAGCCAAACCCCGTTGGTATCGTGATTTCCGAATATCGGCATTCATGGAAAGACTTCGACAAGGACGCAAACCTGATCACCGAATGGCCTGTGCTCCGTGCCATGAGAGGCGAAACAACAAGATATGAAGAATTCTGCGCCATCACCAAGGATGGAGCGACTCGGTGGGGCCTTGCCAGCGCATCACCAATCTTTAATGCTGATGGGGAGATGATCGCCGCGTTTGCCGCCTTTCCCGAAATCACCGAACGCAAACGAGTCGAGGAGGAGTTGCGTCTTGCGGAATTCTCAATCAACCATAGCCAAATTGAAACGATTTGGTTTGATCGGGAAGCACGCGTGGTTCGGGCTAATGACGCAGCTTGTCGATCTCTCGGATATTCACACGAAGAAATGCTCTCCATGCACGTGTGGGACTTCGATCCTATTTTTCAGACTGTGGAGCAATGGAATCAGATCTGGAAGTCGATTGAAGAGGCGGTGGAATATAAGATAATTGAGACGGTCCATCGCAGAAAGGATGGAACTACATTTCCCGTTGAAGTATCCAGTAGTATGTTGCATTTCGGCGGAAAGGAGTACATCTTCTCTTTTGCAACCGATGTCTCGGAGCGTAAGCAGACTGAGAAACAGCTTCGCGAGTATCGTGAGCATCTCGAAGAGTTGGTGGATCATCGCACGGCGGAATTGATCCTAGCCCGCGATCAGGCCAGGGCAGCGGAAACGCAGGCTGAAGCGGCTAACCGGGCTAAAAGCGTCTTTCTGGCCAGCATGAGTCATGAGTTGCGGACGCCGTTGAACGCCGTCTTGGGGTTTTCGCAACTTATGCGGACTGATCCCATGCTCAACGATAGTCAGAAAGAAAATCTCGACATCATCAATCGTAGCGGCACGCACCTGCTGGGACTAATCAACGATGTGCTGCAAATATCACGCATCGAAGCAGGCCAAGTCGAAAAGAATGAAACGGATTTCGATCTTTGGAATATGCTGGATACCATCCAGGAAATGATGTGCTCACGGGTGAAAGCCAAACGGTTGCGATTCCTCCAGGAACGCGATCCCTCGCTTCCTCGCTATATCCGTGCCGACGAACGGAAGCTCAAGCAAGTTATCCTCAATCTGACCGGAAACGCCGTGAAGTTCACCCCAATGGGCAGTATAACCCTTAGGGCAAAGGCGGCAAAATTTGAAAACGTCTTACTGTTCGAGATCGAAGACACCGGTGCGGGAATGGATTCCGATACGGTTGCCAAACTGTTTGAACCCTTTGCACAAGGAAGTCTCAGTCAAGAGGGAGTCGGTTTGGGTCTGTTTATCAGCAAAAAACTTGTGAAACTCATGGGCGGTGAAATCGACTTGCACAGCGAACCGGGCAAAGGCACGCTGTTCTCGTTCAGCATTTGCTATGAGCCGGCCACGGCTCCCGAAAAAGCGACCCACGTCGTGCGCCGCGTGGCAAGAATTTCGCAAGGACAACCATCGCCATGCATTCTCGTGGTCGAGGATACGTTGGAAAGCCGTTTGCTGATGGTCAAATCGCTACGGTCAACGGGTTTCAACGTGATCGAAGCGAGCAACGGCAATGAAGCCGTGCAATTATCGCAGGGAAATTCGCCGGATCTCATCCTGATGGATATGCGAATGCCGGTAATGGACGGGTATGAGGCTATCGCCAAAATCCGATCGTCTTCGCAAGGAAAGACTATACCGATTATTGCCGTTACGGCCAGCGCTTTCGACGAGGAGCGGCAGAATATCCTTGCCATCGGTGCCGATGATTTCGTTCGCAAGCCTGTGCAATTAGAAGAAATCTATGAAAAAATTCGCCTACTGCTTGGCATTTCCTATGACTACGTCGATGAATCGGTTGAAGACGCCGAGGCTGCCGAACAAATCGACATGGAAGCTCTGGTTGCCGAACTTCCGATGGATCTAGCCAATCAGCTGGCGGGCAAAATCACCGTTCTCGACCTCGACGGATTCAAGGCATTGCTTCCCCAGGCAAGAGAGCATGCCCCGGCTCTTGCCGAAATGATGATGAGCATGGCCAACGGATTCAAGATGACGGAACTGGCCGAACTTTTTTCAAAAGCGAAGGAAAAAAACGCCTGCCAACCAGATTGTCCTCCCGCCGCAAGGTGATGTATTCCCCCAAACGTGTATGCTCTAGTTGAAGGTCGGCATCCGCGATATATTGGATGGTACTTTCCGCCTTCATAAATAGAACGCGGACGCCGTGTATTGCATCCAGGGATAGACAGATGGTTCGAGGCCGATTCAAGGCAAGTTGGTGGCTGCCGGGCGGGCACATGCAAACGCTTTGGCCTGTCTTAACGCGACGGGTTCCGCTCGATGTGCGATCCGAACGGTTGGAACTTCCGGACGGCGATTTCGTACTGCTCGATTGGGTCGGTCAACGTGGTCCAATCGTCATCGTGCTGCCGGGCCTTCAGGGCGACATTGAATCCGCCTATGTGCGGGGATTTTTGCAAACGTGCGAGGCTCGCGGCTGGCGCGGCGTGTTGCTCAACTATCGCGGACATGTCGAACCCAACCGCCGGAAGCAATGTTATCATTGCGGCATGACCTGTGATCTACATCATCTCGTCCACTATCTGGCCGAACGTGAACCGCAAACGCCCCTGGGCATCGTAGGCTACTCGGTCGGCGCCAATATCTGCCTGAAATGGCTGGGTGAATGCGGTCTAAGCGGACAATCGCCGCCGGTTGCAGCGGCGGTGGGCATTTCGGCCCCATTTCATTTGGGCGTCGTGGCCAAAAAAATCGAACGCGGTTTCTCACGTATCTATCAGTGGTATTTGCTCCGAAGTCTCCGTCGCGACGTCGTTACGAAAATGGAGGCCCTGGGCGACGATTTCGGCCTTTCTCGCCGCGAATTGCGAGGTCTGAACACCTTCTTCAAGTTCGATGACCGCATTAGTGGGCCGTGGCATGGGTTCCAAAATGCAGAAGACTACTATCTCAAAACACGCTCCGACGTACTGTTGCATCATGTAGACGTTCCAACGCTCATCGTGAATGCGAAAAACGATCCGCTTGTTCCTCCTCACCTGATTCCGCATCCGAGTGATATCTCGAAGAAGATAACGCTGGAAATTACTCGCAGCGGAGGGCATTTGGGGTTTGTGTCGGGCCGTTGGCCTTGGTCGCCGCAATTCTGGCTAGATACCCGCATTTCCGAGTATTTGACGACTTTTCTTAAAACTGCTTAACACGGCTTTGTAGAAAACGTCCTGAAAATCATCAAACGCCCTTCCCGGCGAATATCTCCAAAATGGTTTTGGAAACTCCTTCGGGTTGCTTTGGATACTATTCTCCTGCGGAAGTAGCAACGATTCCAGGCCGATATTTGGCAATCTCTACCGCGCTATCTTGAAGTAATGGATAGAACGGTTATGCCGGTTGAAGGAGCCGACTGACGGAAAAAGTCTTTCGGTTGCCTAAAACACGCCTTAGTTGACCTAAATTGCCAGGCCCCCGCCACCCGAACATATTACTTAGACCGTCACCTTGACGCAGATCGTACAAAGCGTTTGTCGGATGTTCAGTCAGGGAACCTTGTTCTCCTGGTAAATCACCTGGAGCCAGGGAAACCTGATGTGAGGACCACGGCGGGGTAGCAGTGGTCATGGATTGCGGGGCAGGCAATCGAACGGACATCAAGGGAACTCTGCAAGGTCATCCGCGGAAACCGGCAAGGACGAAGCGAGGTCGGCTCGCTCGGCCGACGTCGTTTTCCGCGCATCCATGCAGTTCTTGAATCCCGAGACGGCTTGGCTCTCACTCCTGATCTTCTTCTATCTGCGGCCGAAAACCACGGACGAGATTTGCGTCGTTTTCACGCTTGGCTGCAATTTCATCACAAGAAAAAGAGGAGTGATTGATTCATGCGCATCGCGATGTTTTCCTGGGAAACCCTTCATTCCATTTCCGTCGGCGGCATAGGAGTACATGTCACCGAGCTTGCCGCGGCCCTGAATCGCCGAGGACATGAAGTCCACGTATTCACGCGCACGGGACATGGCCAAAAAGAATACGAAGAGATCTTCGGGGTGCATTACCATCGTTGCCAGTTTCCCTTGAATTCGTGTTTCGTCGACGAAGTCAACAACATGTGCCGTTCATTTGTCAATAGTTTCAACGGCGTTGAAGATTGCGTCGGCCGTTTCGATATTGTTCACGCGCACGACTGGCTGGCCTCGAATGCCGCGGTGTGGATTAAAGAAGGACGCGGCCGGAAGACCGTTTTGACGATTCATTCGACCGAGTACGGACGCAACGGCAATCAGTTTTTCGGCGGTCAAGCGCCCCGCATTCAAGACCACGAACGGCACGGAACATTTTGCGCCAATCGCGTGATTACCGTGTCGCACCGCCTCCGAGACGAGATTGCCTGGCTTTATCAAGTGCCTCACGGCAAGACCGACGTGATCTACAATGGAGTAAACGCAAGTGCCTTCGACTACTCGGTTGACCCAGGCGAAGTGAAGCGTCGCTACGCCATCGGCCCCGTCGATCCGATGGTTCTGTTCGTCGGCCGCATGGTGGTGCAGAAAGGCCCCGATATTCTCGTTCGGGCGATGCCCTCCTTGTTGCGATACTATCCCAGTGCGAAGTTCGTATTCGTCGGCGATGGGCACATGAAAAACGACGTTTGCGGATTGGCGCACCGGCTGGGAGTTGCACATGCTCTGCGAATTCTCGGCGTCAAAACGGGACGCGAACTGACCGACCTTTTCAAAGCGTGTGACGTCCTTGCAGTTCCGAGCCGCAATGAGCCGTTCGGAATCATTATCCTCGAAGGCTGGAGTGCATGTAAGCCGGTGGTCTGCACGAAGCGAGGCGGTCCGGCGGAGTTTGTTTGGCACGATGTCAACGGCCTTCAGATTGACGATACGCCCGATTCCGTTGGTTGGGGGCTCGGCACGTTATTGGCCGACCACAATCGTTGCCGGTGGATGGGGCGAAACGGCCGCGCCACGGTCGATGCCGTTTTTAGTTGGGACAACATTGCCGCCCAAACGGAAAGCACCTACCAATCCGTGCTATGAACCACCGACAATTCGTTTCTTACCTTCAACAAGCAAGGCGGATCTTTAAACAGCAAGCCGCCGCGAAATAACCGTAATTACCATGAATACTTACGCAAGCCAAGAAACGTTTAACATAAATACCGTTATTCCGCCCGCCGACTGGGATGCGGAATATCTCCGCAACACGGCATGGGAAATCAGCGAACGCAAGCCGGCCGAGGCTTATACGCCGCCGATCAACCACGTTGCATTGGCGATGGTGAATCCGATCCGAGGCTTCGCGCACTGGCGGATCTCGCATGATTGGATCCAGGAAACCCAGCGTGAAAAAGGTGACGCTTGGCGCGAATGCCGGATGGTGCTGCGCCTTTACGATGTTTCCTATATCACGTTCAACGGGCTGAATGCCAACCATATTCAAGATCACCCGCTGCCGTGCATCTGTGGACAAATGTTTTTCAATCTACACCATGCAGGCACATGGCAACTCGGCGAAGTCGGGTTTTTGCTGCGTAACGGCGAATTCATTCCGGCGGCCCGTTCCAACACGGTTTCGTTTCCCAGGGCTTCCTCGTCTTCCTACGGGACTCAGGAGGCTTTGTTGGTCGAGGACGGTCTGAAAACCGAAACAATCGGCAATATCTGGGAGCAAGGCAACATTTTGAAGGAACGGCGCACGCCCAAGCTGCGACATCCTTTGCGAATCGCCATCCTCTGCATGTCGCCCGATCGATCGGGTCCGCCCGAGTTTATCATCAAGCTGGCGACCGGTCTTGGAGAAAGCGGCCATGAAGTGCATATCTTGACCGTTTGCGATGATATTGCCGCGTTGCCGGATATTAAAGGCGTTCATTTTCAGCCGCTCGATGTTTGTCTGGAAGGATCGATCCAGGAAATCGCCGGTGCCTTCCATGCGGCCGCGGAACAACGTTTTAAGGAACTTCCGCCCTTCGACATCGTTCACGTGCATGAGTGGCTTGCCGGCACGGGGTTGCAAGGCGATTGTGCCAAGATATGTTCGCTCACTTCGCTCGAAACCACGCGGCGCAATGGTACGGAGCCCGATGCCGTGTCGAGCGACATCGAGCAAACTGAACGTCAAGTGGCGCATGCCGCCGATGTGGTTTTAGTGCCTGGCTGGCTTCGAGACAAGGCCGTCCAAGAGCTGCGGATCGACGGCGCGCACGTTCACGGATTTGCGATGGAGGGACGCGGTCCCAACGAGTGGGATTGTCCCTTGGATTACGGGCAAGTTAAACGCAACATCAACTTTGGTCCGATGGACCGCTTGATTCTGTTCATCGGGCCGTTGGAATATGCCGCCGGTCCGGATTTGCTGCTCGACGCATTGCCGATCATGTTGCAGCGCGTGCCGAATTTGCGTGTTGCCTTTGCCGGCGCGGGAGAACAGTTCGGACCGCTTCAGCAGCGTGCTCGACACCTCGGCGTCGACTACGCCGTTCGGTTCCTGGGACACGTCGAGCGCAACCAAGTCCACCAATTACTGAGGGCGGCGGAGGCGCTAATGCTGCCTTCGCGTTATCGCGTGCCGTTCGACGATGCGGTCGTCGAATTGGCACGTCTGGCGGGCAAGCCGGTCATCACCACGCACGGCGGCCCGGCCCATCTGGTCCGCCATGAGGAAACGGGAGTCGTCACCTATGACAACCCTGGTTCCATGGTCTGGGCTCTCGATCGAATCCTTGGCGATCCCGCAAATGCAAGGCGGATGGGCGAAAACGGCCGCCGCGAGGATAGCCGGACGGTCAGTTGGAACGAAGTCGCACATCACTACCTTGACCTATGCACAAACGCATTCCCTCAATTATCGGAAATACCGTCGTGATTTACTATTGATCTCTAGATAGCTAATGAGCCGAGGCCGACCAACGGGAGCCCGTAAAATCGAGAAAACGCATACACAACAGATTATTGGCAACAAAGACATCAATAAAAAGCATCGGGCTGAATCGAGCCCGCAAAATCATTTCTTTACCTAATTAGAAAGGAAGCATGTCATGGAAACCGGATTGGATACGACTTATGCCACGGAAGAAATCGTTGATTCTTCACATCATACAGGATATTCGGAACACCGAATCCACGAGCCGCATTTCACGACCAGCGGTCCTAGCGATAATACGCCTTCCTCCTCGAATCGCCGCATTCACGCGATGTTTTGTTACGAGGATCCGAACTCGGTCGTCGGACAGAGCGTCGTCCAACTGGCCCGGTCGATTGCGAAAATCGAGACGCCGGTCCATATTTTTGCCCGGAAGGCATTCGAGCTGGATATTCCCGGCGTGTACGTTCATGAACTCGGCGGCAAATCGGACGAGTCGCTGTATTCGCAGGTCCAAGATTTTACCCGACGTGCGACTAATGCGTTTCTTCGAGAATTTCACGACAATGCACAAGTCACGACGTTAGGATTCGAATGGTCTTCGATTCCCACCGTTTCGCTGCTTCGGTCGATTAAAAACGTCAGCTTCGTGCTGTCGCTCCACTCGCTGGAACGTCAGCGAAGCAATCTGACCGATGGCATGAGCAAATTCATCGAAGAAACCGAATTGGCCGGTCTTCGTGAAGCGAGATTGGTGCTGTGCCACAACGCCGGCACGGCCGATGTCGCCCGACGTTGCGTGCCCGACTGTAGCGAACGCATCGAGCTCCTGAATCCGATGACGATGATTCAGGATTTCCAATTCAAGATTGATCCCGGCGAGGTCAAAAAGCGTTTTCAAGTCGGACCTACCGACCCGACCATCCTGTTTGTCGGCGATCTGAGCGAGACTTATGGCCCCGACTTGCTGATGAAAGCGATGCCCAAGCTTCTTCGGAACAACAAACAAGTGCGATGCATTTTCATTGGCGACGGCGATTTGCTGTGGCCTTTGCGCGTGCAATCACGTTATCAGTTGCTTGATTACGCCGTGCGATTGGCCGGCCATCTCGACGGCCAGGCCTTGCGTGAGTTGATTTATTCCTCGGATATCGTGGTCGTTCCAAGCCGTCAGGCGACTCCCTGGTGGCCGATCGAAGCCGCTTGGGCCGCCAACCGGCCTGTGCTGACCACGCCCGAGGCAGCTCCTGCGCTGGTACATGCCGATCGTGACGCAGCCGTGGTGAATGCCGATGAGGCAAGCATTATCGAGGGCATCGAACGCATTCTGAACGACCCGGATTTCGCCAGGGCAATTGCGGAAGAAGGTCATGCTCGGCGTGAGGAGCGTTACAGCATCAGCAAGGTGGTGACGCGAATCGAAGAAGCGACGAACACCGCCAAAACACAAGAGCAAACGCTTGCCACGGTGGAGGTGTAGAAGAAATGATTTTCGCATGGTTGTAGACGTGAAAGCCATGCACAGAGCGGATATTGTCCTCGAAAGGTATTCATAAACACAAACGCATCCAGACTATGGAGCTGCCGTTATGCCCAAAGGTTATCTATTGCTTCTACTTCATGCGCACTTGCCCTACGTTCGGCACCCGGAGTACGAGCGTTTTTTGGAAGAACGTTGGCTCTACGAGGCGGTTGCGGAGACGTACATTCCGCTGATCAAGTTTTTTGATCGCCTGAGAAATGAAAATGTTCCATTCAAGATAACGCTCTCGATTTCACCGACGCTGGCCAATATGTTCGAGGATCCGCTGCTGAGCGAGCGTTGCGGGCAGCACTTGAACATGATGGTGCGTCTGGCCGAACAGGAATGCGAACGCACACGCAATTGGCACGATAACAACTTTCTCGCGCAGATGTATCGGAGGCTGTTCGAGGAGGCCCGCGACACGTATTTTGATCGATGCGGCACGCGGCTGGTTTCGGCTTTCCGTGAATTCGCCGAATCGGGGCATGTCGAGCTGATTACGTGTGCCGGAACGCATGGTTTTCTGCCTCTATTAAGCTCGGAACCGAATTCCGTTCGGACGCAGGTTTTCACCGGCGTTGAGGAGCACGAACGGATATTCGGTTTTCCGCCGAAGGGGATGTGGGTGCCTGAATGTGCCTTCTATCCCGGTCTCGACAGCGTGCTGGCCGAGGCGGGCATCCGCTATTTCGTGGTCGATAGCCACGGAATCGAACACGCTGACCCCAGGCCCATGTTCGGCATCAACGCGCCCTTGTATACACCGTCGGGCGTCGCCGCGTTCGGGCGTCATCCGACCACGTCGAAATTGGTTTGGAGTCGTTCGATAGGCTATCCCGCCGATCACGTTTATCGCGAATACTACCGCGACATCGGTTTCGAGCTCGATGATTCGTACTTGGATCCGTTCCGCTACGCGGCCGGAGTTCGCGCCCCGACGGGCATCAAATACCATCGCATCACCGGGCAAACGAACAACAAGCACCTCTATAATCCCGATTGGGCTGCGGGAGCCGCCTATCGTCATGCCCAGGATTTCGCAAATCGGTGCCGCGATCAAGCAAGACGATGCGCCGCCCACATGCCGATGCCTTGCGTTATCGTATCGCCATACGATGCCGAGCTATTCGGCCACTGGTGGTTTGAGGGGCCGCAGTGGCTCTATCAAGTTTTACGTGAGTTGTCCAACGGCGGGGATTTGGAATCGAGCACGCCGGGCGAATACCTGGCGCGCTACCCGATCCAGCATAAGTCGATGCCTGCCGCGAGCAGTTGGGGGCGAAAAGGTTACAACGAGCAATGGGTCAACGCATCGAACGAAGGGATTTGGCGTCTCCTGCATGAAGCGGCTGCTCGCATGACGCGAACGGTGGAAAATGCCGCGTCGCTGCCCGACAACGTCCCGAAAGACCGCATCTTAAGACAGGCAGGCCGAGAATTGATGCTTGCCCAAAGTTCGGATTGGCCGTTCATGATCACCAACGGGGATACCCAGCAATACGCGCTCCGCCGTCTCGGAGATCATCTCAATCGTTTTCATGATTTGCTCGACTGTTTGACACGACAGCAAATCGATCCGAAACGATTGGATGCCATTGAATACATGGATGCGGTCTTTCCCAAACTTGATTACCGCCATTTTGCCGCAACGAAATGCTAACAAACGACACGATCCACGAGATGGAACAAGTAATAGCCTTTCCATTTGATGAAATAAATTCCGACAACAACACCCTTTTTTAGTGAAAGTGAGATATTCATGAACTGGCAGCCGATTCCCGAAATCGTCGATGGTTTGCCGAACATCTGCGGTGCGGAAGCTCAGGTTGAGGAAATCATGCGGAAGAAGGATCCTGTTTTCCTCTCCGAAACGAATCTTCGACTCGATCGTCTGCAAGCAGTGTTTGCGATTGCGATGCACATGCATCAGCCATTGATTCCTGCCGGCGGAGGCGATCTGCACACGGCGGAGATGATCAGCAATCTTGACTGGATGATGCGTAATCCGGGAGTTGGAGATAGTTACAACGCGCCGGTTTTCGCCGAATGTTACGCCCGGATGGGCAATATCGTACCCGAACTGGTCCATAATGGGCGAAATCCCCGTGTGATGCTGGATTATTCCGGCCAGCTTCTGTACGGACTTCGCAAAATGGGGCGCGGCGACGTTATCGATCGGCTGAAGGTGGTCACCTGCGATCATCAACTGCGTCGCTATGTGGAGTGGCTCGGAACGATGTGGGGCCATCCCGTCGCGCCGTCCACGCCCGTGCCGGATTACATGCTTCAGATGCGGGCTTGGCAGCAGCAATTCGCCGCGGTATTCGGCTGGGAGGCGCTTGGCCGCGTGCGGGGCTTTTCGCCGCCTGAAATGCATCTGCCCAATCATCCCGATATCGCCTACGAATACGTCAAGGCCCTGCGGGAATGCGGCTATCGTTGGCTCTTGGTGCAGGAACATACGGTCGAGATGCTCAATGGGCACGGTCTGCACGAGAAGCATTTGCCGCATCGTCTTGTCGCGAAAAATTCTTCCGGCGAGGAAGTGTCGATCATCGCCATCATCAAAACGCAAGGTTCCGACACGAAATTGATCGGCCAGATGCAACCGTTTTATGAAGCGCGCACGCTGCACCGCCGCGACATCGGCGGCATCTCCGTTCCGCCCATCGTCACCCAAATCGGCGATGGTGAGAACGGCGGCGTGATGATGAATGAATTTCCATCGGCCTATCGCCAGGCCATCGAGCAATTCGGCACCGAAGGGGTGGTCAACGTCAACGTGACGGAGTATCTGGAGATGCTCGAACAAGCCGGCGTTACGGAAGAAATGATGACGCCGATCCGACCGATCCATCAAGGCCGGGTATTCGCGAAAATCAAGGAATGGCGTCCCGGCGCCGCCGACGAAGCCGTTGCGGAAATCAAGCACGAGCATTCCAATTTTGCAATGGACGGCGGGTCTTGGACCAACAATATCAGTTGGGTTCATAACTACGAAAATATCCTGACGCCCATGAACAAACTTAGCGCCCAATTCCATCAGGTGATGGACAACCGAGAGTTCGACAAGAACAGCCGAGCGTATCGCAACATCTTGTTCCATCTGCTGTCGGCGGAAACCAGTTGTTTTCGCTATTGGGGGCAAGGCGTCTGGACCGACTACGGCCAGGAAATATGCCGGCGAGGGCTCGACATCCTCGCCTACGATTGCAAATAGCGAAAAATGATTTACCGGAAAGGATGCTGCTGTGTCCGATTCTCGCACTGACCACTTCGTCGCCGCAAGCCCGACGACGGTGCAAAGCCCGCCGCCCGTATTCGTCACCGCGCGAGGGCATTGCCGACCGTTCGGGGCGACCGTGGAGCCAAGCGGCGTGAATTTCGCCCTTTTTTCGCGTCATGCCGAGCGTGTGGACCTTCTCCTTTTCCGTGAAGGAAAAATGGATCCCCTCGCGGAAATTCCTCTTTCTCCATCGACGAACAAGACCGGCGACGTATGGCACATTTTTATCGCCGATCTGCCGCTTGATATTTTGTACGCTTACCGCGTTTATGGTCCCTATCAGCCGCAAAAAGGCCATCGGTTCGATCCGAAACATATCCTGCTAGATCCCTATGCGCGTGCGCTAAGCGGCGGTCAACACTGGGGCGTGCCGGATATCTCGCATTCGCAAACCGATAACCGTCTGACTCGCCGCTGCCGCATCGTCTCCAGCCATTTCGATTGGGAGGGCGACGTTCCGCTTGCCACGCCGATGAGTCGGACCGTGATCTACGAATTGCATGTTCGCGGTTTCACCTGTCATCCGAGTTCCAATGCGGTTCATCCGGGCACATTCTTGGGATTGTGTGAAAAGATACCGCATCTCAAGGCACTTGGCGTCACGGCCGTTCAACTCATGCCCGTCGTCGAGTTTGACGAGCTTGATCAACTCCACAAAAATCCTGTTACCGGCGAACCGTTGAAAAACTACTGGGGATACTCGCCAATTGCTTTTTTCGCGCCGAAGGCATCTTATGCCACCGCCGCCGGACGACAGGTTCAAGAATTCAAACAAATGGTGAAATCGTTCCACCAAGCCGGCATCGAGGTGATTCTCGATGTGGTCTACAACCATACATGCGAAGGAAACGAATCGGGCCCCACGATCAGCTTCCGGGGGCTCGACAATTCCATCTACTACATGCTCGACAAACAGGGGCGCTACTACAACTACTCGGGGTGCGGCAACACCTTCAACTGCAATCATCCCGTGGTTCGCGATTTGATCCTCGATTGCTTGAGCCACTTCGTTGCCGAGTATCATGTCGATGGTTTCCGTTTTGATTTGGCGTCCATTTTGGGACGCGGCGCCGATGGCAAAGTGCTCGAAGATCCGCCTTTGATCCGTCATATTGCCGAGCATCCGGTGTTGGCCGGGACGAAAATCATCGCCGAGGCGTGGGACGCCGCCGGCCTGCACCAACTCGGTAAATTTCCGGCCTGGGGACGCTGGGCGGAATTGAACGGCATGTATCGCGACGACATCCGGCATTTTGTTCGTAGCGATCCGAATGCGACTGCCATGTTGGCGAAACGCATCTGCGGCAGTCTGGATATCTACGGCGATGCTTCGCGCCACCCGTATCATTCGATCAACTTCATCACTTGCCACGACGGTTTTACGCTGAACGATTTGGTGAGTTACGACAAAAAACACAATTGGGAAAATGGCGAAGACGACCGCGACGGATGTGAGTACAACGTAAGTTGGAATTGCGGGAAGGAAGGGCCTACCGACGATTTGGAAACGAATGCATTGCGTCAGCGTCAGATGAAGAACTTTCTCGCGATTCTCATGGTTTCGCAAGGCGTCCCGTTTCTTTCGCAAGGTGATGAATTCGCGCGTACGCAAAACGGCAATAACAATGCCTACTGTCAGGATAATGCCACGACCTGGGTCGATTGGCGACTGGCTGAGACGAATGCCGATCTCTTGCGTTTCACACGCATGATGATCGCTTTGCGATCGAAACATTTTGCCTTAAGCCGTGAGGAGTTTGTCAACCGAACAAGTTGGCATGGCACGCGCCTCGGAAATCCAGACTGGACCGGCCAAAGTCGGACGCTTGCTTTTCAGATGCATAGCTGGCATAACCAGCCGGAAATATTCGTCATGTTCAACGCCCATTGGGAGCCGCAACGGTTTATGCTGCCGAACCGCGATTGGCAACGGCGCTGGCGGCGACTGGTTGATACTTCGCTGGTTGCTCCCCAAGATATCGTAGAGGATTTGGATGCCATTCCCCTCGATCCCTACGACCATTACCTCGTCAATCCTCGCAGCACCGTGATCCTGATGGCTCCAAGCTAAACGGGGCGACTCTCGCGGACTCTCAACCGAGATCCTTCGCTTCGCTCAGGATGACGATTAATCCGCCAGGATGATGGCTATTCCGCCAGAATGATGGTTCCTCCGTGGCCAAGGATTTCTCAATTCTTCTGCCCCGTCGTATTGGTCACTGGATAATACTGTAGGGTCATTAAAAAAACTTTATGAAGTGATAAAACAAAAAATACTACGGATGGCTATATGAATGCCAGCATCGAGAGGCAAGTTGGCAAGTGGCATAGCCGCTCGCATGAGTGATGAAAGTCACACAAAAGAGGCATTATTTTCGAGATATACTTCAACTTGAACAGCCTAACCTAAACGGGCGAGTCACTTATCCAATCGCTGCGTCTTGTAAAATGACTGGGCGGTTGATAAAATGTCTCGGTTCAATTGGAATGGAGACTTCCGTGCCTAAACTTACGGCAATTCGAAAGCAAGCCCTCGATGAGTTGATGAAGGAGGCGATCTTCAAGGCAACCATTGCCGTGTTGGGCGCACAGGGCGTGAAGGGAATGACGATGGACCGGGTAGCCGCGGAAGCAGGCGTTGCCAAGGGCAGTCTATATCGTTATTTCCATAGTAAGCGCGATCTTCTGGAATTTGCCTACGCCAAAGTTACGGCCCCCATTTTTCAAGTTTTAGACGATTTGGTGAACCAAGATGAGCCGGCGGTTGTCAAACTAGCGGGGCATCTTCACTCGCTGCTGGAACATATTGCCAATCATGCCCATGTCCACAAATTGCTCTTTGAGGACGATGCCGTGCTTGGTCTTTTGCTGCCTTCCGAACGTCAGGCAACGGAGGTCGCCAGTCAACAGTTAGCGGGCTTTTTCCGCCAAGGAATTGCCGAAGGCGTTTTCACTTCCGGCGACCCGCTATTATTGGCCAAAATGTACATCGGTCTCTGTAAAAGTGTGCTGCAAACCCGTCCTAAGCTCGAAGATCGCAGTCAAAGGGAAGGCATCCACCGGTTGATTATGGACACTTTTTTGAACGGAGTCGCTAAAGATAAAGTCTGTGTGAGCTGACGGTGGGATACGAGGGGATCTATTTTCCAGGAATGTTTTCTTTGGGATCGACAGGTTGCGGGACAGGGAGCAGATCAATGAATAGGCGTAGATGCAAACCTTGGTTTGCGGTAATTCTCTTGGCGTTATTTTGCCTGCTAGGCTGTAACCGGGCGCTAGAGGCTCCTCCTCAGCAAGTTCCCGAGGTTTCCGTGTTCGCGGTTTATCCTCAAAGAATCGTACTGACCTCGGAATTGCCGGGCCGAACAGCGAGCTACCTTGTTTCCGAGATTCGGCCGCAAGTCAACGGCCTTCTTCAAAAACGGCTCTTTACGGAAGGATCCCAAGTGAAGGCCGGCCAACTTCTCTACGAGATTGATCCGGCCCCTTATGAAGCCGCTTATGAGAATGCGACGGCAAATCTCCAGTCCACCAAAAAAGCGGCCGATCGCGCCAAGGCCGCGTTGGAAGCAAGCACCGCGGGGCTCAAGCGATACGAGGCTTTACTTTCGCTGGCCAAAATGAATTTTCAGCGGTACGACAAGCTAAGCAAAACGCAAGCAGTATCGGCCATGCAGTTCGACCAGGCTAAGGCCGACGTGGATGTGGCCGACTCCGAACTACGGGTGGCCGAGGCTCAGGTCGAAAGTGACCGCCAAACCCATGAAGCGGCTGTTTCGGCCATCCAGCAGGCGGAGGCGGCGGTAAAAACCGCCAAGATCAATCTTGATTATTCCAAGATATCCGCCCCCATTTCCGGCCGCATCGGCCGATCCAACGTGACCGAAGGCGCGATCGTAACGGCTTATCAGCCCACCCCCTTGGCGATCATCCAGCAACTGGATCCCATTTTTGTGGACGTGCCGCAATCCACTACG
>JAEAMG010001668.1_pt1 | contig 15989 bp, 15 predicted proteins | sample 8958741 | NCBI WGS metagenome assembly JAEAMG01 (sample SAMN16933256, study PRJNA681125) | bioreactor sludge metagenome | isolation source: anaerobic bioreactor treating anionic surfactant - SDBS | place: India: Bengaluru | collected 2019-02-28
CGTGGATGACGATGCCGGCGCAGAGGAAGAGGCCGGCCTTGGCCAGGCCGTGCATGAAGATGAAGAGCACCGAGCCGGCCACCCCGGCGGCGTTCATCATGCTGAAGCCGAGGAAGATGTAGCCGATCTGGCTGACCGTGGAATAGGCCAGGATGCGCTTCAGGTCGGTCTCGACGGCGGCCGCGGCGGCCGCCACCAGGCTGGAGACCATGACGATGATCGGCAAGGCCTCCTGCCAGCCCTCGGGCAGGCGGAAGGTGTAGATGAACAGGCGGGCGAAGGCGTAGACGCCGATCTTGACCAGCACGGCGGCGTGGAGCAGGGCCGTGACCGTGGTCGGGGCGACGCCCGCGTCCGGCAGCCAGGTGTGGAGCGGCACGGTGGCCGACTTGGAGAACAGGCCGAACAGGATGAGCAGGACGGCCGTCCCGGGGACGAGCGTGCCGCGCATGGCCGTGATGTCGAAGGTGTTGGTGACGCCGTAGATCTGGATGAAACCGAGGAGCATGACCACGGCGCCGAAGAAGGTCATCAGGAAGGCCTTGTCGGCCTTGCGGACGATGGCCGGCTCGCGGTAGAAGCCGATCAGCCGCCAGCAGGCGATGGCGATGATCTCCCAGAACAGGTAGAGGAAGATGAGGTTGCCCGAGAAGACCAGGCCCATCATCGAGCCGATGAAGAGCACGACCATCAGGTAGTACTCGCTCTGGTTCTCCTCGTGGCGGATGTAGCCCAGGGAGTAGAGGACGATCAGGAAGCCGATGAAGGACGAGACCGCGGCCATGAAGACCGACAGGGGGTCGACCACGAGGATGAAGTCGAACCCCGGCAGCAGGGCCTTGCGGACGACCTGCTCTCCTCCCCGGAGAGCGAAGGGGAGGAGGGTCAGCGGCAGGACGGCCGTCGCGCCGCTCACCAGCACGGCCCAGGCCGAGCGGGCCCGCCGCGAGGCCAGGCCGGCCAGCGGGACCGCGAGGGAGCCGAGAATGGGGACGAGGATCGTGAGGAGGACGGTTGTTTCGACGTTCATGGGGACGGGTGCCTTCCTTATTAAAAGAAAGAAGGGTCAGTATAGTGACCGCCGGGGGGGATGTCAAGATTTTCCACAGGCCGTCCTCGGGTTTTGAACAGGTTTTTCCAGGTCCCGAAAACGGTTGATTTTTAAGCCGGAAAAGAGGATAAAATGAGGCGCGAATCCGATCCCGCGAGATGAGGTGCGCCATGGCCGTCGAGCTTCGAGAGGTCGCGTCCCGGAAGGACCTGAAGACCTTCATCTACCTGCCCGAGACGATCCACGCCGGGCACAAGAACTGGGTCCACCCCCTGTTCACCGACGACTGGAAGTACTTCGATCCGAAGAAGAACAAGGCCTTCGGCTACTGCGACACGATCCTGCTCCTGGCCTTCAAGGACGGCCGGCCCGTGGGCCGGGTCATGGGCATCATCAACAAGCGCTACAACGAGCACCGCGGCGAGCAGTCGGCCCGCTTCGGCTACCTCGAGTGCTACGAGGACCGGGAGGTCTTCCGGGCCCTCCTCGGGCGCGTGGAAGACTGGGCCCGGGCCAAGGGCATGACGCGGATCGTCGGCCCCTACGGCTTCTCCGACCAGGACCCCGAGGGCTTCCTGATCGAGGGCTTCGACCACCGGGCCACCATCGCCACCTACTACAACTTCGAGTGGATGCCGAAATGGCTCGAGGAGGAGGGCTACGCCAAGGACAACGACTGGTTCGTCTACAAGCTCGTCGTGCCCAAGGAGCCGCCCGAGCTCTACAAGAAGATCTACGAGCGGGCCATGAAGCGGGGCACCTTCGAGATCCTGGAGTTCAAGTCCCGCCAGGAGATCAAGCCCTGGGTCCGGCCCATCCTGTCGCTCATGAACGAGTGCTACATGGCCGGCAACATCTACGGCTACGCCCCGCTCGAGGAGCAGGAGATGGACGACCTGGCCAAGCGCTTCCTGCCCATCCTCGACCCGCGCTTCGTCAAGGCCATCCGCAAGGACGGCCAGGTCGTGGCCTTCATCATCGCCATGCCGGACATGACCGAGGGCATCCTCAAGGCCCGCGGCCGGCTGTTCCCGTTCGGCTTCATCCACGTCCTGCGGTCGGCCCGCCGGACCAAACAGCTCGACCTGCTGCTCGGGGCGGTCAAGGACCAGTACCGGGGCCAGGGCCTGGACGTCCTCATGGGCATCAAGGTCCTCATCGCCGCCTACGAGGCCGGCATGGAGAAGATCGACACCCACCACGAGATGGAGGCCAACGTCAAGGTCCGGGCCGAGATGGAGCGCATGGGCGGCCAGGTCTACAAGAAATACCGGGCCTTCCAGAAGCCCCTCTAGGCCCCGTCCGGGCTACTTGGCGTCGGCCCAGTTCGGCCCGAAGCCCAGGTTGACGGTCAGGGGCACGGCCAGCTCGGCGGCCCCTTCCATGGCTTCCCGGACGAGCGGTCCTACGGCCGCCTGCTCGCCCTCCGGGACCTCGAAAACGAGCTCGTCGTGGACCTGCAGGGTCATGCGCGTCCGCAGCCGGCCGGCGGTCAGCGCCCGGTCGGCCCGCAGCATGGCCAGCTTGATGATGTCGGCCGCCGAGCCCTGGACCGGGTTGTTGAGGGCGATGCGCCGGCCGGCCTGCTGCAGGGCCCGGTCGGGGGCCCGCAGCTCCGGGACCTGGCGCCGGCGGCCGAAGATGGTCTCGGAATAGCCCCGCTCCCGGGCCTCCTCGACGGTCCGGTCGAGGAACTCGCGGACCTTCGGCAGCTCGGCGAAGTAGCGGTCGATGAACTTCTGGGCCTCGGCCGTGGACGTGCCCAGCTCGCGGGCCAGGGAGAAGGCCGAAGTGCCGTAGATGATGCTGAAATTGATGATCTTGGCCCGCCGCCGGGCCTCCCCGCCGGAGGTCCCGCCAAAGACCAGGCGGGCGGTCTCCTCGTGAACGTCCCGGCCGGCCCGGAAGGTCTCGATGAGCGCCGGGTCGCCCGACAGGTGGGCCAGGACCCGCAGCTCGACCTGGGAGTAGTCGGCAGCCAGCAGGATGTGGCCCGGATCGGCGATGAAAGCCCGGCGGAAGCGCGCGCCCCAGGGACCCCGGGCCGGGATGTTCTGGAGGTTGGGCTCGCTCGAGGACAGCCGGCCGGTCGAGGCCACGGTCTGGTTGTAGCAGGTATGGATGCGCCCGCTCCCCGGGTCGATGAGCCCGGCCAGGGCGTCGGCGTAGGTGGACTTGAGCTTGGCCATCTGGCGGTAGTCGAGGACGTGGCGGGCCAGGGGGTGGAGGTCGGCCAGCTCCTCGAGAACATCGACCGAAGTGGAGAATCCTTTGGTCACCCGGGTCCGGCGGCCGGCCTGCAGGCCGAGCTTGTGGAACAGGACCTCGGCCAGCTGGCGGGGCGAGTTGATGTTGAAGGGGCAGCCGGCCTCCTCGTGGATGGTCTTCTCCAGGCGGCCCAGCTCGCCCTCGAGCTCCTTGGACATGGCCTTGAGCACGGCCGGGTCGACCCGGACGCCGGCCATCTCCATGCGGGCCAGCAGGTCGATGAGGGGCCGCTCGATATCTTCGTAGAGCGGGTCGAGCTTCTGGGCCCGGACCTTCTCCCACAGCAGCTCCCCGAGCTCCAGGGCCAGGGCGGCGTCCAGGCAGGCGTAGGGCGCGGCCTTTTCGACGGCCACCTGGTCCATGGTGGCCGCGGCCTTGCCCTTGCCGGTCACCTCCTCATAGGGCGTCTTGGTCTCGCGGAGGTAGTGCAGGGCGATGCGCTCCAGGCTGTGCTTGCCCCAATTCGGCTCGAGGAGGTAGGACAGGACCATCGTGTCGCGCCAGATGCCGGCCAGCCGGACCCCTTCGCGGGCCAGGACGATCTGGTCGTACTTGATGTTCTGGCCGGTCTTGAGGATCCGGCTATCCTCCAGGACCGGCTTCAGGATGTCCAGGGCCCGGGCCTTGGGGATCTGGGCGGGCGCGCCCAGGTAGTCGTGGCCGACGGGGACGTAGAAGGCCTCCCCGGGGACCAGGGCGAACGACAGGCCGACCAGGCGGGCCCGCGTCGGCATCGGCGAGGTCGTCTCGGTGTCCAGGGCCACGGCTCCGGTCTCGGCGACGCGGGCGGCCAGGGCCCGCAGCTCGCGCTCCTCGCAAATGGTCCGGAAATCCCGGCCGGCGGCCGGTTCGGGCCGGGCCGGGGCCAGGAAATCCGGGGCCAGCTTGGAGAACTCGAGCTCGCCGAAGAGCCGCAGGGTCTCCGGCCCGTCGGGCGCCTGCACCGCGTAGCGGCCGAGATCGAGCTCGATCGGCAGGTCGCGGCAGACCGTGACCAGGCGGCGGCTCAAGTCGAGCAGCTCCCGGTTGGCCTCGATCTTCTGCCGGACCCGGGGGTTCTTGATCTTGTCGAGCCCGGCCAGCAGGGCGTCGAGCGAGCCGAACTGCCCGATGAGCGACTTGGCCGTCTTCTCGCCGATGCCCGGGACGCCGGGGACGTTGTCCGAGGGATCGCCCCAGAGCGCCAGGACGTCGACGACGGCCGCGGCCTCGACGCCGAAGAACTCCTTGACCCCGGCGGCGTCGATCATCTTCTCCTTGGACGGGTTCCAGACGGAGGTCGAGGCGTCGACGATCTGGAGCAGGTCCTTGTCGGTGGTGACGACGACCGTAGAGATCGCCTTGGCCGCGGCCCGGGCGGCCAGGGAGGCGATGACATCGTCGGCCTCGTACTTCTCGAACTCGGCCGTGGCCACGCGCAGGGCCCCGAGCAGCTCCTTCAGCTTGGGCACTTGGACGACCAGGTCCTCCGGCATGGGCTTGCGGTGGGCCTTGTAGGCCTCGTACTCCTCGTGGCGGACGGTCGGGCCCTTGACGTCGAAGACGACCCCCAGGTACTCCGGCCGCTCCTCGTCCAGGAGCTTGCGCAGGGCGGCGATGAAGCCGTAGATGGCCCCGGTCGGGAAGCCGGCCGAATTGCTCAAGCCGCGGATGGCGTAATAGGACCGGTAGAGGAGGGAGTTCCCGTCGATGAGGAAGAGCCGGGGGGGCGTCAGTCGTACCTGCCTTCGACGATCTGGCCGAGGATCGTCTTGTGCTGCTCCTCCATCAGCCGGGCGATGCGCTCGGCGGCGTCGGGCAGGCCCAGAAAGGCCGTGTAGAAGACGCGTTTGGAGGCCAGCAGCCGGCCGGCGCGGTAGATGAGCGATTCGATGTACTGGGCCCCCGGGCCCTTGTCCTGGGTCTGGACGATATAGGCCTGGCCTTGGAAATCGACCCGGGTGTCGTAGCCGGCCATGGGGGTATTATATCCCTCCGGGCCCGCTATACAAGCCCGCCGGGCGGGCCCGGCCCGGTCCCGGCCCTTCTGGGGGTAACAGGGGGGCGGCCCCCGATCCGGCGGGGCCGGGGCCCCTTCCGGGCGCCCCGGACGGGCCGCCGGTTCATTTGACAACAGGGGGTCGGCTGGTATAATAAGTTGATAATTTTTGCGAGGTACCCATTGGATAGCGCTATGCGGCTGGTATAATAAGTTGATAATTTTTGCGAGGTACCCATTGGATAGCGCTATGCTCGTCGATATCGACCGCCTCCCCAAGGAGGGGCTCCGGGTCTCCCGGGACTTCGAGTTCCTGAGCCTGGACCTGGTCGAGGAGAACGCCGTCTTTCTCGAGCCGGCCCACGCCGATCTGACCGTCCGCCTGGTCGGCGACGAGGTCTACGTCCGGGGGGAGGTCACGGCCCGCTTGAGCTTCGTCTGCTCCCGCTGCCTGACCCCCTTCGAGTTCCCCGTGGCCAGCCGGTTCGACCTGGTCTACCTGCCTGAGGACATCGACGCCCTGTCCGAGGAGCTGACCGACGAGAAGATCGACCAGATGTTCTACAGCGGCCGCCAGCTCGACCTGCGGGCCGTCGTCCTCGAGCAGCTCAACCTGACGTTCCCGGCCAAGCCCCTGTGCGCGCCGGACTGCGAAGGCATCTGCGCCGTCTGCGGCGAGCTCATCCGCGACGCCCGGTGCTCCTGCCTGGTCAAAGAATCCGAGACCCGCTGGAATAAGCTCAAATTTCCCGTGAGAGACAAGAGTTAAATGCCCAATCCAAAGAGACGCCATTCACCGACGAGAAAAGGAAAGCGCCGCGCCCACGACGGGCTGACCACGCCCGCCTTCTCCGTCTGTCCCAAGTGCGGCAACCCCAAGCTGCCCCACCGGGCCTGCCCCGAGTGCGGCTTTTACAAGGGCCGGCAGGTGACGGAAGGCAAGGAAAGCTGACCCGGACGGCGCGCATGAGGATCGCCGTCGACGCGATGGGGGGGGATTTCGGGCCCAAGGCCACCGTGCCCGGGGCCTTGAGCGCCGCCAAGGACTTCGGCGTCGACATCCTCCTCGTCGGCCTCGACAGCGCCATCCGCCGCGAGCTCGACCGGCAGGGCCCGGCCCCGGCCGGCGTCACGGTCATCGACGCCCCCGAGGCCATCGGCATGGGCGAGGGCATCCTCTCGTTCCGCAAGAAGAAAGCCTCCTCGATCCGCGTCGGGGCCCAGCTCGTCAAGGACGGCCGGGCCGACGCTTTCGTCAGCATGGGCAACACCGGCGCCGTCGTCTACATCTCCCGGGACGTCCTGGGCGCCCTCAAGGGCGTGGACCGGCCGGCCCTGGCCATCCTGGTGCCGGGCGTCGAAGGGCAGACCCTGCTCCTCGACGTCGGGGCCAACGCCAATTGCCAGCCCCACAACCTGGTCCAGTTCGCCCTGATGGGCAAGATCTTCATGACCGCCGTGGCCGGCGTGCCCGACCCGCGCATCGGCCTGATGAGCATCGGCGAGGAGAAGGGCAAGGGCAACGACCTGGTCAAGGAGGCCTTCGACCGCCTCCAGGCCGCGCCCCTGAACTTCGTCGGCAACGTCGAAGGCAAGGACCTGTTCGCCGGCATCGTCGACGTCGTCGTCAGCGACGGGTTTACCGGGAACGTGGCCCTCAAGGCCTCCGAGGGCGTCGTCCAGAGCGTCATGTCCATGGCCCGCCACGAGATCACCAAGTCGATCTTCGCCAAGCTCGGCTACCTGCTGATGAAGCGGCACCTCAAGAAGCTCTACAAGAGGATCGACTACGCCGAATACGGCGGAGCCCAGCTGCTCGGCCTGGACGGCGTCTGCATCATCGGCCACGGCCGGTCCAACCCGGTCGCGGTCCGCAACGCCGTGGCCCGGGCCCGGGAGTTCGTGGCCAACGGCGTCCAGGCCAAGATCCAGGGCGAGATCCTGCGCTACGAACACGCCTTGAGAGGAGACGCGGCATGACGCGCTTCGAAGGCCGGGTGGCCATCGTCACCGGGGCGTCCCAGGGGATCGGCGAGACCATCGCCCGCGAGCTGGCGGCCGAGGGCGCGACGGTCGTCCTCGTCGACGTCCAGAAGGACAAGCTCGAGGCCGTGGCCGGGTCCATCCGGGCCGCCGGCGGCCGGGCCGAGGCCCGCGACGCCGACGTCGGCGACGCCGCCGCGGCCGACGGGGTGGCCGCCGCCGTGGCCGCGGCCCACGGCCGGATCGACCATCTCGTCAACAACGCCGGCATCACCCGGGACACGCTTCTCATGCGCATGAAAGAGGAGGACTGGGACGCCGTCCTGCGGGTCAACCTCAAGGGCGCCTTCAACTTCTCCCGGGCCGTCCTGCGGACGATGATCACCGCCCGCTACGGCCGGATCGTCAACATCGCCTCGGTCGCCGGGCAGATGGGCAACGCCGGCCAGACCAACTACGCCGCCTCCAAGGCCGGGGTCATCGCCCTGGCCAAGTCCCTGGCCCGCGAGGTCGGCAGCCGCGGCATCACCGTCAACGCCGTGGCCCCGGGGTTCATCGCCACGGCCATGACCGAGGCCCTGCCCGAGGAGATCAAGAAGGCCTACCTCGAGGTCATCCCCCTGAAAAAATTCGGGCTTCCCATCGACGTGGCACATGCGGTAAAATTCCTGCTCTCCGAGGACGCGGCCTACATCACCGGCCAGGTGGTCAGTGTGAACGGCGGCATGTATATGTGATTTGGCGGTCCCGCTATCATCCTTGAAATCTTGTTAGGAGGACACGATGCAAAGAGACGAGCTGCTCAAGAAGGTTCGGGCGATCGTTTCGGACAAGCTGAGCATCAGCGAGGAGCAGGTCACGGAGGACGCGTCCTTCATCGATGATCTCGGCGCCGACTCGCTGGACACCGTCGAGCTGGTCATGGCCCTGGAGGACGAGTTCGGGCTGGACATCCCCGACGACCAGGCCGAGAAGCTGACCACGGTCGGCAAGGCCATCGACTACATCACGGGGCACGCCAAGTAGCCCCCCGCCCGTTCTCCGTACATTCCAGGACCGTTCGCCCATGAACAGGGAGAACCATCCCGGACGCCGGGTCGTCGTCACCGGCCTCGGCCTCGTGTCGCCGCTGGGCACGGGGACCGACACGACGTGGCAGGCCCTCCTGCGCGGCGAGAGCGGCATCGCCCCCCTGACGCGCTTCGACGTCTCGCGCTATGCGACGCGCTTCGGCGGCGAGGTCAAGGACTTCGACCCGCTGGCCTTCATCGACCGCAAAGAGGTCCGCAAAATGGACCCCTTCATCCGCTTCGGCCTGGTGGCCGCCGAGCTGGCCGTGGCCGACTCCGGCCTGCCGGCCGAAGACCTGCGGAGCGACCGGGCCGGCACGTACGTCGGCTCGGGCATCGGCGGCCTGGGCTCCATCGAGGAGAACCTCAAGGTCCTCTGGGAGAAGGGCCCCGACCGGGTCTCGCCGTTCTTTCTCATCCAGACCATCATCAACGAGGCCTCGGGCCAGATCTCCATCCGCTTCGGGGCCAAGGGCCCCAACTGCGCCAACGCCACGGCCTGCAGCACGGGGACCCACGCCATCGGCGATTCGGCCCGGATCATCGCCCGGGGCGAGGCCGACATCATGATCGCCGGCGGCGCCGAGGCCCCGCTGACGCCCTTGAGCCTGGCCGGGTTCACGGCCATCAAGGCCCTGTCCGAGCGCAACGACGCGCCGGCCAAGGCCTCGCGGCCGTTCGACGCCCAGCGCGACGGCTTCGTCATGGGCGAGGGCGCCGGCGTCCTCGTCCTCGAGGAGCTCGGCCGGGCCCTGCGCCGCGACGCCCGCATCTACGCCGAGGTTGTCGGCTACGGCATGTCCAGCGACGCCTATCACGTCGCCGCCCCGGCGCCCGACGGCGACGGGGCCATCCGGGTCATGCGGCGGGCCCTCGAGGATGCCGGTCTGCGTCCCGACGAGATCCAATACATCAACGCCCACGGCACCTCGACCGAGCTCAACGACAAGACCGAGACGGCGGCCATCAAGGCGGTCTTCGGGGACCACGCCCGCCGCCTGGCCGTCAACTCCACCAAGTCCATGACCGGCCACCTGCTCGGCGCGGCCGGCGGGCTGGAGGCCGGCATCACCGCCCTGGCCCTCCACCACCAGATCATGCCGCCGACCATCAACTACGAATTCCCCGACCCCGACTGCGACCTGGACTACGTCCCCAACACGGCCCGCCGGGCCGGGATCGTCCACGGCTTGAGCAACTCGTTCGGCTTCGGAGGGACCAACGCCTCGCTCATCCTGAAGAGGTTCGAGCGGCCCTGACGCCGGGCCGGCCGGACGGGCGCGGGCGGCCCCGCCGCCCTTGAGGAGAAGACCGATGAACATGCTCGTTTTCGTCAAGCGCGTGCCCGACACCGAGTCGCGCATCCGCATCCAGCAGAACGCCGTCGCCGAGGACGGCCTGAACTTCGTCATCAGCCCTTACGACGAGTACGCTCTCGAAGAGGCCCTGCGGATCCGGGAGGCCAAGGGGGGCGCGGTCCGGGTCGTGGCCGTCGGCCGGGACGAGGCCGCGACGGTCCTGCGCAAGGCCCTGGCCATGGGCGCCGACGAGGCCTTCCTGGTCAAGGACGACGCGCCGGAGAGCTACGACGGCCTGCGCACGGCCCGCATCATCGCCCGGGCCGTGGAGCGGAAGCTCGGCCCGGCCGACCTTCTGCTCTTCGGCCGCCAGTCGGTCGGGGCCGACAACAGCCAGGTGCCGGCCATGGCGGCCGAGCTGCTGGGGCTGCCCCAGGCGACCGTCGTGACCAAGCTCGAGGTCGGGGAGGGGACGGCCGCCGCCTATCGCGAGATCGAGGGCGGCACGGAGAAGGTCGTCCTGGCCCTCCCGGCCGTCGTCAGCGCCCAGAAGGGCCTCAACGAGCCCCGCTACGAGACGCTCAAGGGCATCATGGCCGCCAAGAAGAAGCCCGTGCCCGTGATCACGCTGGAGGAGCTTGGCTTCGGGCCCGGCGAGCCGGCGCCTGGTCTCGAGGTCGTCGGCCTGGACGTGCCGGCCGCCCGCCAGGCGGGCCGGGTCCTGCAGGGCGACCCGGCCGAGGCGGCCCGGGAGCTCGTCCGCCTTCTGCGCGACGAGGCCAAGGTCATATAGGAGAGCATCGATGATCGCCGCATATCTCGAGATCCGCGACGGGAAGATCAAGAAGAGCTCGCTCGAGACCCTGGCCGAGGCCGGGCGCCGGGCCGCCGACCTCGGCGACACGGCCGCCGCCGTCCTGGCCGGGGCCGCCGTGGCCGGGCTGGCCGAGGCCGCCTTCGCCGGCGGGGCCGCCCGGGTCTACCTCATCGAAGACCCGGTCCTAGCCGATTATTCGTCCCAGGCCTATGCCGTCGCCCTGGCCCGGTTCGCGTCCGAAGCCAAGCCTGCGGCTCTCTTCTTCCCGGCCACGGCCATGGGCAGGGACCTGGCCCCGCGCGTCGCGGCCCGGCTGGGCGCGGCCCTGGCCTCCGACTGCGTCAACGTCGCCGTCAAGGACGGGGCCCTCGAATACACCCGGCCCATCTACGCCGGCAAGGCCCTGCTCACCGTCCGGCTCAAGACCTCGCCCCAGCTGGCCACCCTGCGGCCGAACGTCTTTCCGGCCGGCAACGGCGCTCCGGCCGTGGGCGAGATCATCAAGATGGCCGGAGAGGTCCCGGCCGAGGCGGTCAAGGGCCGGGTCGCCGAGGTCCTCAAGGAGGAGAGCGCCGAGCTCGACGTCACCGAGGCCGACGTGGTCGTTTCGGGAGGCCGGGGGCTCAAGGGCCCCGAGGCCTTCGCCCTGCTCCGCGGCCTGGCCGCCGTCTTCCCGCGGGCCGCGGTCGGCGCCTCGCGCTCGGCCGTGGATTCCGGCTGGATCGGGCATCCGCACCAGGTCGGCCAGACCGGCAAGACCGTCTCGCCGCAGCTCTACATCGCCGTCGGCATCTCGGGCGCCATCCAGCACCTGGCCGGCATGTCGTCGTCGAAGGTCATCGTGGCCGTCAACAAGGACCCCGAGGCGCCCATCTTCAAAGTGGCCGACTACGGCGTGGTCGGCGACCTCTTCGAGGTCGTGCCCAAGCTGACCGACGAGTTCAAGAAAGCCCTCAAGGACTGAGAAGTCCTTTGCTTCGCCTGATGAGACAGAAAGCCGGGTCGGGCCTCGAACAGGTCGCGGCGCGTTCGGGCTCGAGATCGCCGAACGGCTAGGCCCGTTATGCACGGGGTCGATCCGTGCCGAGCGTCGAAAAGTCCGCCAGGCTCTTCTCCGCGGTGGCGCCCAATCGAGAATACGAGATCATGGAGAGCCATATCCCGCACAAGCGTTCCGGGTGGTGTGTCTAAAAAATGGTTGACTTACTATCCATAATTGCCTAATATGGATAGCATGCTATCCAGATTAATCGCCCCTCGTCTTCGGGAAGCCCTCGCTAAAGGACTCTCTATCCTGCTCCTTGGGCCCAGGCAAACGGGGAAAACGACGACTCTCACCGATATCTTGAGCGCGTCCGATCATCTGTCCATCAACCTCATGGAGACGAGCGAACGGCTGCGATATGAGAAGAACCCTTCGCTTGTTTCCCAAGAGGTCAGGGCCGCACACAGGAGGATCGTCTTTATCGACGAGATCCAGCGCGTTCCCGAGATCCTCGACGATGTCCAGGTCCTGATCGATAGCGAAAAAGCATCTTTCGCCCTCACCGGGTCCTCCGCCAGAAAGCTCAGAAGAAGGGGCGTCAATTCGCTGCCGGGAAGGCTCATCAATTTCAGGCTGGACCCCCTGCTCAGCCTGGAATATGGCGCCAGCCTGAAGATCGGCGATGAGCAGGGCCTGAAGTCGATCCTCAAGCACGGCGAGCTCCCCCGCATCGTGACCCTGCTCGGGAAGTCCGAGACGGGGTTGGCGCGCGACCTTCTTCGTTCCTATGTGACGACCTACCTCGAAGAGGAGGTCCGGGCCGAGGCCCTCGTCAGGAGCGTCGGCTCTTTTACCAGGTTCCTGAAGTTGGCCGCAGAGGCTTCGGGCCGCCTCATCAGCCTGAGGGCGCTGGCCCAGGACCTCGGGCTCAACCACGCGACTGTTTCCGGGCATTTCCAGATCCTCGAGGATTGCCTGATCGTCGAACGGGTCGAATCGTTGACGCCAGCCGGCGAGCGAGGGAGATCCCGGAAGGCTCCCAAGTACGTCTTCTTTGACGTGGGCGTCCGGAACGCCGCAGCGGAGGTCCTGGGCCCCGCCGACTTCACGAACGAGTATTGGGGCGGTCTTTTCGAACAGTGGGTCGGCCTCTCGCTCCTGCGCCTCATGAGGGCCCAGGGCCTGGACGGGAAGCTGCATTATTGGAGAGATTACAACGGCCGGGAGGTTGATTGGGTGATCGATCTCGGCGGCGAATGGGTCCCCATCGAAGTCAAGTGGGGGGAGAACCTCCGAGCCGATGATCTCAGGCATCTGGAGTACTTCACCCGGACCTTCGCGGATAAGGTGAAACGGGGATATGTGGTATTCACCGGGCCCCGAGACAGGGAGATCGGCGATAAGATCCTGGCCCTCTCTTACAGAGATTATCTGCCTGCAATCCTCGGCATCCGCTGACGTTATCGGCGGCGGCCATGGCCGGTCTGCGGTACTAGTTCTTCTTCGGCCGCGGTCCCCTCTCAGGGGCAGGGTCCCGCCTCATGATTTCGCTGCAGACCTCGCAAAAATGCGCCCCGTCGGGACGACGCATGTATCCTTCGGTCCCCAAGTGAATGATCCGGCCGCATCCCGCGCAAATCGTCGGCTCGAATTCGGGCGGGTTCTGGAGAATCTCGAAATTGTACTCGTTGGTGCCGAACCAGACATACATTTCCGTCTTGAACGCCCGCCGGCATTCCTGGCACTCCTGCCAGGCTCCCCCGTGACCTTCGTGATGGCCGTGAGGCCCGGCGCGCCTTACCGGCTGCGATGCGCGGCTCATTCTTTGGCACGTCGTCCAGGTCAATCGGATTAACGGGGATCCTGCGAGGCCCCGCCGCCGAGGTCCAGGAGGAGCTTGTTCGTCTCGGACCGCGTCTCCCCGACGCTGGTGACGAAGATGGCCGGCTCGTCGACGATGGGGCACTTGTTCTCGCAGATGCCGCAGCCGGTGCAGAGCGTCAGATCGACGACCGGCGCCTTCTGGACGGCGACCGTGCCGTCGGGGAGCTTGGTTTCGACCTCGACCAGCTTGATGGCCTTGGGCGAGACGGGGCAGTGCTCCTCGCAGACGACGCACGGCTTGCCCAGGACGTACGGGATGCAGCGGCTCTTGTTGACCCAGGCCGTGCCCATCTTGACCTTGTTCTTGTCCTCGATGGTCAGCTTCTTGATGGCCCCGGTCGGGCAGACCTGGGTGCAGAGCGAGCAGTAATATTCGCAGTAGCCGATCTTGGGCACGAGCTTGGGCGTGTAGATCCCTTCCGGGCCGGCTTCGGTCAGCACGGGCTGGAGTCCGCCGGTGGGGCAGGCCCGCATGCACTGGCCGCACTTGACGCACTTGGCCAGGAACTTGTCCTCGGCGAGCGAGCCCGGCGGCCGGATGAGCTTGACCGAGGCCCGCTTGCGCGACGGGGTCAGCCGGAAGAAGGGCGCCGCCACCAGGCCGGCGATGGTCGTCAGCAGCAGCTTGCGCCGGGACAGGTCGACGTTGGAGACGTTGGAGGCCTTCTCGAAACGGGCGCTCAAGGGGAAGTGGATGGCGGCGGTCGGGCAGCGCGAGGCGCAGTTCAGGCAATAAACGCACTCGCCGCTCTTCCAGCCGTCGTTGGGATACGGGTGGGCCTGGGTCTCGCAGTGCTGGGTGCACAGGCCGCACTTGATGCAGGCGTCTTCGTCGATGCGCAGCTTGACCAGGTTCCAGCGGCTCAAAAGCCCCAGCAAGGCGCCCGTCGGGCAGAGGTAGCGGCACCAGAAGCGCTCCTTGCGGGCGTTGAGGCCGACCGCGGCCAGGAAGAACAGGCCCACGGAAAAGCCCTGGACGAAGGTCGTGTTGATGGTCCAGTTCTGGAGGAGCCGGGAGATCGACCGGGCCAGCCCGGCCGCGCCCAGGCCGTAGAGAAGGCCGCCGAGGCCGGACAGGGCCTGGGCCAGCGAGGGCAGCACGGCCAGGGCGAAGGAGCGGGTCAGGAACGACAGCGGATCGAGGTAGCCGGCCAGGTCGAGCCCGAGCAGGGCCCCGACCAGGACGAGGACCAGAATGTAGTATTTCGGGGCCAGGCTGGCCTTGTCCTCGCGCGGCGGCTTGAGGAACTTGGTTTTTTTGAAGACGAACGACGAGAGCTGGTGGACGGCCCCCAGCGGGCAGACCCAGCCGCAGAAGACGCGGCCGAAAAGGACGGTGGCGACGACCGTCACCAGCGAGAAGGCGAAATAGGCGAAGACGAGGCGGGCCGAGACGATCGTGACCAGGGCCAGGAGCGGATCGAAGTGGAAGAAGCGCTGCACGGTCGAGCCGATATAGTCCTCGCCCGTGTAGTGGGCGCCGATGAAGAGATAGACGAACAGGCCGAAAAAGACGGCCTGGCTGGCCATCCGCAGGCGCTCGAGGGCCCGGTACTTCCTAGATCTTTCTCTTTTCAAGGCGCACCTTTCCCAAGTCGTATTGGCCCAGGCCGCGGGCGCGGGCCATCTCCAGGTAGGGCAGCTCGCGGGTCTCGACCGGGAAGAGCGAGGCCCCGTAGGCGTCCACGGCCACGGGGTCGGTGCCGGCCACGACCGTGTTGCGCATCTCGGTGTCCGACAGGCGGCCGCCCTGCGGCCCGTTGCGGACGAGGATGCGGTAGGCGTCAAGCACGGTCAGCTGGGGCTTGAAGAAAGCGGCCAGGTCGACCACGGTCTTGTCCAGGCCCTGGTGGAACTGGTTGCGGGCCCCGGCCGTGGCGCCCAGCCAGTTCTTCATGCCCAGGGTCAGGCGGCAGAAGGAGTGGACCTTGGCGATGGGCACGTTGATGATCTTGTCGGACTCGACGACGTCGAGCAGGACCTCCCAGTCCTTGAGCCACTCGCCCTTGAGAGGCAGCTTCTTGACGCGGTAGTCGTCGACATAGAGCAGGTCGCCGCCGGCCTGCTTGACGGCGTCCTGAATGCCCGAGCGGACGTAGCAGCGCTTGGCCTGGTTGGTCGAGTTGTCGATGACGATGGCCTTCTTGGCCCCGGCGTCGAGGACCATCTCCACCAGAGTCCGGACCACCTCGGGGTTGGTGCAGGCGGCCATTTCCGGGGTCCGGTCCCAGCCGATGTTGGGCTTGATGACGACCCGGTCGCCTTTGCCGACGAAGGCCTTCATGCCGCCGAGAAGGTCGATGGCGGCCTTGGTGATGGCGGCCGGCGACTCGCCCTCGACGGCGGCCAGCGCGGGCGCCGGGGCCGGGACCGGGAGCGGGCCGGCCAGGGCCCGGGGACCGAAACGGAGGGCCAGGCCGGCCGCGGCCGCGCCCTTGAGGAAATCGCGTCTGTTCATGGCTCTATCCTTTACCGAGGGAGTGCACGTATTCCATGATACCATCAAAGATGCCCCGGGCGGCCAGGTCCCGGAACTTCGGGGTCTTGAGCCGGCCTTCCTCTTTCGTGTTGCTCAAATGGGCCACCTCGACCAGGACCGACGGCATCTCGCCGCCGATGAGGACCCAGAACGGCCCGCCCTTGACCCCCAGGTCC
>JAEAMG010001669.1_pt1 | contig 15980 bp, 7 predicted proteins | sample 8958741 | NCBI WGS metagenome assembly JAEAMG01 (sample SAMN16933256, study PRJNA681125) | bioreactor sludge metagenome | isolation source: anaerobic bioreactor treating anionic surfactant - SDBS | place: India: Bengaluru | collected 2019-02-28
TGAGGAATTGTGAACCGCTCCCCAGACCCAGAGCTGTCAGCCCGGTGAGTTGGGCGATCTCAGTAGGGAACTCCGACAAACCTTGTGCGGACAGGTTGAGTCGCGTGCTGGCCTCGCGCAGGGCCTGGTAGATGGCCGCCGCTACCCTCTCGCCAGGAATTCCCTTTTTCGGCATGTTGCTCCTCCATCAACTCTTGACCTTGTTCTGGCACCTGGCAGCGTCGTTCCGCCTTCGTCGCCGCACTGCGCGGACATCTGCCACAACATCTTCACCATCTCTAGGCTCGCTCTACACACTACACAGGAGCGCAGACTCAGGGCGGTCTTTGCGGCCGCCTCCAGTTGCCCACGGAGCCAGCTGAAGCGGGTCCACAGTGGGATCATCCGGTTATCCGCTTCTCATCCGCCGCTACTGCGCCCTGCGTTCTTGGCAGGGTTGACAGCCCCCTCCACCACCCCAATCTCCTCCTCCGTCAGCCCGTACAGCTCGTACACCAGCGCGTCAATCTCCCGGTCCGTGGCCTCGATTTGTCGCCGGTACAGCTCCTGCTCGGCTTGCGTGCGCGCCGCGGCCAGGCGTTTGTGCAACTCCAGCATGCGCTCGACCAGCGCCACCGTGCGGTCGTGGCGGGCCTTGTCAGCAGGGTCATAGAAGTCAATCGTGCGAATTGGTGCTCCTTCGAGGTACTGGCCGAAGAATCTCAGATAGGTTTCACCTGCCCCTTCGAGCCCGGCGCAAGTCGAGGCGAAATAGAAGCAGCCCATGCGCGAATTCAACAAGCCCAGTAGGTACAAGTCGCGCATTGGGATGAAATACGTCGTATTCGAGCCATAGTAGCCTGTCTCATCCAGTGCAAAGCGAGGCGCAGTAGCGATGTCGGGGAAGATGATTTTCGGCGCGCCTATATACTTGGCAAAGTTGTACTGCGGTTGCTGGAGCTCGTACCACTGCTGTTGAGTGGCACGATGCCGGAGTCGATCCTTGAATTGTCTAAGGTGTCGCTCAATCGCCGGATACCTCTCGATCTCTATGCCGTGATGGGTGTAGAGCAAGTAGGTGCCTTGCCATTTAGTCTGGTATCGACGTATGTCCCGCCCATTCAGGAATGGCTTGATGATTTCGTTCGCGGCGGCGTTGTCGGCCGTCATTGCTGCCCGTGTCTCATCGTCGATGACGAACGCTTCGCTCAGCCCTGACTTGATACCCATCCAGATCCGCCCCTTGCAGTATTCCGACAGTGGAGTGTATTGCGCCTGAAGTCGCGTCAACAAAGCATCAGCCGACTGACGAACAAAGCGCCATTCAGGCCGTGCCAAGGCCGCGCGCGAGACTGCGTATGTCGTTCGAGCAATAGCGTTCTCCACGGACGATGAGCCGCTCGCCAATGTAAGAAACACGGCTAGGGGCGGCGATTCGGAGTAGAGCACCGGACCCACGTTCATTCGACCGCGCGATGCTATCAATACTATCGTCCGCACCGTGGCTCCCGCGAACACAGGCAATCCTGCGAAACTGACTACGCGCTCTATGCTCGCATTCTGGTTCAGAAACTCGCGCAGCGGCTGGCCATAATTCGCACGCAAGAACTTGTTCGAGACGATCATGCCAAAACGGCCACGGGGATTCAGCAGGGTCTGGGCGCGCTCGATGAAGTACACGTAGAGATCAGAACGTTCATCATGGGACGCATAATGGCCTCTTAGGTAGTCCTTGTGCTCCTTGAAGCCTTCCATGCGCACATACGGTGGATTGCCGATCACCGCATCAAACACGCCCGCAGCCATAATCTCCGGGAACTCCCGCGCCCAGTCGAACGGGTTCACCCGCTGCAGCTCCTCCTTGTCCGGGAACATCTGCCCGCTGAAATAGTCCGGCCCGATCAGACTATTGCCGCACTTGATGTTGCCGCGCAGGTCGGGCAAGATGGTCTGGTTGAACAGGTCGCGCTCCTCGTACAGCTCCTCGCGCCTTGTGTCCTCCAGCGCCTTCAGCGACAGCGAAAACCGCGTCACCTCCACCGCCTGCGGGTCAATGTCCACCCCGTACAGGTTGTTGAGCAGAATCTGCCGCTTGAGCCGCGCGGTCAGGCGCACGTTGCCGTCGGTATCGTAGTAGGCCGCCGTGCGGTCCTTCTTTGTCAACTGCTCCTTGCCGCCGTAGTAGCGTACGTGCCAGTCGATCAGCGCGGCATACGCGCCCAGCAGGAACGAGCCCGACCCGCAGGCCGGGTCCAGGATGCGCAGCCGCGCCACCTCCTCCGGCGTGCGGCACCCTTCCAGTAGCTTGCCCACCGTGTTCTTGACGATATAGTCCACGATATACTGCGGCGTGTAGTACACCCCGCCGGCCTTACGCACCTCCGGCTTGTCCTCGATGCGCACCTGTTTCTCGGTGGTGCGCACCACACGCCCCAGGAACCGCTCGTAGATCGTGCCCAGAATCTCCACCGGAAGAACGGAAAAGTTGTAGGGCGAGTACTCCGGCTGCAGGTCGCGCAGGATGTCGCGCACCACCTTATTGGACACGGCCACCTGCTCCAGCTCGGGACGCGGGGCAAAGACGCTGCCATTGTAGAACTGGTTCAGTTTGGCAAAGATGGCCCGGCACGCCTCGAACCAGCCGGTATCGCTCTCCGCCAGCCCATCCCGCTCCACCGTCTCTGCCAGTTGCGCCAGGTAGTCGTCCTCCACCTCCCGGTCCGACAGGACCTTGACAAAGATCAGCCGGTTGATCAGCAGTTGCACCGCGGCGGTGAGCAGTGCCCCGTCCGCCTGCGGGTTGCGCTTCTTCATGTCCTTGGCCAGGCGCACGCGCCAGCCGCTGTGGTCGTCGTCCATGTCCGCCAGGAACGCCTTGTCCGGAGCGATGCGGTTGGCCTTGACCTTCTTCGGCGACAGAGAACGCGCCCACAGGCCCGCCGGCGAGTTCGTGCCGCGCGTCTGCGCCGCCCGCCGCACGTTCTCGCGCTCGAACAGCTCCCACAGCTCATCAAAGCGGGTCACATAGTCGTCGTAGCGCCAGTCCAGCACGCGGAAATTGGCGATCGCCTTCGGTGAGGTTGCCCGTAACGTGCAGTCGAGCACCACGAACTCTTGAAAGTCTGTGAGGATGGCAAAGTCGATCTTGCGCGAGGGCTGCAGGTTCTGCGTAGAGTAGGCGTAGGCATAGACCTGGTTCATCCAGTGCGGGTCGTGCATGTCCAGCTTGACTTGCTTGGCGTCCATCAGCAGCAGGCGCTGCCCGTCGAGCTGCAGCACATAGTCCGGCCGTTTCCCGCGGCGGTCGGTGCGCTGCAGCACGAACTCGTACTCGGACACGGCCAGTCCCCGGTTCTGCGTGTTCCAGTTCAGGTACTGGAACAGCGGCCGGATATAGTCGTTCTCAATCTGCGCTTCCGCCTCGGACTTCAGGTGGGCTTCACTGGCCCTGAAGGTTTCAACGAGGCGAGCGGTTTCGGTTCGGGCCTGGTCTTTGGTGTATGGCATGACTCGTTTTCTCTTCAGGGGTTAACCCGTGGCTGGGTCGAGAAGGGCCTGCCGATCCCCACTTGAACTAAGGCCTCTCCTCAGTGAACCCGTCGCAACTGGACCATAACCTCATCCATGCAGCCACCATGTAGGAACGCGGGTTGGCCCCCAATGCCGAACCGCGACCGACAAAGTCAAATGAGCCGCCAAGCCAAGAACAATCCCTGAAGCAGATCTTCCCAGGATGCTCAACTGCGTCGCACATTCCATGAGTAAAGAGTGATGCCCTCGCCATTTCCAAGGGAGACAGCCAGATAACCGGTCATCTGGCCATCGGCACGCCAGACGCCATGATATAACCTCTTGCCCTCACTGGTATGAATATGGTAGTTTCCGTCGCGCCTAGCGAAGACCAGCTTGTGGCGTCGCGTTGTGTCGACCCCCTGGTCGGCCGGCCGTACGAAAATGCTCCGGTCGCTTCCATCTGCAGCCACTATCTCAAGGTGGTAAGACGGCCCGACCAACTCAATCTCCGATTCGAAAGAACCATCAAGCTGGTCGCGGAGCACTACTTTGGCGTGCGAGTGGACATAGGTTGTGTTTGTGATGGTGAGCGAGTCAGCGGCACGTACGACTTGCATCTTCCTCAGGGGATACATGGTCCAGTGGTTGGATTCCCAACATATGACACCCAGCCGCGAGCTCTCGATCAGTTCTCCAGCCGCCAAGACACCGCCATCTGGGTCCCTTCCCTTCTCACGAACCTCTGCGAGCAACTCGATCTTCTCGGTGAGAGACGGGCGGTAGTAACGATAGGCCTCCTGGAGTCTACCCTGCCCTTCGCGGCCACACCAATCGCGCATCCAGTCCCCCGCCGCTCCAGCCAGCGTGTCTCCGGTCAGCGAGTTGTGCTTCTTCTGCAAGACATCAAGCAATGCATTGGTGAAAACACCATGGCCGAGTTCCGGAACCTCATAGCTGACTTGTCCCTCGCTGCAGCCGTAAATGACTTCCACCCATCGTTCGCCCAGAGTCAAGCCTCGAATGCTTTCCATTGACTCGGAGTCGAGCCCTTTGTTTCCACGGAGTGCCCTCGCTTCGTTTCGGCACGCATCTATCAGGGCCATCACTCTAGGGTACCCGAAACCCTGATGCCAAATCTGGGCCAAATCACTGAACGCCAGTGAACCCGCTCCCGAGGACGCACTATCGATGGGATGCAACCTGTATTGGCCGCGGAGTAACTGGCCATGGCCGGCGAAGAAGAACAGGAAAACGTCGCCTCGCCCCGCAGATAGTAAGGCCGCTTCTATCGCATTCCGGGTAGCTTTCTCTCCCAGGAGAGTAGTGACAGAGAAGCCGTAGGCCCTGTGCAGGACCTCCGATAGGTCGTGCGCATCGGCTTCGGCGAACCGCAAAGGCATGAGCCCGGAGTTCTCGCTGTATCCGTTCACTCCGACAAGCAATGCATGTTTCTTCACAGAGCTACCTCCTCGTGGATGAGATATAGTCTGCTGCTCCGCAATTCCCCGTGCACTTGGCTGTTGCGTCAGCCCGAACAGCGTGTCAGGTCACCACCGGGGCGAGCAACTCGTCGTCAAGAAGACCCGAGGCGCAACCGCACACGAAGTCGGCCGTGGCGTAGTCGACGAGAAAGCATCGATGCCCGGGTGTGCTATATGCTGGGTTTGTCGCTCAAAAGGTGACAACCCAATTATAGACGCAGCGCCTGGATTCCCGAAAGCCCTCGCAGGGCGCAAAGAATGGAACGCATGCGCCCGATCTTGCTCGACTCGGCTCCTCAGGACATGCAAACCCCGGACCCCACGGATTGAATCCGCCGGTTGTTCACATGCGGCGAATTCCGCGACCTGCGGAGCGCCTTGTCACTCACCCTCATCAAAGTAATCCGCATCAATCTTCTTCACCGGATACACCGACACCGTCGACACCCCCACATCGTGCTCAATCATCAAATCCGTCAGCTGCTCACCGTCAATCAGGATAATCCTGCTCCCCATCTCATTCGCGCACTCCTGCGCATCGCGGGTGAACGTTGACGCGGTGATGAAAATGCCCTTGCTGGCCTTCTTCCGCTGCAGGGCCCCGGCGAACTGCATGATATCCGGACTTCGCACCGGGCTACTGTTCCACCGCTTCGCCTGGATGTACACCGCATCCAGTCCCAGCCGGTCCTCCTTGATGATCCCGTCGATCCCGCCGTCGCCGCTCTTGCCGATGGCCTTCCCCGCGTCGGCGCGCGAGCCGCCATAGCCCATCTTCACCAGCAGGTCGACCACCAGCCGCTCGAAAAACGCCGGCGAGCACTGCTTCAGCTTCGCCAGCAGCTCATCGGCCAGCTCGTCGCGCAGATTCTCGTACGCCGCCTCTAGCGCCTCGGATGGAGTGGCGGTCGAGCTCTCAGCGGGCTCTTCGGTGGTACCCTTGCCAGGACGCGTGCCCTTGAGGTGCTGGAACTCGAGGAACTCGGGGTACTGCTGGAGCAGCTTCACGTTGATCGCTGGTGGGTGCTTCTTGAGCAGGTCCTGGCCCCGGGGGGTGACCCGGAAGTGGCCGCGCCGGGTGGCTTCGAGCAGGCCGGCCTTCTTCATGTAGGTGGCCGCCCAGCCCACGCGATTCGAAAACCGCGGCGCGATGCCGCTGGGAAGCATCTCGCGGAGATCTTCATCCGTCAGGCGAAACTCCCGCGCCAGGGCCTCGACGGCTTCAGTGGTGGACACCTCGCCGCCCTGAGCGGCGGCAAAGCGCAGCAGCGGCAGCATCACGCTCTGGTAGTCCGGAATCGCCATACGGCAAACTCCTTTCGGGCGGGGCAACGCCCTCACAGCGTATACGCATTATACGCCCGTTGCGGCAGAATGCCAACTGGAGACGCGGTTGGGGATCTACTTCAGTCTCGGGGCAAGCATCGCCACGCGCAGCGCCAGTGCGTGCCATCCTCGAACAGGACCCCCAATACACGAATGGGGACGCACGGATTCGTGTATTCGTGTCTTCATTCGTTTATTCGTGTCTTCATTCGCCGTTCGCCCCCTGTGGTGGGGTGGATGGCCAGCGCAGCACCTCCCCCTCTGCACCCGAACAGCCCCCACGAACCAGTGCCTGAGGGCACTTCCCATCTTCAGCCGGCGATTTCTCTCCCCGGCATTATGTTTATCCCAGGCTTGAAACACACCCGCGGTTGAACCGCCGGCCACCGCAAGGGATAGCGAGGTGAGAAGAGACGACTGGCGTCGTCACTACAAACACAAGGACGGGTACGCCCCGTGCCTTGCGGCCGGTTCTGCGCCGTGCGGAAGGAACGCCCCGTACCGGCTCAGCGGCTGCGCAACACCGGCGGCAGGTACGCCCGCCACGTTTCCCCCAGTACCGCAAAGAGCCCCGGCCGGTCCACCTGCGCACTCACCACGTTGTCCGCGCCGTTCACGCTGCCGGTGATGCCCTCCGCCGACCAGGCCTGGCCATCCCACGCGTAGAGGCCCAGGGTCTCTTCCCTGGCCGGACCCCTCTGCGCATCCGTGTAGTGCACGGAAACCGCATAGGTCTGGCCGGCAACGGGCTGGGCCGGTTGGCCGCTGTCGCTGTAGACGGCGGCAAGCTCAAAGACATGGCCGATGCCGACCCGGTTGCCCGGGGACGGAGCGCTCATGGGGCAGCGGGTTGTGTGGGTCACGACAACGGCGGCCGAAAAGGTGCCGGCCGGAAACGTATAGGTGGTGCCATCCAGCGTCGACTCCAGGGTGCCGCCATCGGTCGGGATCGACGCCGTGGTGGACGGGCTGAAGCGCAGGGTGAGCAGACCGCCATCGCCATCGGCCACGTAAACCAGGTCCCCCTCCACTGCCACATCGCCGGCACTGCCGGGGCTGTCATAGAAACCGACCTCGACCGGAGCCCTCGGATTGCAGACGTCCAGCACCCGCAGGCCGCCGGTCTCATCGGCGATGTAGGCATAGTTGCCCTCCACCACCACCGCCATGGCGCGTCCGGGCGTGTCGTACAATGCAACGGGGACCGGCGCCGAAGAATCGGAGATGTCCACCACATGGAGTCCGGCCCACCGCACAGCGACATAGGCATACCGCCCCTGCACGTCCAGCGCTATAGCGCCCGAGTTGGCGCCTACGTTTACAAGACCCACCTGAACCACGTTGCGGGGGTTGGAGATGTTCAGCACGTGGAGTTCCGGGTAGGATATCAGGTATGCATAGTCGCCTGCTACCTCCACACCGACGCCGTTGCGATAGAGGGTCCCGAAGAAGCTAATCTCGCGCGGCTGGGCCGGGTCGGCGACGTCCAGAATGCCCAGCCCTCCGCCGAAGTAGCGATTATAGTCGGGGACATACGCGGTGCTGCCCACCGGGAATACGTCGCCATAGATCTCTTCGCCGGCTGCGTGAAACGACCCGACTTCTGCCGGGCTCGCGGGGGTGGAGACATCCAGGACGCGCAGGCCCGCACCTCCGGCCGAGGCATACACGTAATCCCCCGCCAGTGCCAGGCCCTCGATACCCTCTGCCGTAAGGTCGGTTTGACCCAGGACCACCGGATGGGCCGGATCGGCGATATCCAGCACCACAAGCCGCTTTCCGGCGCTGATACACGCCAGGCCGTCACGGATGGCCACGTGATTCGCCGTGTCCCCGCTCTGGCTGACGAACTCGACGTTCTGCGCCTCTTGCTGAAGCACGGCCGGGCCGGCCACCGGACCCGGGTTTGGTGCCAGCGCGGTGGCCGGGCGGGACAGGCAGAGGACCAGGGCGGAGATCATGAGCAGAGCCAGGACTGGATGTTTCATTGTATGTGCTCCTTTGCATGGCATCTCGGGCGACCCGCGCCGGTCACGTGCACGCCCTCCGTACTCTGGCCACCAGTATAGCAGACAGACGGCAGCATGGCAAATGGGAATGAGGAATTGGAGGCACGACTCGCCCCGCCATCGGGTGTAGTCCACGTTGGTGGCCAAACCCTAGCACGGCCCCTTGTGGCCGAAACCGTAGCATAGCCCCTTGTGGCCGAAACCGTAGCATAGCCCCTTGTGGACCGTAGCATAGCCCCTTGTGCGCGAAACCGTAGCATAGCCCCTTGTGGGCGAAAGAGAAGTAACCGGAAACCGGGTTTCTGATTCTCATCCCCCCGTACCGCCGTTTCGTGCCCTTCGTGTACTCCCCCCCCTGAGACAACCCCCGCACTTGACAAATCGGAGCCGCATACTACAATATGCGCCGAGGTGGCTGCTCATGTCACCAGCGCGCGATTGGCTCCTTGCCGGATGGCAATCGCGGAGACCACCGAGTTGTGCCGCTCCACCTCACCCATCAACGCAGCCACGGCTCCAACGCGATGGCAGACTGATCCCTCTCTCCGCTTGTACCGCTTACCCTTGCTTCACGGATCAAACCGGGCGGGTTCCATACCCCGCCCGGTTTTTTGCGTCCTTGCGCCAGAGCATCAAAAAACACACAGGAGGGCACGATGAAAGAGAGAGCTGGGTTCCGGTTATTGGTCATAGTCATGATCATGGGTCTGGTCAGCACCCTGGGGATGGCAGCGGCTCAGGACGAGCCCGCGCTCTCCCCACCGGCCCGGGCGCTGGCGGGCGGTGCGCCGGCGGTAGTGAGCTACCAGGGCCAGGTCCTGGTAGGCGGCACACCCTTCACCGGCACAGCCTACTTCAAATTCGCCGTCGTCAACCAGGCAGGCACCACCACCTACTGGTCCAACGACGCCACGACGAGCGGGGAACCGGCCAATGCCGTGACCCTGGCAGTGACAAACGGCCTGTTTAACGTCCTGCTCGGCGACACGTCGCTGGCCAACATGACCGCGCTGCCCGCCGGCGCATTCTCGGAGCCGGAGCGCTGGCTGCGGGTGTGGTTCAGCAGCGACGGGTCCACCTTTGTGCAACTGAGCCCCGACCGGCGCATCGCCGCGGCGCCCTATGCGCTGCAGGCGCAGGAGGCCGCGAACGCCGCCGGCCTCAACGGGCTCCCGGCCGGCAGCTTCTGGCAGGTCGGTGGCAACGCCGGCACGGACCCGGCGTCGGACTATCTGGGCACCAGCGATGACGTGAGCCTGGCGCTGGGCGCAAACGGCAGTAAGTCCGCCTACCTGACCCCGGGCGGCAACCTCGGATTGGGCACGGACAGCCCCGGCGAGCGCCTCACCGTGCGCGGCAACGCGCAGGTCCTCGGCCAGGACAACCCGGTCGCCCTGGGCTACACCGGCACCAACCTGAGCGGGCCCCGCTCCGTGGCCACCGCCGGGCACTACGCCTACGTTGCGTCGTCCACCAATGACACCCTGGCCATCTATGACGTCTCGGACCCGAACAACCCGGTCGCCCTGGGCTACACCAGCACCAACCTGGACGAGCCCTACTCGGTGTTTGTCTCCGGGCGCTACGCCTACGTCGCGTCATCCAGCAACAACCGCCTGGCCGTCTTTGACGTCTCCAACCCGGCCAGCCTGGTTGCCCTGGGCTACTCCTCCACCAACCTGGACCGGCCCACCTCGGTGTACGTCGCCGGGCACCACGCGTACGTTGCCTCGAGCAATAACGACCGCCTGGCCATCTTTGATGTCTCCAACCCGACCAACCTGGTCGCCCTGGGCTACACCTCCACCAACGTGAAATGGCCACGTTCCGTATTTGTCGCCGGGCGCTACGCCTACGTCACATGCACGAGCACCTTCGGCCTGGCGGTCTTTGACGTCTCTGACCCGACCAACCTGGTCGCCCTGGGCTACACTACCACCAATCTGGACGCGCCCTACTCGGTGTACGTCGCCGGACGCTATGCCTACGTCGCGTCGTACACGAACGCGCGCCTGGCCGTTTTTGACGTCTCCGACCCGACCAACCTGGTCGCCCTGGGCTATACCAGCACCAACCTGTCCGAGCCCATCTCCGTGTACGTCGCCGGGGGCTACGCCTACGTCGCGTCCAGTAGCAACCACCGCCTGGCCGTGTTCAATGTCTCTGACCCCAATAACCTGGTGGCCCTGGGTTATTCCAGCACCAATCTCAGCTATCCCCAGTCGGTGTACGTTGCCGGGCGCTATGCCTACGTCGCGTCATTCAACAACTCACGCCTGGCGGTCTATGAGCTGAACAATCTGGAGGCGCCCAGTGCGGAAATCGGCAGCCTCGGCGCCGGCGGCCTGCACGTAGGGAACAACGCCATCGTCGGCAACGACCTGGATGTGCAGGGCAATCTGAGCGTGGGCCGGGGGGTGCTGATCGACGGCAGTCTCGCCGCCGACACCCTGACTGTCTCCGGCAATGCCGCCATTCTGGGCCAGGACAACCCGGTTGCCCGGGGATATGTGAGCACGAACCTGAACGGACCCCATTCGGTGGTTGTGGCCGGGCGCTATGCCTACGTCGCCTCATTCGGCACCGCCCGCCTGGCCGTCTTTGACGTGTCCAACCCGAGCAACCTGGTCGCCCTGGGCTACACCAGCACTAACCTCGGCGGTCCTCGCTCGGTATTCGTGGCCGGGCGCTACGCCTACGTCGCCTCGAGCAGTAACAGTCGCCTGGCGGTCTTTGACGTCTCAGACCCCCGCAATTTGGTCGCCCTCGGCTACACGAGTACCAACCTGAGCTGGCCCTACGCAGTGTTCATCGCCGGGCGCTACGCGTACGTCGCGTCGCACGACAACAACCGCCTGGCCATCTTTGATGTCGCCGATCCCAACAATCTCGTTGCCATGGGCTATGCTAGCACCAACCTGAACTATCCGCGCTCGGTCTACGTCGTCGGTCGCTACGCCTACGTCGCGTCGTATGGCAACGACACGCTGGCCGTCTTTGACGTGTCGGATCCAGGCAGCCCGGCCGCCTTGGGCTACACGACCATTAACCTGGATGGTCCCTCGTCCGTCCACGTCGCCGGACGCTATGCCTATGTCGCGTCGGCCAACAACGACAGGTTGGCCATTTTTGACGTCTCGGACCCAGCAACGCTTGTCGCTCTGGGATACGTCAGCACACGCCTCGACGGTCCTTGCTCAGTGTCCGTTGCCGGGCGGTATGCCTACGTTGCGTCGGACCTGAATTCCCGGCTGGTGGTCTTTGACGTGATCGACCCGGCCAATCCGGTCGCCGTCGGCTACATTGGCACCAACCTCGACCGGCCCTGGGGCGTGTTCGTCGCCGGCCGCTACGCCTACGTCGCCTCGCACGACAACTCTTACCTGGCCGCCTTTGAGCTGAACAACCTGGAAGCGCCCGGCGCGGAACTGGGTGCCGTGCATACCGACGACCTGCAGGTGGGCGATAGCGCCGCGGTGGGCAACAACCTGGACGTGCAGGGCGGTCTGACCGTGGGGCAGAGCGCACGCATCGACGGCAGCGTGAGCATAGGCGGCTACACCGCCTGGCACGCCGGCAACGATGGCTCCGGCAGCGGCCTCGATGCCGACATGCTGGACGGAAACCACGCCAGTGCCCTGCAGAACCGCGTGAGCGGCATCTGCGCGGTGGGCAGCACCATCCGCGCGGTGAACGCCGACGGAACCGTCGTGTGCGAGCTCGACGACCCGCTGCGGCGGTCGGTTCCACCTCAGGCCAATGTCGGCGTCACCGTGGATACGACAGGTGACGTGGGCCAATACACCTCCGTCACGATCGGCGCCGATGGCCTGCCCGCGATCAGCTACCTCGATCTCACCAACTACGACCTGAAGGTACTGCATTGCGGAAACGCGGACTGCACAACAGGCAACACGATCAGGACGGTGGACTCGCCCCTGGACGTGGGCGCCCACTCGTCCATCGCCGTCGGCGCCGACGGTCTGCCCGTGATCAGCTACTACAGCACCATCTACGGCGGCCTGAAGGTGGTGCACTGCGGAAACGCCGCCTGTAACTACTACAACACGGTCACGCTGGTCTACGAGACTGGGGACGTGGGCACCTACACCTCCATCACCATCGGCGCCGATGGCCTGCCCGTAATCAGCCTCTACGACAACGCCTCCTTGAACCTGAACGTGCTGCACTGCGGAAACGTCGACTGCACCTCCGGCGACACGATGACAGCGGTGGACACGGCAGGAGACGTCGGAAGCTACACCTCCATCGCCACCGGCGCCGACGGCCTGCCCGTGGTCAGCTACTATGACCTCACCAACACCAATCTGAAGGTGCTGCACTGCGGAAACGTCGACTGCACGTCCGGCAACACCATCACAACCGTCGACTCAACGGGCCAGGTCGGTCAATTCAGCTCCATCACCATCGGTGCCGATGGCCTGCCCTTGGTGAGCTACCGCGAGTACACCAACTACGACTTGAAAGTGCTGCACTGCGGGAACGCCGAATGCACGTCAGGCAACACCATCACGACGGTGGATTCAGCCGGAAACGTGGGCGTTGACACATCTGTCACCATCGGCGCCGACGGTCTGCCCATAGTCAGCTATTACGATGGGAACAACGGCGACGTGAAAGTGCTGCATTGCGGCAACGCCGCCTGCACAGCAGGCAACTCGGTCTGGGCGGTGGATGCGGGAGGGGACGTCGGCTACTACACATCCATCACCATCGGGGTCGACGGCCTGCCCGTGCTGAGCTACTACGACATCACCAACGGCGACCTGAAGGTGCTGCACTGCTCGAACATTTTCTGCACGCCCTACTGGCGCCGGCGATGAGCTACAGGCCAGGCTAAGGAGGCCAACATGAAGCGCAACCGGATTCCTCTCCTGGTGGGGCTGCTCATCGCCGCCGGCCTGGGCCGCGTCGTGGCCCAGAGTGATGCCGTAGTCAACTGGTGGGTGTTCGCCGGCGGCGGCGCGCCCTCGTCGGGCGGTGCGGTGACGATGAACGACACCCTGGGCCAACCGGTCATCGACCTGGCGCAGGGCGGCACGGTCTCGCTGCAGGCCGGCTACTGGGTTGCTGCGGCGGGGCCCACGTCGCTCCTGGGCGACGTCAACGCCGATGACCTGGTGGACTCGACCGATTCCTTGATCATCCTGTCGGCGGACGTGGGCATCGATACGTCGCAATTCTGCCCCATGAATTGCGGCGACACCAACGCCGACGGGGTCGTCGATTCCACCGATTCCCTGATCATCCTGTCCTACGATGTGGGCATGCCCGTGCCCTTCCCGGTGGGACAGCCGGGCTGCCCGGCCACCATCACGCAGCCCCCGGGCTGCACCCTCTGAGCCCGATACGGCAGCGTACGGCGCAGTCCCGCCAATGCGGCGGGACTGCGCCGGCCTCACGCCGGAGGCAATGACCGGTGCATTTCAGTTTGGGCGCGCTCTAATCCGTGCATCCGTGTGCGCAATCCGTCTCGTGCCACCCTCGCACGAACTCCAGCGCCTCCTCCCGCGTGCGCACCTGCCCCTCCGCCTGCGCCTCGCGCACGGCCTCCAGCAGCCGGCCCACCTCCGGGCCGGCGGGGATGCCCAGCAGCGACATGACGTCGCGGCCGGTGACGAGCCGGGGCGGACGCGCCACCTCTTGCGGCGCGCGGAAATAGTGCTCGAGCAAGGTTCGCACCAGGGCCAGCTCGTCGGGCCAGTCGCCGGCGGGCAAAGTGGTGCCGTGCGCGGCCAGGTGGTCGGCCAGGGCAAACACCAGCACGTCCACCGCCGCGTCGCCGGTGTCGCGGAAAAAGCGGTACATGGCCCGCTTGCTCACCGGCATGCCGGCGTCGTGGGCGTCCTTGACCAGAAAGCCCGGACGCATGTGCGCGGCCACAATCCCGGTCACGAGCTGGATCTCCTGCGAGGAGAAACGCAGGCGGGTGAGGATCTCCCGGGCCATCTCCGCGCTGGCCTCCTCGTGCCCGTGAAAGCCGATCTGGCCGTTCTCCTTCACCATCTTGCACTGCGGCTTGCCAACATCGTGCAGCATGGCGGCAAAGCGCAGCAGGGTCCCCCGCGTGCGGTTCTCGCAGACGGCCGGCGCGAAATGCGCCGCCAGGTCGGCGGCAAACGGACCCAGGAACGGCTCCTCGTCCGCATGCAGGCGCGTCGCGGGGAACGTGGTGAGCCGCTCCACCTCGGCCACCGCGGCCAGGGTGTGGTTGTAGACGTCGTAGGCGTGGTGCTGCGGGGGTTGCGTTACACCCTTGAGCGCCACCATCTCGGGCAGGATCACCGCCAGCAAGCCCAACTCATCCAGTCGCCGCAGGTGATCTACCACCCCCGGCGCGGCGATGATCAGCGCCAGCTCCTGGCGGATGCGCTCGGCCGAGGGCCGGGTCAGCAGCGGCGCGTCGCGCCGCAGCCACGACTCGGTCGCGGGATCGACGCGCAGAGACAGGGAGATCTGAAAGCGCACCGCGCGCAGGAGGCGTACCGGATCGTGGCGAAAGGCATCCTCGTGCGTGGCGCGCAGGATGTGCGCCGCCAGGTCCTGCCGGCCGCCGCAGGGATCGAGGACCGGCGGGTCCGCCTGCTCGCAGTCGCGCACGTCCACGGCCATGGCGTTCACCGTGAAATCCCGCGCGCGCAGGTCGGCGTCGATATCCGCCCCGCGCAGCCCGGCAAAATCCACCACGAACCGGTCCGGGTAGACGATGCGCGCGGCATCCATCTCATCGTCGAGAACGTAGAATGCGCCGCCGGTCCGGTTGGCGATGCGCCGCGCCAGCGGGATAGCCCCCTCGGCCACGGCGAAATCCGCGTCCTTCCCGGCGCGCCCCAGCATCCAGTCGCGCACCCACCCTCCGGCGAGGTACGCCGGGGACGGGTGCGCCCGGAGCAGGTCGATGATGCTCTTGAGCAGCTCGTTGTTGATCAGTGTCATTCGCATCGAAATGGATGAGAAATTGGCAAGACTTGTCTCATTTCCAGTTTCTCATCTCTCATTTCTAATTTCTCATTTCTAGTTTCTAATCTCTAATTTCTCATTTCTGATCTGCAAGTATTGCAGCGCAATGATGGTCTTGCCATCGCGAATCTTGCCCTCGCGCAGCCAGTGCAGGGCCCGGGCGACGGGGACCTCGAGCACGCGGATGTCCTCGCCTTCGCCGACGCCGCCGCCGGGGCCGACGCGGGCGTCACGCGAGACACGGCCCAGGTACAGGTGGATGCGCTCGGTGCAGGCGCCCGGGCTGGCGTAAAAGGTGGCGATGTGCTCCAGCTCCTGCAGGGCATAGCCCGCCTCTTCGATGAGCTCGCTGCGGGCCACCGTCTCCGGGCTGTCCTCCGCGCCCTGCTCCATCGTCCCGGCCACGACCTCCAGCAGGCGACCGTGCGGCTTTTCGCGGAGGTAGGCCGGGTAGCGGAACTGCTCCACCAGGATCACGGCATCGCGCTCCGCGTCATAGAGCAGCACGCCCACGGAATCGCCGCGCTCGAAAACCAGGCGCTCCACCGGCTCGCTCAGACGGCCATTCAAGCGCTCGTAGCGCAGCACCGCCCGGTCGAGCTTGAAAAAGCCGTCATATTCGCGCTGTTGTTGCTCCACCTCGACCCGCACGCGCCCCTCCGTATTCGTAGGGCGGACTGGCAGTCCGCCA
>JAEAMG010001683.1_pt1 | contig 15954 bp, 11 predicted proteins | sample 8958741 | NCBI WGS metagenome assembly JAEAMG01 (sample SAMN16933256, study PRJNA681125) | bioreactor sludge metagenome | isolation source: anaerobic bioreactor treating anionic surfactant - SDBS | place: India: Bengaluru | collected 2019-02-28
CCCAACATGGCACTTGGCGGCATCACACCAAAACAGAAGCTTGCCTTGGCCGCTTGACCTCTACTTTTAGCACGATCTAAAAATGGGGGGATTACCGCGCTACCGCACGCTTCCATCCCGATCAGGCATGGCTCTAGCTTTGTGAAAAATTTCATCACCCGGCTGCGTTTAAGCTGCTTCCGCAGCACCGTATTGCCATGCGAATCAACCCCGTAGATCTGGATCACGCTTTTTGCGAAATCGGCGGCAATTGTTGTAATCTTCATTTCGGGTGCCCCCTTCGGAGTGTGGTTGAGTGACTGTTGGCGCCGACGCCCAATTGATCTTGGCTGCCGATTCCAACTGACCCAACTCAAATCCTCTGGAACCATTGTTGCACGCGGGTTTGCTTGCTACGCACGTGGGTCACCGAAAATCGGCAGCTTGGGTCAAAAATTCGTCGGCGCCAACACCTAAGGTCCACCTTGAACGGTTTGAGCCGCCTGCGACTGTTGAATTGATGTACGGTCCCGACATGGTTATTTAGCATGATGCCGTTTCGAAGTACGATGAGTAATCCAAAGAGGTGAGAAAAACTTTTGCTTCTGGCTTCGTAAACCTCGCGGAATTGGCGATGGGATTAGAAGCTTCTTGACATAGGAGCGTCACCGTCATGGCCGAACGCATTTCCTGAACTTGAAAATGGAGCATGGTTGGCAGAGTCAGTATGCCAACCACGCAGAAGCAAAAGCCGACATCACCGATTGCACCCATGATCTTGGCCGAGAGCACTCTGGCCGGTGCCCATAACGGGATCGATTACGGAGTCAATCCCAGGAAAGGAGTGTGGTGTGCCCCAGCCAGCCATTGTCGTGCCGGATCTGCCCATCACTGGGAACCGCTCGCGTTGCTATAAACCTCTGGAAAATGCGGTCTTGCCAATCGGCTGCAATCCGTTCAGCTTTTCCTGAATCAGCACTACCTTGCGGCGATTGGAGTGAATAGTTTCGGCATTATCGGCCAGCGTCCGCATTACTTTCTCAAACTCCTTTAACTGCGGCGCGAAGAATGCAAACATCTTTTCGTCGTCTGCGAGCAGGTCGTAAATGTCCTTGAACGCGCTTTTGACCGCATCGGCGATATCTTTCTTGGTCTTCGCAAGCTGCTGCTCCAGTTCGTGAGCCTTATAGTTCGCGTAGGCGTCCGAACCCAGCGAAATTAGTGCGCCCGCAGGACCAGCCCATTTCGACAACGATCCGGCCAGCTTGCTCGCCTCCCATGGCTTGAATTTGATGGCGATCCCCGTGACGTGCTTGAGCGCGTCACGCGCAGCAAAGATCGTCGCCTTGATGGTCGATGGATCGAGTTTTGACACGCCTTTGAGCGCACCGCCCACCGATTTCACGGCGCTGCCACTCATGGCGTCGAGGAAGCTTTCGCTGGAGGCGAGTTGGCGCTCTATATCGAGTGAAATGCGGTTCGTCACAGCAGATGACTGGTCGAAGAGACGGTCCACGGCACCTTTGATCTTCAGATGCAGCTTGTAGCCAATATCATTGCCAGAGTAGCCGATTTCGTCTTCCAGATAGGCTGCAAGATCTTCCAGCGCCAGAGGGCGCAGCTGGCCGATAAGGCGCGTTTCCATTGCCGTCAGTTCCTTGAACAGCTCGCTCGCCAAGCGTTTTACTTCTTTTCTGCCGCTGCCGATGTCCTGCCCGATGCGTTCCGCTTCTTCCCGATTCTGCTTTTCGAACGCGCCCAGCTTGTCAAGCTCTGTACCAACCAGTGTCAGTTTTTGCTGCATCAGGTCGCGCACCACGTCCATGCCTGTCTTGGCGATCAGGGCGCTGGCCACGTTGCTCTTCATGATGCTACCGGTCATTGCTTTTAGGTGCTCTATGCGCGAACGGGCCTCATAGTGTGCCGGCTTGCCGAACCAGAAATCGAGTCCGCGACCATTCGGGTTCGAAGCGATACAAACGATATTGAGGCGCGCCATTTCATCCGGTGACAGGTTCGCAGCGCGCTGCAGCTTCTCGCTCAGGTTTGTTTTCTTGATCGAGGCCTGTTGATCGAACAGTGCAGGCTCCGTCAGGTCGGTCACTTCGTCCATCTTGTTGATGACGAAGACCGTGGATGAGAGTTTGTTCAGGTCGCGCAATACCCATTTGGCAATCTCGCTGTGGCTGTCCTTCAGGGGGTTGGTCGCGTCCACCACGTAGAACAGCAGGTGCGCTTCGGAGATATAGCGCTTGGTCACGTCCTCATACATGACGTGCATGCCATTGATGGTTTTTTCCTTGTCTCCAAACAGACCAGGCGTATCAATAATTTCGCATTCGCCGGGCAAGCCTTCGGGCCTATAGGTGATCAGCCGGTCCGACGATTCGTCCATATCGATCTTCATGTCCGCCATCACCTTTCCGAGCCACGCCGCGACGACGCTGGTTTTTCCATCGGAAAAGGCGCCGAGCAGTGCGATGCGCAGCACGTCCGATTGCACGGCTTCGGTAGCGCTTCGAATCTTGGCGAGATCTTCACCGGTATCGATGCCGAGTTCGCTGAATTCGGCCAAGATACCAGCCATCTGGTCGAGGGTTGCAAGCGCGGCTTGTTTCTCGACATTAAATTGCTTGAATTGTTCCATATGGCATTCTTTCCAGTTGTTTTTTGATTTTATTGGAGGCCGCGATCTGGCCGTCGATGAGGGTGATCGGGCGCGCCAGGTTTGCGTGCATTTCTTCAACCCAGGCGCAGACCGTCTTGTCGACTTCTTCACGTATCGGGTCGCTGATTTTTTTCAGTTCGGCGTCGAGTCCGCCAATCACGCGCTCACGTATTTCGTCGATCTTTTCCTGTACCTGTTGCTGCGCCTTGCGAATGCGCTTTTCCTTACCAGTGAACCAACCGACCACGCTGACCGCCAGCCCCACTACTGCGCCTACCGCCGCGCCGATTGCCGTACCAATCACGGGAAACACGGAGCCGATCGTGCCGCCGGACAGGGCGTAGGAGCCGATATTGAAGGCGATCGAACTCCAGTCCTTCAGGCTCAAGTCCATGTCCAGGCCGTCACCGCTAAAACGCAGCGGCATGCCATTGCTTGCGATCGAGAGGTGCTGCTGGAAGTTTACCCGGCGCACGTCTTCTACCAGTCGCTGAACCGCCTGGGCCAGACTTTCCTGCAATTGCGTAACCTGCTCGCTGAGCTGATCGTTCAAGCTGGCCTCCGCCGCCTTTTGCTGGGTACGGAAACTGCTGCTGATCTTCGATGTAATAACGTCATTATCACCAAAATTGTCTGCCACGATACGGTCGGCATGGTCGGAAAGTTGGTTGAAAAAAGCTTCCCACACATTCTTGCGTCCGGTGGCGAGCACGCGGACGAACGTTGCCAGCGACGCTGAGATAGCCGCACTGCACTTCGAAAATTCTGGCGCGACGCCGGACAGGAATACCGTGTGCTCCTGACGGATGGCGACCAGTTCATTTGCACTTTCGGCCAGAAGTTCGCGCAACTTGCCCTTGTTGCTTTCGATAATATCTTCCCTGAAGGTGCTCCGTTTCGCGTTAAGCAAATCAGCTACCCAATGCAACTGGCTGAATTCCAGCATGCGCTTGGATGAGCCAAATTGTCTCAGGTAGTTGCGTTGCTGGATTGCCAGATCGTGCGCGCGCGAAGAATGGATGGTGCTTTCCTGTCCATCCATGGCCAGCGCCGAAAATCCCAGAAGACCTTGCACGCAGTGCCCTGGCATCAGCACGTTCTCGCCCAGCACGCCCTGCAACACCTCCACAGTCTGCGACAACGCTTTCTCGCACTGGCCGTTCTCTGCCAGCGCCACCCGGTCTTCATCGAACTCATAGGCATCAGCATTACCGCGTACGTTAACTATAGGAAAGACTGCTGTGCCACGATGCAGATACGAGTGGATTTTCTCGGCAGTCGCCTTTTCCGGTTTCTTGTTGGTGCCGTTGACGTAGATAACCAGATGAGCCTTGGCTACCGCGGCTTGCACCATGGCGGCATACTTGGCTTCATTGCCTTCGATCCCGGGCACATCAAATAATTGGAAGGTCTTGCCGTCATCGTGCTTCAGCGTGTAACAGGTATTGTCGGTCGTGAAATCAGCGGCGCCGGTGCCGATGATGAGGCCATCGACTTTGCGCACAGCCATGCGATGCTCTTCTAGTGTGACGCTGGCTCTCAGCACGCCAGGCAGTTCGTCGTTCAATAGCGTGCGCAGGCGCGCCGCCGCATGATGGGGATGGAGACTGGCCGTCGGGGCTGCCTCAGGTACTGCGCGTTCGAGTGTAAGGTCGGCTTTCATGTATGGCTCCGCTTCATTGCAATGCGAACGAGATAACACCGTAAATGACAGCGCCCAGTACACAGCCTGCGACAGCGGCTAGCCAGGTATTGCGGCGGGCAGTCCTGAGTGCCTGGTCCAGCGCGCCAAGCGCAGTGATTTTCGCCTGCACTGTCCTTTCCAGCGTGTCAATTGTTGTGAATTGGGCTTGCACCGTGTTTTCCAGTGCGGTCAGCTCCCGTTTGACGCTGCTCGTTCGCGCTGCGGTAGCGTCGAGGAAGGCTACGCTTCTGGAATCGAAATCGCGGCCAATGCTTGCGATATCGGCGACGTAGGCGGCATGCGCCTGGGCAAATCCGCGGCGCGCCGTTTCGAGGTGAAGGTGCAGCGCCTCTTCGTAGCGCTGCAGGTCGCGTCCATTTTGTTCCAGGAGCTGCTGGCGCGATTGTTCATTGAACAAGATGCGCAGTGATTCGATGATTGTGCTCTTGCCTGCATTCGTCTCGCCGAAGAAAGCGATCGTGAACTTTTCCCATTCCGCATGTTCCTCAAGCAGGCCCAGTTCATGGTCGAAGCCCGCCTGCATCTGCCGCAGGCGGGCCAGAATATTGCCGATTTCCTGCTGGCCGCTCTTGTGATCGATATCGAGTTGGTCGATTTCGGCTGTTGCGGCGGCGATGCCTGCTGCCACGTCTCCGTATAAACGGTTGAAATCCTGCGCGGTACTGCTGGTATTGATGCTCATTCCTTCTTTCCTTATCAGTATTTTTGTTAGGTCTTGCTGCCTTGGATGTAGCTTGCCGGGGGCCTGAAATCAATCTTGATGTGCCTGACGGCGTCGCGTAGGTGTTCGGGTAATCGTTGCAGCTGCTCGGCAGACAGCATTTCCCCGAACAGCTGTGAGCGCAGGATTTTTGCCCGTTCGGCCACTACCCTTGTGCGGAAGGCATCGTAGGTACCTTCCAGCACGATCGTATGCACATCGATGTGGGGCGGCTCGCCGTTGCTGCCATCGCATTCCCACTGGTCGAAGTCGTTCATCCATGCGCTGTCCTGCCGGTCGACGCGGCCTATTTGCTGTTCGATACGGCCAGGATTCCAGTCGAGGTGGAACATCACCACAGTGCGGCAAGCACGGTGCAGGTTCAGGCCTTCGCTGGCTACAGCGGACTGGGCGATCAGCACGCGCGGATTGAGTTGCGCATTGTTGAAAGTGCTCTGCCGTACGCGCCTGGTCGATGGCCTTGTTTCTCCGTACAGGCGCTGGGAGAAGGGGCTCATGCGAAAAACGTGATGGCCGCTCTGGTCCTTCTCGAGTTCCTTTTCGTGCTCGCGGATCACGCGCGCCCAGTCGAAAGGGCGCTCCGCATCGGATTCCGCGCCGGCGCCGCTATGGGCAGGATCGGCATCCTTCAACTCATTCAACAGGTCGTCGACGAGCGCCGCCACCCTTGGCCGACCTTCTTCCTGGGACAGCAGTGCCAGTTGGTCGTGCACGCACACATGCTGCACCAGCCAGGTAACCAAGCCACTCATCAGTGCGGTATCGAGCGGGGGCTGTCCACGGCGATCCTTGTCGAGGAAGGACTGCGCCGCGTGCTGGCATACGTCACGCAAGGTCGAGCGGTCATTGGCATAGCGCGTGCCCAAGGCCACCGCATTGTCGGCGAAGGAGGCGATCTTCTCGGGTGCAAAGCCCATCTCTTCACTGCCAAGCCAGCGCAGCAGATCCGGATCGTCAAGCGTCAATCCTGCAGGCAGCGGCAGTGGCTGACCGTCACGCACCTGACGCAGGTAATGCCGGATATTCAGCGCGCGATCCAGCGCCGCCATCGGATCGAGGAATTCCGCGAATACGAGCACCTTCTCGTTGCCGGCGGCTAACTCTTCGATCAGCCGGATTGCCCGATGCACCTTCGGATGCCATTGCAGGGACCAGCGCGGTTCTTTTGCAACCGCTCCCATATCCTCGGTCAGTTTTCGCAGGGTATTGCTCCAGAACGATTGCCGTTGCAGCTTGGCCTGTTCACCTGCCGCCAGTACCGGGACCTCCTTTGGGCCTTCCTTGTCGGATTGTTCCGCTGGCGATTCGGAGATCAGGGGCAATGCTTGCGAGTGCTGCGAACCGGCGTGCTTGTGCACCCATGCTGCCTCGATACCTCGGGATGCGACCGCCAGGCTTTCTGCACAGGCCAGGCGCAGGCGTTCGGTGCGCGGCAGCTCGTCGAGAGCGATCGTGGTTTCCTGTATGCGCCGGTGCGGGTGGGCAGCATCCGGATTTTGGACATTGGCAGCGAAGCGTTTGACTATCGGATGATCACGCCATACGCGGCGCGTCACGACCGGTTCCAGTGCCGCCTGGAACGCCGCGCTGGCCGACGCCAGTGTCGCCAGTTCCTGCTCGCTGCCGAGTTCGATTGACTGCACGGCGTCGGAGAACTGCTGCACCGCTTTTGTCAGCCGGTCCACAACCTCAGGCGCGAGGCCAAGCCGGTGCAGTATGTCGGCCCATTGCTTCGCCTCCATTTCCATCGGCGTCGCCGTCAGCGCAAGACGTTTGGCCTGTCGGGACGCCGAACCGGGACGCATGATGATTTCGTTCATGCACAGGCTCAGGCGTGACTGCATGGTCGTCTGCGCTGCCTTCTCTTTTGCCGCCAGCGGCCCGGCGCCAGCCCGGTTCTTGTGGGCTTCATCAAGGATGAGCAAATCCACATCGCCGATCAGTTCACCGATAATGTTGCGAAACAGTGTCTGGGCCTGCGGATCGTCATAGGCGGCCGTGTTCACGCTGGACAGCGGGCCGTCTATCACGCGGCGGCGCAGAGATAGCGGCGCTTTCCTGGCGAGCCAGTCGACCGCCGCAAGCTGGGCTTTCGGCAGGTCGAGCCTGCCAGCGCCACGCACTTTCCGGCCATCGTCGACCAACTTTTTCTTCAGGACAAACGGCAGGCCCCACAGTTCGTCCTTCGTGATCGAAGGCAAGCGCTGAGGCAGGCCGAAGCGATGCGATACGAACAGGAATTGCACCTGCGCCGACAGTGGATAGACGGGAGCTTGCTGTCCGGCATCGAACAGATCCGGATAGGTGCGCAACATCTTGCTGGTGACATCCTTGGGAACCCAGTCCAGGCCGAGCGCAATCAGTTGGTCGAGGAACGGGCGCAACTCTTCATCGCGCCACTGGAACGTCAGGCCTGGGGGAATCAGGATCGCTATCCGGCCATTGCAGGCGGCCACGCACACGGCCAACGCAATGGCAAGTCGAGTCTTGCCGAGGCCGACCTCGTCGGCGACCAGCACTCCCGGCTGTTCTTGCAATTGCCTGCGGATCCACGCGAGCGACCTATCCTGATCAGCGCGCCACAGGGATGGGTAGCTGGCCAGTTCGCCCAAGCGCTCCCAGACCCTGCTCCAATCAAGCTGCTGCTTCATCCGGTATTCCTTTCCATCCTGGGTGCGTTAAAGGTGCCGGGCATGCTTCGGCCGATGGCGAACTCCACGTTTGTGCGATGTCGTGGATCAGATTTTGGTACGCTGCCCCGAGCGGCGTATCGAGCTCCAGCCAGGCCGGCACGAAGCCCGGTTGCAGGAGGGCCGGGAACAGGTTGACGTCTGCCTTGATGATGGCCGCGCGGTCCATCAGCGAAACTTGTTCAAGCAGCAAGAAGCGCAGCTGGCTGAGCCATACTGGAAATTGTTCCTTCGTTAGCATGCAGTTGCGGTGTCCGATTGCCTCGATCAGCGTGGCAAGCAATTTCAGCGGATAGCGCGCCGCCAGCGTGGAAGCCGTAGCGCGCCTGATGACTGGCTGCGGCGAATCCGGGTCGGGCAGGTAGGGTGGGGCGGCTGGAAAGGCCAGCAAGGCCTCAAGGGCGCTATCGATGCTCACTTCGTTGGGAGCCTGGCGGCAGCAGGTACCGTCCTCACCCAGCACGGCAACTTCGTGTATCTCGCTGGCCGCACCGCTGCCAGCAGGCAGTCGTACCCGGATGATGGGTGGCAGCGTGACAGCAGGCAGCGGCAGGTATGCTGCGTCTGCACTCACGGCGATCCAGGCATCCATGGCATCGAGCTGAACTTCTAGCGCCGTTGGCTCGTCCGTACCGCGCACCAGCAGCAGACGTCCTTTTTCGACACGTGCGAGCACCACCGGCGATGGTGCACGCGGCACGAGGACAGGTTCGCCGCCCCCAGCTTGCAATGCCTTGATTTCTGCGGGTGCCAGAATGTCGCCGCAGGCCAGCGCTCGCCAGACCTGCGGTACTTCTTGCCTGTCCACCAGCACGACACCAGCCTCCACATTGCCCGCCTGTTGCCGTGCAGGCCCTTTCCTGCCAATGGCCGCCTTGGACAGCAGGCCGGCCCGCGACAGGTTGCCTGAACCCAGATACAGGAAGGTCATGGTTCCTTTGGCATCGTGCGAGACACGCGTCAGGCCAGCAATGTATTTGGCATGCAGAAAGGTTCTGCCACTTCCCTGTTTCGTTGCCAGCGGATCTGCTGGCGAACACAGGGTCCAGCCATCGATTTTGCCGCTAGCCCATCTTTTAGGATGGGCAGCTAGCCACGGCGCGAGCGCCCCGGCCTGGCCCGTATTCAACACCAGATAGCGCTCGCCACGCACGGCGAGTTCGTCAAGCTTTGCCAGCACTTCCGGCTTGTCGCCGGCACTGTTGGCAGACTGCTCCCAGAAGCCGGAACCGATGATCAGGCTGCTTGCCCCGTTGTCCGGAAAGACTTTCCTGATCTGTGAAAACAGGGATGCATCGAGGCTATGTACGAAACGCGGCGATTCGTCACCCCGGCGCCGGGCCAGCAAACGTTTCCAGTCGTCCAGCCAACCAGTGGCGAGCGACTGGTTTGACAGCGCTGCCGTGCTGTACGGGTACAGGGTTTGCATCAGGCGTTCGAAGAATGCCAGCGCAGCCGTCATGTCGGCACGGTTGTCGCCCGGTGCTGACACGTCGTCGATCGCATGCTCTGTTGACCAGAACATGTCGATTTGCTTGCCATTGCCCCACGTCTCGCGCGTCCAGTTGCCTGTGGAGACCAGCAGCCGGAAAGAGGTCGGAGCGGCAAACTTCGCGTCGGCAAAGCCGAGCAGCGCCACCTTTGCATGCATCAGCGATGTCTGTTCCGCCCAATGGGGCAGTTCACAATGTTCCAGTTGCAGCATTCCGGGCACTGCCAAGGGGCGTAGCCGCGGCGCGGAAGCGTCGAGCATCAGGATCGACCTGACGAGACCGTTGGCTGCGCGCTCAACCGGGTTCTCGCCGGTGAATGTGGCAACGAGACGCTCCAGTGTTTCCGTATCGGCGGACAAGCCACAGAGAAGCATATGGGTTCCGAACAGCTTGTCCGGCGGCGCAAACAGCGCTTCGAGGTCACGGCGATCATGCGTCATGGTGATTGCCTCCCTGAATCTCGTTGTATAGCCGCTTAAGGCGCAGCAAGGGGCGCGGCACGGGCAGTGCATCAAGCGACAAAGCGTCTTCTGAGGGATCGGTTGGCTCGGCAGCGATCAGTGTGGCCGTGTAACCCATGCCGCGGTCCAGCTCTTGCTGGCTCACGGTAAATACCTGAGGAACACGGGTGGCGAGCGCCCGGATACGCCGCTCCAGATCGGTAGTTTGCACCTGCTCGTTGCAAAAGAAGCGGATGTCGGCAGGCAGGTCGGACAGCTTGTCCAGCCGCGCCGCCAGTGCCTCGCAATCGCGCTGCAGCCTGTCGAAGGCCAGTTGCACGTCCGGTGCATTGGCCAGCGTTGACCAGCTCCGTGGTATCTCGCCGATGCTGTCTGCGAGCGTCTGTGCTGCTTTCAGCGCGCTAGCCCGTGTCTGCTCGAACGCAAAGCAGGCGTCCAGACGCGCCCTGTGTACTGGTTCGTTGACCTGGCGCAGGAAGGCGGCAATACCCTGTTTCGTCCGTAACGGCGACAGTTCCGTGTCGAGTGGCTGGAGCAAATTGACGATGCGCGCTCGATTGGCGTCCGCCATTAACTGGGCGGAGACCAGTTGTCGTTCGCTGGCCGTTGCCGAGCTGGGTAGAAGAGCATGCTTCAATTGCTCACTGCTGTTCTTGATGAAAGTTTCAGGCTTCATGACCCAGTTGCGCAGGCGCTCGGCTATCCTGGTATCGCGCAGGACTGTTTCGGCCAGTGCCAGGCCGGGGGGGGCAAGTTGCAGCGCATTGAAGCGGGGTTGACCGGTCATGCAAAAGCCGAGACCAGGAAGAGCGCTTGTGGCAGCACGCCTGAACGGTACGGTCACGTAAGCGCCGCCAACGCTGACGGCATTGAAGGACAGGCCATCTTGCCTGCGTAGCTTGCGCTTGCCCTGCACACGATCATCTTTTTCGTAGCCGCCGCAGCCTAGGGCGGTCCAGCTTGCCAAGGCTTCAATTCCTTCAGCGATACGTGCCGCCATTGCAGGCCTGTCAAGTTCCCCGGCCAGGCGGATACCGAGGCAACTCCAAGTAAGTTGGCGAACAAAGAACACGCCGCCAAGTCCTGGAACGGCCCAGTCATTCAAGGCAAGAATGGCCGGACGTAGTCCAAAGTCCAGCCGTAAGCGTGTTTGCAAGGATTCCGTCGGCTCAATGGTGCCCCAAGTGGACATGATCAGATCCTTTGATTTGAATGGTATGGTGATTACACGAGGAGAGCCTTGTTCGAGCGTCCAAGTCTATCGGGCTTGGCGACAATTAGTGTCGCAGTGGCGGTGGATAAGGAGGATAAATAAAAATGGAAATATTGCCATCCTGGCAGGGGTTGCCATTATGCATCGAACATTCATTAAGGAAACTATCAAATTGTCACATTTTTCTATTTTGCAGTAGTTAGTTGGCCATTGATGTAGGCTGAAACGGGCCAGATCAGGGCCGGTGCTACACTGCGGCTCTTGTGCTGTGCTGCAGTTTCCGCCAGCGTGTCTTGAAGTACTGACGGAACCGTCCAATTATTTGTCATGTGACCATGAATGACTTGTTGACCTACATCGGTGCTATTTTCAACCTGCCCAGCCAGGCCGTGATCGAGCGGCGCGACGTCGCGCAATCCTCCTGGCAGGAAGATGGCTTCGAAGTACGGCAGGAAGTGGCGACCTATTATTTCAGCAATGGCGTGGTGGTCCGGCGCACGTCCGAGGAGGACAGCTTTCCATCGCAGGCGGCCTGCGCGGAGTGCTGGATCACCTATGAAGTGCCATCGAACGGGCAGGCGCCGGTCGAGGTGCTGCCAGCGGTCAGGCGCTTTGACAGTCGCTGCCGCGAAGCATTCTGGCTGAAATTCCACAGCGCTAACTGAGCCGCTGGCTTGCTGGCGGTGCCCGGCAGTCATCGGCTGGAATATCCAAAATACAGTCTGTTTTTTGTAATTGCGTTTCACAGTTCCTATGCTGTAGATACACATTCCAGGACACGCCATGGACTATCCGATCCGATCCTTGCAGCAATTGCGGCCGATTCTCGTTGGCTTCCGCAAACAGGCCGGCCTGTCGCAGCAGGCGCTGGCGGAGCAGCTGGGCATCACACAGCAAAGCTATGCGCAGATCGAAGCCAATCCCGCCTCTACCAGCGTCGAGCGCCTGTACACGGTGCTGCGGCTGCTGGGGGCCGAACTGCTACTCTCGCCAGCCGGCCAGCCATCCCCTGACGCCGCCATCGCGCAGGAGGCAACCGATGCGGGGCCGCCCGCAGCCCGCCTCGCACGCCAGCGTGCGCCCGGTCCCGCGCGGCCGGAGGCGCCGGCAAGGCCGGTGCCTCCACCATCGGCCAGGGAGCGCTGGTAAACCATGGGCCGACGAGCGCATGCGCAGCGCCTGCACCTGTGGCTGAACGGCACGCCCGTCGCCTACTGGGATGCGTCCGCTGGCACCTCGGCGCTAACCTATTTTGACGCCTGGATCGAGGACGAGGCCGGACGGCCGCTGTCGCTGTCGATGCCTTTCAAGCGATAGAAAGGCTCCTATCGAGGCGCGCTGGTGCAGAATTATTTCGACAACCTCCTGCCTGACAGCGAACCGATCCGTCGTCGCATGGCCCAGCACTTCCAGACCGGCGGCATCGCGCCGTACCAGTTGCTCGCTGCGGCCGGGCGCGACTGTGTCGGCGCCATCCAGCTATTGCCACCCGGCGAGGTACCCACGGACCTGTTTACCATCGCGGGCGAGGCGCTCGACGAAGCTGGCGTGGCGAGGATATTGCGCAACACGGTCGCGGAAGCCCCGTTCGGGCATGCCGGCGCAGAGCCCGACCTGCGCCTGTCGATTGCCGGAGCGCAGGAAAAGACGGCGTTGCTATGGCATCGCGGCCAGTGGCACCGTCCCACCGGCAGCACGCCGACGACGCACATACTGAAGTTGCCCATGGGGCTGGTGGGCAATATGCGTGCCGACATGCGCACCTCAGTGGAAAACGAATGGCTGTGTTCGCAGATCATGCACGCGTTCGGACTGCCCACGGCGCCATGTCGCATCGCCACTTTCGAGGATCTGAAGACGCTGGTAGTGGAGCGCTTCGACCGCAGGCTGTCGGGTGACGGCAGCTGGATAGTCCGGCTGCCGCAGGAGGATTTTTGCCAGGCGACCGGCACGCCGCCCCTGCACAAGCACCAGACCGATGGGGGGGCGGGCATCAGCCGCATCATGGGTACGGCGGCTGAGAGATCCGTGAGGACATTGCACTGTCGTGCTGGATGGGTATCTTAGGCGACCTGTGATCGCCTGCTCGAACCGTCTGACAATATGCCACCATCCGACGTGCCTGAGCGGTCAAGACGCCAGGCGATCACGCATCAAGGCCCTTGGATCAGTAAGGATCATTGAGGCTTGGAATTTGCTTGAAGACTCGGGTAATCGCTTCAGTTACATCGAGTCCTTCTTTCACGCCGTTTGCGAGGCTTATCAGAGCTTCCGCCGCCATATCGTGCATGATCGCTGCGCTGAACAGGTGATCTGCTGAGAGCCGAAGAGCTTCGTTACCTGGATCGATTGTTTCGTCAGTAGATACGGGGTCCGCGAATAGGGCCATCACCTCAGCTCCTGGTGTTGTCTCATCGATCGAATAGATTTCCGCAAATAGCTTACCCAGTGTGCCGGCGGCTTGCCAGTCCGGCCTATCCCAATCTTTCAACGGCAATGCAACGCCACGCTTCACCTTCTCCAAGTGGCGTCGTAGTTTTCCTGGAAGTGTTGCGGCCGCCTTGGACTTGTTCGAATAGTCGCGCGCTGCGAGTGCGAGTGCATCACGCACAATTCTCCAAATCACGTTCCAGATTTTGGCGACGCTGTAGGTCTGCAACGCGACTCGGGTCGCACTGTAAAATTCCTCATATACGTCAGGCAAAACTGACAAACCATGAAACTCGGATTGATTCGTCAGGTACGCCATGCAATCAGCAGTTGCGTAGTCTAGCCATAGATTGCGAACGGCTGAACTATCAGAAAGTTCCATACTTCTCACCAAGTTCAGCGTGTCCTCGGTGGATAGCAGGGGGTCGGGAACCAGTTTGTAGGTAACCCGATTCGGGTAATAGCCAAATTCCGCTCCCTCCAGTTCGTATGCGCCTGCGCTGGACAGTGAAGGATGGTCAATGATGACGCGAGCGTCGCGAAGCTTTTTAATAAAGCGGTCAACGCAGGACGGTGCAAGTGCCGAGCACTCGGTTTCCCGGAAAGCAGCCCTTGCCAAGCGCGGATTAATGGCGTCGTCGAGTGCCATCAACAGCAAGATGATGTCCGCTGGTTGCTCAGCAAATTCGGTGCGCATCGAGTCGCGCTGTTCCTGAACGGATGCGAGAAACGCAGACAGTTCGTCCAACTTCTGTTGTTGCTGAGCCTTCTCGATGGAACGTTCGTTTGCGATGCAGGAATTGCACTTGTAGCGCATAACATGTGCTTTGCGTTTAACTTGGCTGCGGGTTGCTACCACCTGAAATTTTCCGCATGTTGGACATTGCTGATTGTGGTCTGTCACTTGTACGATCGTGCGCATATAAGTGTTTAATTGTGCCGCCAACTTCAGTTCTCGAAACGGCAGCAAATCAGTAACGTTTTCTATATATTTCCCTGCCTCGTCCATTGCCCAATATCGTCGTACCAAAGCGATTTCTTCAAGATCAGTCGTATGGAAGTCGAGATAAATCATTGTAAGTTACCAAAAAAAGCGCGGAGTTTAGCATGCAGTGCTTATCCGCCCTCAATGGTGGAAGTGCGGTTTTGTGTATGTGCGCCAGTGCAGGATGGATTTGTGTCAGAAGCCTGCGCATTCTGCCCCCCCGGGATCGAGGACGGTAGGCCGTAGGCATCCATCTTGATGACCGCCTGTTGCGAACGGAAGTTTCCGCCGGCAGCCGGCACGATGTAGAACTATCCCAGTTGCAGGACGCGGAAGACGGGAGCCACGTTCGGATGGAACTATGACTGCAGCAATGTCCGCGCTTGATGGTGATGAGGGGAACGGGTTATGGGTGGCCGCAGTTTCTTCCACTCATCGGGGCAGGGAGAAGGCAAGAAAATGATCCTTACCGTATTGCGTCAGTTCGAGGAGCAGGGGCAGGGTTGTCGGCGTCATCGAGCACGCCGATGGCGCCAGCGTGTATCAGCAGGTAGGCAAGACATTGATCAAGCACGCCGCCAGCGATTTCGCTAAAGTACCTGGGACGGGCGTCGACACCAGTGTCAGCTACGAGGACGGCCAGGCGCACAGCAGCAGTGCCAGCGTCAAACAGGGCCGCAAGCTGAGCCGGTAGGGCAAAGCCCGCTGATATCGGAGGCGGATCATGAAACTATCGATGGAGCGGCCGCAGCAAGGCAAGACTGTTGGCTCTGGCGCGCGCGGCGGCGCCGAGATGCAGGCCGATGCGCAGCTATACCAGGCAGCGGACGAGCAACTGGAGCAGGCGGCGATGCTGGATGCCGCCCCGCTGGCCACGCAGTATGGCGCGGCGCTGGCGGCGCAGCTCGAGGCCAAGCACGAGCAGGTCGAGCGCATCGAGGACAGGCTGGAAAACCTGATCGAGTCGCAGGCATCGCGCCTGCAGCGAACGCAGATGCAGCAGCCGGGCTTGCTGGCATTTCCCGCCACGCGCGCGCAGTGGCAGCAGCAAGTGCAGCAGCAACGGAAAACCATGCAGCGCCTGCAGGGCCGCCTGGAGCGTATGCGCAAGCCCGCCTTCTGTGCAACTGCTCGACCTGCCGCCCCGGCAGGTAGCAATGGCGCCGAAGGAAGCGCTGCAGCCGATCCCGCCAGCGGGCTACTTCCTGACGCGGTGGCGCGAGATATTCAAGCCTGATCTTGCAGATGGAAGAGGTGGCGGCGGCGGGCCGGGCATGCCAGGCATTTGTGAGGGGGCGTGTGGTGCAGTAGAGCAGAGTGCTGATCAGGCCAAGCAACCACCAGAAAAACGCGAGCTTGGTTTGGGGAGATCGGGACAAATGCCATCCTTATGGCGTTTGTGAAGTTGACAATATATTTCTTGACAAAAATATCTCCAAAGAGCACGATCAGTTTCAGCAGCCTGCTAGTGAAAGATAAGTGCTCTCTATTATTGGGCATTCACAACGCACAATTAGCCGATCAAGAAATTAAGCTATTTGTTATACCAGATTCTCCCTAGGGAAGGTAGTTGCCCCGAAAAGAATTTGCAAAAGCGCGCTACATTGTA
>JAEAMG010001688.1_pt1 | contig 15891 bp, 9 predicted proteins | sample 8958741 | NCBI WGS metagenome assembly JAEAMG01 (sample SAMN16933256, study PRJNA681125) | bioreactor sludge metagenome | isolation source: anaerobic bioreactor treating anionic surfactant - SDBS | place: India: Bengaluru | collected 2019-02-28
CCGAGCTCGGCAGAACGGCGCAAGGCCAGCACCAGAAGATAGCTGGCGGCCAAGCTCCATGTCGTCACCATAGCATACATGCGTGCTTCCTGGGAGTACCAGATATGCATCGGGGACAAAGCGAGGAGCAACGCAGAGAGCAGGCCAACCTGCTCATCAAACAGCTCGCGGGCCAGGGCATACACGATGACAATGGCCATCACACCCAGCACGGCCGAGAGCGCCCGGGTGGCGAATTCGCTCTCCCCGAAGCCAAGCCAGAAGTGCAGGATGAGGTAGTAAAGCGGTGGGTGGATATCCGCAGCCGTCCAGACGACCAGGGAGGGCACATCCATGCGTGCAATCAGGATACTGGTGGCCTCATCCAGCCAGATGCTCTCGTTGCCCAGTCCGGCGAAGCGGAGGAGACTACCCAGTAGCACAACCAATATCAGCAGGACCGTACCGGCTCGGACCTGCGGGCGAAGGGTCGTTGCCCGACTTGACGACATGGACATGTCCCTCAACGCTGTGGGGCATTGCCATGTGAGGAGAACGGTGTGGGCTTCCACCAACTCCACTCGACACACTTGCTGCAAGAGGGCACATCATCCAGGCGGCCCTGCAGGTGCTTCCGTCGCAGTTCCACCATTTGCGGACCGTTCCAGGCTTTCATCACTCCGTCTTTGACATTACCCAGGGGGTTGAGTCCATTGTAGTCGCGGTCACAACACATCAGCGTGCCGTCCCAGTAGATATGCACATGGTACCACAGGTTGGGGCAATGATAGCGTTTTGGCGGCAGCGCTACCTTATCACCTTCCGCACGCAGATCGCTGATCTCCTGTACCTGCCCACCCCACGAGTCAAAAGCCTTGACATGGACGCGATCAACACCGGGAATGGTCCAGATGCTCCTGAACTGCTCAACCTCCGCCGCAGTTGGCCTGAAGTTGATGATCTGCACGCTCACGCGAGGTCCCTGGCCCCGCTGGTTCTTCATCTCGACAAAGCGCAAGATGTTCCGCCGCGTCTCTTCATAATCAGCCCTGCGCCGAACCTGCTCGTAGGTCTCACGCGTTGCCCCATCAAGGCAGAGGTAGATCGCTCCAAGCCCGGCATCCAGGATCTTGCGGGCAGCCTCTTCGTCCAGGAGCGTGGCGTTGGTTGAGATCTCGCTGTGCAAATCATGTTGGCGGCAATACGCGATCATATCGTAGATGCGGGGATGCAGCAGCGGCTCTCCCCAGATGTGCAGGGTGGTCATCTGCACGTGGGGCGCCATCTCGTCGATAATCCGCTGGAACAGGTCGTAGTCCATAAACCCCTTGCGACGGGTGAGCTGTCCCAGGCCATTGGGGCACATCACACACTGCAAGTTGCAGATGTTCGTGGACTCGAGATACATGCGGTCAGGAGTGGTTCGCAGCTCGGTTTGCCCGCTGGAATACGACAGCCACTTGATCAGGTTTGCGGCACGTCTGCGGTATCTCTGCACACGGTGCTGGACGCGGGTCATGACCATGGCTTGTTCTCCCCGTTCTGAGTGGAGGCAAGGGCGCTCTTGCGCAAGCCGGCAAATCGCTGGAAAAGCCCCAACTGCATCAGGTGACGGCCAATAGCCCGCAATGGCTCAAGCCGCGCGATACTCCACAGAGTCGGACCCAGCCAGGGGCCAAACGCCCGTCGATACACGCGTTTCGCCTTGGCCTCAGCCAGCGCGACATGCGCCTTGCGCATCCACTGGCCAAGGGCCTTGTCTGAGACCTCAGACACGTTCAGAAACGGCAAGATTTCCTCGTCAGGGTTGGTGTAGTAGTAGGCCCGGGTAAAGTCCTGATTATATTCGGTCTCCGGTCTCTTCTTCACCAATTCATCCCAGAGGCGGGTGCCGGGGAACGGGGTCGTCAGGCTGAACATAGCCTCATCCAGGTCCAATTCGACGGCCAGGTCAATCGTCTGCTGCATGGTCTCTTCCGTATCGCCGGGGAGGCCGAGCATAAAGTAGCCTTTGGCCTGTATACCCGCCTCTTTTGCCCAGCGTACAGCCTGTCGGACTTGATCCAACTTGATGCCCTTGCTGATACGCTGCAGGACCTCCTGGTTGCCAGATTCTATCCCGTAGTGGATGCGGCGACAGCCAGCCGCATACATCTGGTGCAGGGTCTCGGGGCTCACCCGGTCGACACGGCCCAGGCACTGCCAGCGAATATCCAACTTTTGAGCGATAAGGCCTTCGGTAATCGCCTGGAGCCGGCGTGCGTCAATCGTAAACAGGTCATCGATGAAGTAGAAATTGCGGATGCCGTACTGGTCAATCACATGCCGCAGCTCGGCAATAATGTTATCCGGGCTGCGATGCCGGTATGTGCGTCCCACAATGCCTTTGAAGCAATAGCTGCAGTTGTAGGGACAACCACGGCTAGACAAGATGGTAGCCATTGGTTGCCCCTCCGGGGTTTGCAGACCATAGCGATTCAGATCAAACAGATGGCGGGCGGGGAATGGCAGCGCGTCCAGATCAGCAATCAGTTCGCGGTCTGGATTGGATACGATTTCGCCTCGCCGCCGGTAGGTCAATCCGTTCACCGAACCCAGGTCGCGATCACCACCCAGCGCGTCCACCAGCTCGAGGATGGTCATCTCACCCTCGCCCCGGACCACATAGTCAATCACTGGTGCCTCAGTCAGGATCCGCTCCGGGCACATGGTAGCATGGGGGCCTCCGAGAACGATCGGCCTGCCGAGGTATGCTTTGAGCAGGGTTGCGGCTTCCAGAGCACTGTGATAGACGCTGGTCATGGCGGTGATACCCAGCAGATGGGGATTAAAGGCGTTTACGCGCTGGACATCGCTATCCAGCGACGATCGCGGGTCCAGGGAGAAATCAAAAATCTGGACCTGATGATGGTTCTGCTCAAGCACCGCGGCCAGGTAACCGAGGCCCAGGGGCGGGTAGTCATTCGCCTTCTTATTCCATTTGGGAGAGATCAGGGCTATCCTCATTGGTAAATACGCGAGCCTCCTCTGTAGTCGCGGTCGGCCTCCTTGAGAATCTGGCGCACACACTCGTGGCTAATGCGGTCCACAATGCCACGTCGAGCAGCTTGCTGAGCCAGCCGGTGCAACGTCCAGCGGGTGAAATTCAGCCCCAGCTCCCTCGGTCTAGCCTGCGCCAACTGGACAATCTGGAGCCGTTGCTGCACGCTGAAGCGTAGCCGGGAGCCGGCCGCATGGACGATTCTCAAGCCATCACAACTTTGCTCATTGAAGCGACGGATCCACTTGCGCAAGTTGGCCGGATGTGAAGCCACCATCGACGCTATTTCCGGAATACGATAGCCCTGGCTCGAGAGAAGAATAACCTGAGCGCGATGCTTCATGACCGGATCGCTGCCTGAAAACCAGGCCTCAAGCTGCGCGTTCTCAGCTTCGGTAAGCTCACGCACATAGAGCGCCATGCCTGCCCCTCCCTTCGCGTGCACTCTCTGAAGGCTACAGTCCACCCCGGCTATGGGCCAAAGCGGTCTTATCACCACGCGGTGAACAGTCTCACGGGCATTCTAGTCTTCAGAGATGAAAAGCGGATGAAAAGCAAGCGCACGAGGGGTTACAATCCGCTCATATAGGGACAGTTTCAAACAAGTAAGATGTAAATTTCTTCAACTATATTCATTTCTTACCCAAACGCAAAAGACCTTTCCCAGAACAGTCACGACATCTCACGCCGGTCAGGTCGAATACCAGGCGTTGGGGGCGGGGCATGGGAGGCCGGAAAGTGCCAGTTCAAACGCTCATGGGAGGGAAGCAGGGCCTGCGGCTCCTCACAGAAGCACGGCCCAGTGTGCCAATCGCGAACACGCGGGAAGCGAAGCTCAGCTCGCGGTCACGGGCCTTTGGACGACCGCTTCTGTCGCTGCTCCTTGCCAGGCAGGGCCAAAAAGTCAAGCAGCAACTCCTCCTCCTTGAAAAGGATGTGCTTGGGCAGCACAAAATAGAAGGCGCTCCCTTTGTCCTGGCCCGCTGCAGGGCTTTCTGCCCAGATTCTGCCGTGATGGTGTTCGATGATATGCTTGCAGATAGTCAACCCCAGCCCTGTCCCCCGGTAGGGCCGGGTGGAACCGCTGTCCACTTGATAGAAGCGGTCAAAGATCCGCTCCAACTCGGCAGCGGGGATGCCGATGCCTGAATCCGTGACGGCAACCTGGATCTCCGGCCCCAGGTCAGTGGCACTGATCGTGACAGCCCCAGAAGGGGGAGTGAATTTGATAGCGTTGTCAACCAAGTTCGTCAGCACTTGCTCCAACCGCAGGCGATCCGCTTCAATGGTCGGGAATTCGGCCGCAATGCGGTTGACCAGACGAACCTGCCCTTGATCAGCCAGAGGCTTCAGTTTATCAATGACAGCAGCAGTCACCTCGGCCGGGGATACGTCACTCAGGCGCAGCTTGACCTGCCCCGACTCGAGGCGCGAGAACTCGAGCAGATCATTGATCAAGTTCTGCAGGTGGGTCGTCTGCTCGCGCACCGTCTTGAGAAAGTCGGCCTGAGTCTCACTGATCGGCCCGGTCTTGCCCATGAGGATGATGTCCACAAACCCCTTAATAGAGTGCAGTGGGGTACGCAACTCGTGCGATACCACCGACAAGAAGCTGGACTTCATCCGCTCAAGCTCTTTTTGGCTGGTGACGTCTCTGAGCACAGTCACCACACCACGGGGCTTGCCGTCAGTGCCAAGAATCGGTGAAGCTAACGCCTGGTAGATCGTCTCCGTCTTGTTGCCATCCGATGGCAAGGAAATCTCTTTGACAATCGCCTTTTCAGTGCCGCGGATCGCCTCCAAGAAGAGGGATGTCAGCTCCTGATGCAGGATGACCTGCGAGAGCGGCATGCTGCTGGTCACATCTGGCCTGACGTGGAAAATACGTGTGGCCACCGGGTTCATGAGCAACAAGTTGAGATCCGGATCCGCCACGATAACTCCATCACCAATGCCGCGCAGGATCGCTTCCAGCTCGTTTCGTCTTTCTTCGACATGCTGGTAGATGCGTTCCGTCTCCCTTTGTTCTTGAACCAATTGCTCATACAGTCTGGCGTTCTTCACTGCGACGCCCGCCTGATCGGCAAAGGCGTTGAGCAGGCTCGAGTCTTCTGCAGAGAAGACCTCCGGTTCCGGGCTTGTGGCGATCAGGGCTCCGATCACCTTGTCATCCAAGAAGAGAGGCATGGCGATTAAGGAGGAAATAGGCCGCCTGGCGGCGGAGGCGAAACGGCTATCCTGTTGAATGTCACCACTGAGCACTGGTCTACCATGTTCTGACATCCACCGCACGATGTCCTTATCGAACTCAGCTCGACCATCCCCTTCGCCTGCCTCGCGAGGGTTGCCGGCCTTGCCGCTAGCCGTGGCAGTGGACATGACCTCTCCGCCGGCCAGAAGCGCTACCGAACAGCGCGCCCCCTCCAATACCTGAGAGGCGTTGGCCACGATCAGACGCAGCACATCCTCCAAGGCCAGCGCCGAGTTAATGGCCTTGATCCCTTCCTGAAGAGTACGCAATTCCAGCACGCGGTTGCCCAGGCTGCTGGCCATTTGCTGCATGGTGCGCGTCTTGTTATCGAGGTCCAGATTGCGCTCGGCCAAGCTGCGTCGCAGGCTGGCCTCCAGAATATGACTGCGCTCATTCACCCACCCCAAGTAGAGTGCCGCCAGCACCATAATCGCCAGCATGGCATAGCGATGGAGAAAGAAGGACTCGGTCAAGAAGTACCAACTACCCAGGCTGATCCGGAGAAGCACAGCGTACACGGGCCCCATTAAGAACGGAAGCACCAGGACATCGCGCCAGAGGGGATAGTAGAGGATGCTCTTCAGAATCAAGAGAACGTACAGGAAATGCAGGTCAGTGCTGATACCGCCACCGTAGTAGATGATCAAGCTGGCAAAAGCGATCTCTGTGGCGTAGGATGCAAAGCAGACGACGCGTGACATGCGCTTGACAGCATCAGCCCGGAATACGAAAAACAGCGTAAAGGCCAGACTACATAGCCCGTAGACCACTACGCCGAACGTCAAGAGCGGGAAGATCCGGGCCTTGTCCGCAAAGCCTGTGGCAGCGATGCCAATCGCCAGAAGGGCCCACTTGGCCGGCAGCCCGATCCAGCGTTCGCTGCGCAGTATCAGGTTCAGGTAGTCGCTGTGCTCATCAGATTGGATAGTCATCTTGAGTGTCAGAATGCCGACTCCAGCCTCATCGCGGCACCCGCGTCGGGGTAAAGCGTGGTCGAGCAGGTTCAGGTGTCGGCAAGGGCTTCTCTGTGCTGGTGGGAGTCGGGTTCGGTGTACGCGTAAGGGTCGGCGGGACTGGCACAACGCGAGTCGCTGTCGGCTGGAGCGTAGCTGTAGGCGATGGTGTCACGGTGGCGGTCGAGCTGAGAGTCGGCGTTGGGGTAGGCTGCGCCGTCCAGGTCAGAGTAGGAGCCGGCTCCACCGTGTCCTCGGGCAGAGGGCTGGAAGTAACGGTCGCCGAGGATGGCGTGGCCGGCGATGCCTGCAGTATCATCGAAGGCGATGGCTGCCGTCCCGTTGGGGATGATAGTGAGTTCAGAGCCTGGCTCTGAGCAACAGGCAGGCTGCAGCGCCACACACCATCCGTTGTCCCAGCCCAGAGCACGGACGGATCCTGCGGATCTACTGCAAGCGACAGGACCGTCATACTCCCCAGTCCCCTGGCCAGAGCCACCCAGTTTTGGCCCCCGTCTACAGTCCGGTACACTGCGCCATGTTGCAGGCCCACGCACAGCGCGGCCAGAGTCCAACCGGAACGGGTTGCGGGAAATCCAGCGTTGTCTCCACCAACCGTCCCAGGACACAAGGCAATGGTGTTGACGCGCCGCCCCTGTGTGGGACCACGCAGCTCGGCCCACGTCAAGCCAGCATCCGCCGACTCGAACAGGCCACCATCCGTGGCTACATACAAAGTATCGGGCCGGGACGCTGGTATGACGATATCATAGACCTGGCGATTTTGCAGGTCCGAATGACTTGGCTTCCATGTAGCGCCGCCATCGGTGGTACTCACCAGGCCAAAGCCCGCCGTACCGAGATAGATCGTCCTGGGATCATCAGGCCGAATCGCCATGGAAAGCACCCTCTCCGTACCGCGCCAGTCCAGGCGCACCCACAAGTGACTTGCACCCGTGTTGCAGTAGATGGTGCCCACCGTCACAGCACAGATCACGCTATCCGGTTCCAGGGGCTGCATTGAGCCGCTGGTCATAACGTCGTTGTTGTCTGCTGCAGCAACACCCTGGACATGGGACATTGCCGCAATAATCTGCACCTCCTCCCCCGCTATGGATTTGACCGGACTTTGCCAGGTCCGGCCACCATCCATAGTCACATATAGGCCGGCGCTACGGGCAGGATCGCGACTGCCAGCTCCACCCATGCCAACATAGACCATGGAAGGGTCGCCAGGATCTGCAGCAAGGGTCTGCGCCTCAACGTTGTTCCATCGTCTGGAAGGAAGATCCCTGTCTACCGCCTGCCACGTGGTGTTGGGTCCAGAGGCCTGATAGACTCCTTCCCCAACCACCAGGGCATAGCGGAAAGAGGGTGTGCCCCCAGGAAGCACCAGCGTCTTGACCACGCTCTTGGGCAGTCCTGCTCGCAGCCACAACCCCGCCGGGTCCTCACGCAGAGCGGCGGGTGCAAAAACGACTGGCGACGCCAAACAAAGGAGCGCCGTCACGAGTTGTATCGCTCTGCTCCGCCATGGTTGACGCAGCAGGTGCCGCTCCGACCCGACGTGTGCAACCATACTCGTCCGGTGTCTAGCGCGTGGGACGGGGGGTGGGCTGAGGCGACGGTGGTTGTGACGGCTCGGTGGGGCGTACTGCAGGCGTAGGCGTTAGCGTGTTTGTGGGAGTGGGCCGCGGTGTACGTGTCGGCGTTCTTGTGTTGGTCGGAGTTGGGGTGGGTGGGTACAGGATACCGTACACCTCGCGCTCCTTGAGCGCCGCATCGACGTGGTCGCAGCCTTCGATGGCCAACACGTTGCGGTACTGTTCCAGAGCCTGAGCCAGACTCCCGGAAGCGTAGTAAGCATCCCCTAGTTGCAGATAGGAGGCACAGAGCATCGCCGTTGCCTGGCCGCCCATGTAGTCGGGGCGGACATTCTGAATCTGTTGCAGAACAACAACGGCTTGCGGCCAGTTCTTCTGGTTTACAAACAGATGAGCCTGCCGATACAGGTCCGCCAACTGTCGCTCTTCGAGCGCTGTCTTGTCCGCAGGGAAGAGCGCCAATGCACTGTCAAAACTTTGAATCGCCTGACCGAGCAAGTCCATAGACGCGTCCGGCGACGCACCAACGCCAGACAACCACTCCACACCCTGCCGAAAATAGGCATAGAACAGCGTTTGCTGTACCTCTTCGGGATTGAAAGTGGGGGCCTGCTCGCGCAAAGGCTCCAGAATCTTGATCACCTCATCCCATTTGCCTTGCTCCAGAAAGACTTTTGCCTCGGAGAAACGCGTGCCCAGGGTCTGCTGGCTCTTGACAAACTCGATCTTGGTGCCGGTATCCCTGTAAGTTGGCTCAAGGGCCACGATTTTGTCCAATTTGATCAGAGCATCATCCCACCGTTGGGCGGAGATATCCTCTTCGGCTTGCGCATACCAGGATGTCAGTTGCTGGCCTCTCTGAGCCTTGGCATACCAGGTTTTCACCTCTTCGTTGGTCGGAGCCAGGGCCAAAGCCTCCCCAAAAGCCTGAACGGCTCGCTCATAATCTCCGACATTCAGCGCAGCCCGTCCCTGATTGACCAGAGTCTGAACACGAGCCTGACGCTGATTACCGATCAGTGTATCCAGCATTCCAGTTGCATAGAGTGCGACGAACGCGATCATCAGCACAGCGACAATGAGGAGTACGGCGGAGGCCGGAGACCTACGGCGTATGGCCGGAGCCGCTGGAGCAGGCTCTGGCAGATCTTCTTTAGGTACTGCCTCCGACTGTTCACGGGGGACTTGATCCTGTTGGCTTTCTGGCTGCATGGCTGCTAGCTGCAGGAAAAGATCCACTTCGTTCAAAAGGGCATCAACGCCACGCCGGTCGGGAGCAACGGACTTGAGTTGCAGGAAGCAATCCCTGGCCTCCTGCCATTCTCTGCGGCGATAGTGAGCCATTCCCTGCGCATACAGGCCATCGGCATCTTCGCCCGTGATCGCCTGCTCCAGTTCCGTTGACTGCGGCGTCGACGAGACCTCGACTGGAGGGTTCATGGATTCTGAGTACGTCTTTTCGTCTGACAAGCTGTTCTCCTCGCCGCGGGCAACCCTGGCATTCAGGTGCCAGATGGTCGCCCTTTCCGCCAACCCCAGCATCCTGCGGTCCTGGCAAAACCCTGCCGCTCCGCCGAGAACGTGGGGTCTGCGAGCCGAACGGAATACCGACGGCTAGCGGTCTCCTTTCGAATTGGGCCCCGGCTCCTTAGGAGTCCCGGCCGAAGATGCCTGCACAGAGAGCACGCGCTGCACCAGCGGCAGGGCGATCCTGCGTTCCTGGTTTACGACGCGCACATCATCCACATATGTCCAGGTATTGTACGTCCTATCCACTCTCGTTATATTGGCCAGACAAACCCGGATGGTTCGCCCCGCGTAGGGTCTCAGATCCATGCTGCCTTCTCGCCAACCGAGATCCATCAAGGCATCATAGTTCTGGGTGCGATTGCCGTCCGTAAAGACATACGTCGGTGAAATCTGGCCCGGATCGCTCACTCCCGCATTAAAGGAGTCGTAGAATCTCTGCGTTTGTGCTCCCCAGAGCACGTCGTAGGTGAAGATGTGATAGCGGAACTGAAGTCTGGGAGCAGGCATGTCCTGCACATTCGGCACAGTAATCGTTTGACAAATTATGCTCTCGCCAAAATCCGCATCCACAGCATCTGGACAGCCAAGCACCACCACGCGGGTACTGCCGCCAGTGTAGGAGGGCGCATAAGTCTGTGCGACAGGGCATCCCGCCACCCCTCTGGTCGCCCACTCACCTCCCAGGTGTTGTTTTCGAAGTTGCCGTTGACCAGCAAGTCAACAGAGACATAGGTATCCGCTGCGGCATGGTCGGGTTCTACGTTCCCTGCCTTATCCCTGGCGCGCACGCGGAAGTAGAACACTTTTCCGGGCGAGCCGGTAAACAGCCTCGACTTTTGCGTCGTGTTCAACACCCAGTCTGTCCAGGATCCACCTGAACCAATTCTATATTGTACATCAAAACTCTCAATACCGGATGTCGCGTCAATCCCATCCCACTGAACGAGGAAGGATGGAGACGGGCTGTAGCCATCGGAGTGGGCATGGGATGAAGGAGGGCTACGGTCAACCTTGACCATGCCGGGGCTAACGCTTCCGGTGTTACCGGCCACATCGAGTGAGTAGTATGAGAAGGTTATACTACCATCAGTCGTTAGCCAGAAGGAATCGCTATCTTGCCAGGGTCCATCGCCGATGCGATAGCGGGCTATCCCGCAGCCAGACCCAGCATCCTGACATTTGAGTGTGATCGACACAGGCGAGGTGTACCAGCCATTGTTGCCCAGAGTGCCCAGTGCGGAAAAGGTGGTCGTTGGCGGAGTATGATCGTACTTGAGTGTGACCGTCACTCGCTGCTGATAATCTCCGTTGCAGGCTTTGTCTACCAGCCACAGATAGGCCGGTACCAGCCCCTCGGTCGTGGCCGTAATGGATAGCGAAGTCTGCAGGCCATCTACATAAGTGCCGTCGGTGGACGAGCCGGGCGGGCTGCCCTGCTTGTAGTACACGCCCCCCAGTCCCGAGAGATCCGCCGGGTTCACCCAGTGCACAGTGAACACGGGATTTCCGGACCAGTCGACGGGCTCAACCCACACGGGTGTAGGCGCAACCGGTGCCATCCGGTCGACCCTAACCAACTTGGAGGCGATGTAACTCGTGTTTCCGGCGGTGTCTGTAGCGCGGCACTCAACCACGTAGCGGCCATCCCGGGATTCGGTATAAGTCGTACCGGTCATCCAGTCACCGCTATCAACGCGATGGCTGACGACCCCGCCGGCCATACCGGAGAGCGTGTCGGTGGCCAGGCAGGTAACAGTGACAGGTGAATTGTACCACCCGGCCGTGCCACACGAATTGCCGGTCACCACTGGTTCTACCAGGGGCGGAGCGCGGTCAAGAGCTATCGTGACCGAGTTACTGGTAAGGTGATTGCTGTTTCCAGCCCTGTCACGCAACCAGACATACACGTTTCGCAATCCGTCGCCCAGCGCATCTGGTACCTGGATACACGGTATGGACAGGAGATTGTCGCCTGACACAGAAATCCCATCCGTCGGTGCGACAGGCAATTGAAAGCTGTAATAGGCTCCGCCAATGCCGGAGTAGTCCGGCGGATTCTCAATCCACCTTACATCAAAGCAGTTCACATTTGTCCAGCCACCGGGGATGGCATACGGCCTAACCGGAAGCGCTGAGGGAGCCTGGGAGTCTATGCCAATGGTGAGGGTGTAGACGGGCTCGGCATTCCCGGCCAGGTCCGTCGCATAGTATTCAACCGTCCGCACATATTCCTTCTGCCCGGCCGGTACAGTGACTGTAAAAGACGCGGTAGCCCCTTTCGGCGACCACGAGCCCCCATCAATCCGATAGTAGACCTTGTCCACGCCGGATGATCCCAGTATTCCCGAGATCACGTCGGTAGCCGACAAGGTCACGGTCACCGGCGAAGCTACAAACCAACCGTTTTCGCCCAGGCGCCCATCGAGCTGGTGAACCGTGTCGGGGTTGGTCTTGTCTATCTTGAGCGTAGCGGTGTACGGGTTCTCCTGGTTGCAGGCTGCATCCACCGAGTAGTAGCGGATGGTATAAGTACCATCTGCAGCTATGTAAAGCGTGTTACCCGGCTCAACAGGGCCTGCATTCACTTGATGGTAGGTGACCGATACCCCAGATGTCGCATCCACTGCAGCCAACGTCACCGAGACCGCCGATCTATACCATCCGTTGGGCCCCAGGGTGCCCGTGAAACTGGGCGGGGCCGTGGTCGGTGGCACCGTGTCGATCTTGATGGTTGGGGTGATCGGGCGGGGTGTCTCTGCATTTCCAGCCACATCTACCGAGTAGTACTGGACAGCGTGGGCACCCTGCTCTACGACGTGCAAGGTCGATCCTACCACTGGCTGCCACTCCCCGGCATTTGTGCGCCAGAACGTGGCGCTGATCCCCGAGGTCGCATTGACCGCAGGGTTGGGATTGACATCCAGGGCCTGCAGGCTGGCGGTAACCGGCGAGGCAAACCACCCAGAACATCCCTGCTTAGCGGTCACGGTGATGACGGATGTAGCCGGTGGCCGCGCATCCCACCTGAAGGCCGCGGCAGCGGTAGCCCCGAAATTCTGGAAGTTGGCCTTGCCGGCCTTGTCGCCCAGCCAAACGAAAAGCTGATGCGCCCCCTCTGCCGGAACAGCCAAACCAGGCAGGCTTTGGATGCCGTCGCCGACAACCGGAGACCCCGGCGACTCATCACCGTTGCCTGTCGGCGCGCTGTTCCACTTGAAGTGCGCTGCAGCAATGCCCGAAGAGTCAGGCGGATTGGTCCAGGTGACGGTGAAGGCATTGACCGGGGTCCACACGGATGGTTGGACCGCAAGATTAGTCGGCGCCGAGGGCGCTACCACATCATACACGAATGTAGCCAAGCTCGGCACAGCTTGCACACGGCCGCAATAGTCCGCGGCTCTGGACTCGACGGTATACGCAGTCTGTACGGTCGGCGTAAAGGGCAACGCCCAACGGACATTCCATGCAGCGGCGGACAGCATGCCGATACTCCTTTCCGCCGCAGCGTTCGCGTCTTGCCCGGATGGCAATGAGACTGCGCCGGACTCGCCCGCCGCGCCCGGAACAGGAGTCAGGATCGCCGGAATCCAGAGACCCGAGACAGTCCAGGACGCCCCGTCATAGTACAGGCCATCCACAGCCCTTTGCAGTCGAATGTCGACTTGAGCGACTCCGGATGCCTCGTCATGAGCTGTACCCACGATAGACCCAATCGAGGTGCTATAGTATCCACTCGTCCCGATTGTGGACGATGGCGCATCCAGGTCGTAAGCAAAGGTCAGCACACTCAAGTTGGCCTGTACATTGCCACAATTATCTATCGAACTGGCCGTGACGGTGTACAGAGCCTGCACAGTCGGCATGAATGGAAGCGACCACGAGGTCGTGCCTGTGGCATTAATCCACGTAACGTCTGCTCCCCAAAATGCGCCGTTGTAGTAGAGGTTATCCGTTGAACGCTGGAGCTTGAGCTGAACGTACGCGACCCCGGACACCGCATCACTGGCCGCCCCCCGGATTGCTCCGGGCCAGCTATCCAGACAACTGATGGCCGTGATCGAAGTCTGCGGCTGTGTCACATCGTGAGCGAACCGTCCCGTGCCAGGCACAGTCTGCACGTTGCCGCTTCGATCTGTGGCTTGCGAGGTCACTGTATAAAACGTCTCGACCGTCGGCACAAACGGCACTGACCAGGCAGTTGTTCCGGAGGCGGTGATCCATGTTGTGGTTGGAACCCAGGAGAAACCAGAGTAATAGAAGCCGTCAGAGGCGCGCTGCAGGGAAACCCGCACCACCGCCACTCCGGACAACGTATCGCCGGCTGAGCCTTCGATACGGCCGCCAAACACATTGGAGCAGCCGGTACTCGCAACCGCCGAGGTCGGCGGAGTTGTATCGAAGGTGAACGTTCCAACACCTAGAGTCACTTGCGCACTGCCGCAGTTGTTCGTAGCGCGAGAGGTCACGGTATATGTGGTTTGCACCGGTGGAGTAAAGGGCATCGTCCAGGAGCCGGTTCCCGTGACCGCAAGCCAGTTCGGCTCTGCGCCCCACGAAGCGCCGTCGTAGTACCGACCGTCGGATGCCCTCTGGATAGCGATATGGACCTCGGCAACGCCCGAAGCCGGATCGCTAGCTGACCCCTGTATGACACCTGGCCAGGTAGTGAGGCCAAAATAGCCTGTAGTGAGGACGACCGATGTGGGAGGGCTGGCATCGTACATGAAGGTGCCGGTGCCATACGAGCTCTGGACACGCCCTACGTTATCAGTAGCTCGCGATGTGACGAGGTATGTGGTCTCCGCTGTGGGCACAAATGGCAGAGACCAGTTGGTCGTGCCCGAGGTCGTGATCCAACGTGCTGTCCCCGTCCATGAGGAGCCATTGTAGTACTGGCCGTCGGAGGCCCTCTGCAGAGTGATTGCCACTGCTGCAACCCCGGATCCACTATCGCTGGCGGTGCCCTGGATCTCCATGGCTGCAGCGTAACAAGGAGACAGTGTAACGGTAGAGCTGGGGGCAATGGTATCCACGCGCACCGAATACAAACCGCTCTCCAGCCACCCGCCCGATGAGGCTTTGTAACGGAATCTGATCTGGTTCTGATCTTCCGTGAGAGAGTTAGGAAAGGCGAGGTTTGACACAGTCACGCGTCGTCTGGTGACTTCTAGCCACGTGCGCTGCAGGCCCTCTGACACCCAGGCACTCCAAGTACCACCTATTGTGTACTGGTACTCGGCCTGTTCCTGGAAACCAGCCAAGTTATACACTTCAACCGTGCAAGTCACGGGCGTGACACCGACCCACGCGCTTGGCTGAAAGTTGCTCCAGGTTTCCAGGCTCGCCGCGCCCAGGGTTTCCTGTGCCGGATCGTAGCCGGCATGGACAACCATCCCCGCAGCACCCATCTCGTCGCCATCGCCTAAAGTAAGACTGGATCCAGCGATAAGCGGGGCCTGGACAACAAGCAGCAAAACGAACAGCAGGCCAAACGTAATGGCACTCACCAGGGCTCTGGCCCTCATCCTAAGCTCCCCCCTTCTTAGTCCCAAGACAGCCCGTTCCGCTGTCAGGGCGATCCTTCGGATCCCCGGTGCGCAGTAGCGGGTTGGCTGCTATGGGCAAAGCAACCTGGCTGTGCCAGGTTCATGCGCCGGCTGGCGGCGAAAATGCCGCTCCGGCAATCTTGCGCTCAGCTGTGACTTGTAAAGTGACTGCCCACGGGAAATAGCTTACGGTGGTCAATATCCTGTCGCACGCGGCGACGAAGCAATCGAGCAGCACGTCACACTCGTTCGAATCTATATCCGACGCCGCGTACCGTAGTCAGGTACTTGGGACGATCAGGATCTTGCTCTATCTTGGTGCGCAGACGGTGCATATACACGGCGATCTGATTGCTGTATCCTTCGTAGTCATAGCCCCACACGGCATTCATCAGCAAGTCATGGCTCAAAATGCGACCCGCGTTGCGCATCAGGCAGTAAAGAAGCCGGAATTCAATCGGCGTCAGCTCCGCCTTCCGGCCATCAGCAAAGATGATGCGATTGCTCACCGGCTCGAGGGTGATCTCGCCCACCGTCAAGCGTGACTGCGTATCTTCACCCCCAAAGACCTCCACGCGCCGCAGGACCGCCTTCACACGAGCCAACAGCTCCGCAGGTTCGAAAGGCTTGGCCAAATAGTCGTCCGCTCCCAGTTGCAGACCACTCACCTTATCGGCAGTCTCACCCTTGGCAGAAAGGAAGATGATTGGCACATCCATCTTCTGGCGGATCCGCCGGCAAACCTCGAAGCCATCCATGTGAGGCATCATCACATCGAGGATCACCAAGTCCGGTGGTTCACGCTCAACCAGATCCAACGCGGTAGAGCCGTTGTCAGCGCTGACGACTTGGTAGCCTTCCTCACGTAACAGGAAGGAGATCATCTTGACGCTAGGCGCGTCGTCATCCACAACCAAGATGCGCATCATCGTACTCCCTCACTGTTGCAGACGAAAAGGGGTGTCAAAAAGGTATGAAATTCTTCAGT
>JAEAMG010001689.1_pt1 | contig 15887 bp, 11 predicted proteins | sample 8958741 | NCBI WGS metagenome assembly JAEAMG01 (sample SAMN16933256, study PRJNA681125) | bioreactor sludge metagenome | isolation source: anaerobic bioreactor treating anionic surfactant - SDBS | place: India: Bengaluru | collected 2019-02-28
TCATGTTCGAGCTTTCGGTCGCGAAGTCGGTATCCATGATGCGGCCCGTTGCGCCCTGGGTGTTGGTGCTGACGTTGGCCAGGTTGGTGGCAACGTGGTCCAGACGGTTACCCGCTGCGCCCAGTGCCGAACGCGAGGTACCAACAGCGTCGATCGCCGCTTGCAGTTTGTCGATGGCTGCCGATGCGCCGCCGACGGCGGTCAGTTCGGTGCCAGGCGTCGATGCTGCCGCGCCGAAGGTGTTGTATTCCGAAGTCGCGCCTTTGATGGCGGTGTGCATGGAGTCCAGTTGCGACGACAGGTCGAAGCTCATCGATTCGCTGGTCGACGCGCCGATCTGGAAGTCCAGGTTGGCGGCGAACTTGCCGTCGCCTGTACCTGCAGGGCCGGCGTTGCTTGCCGTTGCCAGTGCTTTGAATGCGGTCGACGCGGCCAATTTGGCTACAGCAACATCGTGGGCTTTGTCGGCATTGACACTGGCCGTCGATGCATTGGTCAACGCCAGGGCAGTTGCGGTGGTTGGCGTGGCGGTGTAGGCCGCTTGTGCCGAGACCAGTGTGGCGGCTGCGGCAGCTTTGGCGCCGGTGGTACCGGTGGTGCCAGCGCCGACAGCGGTTGTGTCGTTGGTGACGGCAACGGTCGCGTTGGCAACGTCGGTCGCGGTGGCTTGTTTCGACATCAGTTTTGCGCCAGCGAACGAGGTGTTGCCCAGAACGTTGCTCAGTTCGTTGGTCAGCGTGTCGAATTCAGCTTGCATTGCATCACGGTCATCGGCCGTCGACGAACCGTCGGCAGCTTGCGTGGCCAGATCTTTCATGCGGACCAGGATATTGACGGTCTCGCCCAGCGCGCCGTCGGCGGTCTGGATCATCGAAGTAGCGTTCTGGGTATTGCGCATGGCCATGGCCATGCCGCTGGTTTGTGCTTTCAGGCGGGTTGCAATTTGCAGGCCGGCAGCGTCGTCCATTGCCGAGTTGATGCGGTAGCCGGTGGAGAGGCGCGTCATCGAAGTCGACAGCGATTGTTGGGTTTTCGAGATCGACGATTGGGCGGACAGGGCCGCTGCATTGGTGTGAAGGCTCAGCATGAAGGTGCTCCAGTTAGGTGGTTACGGTGCGGAGCAGCAGTTTTTGCGCTCTCACAAGTACAAGACGACCATTGCCACAAGAAAATTAAATTCTTTTAAGAAATTTTTGAATTTATTTTCAAGTTGCTGAAAACCCCCCTGTGCGCGCCAGTTGGTCCGCCGCCAGAAAACACGCGCTGGCCTCTTCCTCCAGCCCTTGCAGCTGCAATGCCGCACCCAGTTCGCGCTGCAATTGCGCATCGCCGGGAACCAGCGCCAGCGCCAGGCGGTAATGCGCGGTGGCACCCTGCAAGTCACCCATTGCCAGCAGGACCGTAGCCAGATTGGCGTGCGCCAGGGCGTAGCCGGGATCGATCAGGACCGCCTCGCGCAAGCTTGCCGCCGCGCCGGCCATGTCGCCAGTGGCATGCCTGGCGCTGCCCAGGTTGCCATGCGCCTCGGCAAAGCCAGGCTCCAGTTCGAGCGCACGCAGGTAGCAGGGGATGGCGGCGGCATGTTGGCCGGCACCTTGCCACGCATTGCCGAGGTTGGCGTGCGCCTGGGCATCTGCCGGCGCCAGTTGCACCACTTTCCCGAGCGCCGCCAGGGCATCTTTTCCTTGCAGTTGCAGCGCGGTGCCGAGCACGCTCCAGCCGAAAGCCGAGGCTGGATGCTGCGCCACCAGCGCATGCGCAGCCTGTTCCATCTCCGCATATAATCCGGCATGGAACAACTCGGCGACATGGTTTGCGCTGGCCTCGGGCACAGTGTCGGCTTGTGCTACTGGCGCGCCTTGGGCGCGCGCCAAGGCCGCCTGCATCGCCGGCGTGTCGAAGCCGCGTCCGATGGCGCTCGCCAGCACTTCGGCGGCCGCTTGCGCCTGCGCTGACTGCAGCAATCCCTGCGCGTAAGAAAGAATGAATTGCACCTCACCGGGGGCACTCAGCATCGCTGCGCGCAAGTAAGGCAGCGCCTTATCGGGAAAACCCAGTTGCGCTGCCAGCAAACCCATGTTGTGATTGGCGATCGCATGGTCTGGCTGGCGATGGATAATGGCCAGGTACAGCGTTTCTGCTTCGACAAAACGGCTGGCCTGGTGATGTTCGATCGCCAGTACCAGCGCCGTATCGACATTTACCGAATGCAGCGCTTTCATGCTGTTCGCGCGCCGGGCCAGCGAGCTTTGCGCAGGGTCGGCTTCAAAAGTTGCGGTGGGCAAGCCGGCGCACCAGCGTTGCCATATGCTTCGCAGGGCGTTTTCCAGGCCGGCGGCGATCAGCGCCGGCTGGCCTGCGGCGGAGTTGTTCAGCCGCGCGCGCATGTCGGTTCGCAACTGGCCGAGTGCGGCAATGTCACTGGCGATAGCGACGCCTTTTTGCATGAAATCGGCCTCGTCCTGGGCGATGAACTGATCCAGTCCCAGGTGACCCAGAATGGCCGCACCGACCCGGCTCGGCAATGTCTGGCCGACCATGGTCAGCGTCGGCACGCCCATCCACAGCGCATGCAAGGTGGTGGTGCCGCCGGTATAAGGCCAGGTGTCGACGCAGACATCCACCAGCCGGTGCATGACGAGATAGTTTTGAATGTCGGTCACTGCATGAAAACTCAGGCGCTCGGCAGCGATGCCTTCTTCATCGAACCAGCCGCGCAGCATCGCCGTGATTTGCTCGCTGGGCATGCCGGCAACCAGCATCCTGGCTGTCGGCACGGCGCGCAGCAGGCTTGACCAGCGGGCGACCACGTCACGGCTTATCTTGTTGGCACGGTTGAAACTGCCAAACGTGACATGGCCGTTGACCAGCGCCGGCGCGGGCGAGATGGCTGGCGCCTCCGGTGAAGGGACATAGGGTGCGCAAGCTGGCAGTAACAGCAACTTTTCGGTAAATTGCTCATCGAGCAGGCCTGGCGGTGAAAAATGGCGGTCCGTCAGGTAGTAATCCATCGCCAGCATGCCGGTGGTCATCGGGTAGCCCATCCATGTTGCTTGCAACGGGGCCGGCTTGCGCGCGAATGTCAGCAGGCGGTTATAGCCGGTGTGGCCGGACAGGTCGATCAGGATGTCGATGCCATCCTGGCCGATCTGCCGTGCCAGTTGTTCATCCGATAAGGCCTGGACATTGTGCCACCGGCCCACCACGGCGCGCAAATGGGCGGTGATGTGATCGTCCACTTTGTTGTTGCAATAGATGAATACTTCCAGTCGTGTCGCGTGCATCAGGTTTTCCAGCACGGGCGTAATGAAATTGGCCATCGCGTGGTTGTTCAGATCAGCTGAAACAATGCCGATGCGTAAGGTGCGTTCCGGATCAGGCTGGTTTTGGTGGCGCGGCCACAGGGCGCGCAACGGTGTTTCGAATTGCTGGCCGAAACGCTGGTGCTCCTTGAACAGCGTGTCCGGATGGGTGCTGGCGCTGTGCGTGAGTGCGAACAACATATTGCTGTGCATCTCGTTCCATGCGGGATTGATGCCGAGGGCATGGCGGCATGCCGCAACGGCTTCGTCGATCCGTCCCAATTTGCTCAATGTGGCGCTGAGATTGTTGTGCGCCGCATAAAAGTGCGGATCGTACTGGATGGTATTGGAAAAATGGATCAGTGAATCGTCTAGCTTTTCCAGCAACAGCTGGACCGTGCCCAGATTGAAATGGGCGGAGGCGAAATGCGGGTTGATTGCCAGCGCGCGCTGATATTCCTGCGTGGCCAGGTCGATTTGTCCTCGCGCCTGCAACACCGAGCCGATATTGTTGTGTGCGTGGGCATGATCAGGTTCGATCGCCTGCATCTGGCGGTAAGCCGCCATCGCTTCATCGAGTTGGCCCACCGCCTGCAATGCATTGCCCAGTTCGTTAAGGGTCTGCACATCGCATGCATCGAGCAGTAATGCGGCCTGGTAACTGTCGATGGCTTCGTCGTGACGTCCGCTCTTTGTCTGCAGTTCAGCCAGTTTTTTCCAGGCTGCCGGCGAGGCGGGCGCCAACATGATCGCACGCCGGTAAGCTGCCTCGGCGTCCGTCAGCTTCTCCATGGCCAGCAGTGCAGTGCCGATGCTGAGGTGGATGGCCGCGTCAGCGGGCAGCGTTGCCTGGACCGCCTGGTAGTCGGCCAGCGCCGCATCAATTGCCTGGTCTGCCTGGCGTTTGGTGGCGGAAGTGAGGTGCTGCTGGCGGCGTGGTACGGATGAGGCAAACTTCGGGCGCATAGTGGATTCAGTTGGAAGAAGGATAGGAGCTGTCGGCACTGATTGTAATGGATTAGTGTGCGCTAAAGAAACGCGCTACTGCGATTTCTGATAGCTGGCCTCTGATAAAAGGCGGTATGGCAAGGCATGTCGCCGGTTTGCATGTCGTTATGCACGAGCGCCAATTGCCGCGTATTGTCGCACAGCGGATGCACACAGCAAAAACAAGCTGAAAAATCCATTCGGGCGGCGGAGACGCCGCCACATGGTGGCTGGAGTGCCCATCATGAAGAATGTCTGGCGCGACAGGGCAGGGGCATTCGGACAGGCGAGAGGCAGGCGCCTGCCTTCGCACAGTCTGGCCTGCTGGATGCGTTTCAAGCGGTTCAGCGCAACTGCAGGAAGAGGGCGGTACCCATCACAAATGCCGAGCCGATCCTTTGTTGCTGTTGCGCCAGGAACTCATCGCCGGCACGCTGCGGCCCGTCGCCATACGGCCAGACATAATCATCAATGATGATCCAGCCGCCGGCCACCACATGCTTCTCCCAGGCGGCGATATCGGCCTGGGCTGCCTCGTAGGCATGGTTGCCGTCAATGTGTAGCAGTGCAATACTGCCGGCATAGTTGGTGGTGCCGAAGGACGGGCTATGCACGGCTGCCGTCTGGCGGTACTGCTGTTCCGCCGCGACCGAGGGCAGGCGCAGATAGTTGATATCGTTGGCGCTGTATGGCAGCAGGTTCATCTCGAACACGCGCAGCGCTTCATCGTAATCGTAATGGTGGATGCAGTTGTCGACCAGGCCGCCAGTGTCGTTCTGCACCACGTAGTCACTTTGCCAGGGGTCGATGCACAAGGTGTGGCCGATGTCATGCAGGCGTGCCAGGCGTGCCAGCACAAACGCCGACTTGCCCCATGCGCTGCCGATTTCCACCACGTCGCCGCGCACGCTGTGGCGGGCAATTTCGTAGAGGGCGCTGATTTTCTCGTCATCGCACATGCCTGGAATCACATTGGCATGGCGGAAAAGGGTGGCCAGTTGCAGTTCCGGCACGGCCGGCTTTGTGTCGACCACCGAGGCGATCGGCAGTGGCGTAGCCAGGGTCTTGCGGGCATGCGCCATGGCAGAGCGGTAGCCGCTCATTTCATCATGTACCGGTGAAGCGTTGACCAGGGGAATGGTCGGTTGCAGGTCCTTGAGTACCTCATTCAGATAGCTCCAGACGACCGGATTTGGGGTATAAATGCCGCCAATGCCACGCTGCGCGATCAGCAGTTGCAAGGCCTCCAGGAAACCCGGATCATTTACATACGGCAGGAAGGCCCATTCCGGATAGGCCGGCTTGCTGACATCGTAAGCGAGCGACGAGGCGCCGATCACGCTTTGTCCATCGCGCTTGCAGCGCTCCAAGTTGAAATGGGCGGCCGCGAAATCGGGCGCGATAGCCAGTGCCACCTGGTATCGTTGCATTGCCAGCTCGATTTCTCCTTGCGCCTGAAGTACTGCCCCGATATTGCTTTCAGCAAGCGCATTCTGGGGGGGGGGGGGGGAGCAGCAGCATATGCCTGTAAGCGTCGAGCGCCCCATCAAGACGCCCGGCTTTTTGCAAGGCATTGCCAAGATCGTTATGAATCGATGGCTCGTCAGCTTGCAGTAGCAAAGCGGCATCGTAGGCAAGGATGGCTTCTTCGTGGCGGCCCGCAGCGCTCAGCCGTTCTGCCAGTTTGCACTGCGCTACTACATCATGAGGCAGCGCACTTTGCGCCTGCTGGTTCTTGTCGACAGCAGATTCTGAGCGGCGGCCGATATGTGGCGAATTGTTTGCGCGCATATGGATGGAGTGTTAGGAGGAGGAAGGGCAGAATCACCGGATTGTACGGGAAAAACATGCCACGGAGAAACTCTTCGCCAGTGAGCGCCCGGCAAATCATCCTGGCCGAACGCTCGCTGGCGAAGTGGCCTGCCCAAGCCGACTTTTGCTCAGGCAGCCGACTTTTCTGTCACCAACGCTGGTGCTGACGACTCACACAACAAAAAAATGCTGGAGCACAAATCAGGGTACTGCTGCCCCAGCTGATAGCAACCTTCCAGGTAAGCAGGCGAAATAATATCGGTCTGCAGCAATCGGTCCCATTGAAAATTGGCCAGCGCCTTGAAGAATATGCCGGCGCGATGGGTCACTGTCAGGCCAGCGCTGGCCGCTTCGCGTTCCAGCGTATCGAAAGCGTAGGTGCAGCGGTGGCCATGCGCCGCTTCTGCCGGCGTTACTGCCGTATTGTGGCTGATGAGTCCCATCTTGACGGCGATCTGGCGCGATGGGGCATGGGCATTCGGACAGACGAGGAACAAGCGCCCGCCTTCGGCCAGCCATTCCTCATTGATGCGTCTCAGAACGGCAACTGGATCATCAAGGTGTTCCAGCACATGGGTCAAAACGATGTTGTCGTAGCGCTTAGGCAGCGTGGCAGTTTCAAACATGGAGTGTATGAACTGCACCTGATCTCCCAGGCGGCGGCGCGCTTCCTCCAGGGCGTCTTCGGAAGCTTCGACGCAGGTGATATCATTAAAATAGGGCAGAAAGCGCCGCGTGAAATCGCCTTTGTAGCTGCCAAGCTCTAGCAGGCTGCCCGGTTTGAAAAATGGCGTGAAGGAACGAATCATGTACGGATGCATGACATCGAAATCGAAGCCATACGAGTACTTCTCGTTCGGCGCATCGGACGTATCGTCTAGCTCCTGGTTATAGTTTCTTGTAGTACTCATGGTGAGGTCTTTGACGGAAAGGTTGTGGCACTGTCGTGCGTATTGGGCAGTTCATCGCAAAGGCGGGCCAGGCCAAATCCGTGTCGACCAAATTCGTTCCCGTTGTACAGCATATACATGGTTCCATCGAGTTCGAATGTATGCGGATAGCATTGCATCTGGGAATCCCAGCCCTCCGGCGATACGTCGATGCCGGCCAGGCTGTCGTCACGCTGCCACTCGATCAGATCATGTGACCAGGCATAGCCAATGCGGTATGCGCTGCTGCTGTCGGTGCGGAATCCATGTGCTTGCCGATAGCAGAAATACATATGGTAGTAGCCGTATCGCTTAAATATGGTCGGCAGCGCCTGGCATTCGTCCTGGTTGAGGCGATCAGCGATAATGGGCTTGCCGTCGCGGTTCCAGTGAATGCCGTCGCGGGACGTGGCATGGGCGATCTTGTAGACGCGGTCCGGAGCGGCGTCAGGATCAAATTTCTTCCATGCCGTGCCAAAGATATACCACATGTGATATGTGCCGTCGTGAATGGCCACATAGGCATCGGCCACCAGGAACGGTTCGTGCAGTGACGCCGACATGACCGGTCCCGTGCCATGCTTCTGGAACGTCAGGCCATCATCGTAGCTGATGGCCAAGCCGATGCTCGCATCAACCGAGACCGACACCTTGCGGTTCCAGCCTGTGGTGTAGGCAAGTACGCGTTCGCCATCGCGCACCATATTCACGGGAAAAATGCCGTGTTCGTCGAAGCATCCCAGGCCGCCCAAGGGAATGACGGGCTTGGTCGATACGCTGCTGATGCTGCGCAAATCACGGCTGACATCGATGAACGCGACATGGCTCAGGTATTTCCCATTGTTGTCGCGTTCTCTGGTCGAAAAATAAATGCGCACGCGATCGTGCAATAGCAGCGTTTGCGGAGACTGCGCAAAGCCAATGCAATTATTTGGTAGCAGATGGTCCGCAGGGTCAAACAGCTTGCCCAGTTTTTCCCATTTCATGGCGTAGTCCAGTTTTGCGGCGCTTGCAGTTTGGCCAGACCGATGCCTGCGCGGCCCATTTCATTTCCTTGATAAATCATATACGCTGTTCCGTCAACCTCAAAAATGTGCGGATAATTGACCATTTCCGCATCCCAGCCCGTGTCGGAAACGTGCATGCCGGCTAGCTCGTCATCGCGTGTCCAGTGCAGCATGTCGGGCGAACTGGCATAGCCGATCCGGTAGCCGCCCAGCCGGCTTTTATAGTCGCGTATGTCGCGATAGGAAAAGAACATGTGGTATAGCCCGTCACGGAAAATCACGTCCGGGCAAGCCTGGCATTCATGCTCCCCCAGTTTGTCCTGAATCAGATCGCGGCCATGCTTAACCCAGTCGATGCCATTGTCGGAGGTCGCCATGCGGATTTTATAGATCGGCTCGGGCAAGCTGTCGGTCGCGCGCCATTCTTTCCCGGCCACGTACCACATTTGCCACTGCTGGCCGTATCTGCGCACGCGCGGACTGCCGAGCAGGAACGGTTCATCAGGGCTGTAGCCAAGTACCGGTCCCGCTCCCAGGCGACGGAAGGTGTCGCCATTGTCGTCGCTGACGGCGATGCCGATGGCGGCGTTGAAGCGAACCGATTCGCAGCGTGTCCAACCGCCGTAATACACGCGCACCTGTTTTCCGTTACGGATGACGGTCAAGGGATTGATGCCGAATTCGTCGAAGGTGCCGTAAGTGCCGAGTTCAAGTGGCGGGGCCTGGCAGACATTGGTGACATGCAGCAGATTGTTGCGATCCAGATCGATATACGACATGTAGCTGACATATTGGCCGTCGACCGGCGCCGGCCGGGAACAGAAATACACGCGTACCCGCTCTTCGTCGACCAGCACGGTTGGCGACTGTGCAAAATCGTGCATCCAATTGCCCGGCTCCATATCCTTGGGGTCGAACAGCTTGCCCAATTTTTCCCATTTAAACATTACCTTCGTCCTTTGCCTCATTGCGCCATGATAGTGCGGTCATTCAATCCTGCAGGCGCCTGAGCACCCTGGAGCCTGTTTTCAGGCCGCCGTAATAATAGTCGTTAAATCCAGCCGCATCCATCAGATCGAACACCGGTTGCATGTCGTATGGCACACGGTGCAGCGTGAACCGGCCGCTGGCATACAGTGCAAATGCGGCGCGCGGATCTCCATCCCTGGGTTGTCCCACGGAACCGGGATTGCAGTAGCTCTTGTCGCCGTAGATTTCCAGTCTTTGCACGTGCGTATGTCCCGATACGAAAGCCTTGCCTTCCACTTGCTCGAAGTATTGCGCACTGGGCTTCAGATATTCATCGATTGGATCGCCCCAGCCGCCATGCACCATGTGTACCTCGCCTGCCTGCAATTGCACAGGCAAGGTCTTCAGCCAGGCGAGATTGGTGTCGCTGATCACCTTGCGCTGGTATAGCAGACAATCGTTGACGCTACGGGAGCGTGGACAAAAACCACCACCTGCCATATACCAGTCATGATTGCCCATGACGCAGGCAATGGCGCGTTCCCGCAATGTGTCACAGCATTCATTGACCTGCGAATAATATCCAACCACATCGCCTGCGCAATAAATATCGGTGACCCCCAGGCGGTCTATTTCCGCCAGAACCGCTTTCAGCGCTTCAAAATTGCCGTGAATATCAGAAATGAAGGCGATCGTCATAAAAAATGTGCTCCGCTACATAGCGTACTGCGTGTCCGTGCCGGATCACGGGCGGCGTCGGCAATTTGCCCGACAGAAAAAAATCGACTGCCATGGCGCTCTCGTTGTAGCCAAAGGCCATGCGTATGGAAGTGGACGATGAAATCCTGGGGTTTATTTCCAGTAACTTGACGCCGTCGGCGCAGGTCCTGAACTGGAAGTTGGTCGGCCCGACGGGCAAATAGCGCTGACACAGTCCGGCCAGGGCAGCACTGAACTGTTCGCCCAGGACGACTTCGGCCTTGTCGGTAAAGCCATCTTTCGACAACTTCCTGCGCAAGGTCATGCTGGCATGATAGCCGCCGTTTCCATCGCAAAAGGCCGAGGTCGTAAATTCGTTGTCATCATCTCCCACGATGGGCTGTGCCATCAATCGCGGTCCGACTTCGTGCCGATACCGCTCGAACGTTGCGGCGCTGTCCACCCTGACGATTCCCTTGGAGCCGAAGCCGCGGCGCGGCTTGAGCAGGAAGGGCACGCCATAGGCCGCTGCGAGCGCTGCATAAGAGTTGTCCAGGCTGCTCTCGATGGCCCATGGCATGCCTGCCGCTACCAGCGATTCGTAGAATAGCCATTTGTCCTGGCATAGCGTGACCAGGTCCAGTCGGTTCATGACCGTACGCGCGCCGTGCCGTTCAATCTGTGCGAGATGGCCTGACCATGTGTGCAGGTCGATTTCGATGCCTGGAATGATCAGATCGATCTGGTGCCTGCTGATGGTGGCGCATAGCCAATCGAGATAGTTGGCAGCGCTGGTGGCGGGGGCCAGTTCGAATACATCGCAAAATCCGGGCGCGACCGAGTCGTTATACATGGAGCTGCCGATCAACAGCAGCGAGGGGTCTGCCTTGCGCAAGGAGCGCAGGATGCCGTAGCCGACGATGCCGCTGGCGCCGGAAACAAGAATCTTCTTCATTGCATGCACTTTCTGTAAGCCGCCTCTTTTGCCATGCCCTGTTCCATCGAGATGCCGGGGTACTGTCCCAGCAGGCGAAACAGCGTATCGTCAGCCGCGCAGATATTGTCGGCGATATCCGGCTGCTGTGGCAGGAAAACCATCTGGCTGCGGCTGCCGAACGCCTTGGCAGCGGCCGCGACGATGTCGGAAAAACGCACCGGCTGCAGCTGGGCGCAATCATGGCTGCCCGTGATTTGCCGACGGATGGTTGCGGCGATCAACTCGGCGACGTCCTCGATATGGATGAAATTGCGGCGGGCATCGTTACTGCCGTAGATCGCTACGTTTTCATTATTGGCCACCTTGTCGATGATCGCATACAAAAAAGGCTGATGCTTGCGACAGGCCGGGCCGGTACCGTAAAACTGCGATGGCCGGATGATGGTTAACGCCAGGCCGGTCTTGTCGCTGTAGAGCCGGGTCATTTCCTCCGCATGGCGCTTGGACAGGGAATAGGCCGTATAGAATGGTGACTCGGCCGGCAGGCGGGAAAAGATGCTTGAGATTTGCACCATGTGGCGGATCGACAGGGCGCTGCATAGCTGGCACAGTCTGAGTGCGCCCAGCACATTGGTTTGTTCTGTCTGATAGATGCTTGCCGCATCTGTCGTGCCAAAGCTCGCCGCTGCATTGACCAGTACATCGATGTCACGTGGCATCTGGCGTGCATCGATGTCGTTGCTTAAGTCGATCCGCACATCGCATCCGCTGCGTCCGGCAGTGATGACCTCGGCGAACTGCGCGAGCACCGGAATCAGCGCACGCGCCAGCGTGGAATTGCCGCCAACGATCAATACCCGCATGGAGATCCTTTCGCATTCACGGCTGTTCCCTGGACATTACTGTGGCGTGACATTGTGTTCCTGCAGGCAGTGCGACAAGCGAATGAACAGGGCGCTTCCCATCACGAACGCCGTCGATATGTGGCTCTGATATTGCGCGATGAACTCATCCCCCGCGCGTTGCGGTCCATTGCCGTACGGCCATATATAGTCATCGACGATGATCCAGCCGCCGGCGTTGACCAGGCCGCACCAGCAGGCCAGATCCGTGCTGGCCGCAGCGTAGCTATGATTGCCATCAATATGCAGCACCGCGATGCTGCCTTGGTAACGGGTTGTGCCGAAGGCCTCGGTATGGACATCGCGCCGGGCTCGATAGTGCTGCGCGCCCAATTCCGATGGAAGGCGCAGATAGTTGACATGATCATGACTGTAGGGCAATAAATTCATTTCGAACACCGTCAGTGCCTCGTCTGCATCGAATTGCGCCGAGACCTGGTCGACCAGCCCTGTCTCGTCATGTTGCACAAGATGGGCATTCGACCAGGGATCGACGCATAATAGCTTGCCGATCCGATAGCAACGCGCGTACCAGGCCAGCAGGAAAGCCGACTTGCCCCACCAACTGCCGATTTCAACGATATCGCCATTCACGGCGTGACGCGCAATCTCGCCCAGCGCGAACATCTTTTCATGGTCACACATCCCCGGAATGAGTTCCGCGTGGCGACACAACGCAGCCAGTTGCAACCGGCTGGCGCTCGGCTGCGCTGGCGTTGCGGCACCAAACGTCAGCGGTTGCTCCAGCCACGAGGTGACTTGGGATTGGGCCCTGCGGTAAGCCGCCAGATCGGCGTCAGCAGGCGACGCGTTGAGCAGAGCCACGCCGGGCGCCAGTGCCTGCAGCGTCCTGTGCAAATAATCCCAGATCACCGGATTGGGTGTGTAGATGCCGCCGATGCCGTGACTGACGATGAGCGCCAGCAGGGCTGCATCAAAGTTCTCATCGGTAACGTAGGGCAGATACGCCCACGAAGGATACAGCGTGCGCGTGGGGTCATGCGCAAGCGACGAGGCGCCCAGCGCGATTTTGCCATCCGTCCGACATTGTTGCAGGAATTCCAGCGACTTCGGCATGCCGCCAGGAAAAATCAAGATGGTGTCGTTGGCGATGCTGTCTTTTTTTTGCATGATATGTTCAGGATAGGGAGTTCATCACGACAATTCGGCCGCATGATGGACCAAATGGCGTCACAGCAGTTCGTAATTGTTGTCGATGGCCGACCGTATGCGTGCCGCTGAATTGAACATCAATAAATCAATCAAGGAAAGCCACGGCACGAAAGGCGCGCCAAATTGATCATACGTAAACGCTTGCGAGCGGATAAAACGAAGCTCGATGCCTTCGCGCCGGAAGTCCTCTGCTGAATACAGCGACTGTCCCCCTAGCGCATTGATATACATCTGCGCGCCTGCGGACTTGCAGATGGCAACGACCTTGTCCTGGCCTTTGAGCGAGTGGTCGATGTCGATCTCCGATGAGATTTGAATCGGTGTGACTATGCCAAGATGCGCGCATGTTTTTACCAGGCTGTTGTGCAGGAACGTGAATAAATTCTCCGTCTCATATAACAGCGTCGACTCGACCAAGAGCATGGTTTGCTCAAAATAAGGGGCCTTCCGGTAAGCGCCGTTCAGTTGGGCCAGTAGTTTGCCTGCTTTGAAGTCGGTGGCCAGCTTGCGTTCGCGGACATCCAGCGTATCGTTGTCCTTTTTTAGTGGCAAGGAGATAACGGTGTCGCTGCCATTGAGCAAGATGCGATTGCGGTTGATCCACCCCTTTTTTGTGTATTGAATATTGTCATACAAGACAAACAGATCGACGGCCGCGATCAGCTGAAAGTAGCCGATATACGGAAAGAAATATGGCTGCATGATGGCAATTTTCATGGACCCGGCACCCTGTCTTCAGATGTCAGCTCCTGGTTGGCCATGCCCGCGATCAGCCCGGTAATCATATCGATTTGTTCGAACGTCAGCGCCGGATACTGTGGCAGGCAGATGACCTGCTCTGCAACTTGCCGTGCCACGGGCAAGTTTGCGGGTGCGGACGTTGCCAGTCCCCGATACATGGGGAAGTCGCTGATCAGCGGATAGAAATAGCGCCGCGCAAAGATATTGTTGTCACGCAAGTGCTGGAACAGTTGATCGCGGCTGAACGGAAAATCTGGTTTGACCAAGATGGGGAAATAGGCGTGGTTGGTGGTATCGACGGATTGGGCATGGCATGCAATGCCTTTGACGCTCAATAATTTTTGCCGATAATAAGCATCAACCATAGCCCGACGTTGCAATGCCTGCGCTATGCCCTTTAATTGCAACAAGCCGAATGCCGCGTTGATTTCGCTCATTTTCCCGTTAATCCCGGGAGCGACAACGGAAGTCTCGCTGACAATGCCAAAGTTTTTCAGATGATCTATTCTTTGTTTTGTCTTCGCATCCGGACAGACTATGGCCCCACCCTCAAACGTATTGAAAACCTTGGTTGCGTGAAAACTCAATACCGACAGATCGCCATGATTCAGGACGCTGGCGCCATTGTGCCGGACGCCAAAAGCGTGGGCCGCGTCATAAATGATTTTAAGGCCGTAGTTGTCGGCAATGCGCTGGATGCCTTCAACATCGCATGGCAGCCCGTAGCAATGCACCGGCATGATGGCTGTGGTCTGCGGCGTAATGGCCGCCTCGATCTTGTCCGTATCGAGGTTAAAGGTCTCTGGATCAATGTCGACGAAGACTGGTCGGATGCCGTTCCAGACCAGGGAATGAGCGGTGGCGACGAAGGAATAGGGGGTGGTGATCACCTCGCCCGTGATGCGCAATGCCTGTAATGCGGTTATCAGCGCCAGCGTGCCATTCGTAAACAGGCAGATATGTTTTACGCCAAGGTACTCGCACAAGGCCTGTTCCAACTCATGATGGAAGGGGCCGGCATTTGTCAGGATCTTGTTTTCCCAAATTTTTTCCAGATAAGGAATGAATTCTTCCAGAGGCGGAAGCAGGGGCTGGGTGACATAGACCGCATTGGCGGGTTTGGCCGGAGGCATCGGTGCCGACATTGTTGTACCTATCGAAGTAGTATTTTCCTGATCGCTCACTGCACCGATGTCGACTTGTCATTCAGAAACATGCACAAAATTTCAGCAAGGTGAAGAAGCTTTAGCGAGCTTGCTTGCAAGCAGTGCAGGACCGGTTCATTGTGCAGGCTAGTGCATAAGAAAAACAGCGCCGTATGGCGCGGGCTTGCACGGATTGTAACCGCTGGCAGTGCATATCATAAAATTTACTTGAGGAATTTTTTGTTTTGCCGGTTTGGCGCAAAATTGAATCGCCTGTTACAGCGTCCCCCTCGATCACTTGCTCGGTTATTGATCCATTGCATCGCGCCTTGGTAGAAGGACGGGGACAGGTGGTAGCGATCCAGATGCCACATGCCATTGCCCATGCCATCCTGCCTAGCGGTGGCGGCGTGGATATTCAGGAAATGCCATTGCCGCCGCCGGGCTCCGGCTTCCAGTAAGGTATTCACGCGGCGTATCATTGCAATGAAGCCCTTTTTATCTCCTGGGTCACGGCGATCGGTCAAATCATAGCCGGGAGCCGGCACTCCCTGGATCGTAATCGGTAGCCAGGCACGCTCGCACAGGGCTTGATCGAGGAAGGAAAAGTAGCCGTTCACCGTCAATTCCATCAAATCGTCCAGCGGCATACCGCCGCGCGCCGCCGCGCGCCACATACCTTCCACCGGACGGCAATCGATTTCCCCTATGGTCAGCAGCAGCGAGCCATCCGTAATCTTCCTCAGATGGCTCAGGACGCGCTGTTTATATACATTGTCGCCAGCCTGGGCAAGATGGTGCATTTGTATTCCCATGACAAACTTGCCGGATGCCTTGAGCACTTGTCCGTGCCACGGGAATACGCTATTGGCTGGAGACAGGCAATGTGATTCACCGAGGACATGGAGCGTGCCTACAGGGGGAGGGGATTCGCTGGGGGCGACTAGATGAGCCCGTGCCAGTTGACCCAGGTAGCGGTAAAAGACGCGCATGGCGCGATCATCATCCACGTCCGGCAGCGCTTCAAAATCTGCATGCTGGCCAGCAATTTCCAACACTGCGCCGGCATGGTCACCGAGCCATGCCTGTATCATCGCGTAGGATGCGATCAGACCTTGATGGCGCCGGTCCCCGCCCAGGCATGAGGCAAAGTATTTCAGATCGCCTGATAGTTCGCGCGCGCTGTTTCCTGACGAGACAAGATGAGTAAGCCATTGATTGATAATGGTGAAATCAAATTCCCCCGACTCCATGGCGCGGCGTACGCCCGACCGCAGTATCTGG
>JAEAMG010001691.1_pt1 | contig 15865 bp, 13 predicted proteins | sample 8958741 | NCBI WGS metagenome assembly JAEAMG01 (sample SAMN16933256, study PRJNA681125) | bioreactor sludge metagenome | isolation source: anaerobic bioreactor treating anionic surfactant - SDBS | place: India: Bengaluru | collected 2019-02-28
TAGATGATGGAGTTGATTGCCAGCGCCTTCAATCCCAGCGAGTGGATGAACCGGACGGTGGCCTCCAGCGTCGGGGCGCTGTCGCGGGTGATGGTGGTGTTGGTGATGGTGTAGATGCCGAGCTCCAGACAGGTGCGGATCCCGGCGACCGTCTGTTCGAAAGAGTCGGCTCCCACCATGCGGTTGTGCACCGCCGGATCGGCCGATTCCAAGGTCACCTGGACGTAGTCGAGGCCGGCCGCCAGCAGGCCGGCCCGATAGTCACGGTCGGCGAGCCGGACACCGTTGGTCAGCAGACCGGACCCCAGCGATGAGGTCCCGCAGGTCGTCGCGGAGCGTGGCCTCGCCGCCGGTGAAGACGACGTGGGGGACGCCGGCGTCCCAGGCCTTCTGCATGATGCGCCGCCAGTCGTCCGTCGCGAGTTCCGGACATTCGCGGCGCTCGTTGTAGCAGTGCGCGCAGTCGATGTTGCAGCGGTAGGTGAGGGCCAGATCCAGGCGGTAGGGTGCGGAGACGGGGGTCTGGAACGGTTCGATCCGATCCAGCCCGAGGAAGGTGATGGGGCAGACCTCACTGTCGCCCAGCATGGCGTCCAGCGTCTCGCGGATCGCGGCCCAGTCGGCGGCGGCCTGCCGGCGGCTCACGCGGTAGTGCTTGCGGATGTGCTTCAGCAGCTCCGCTTCGCCGAGACCGCGCAGGTGCAGCCAGGCGTAGTCGCAGGCCGTGGGATTGAGGTGGAGCACCCGCGACGCGTCGATGAGCAGCAGGCCGGTGCCATCCTGCTCCACGCGGAGGTGGACGCGCTTGCCCGCCGGCACCGGTCCGCCGGCCAGATGATGGAGGCCCGCCGGGGCGATGGGTTGGCGCTTGGCAAAGAAACCCTTCAGGTTCATCGGCCACCTCCCGCGCAGGCGCAGGCGCAGCCGGCGCAGGCGCACGCGCAGGCGCAGCTGTGTCCGCCGCTGGAACGCCCGGAGGATGACGACACCGGGATGGGATTCGTCACGCCGGTCACGCCGGACACCAGGCTGCCGAACGAGCTCACCGCCCGGTTGGAGAACCCCTCGATGGCCGACGCCGTCTGGTGGCAGATGTCGGTGAGGCTGAACCCGCCGCCGCCGACCGGCGCCACCGGCACGCCGGTGCCGGGCACCGGCGGAGCGCCGCCGGCCGGCGCCACCGGCGCCGGACCGCCTGCGGCCGTCGGCTCGTCGACGATCCAGCCGCCCGCCGGGAACCAGGTGGGGGCGGCGAACACCACGGGCGGCAGCTTGCGAACCTTGTCGTCGAAATCATCGTCCATGAGCATCCACTGGAGCTGCTCCTCGACGGTTTTCAGGCCGTCCGCGTCGGGGCCGGCCGTTCGCACCATCTCCCAGGCCTGCTGGGTGATGGACCGGTAGTACGCCCGCGTCTCCCGCAGCGAGAAGCCCTTCATCCGGTTGTTCAGGTCCTTGATCATCTGGACGAACATGCTCTTCAGCTCCTTCGCGCCGAGCGATCCGTCCGCTTTGATCGAATCGAGGAAGGCGTTCTCGTACTCCCAGAGTTTGCCCAGATCCTGCGCGGTCTTCTCGATGGCGGGCTTGCCCCCCGGACCGGCTTTGAGCTTCACGGCGCCCTTGCGCAGCAGCCCATACAGGATGAGCACCGTCACCCGGTCCAGCTTCTCCTCGTTGAGCAACGCGGCCATGGGTGCGGTGAGGCCGCGCTTGATCCCGACACCTTCCACGCCGATCTTCGGCGGCAGGTACTTGCGCCGGCGGTAGAAGCCGCGCACGATACTGATCACCGCGGGCAGGATGGGGATCAGAAAAACCAGGAACACGAAGCAGCCGCTGTCGAAGAAATCGTCGCCGGAGCTGCTGTATGCCGCCACCGGGGCTTCGGGCGGTGTCAGCGGGCCTTCCACCAGGGTGCCCGGGAACGAGATACCCACCTTGTACTCGCCGTCCACCCGCCGCTGTTCCGTCCACTTGTAAATGATCCGGCCCGTGTCGGTGACGAACGATTCGGTGAACGCCCGCTCGTGGTGGCGCACCTTGTCCGGCTCGGCGCCCTCCGGAAACTGGACCTGCAGGGTGAAGGCGGTGGTGCCCTCCAGCAGGTTGCCGTCGAACCAGGTGGGGCTGAATTCCATCGAGCCGTCGGCCGGGACGTCGCTGTCCTGGAAGACCATGTAGAGATTTGTGCCGCTCACCTCGAGGGTGCCCGTCTGGCCGGGGCCGATGGCCTTGTCGCCCAGCGGGATTTCGACGCCGTTGGAGATGTAGCTCGACGTCTTGATGCCGCTGAGCGCCACGCCGCCGATCTGGGCCCGGACGGAATCCACCTGGTAGTCCTTGCTGGGGAAGCCGATGTCCACGATGTCGACGGGGTGGGCGCCCGGCGCGCAGCGGAAGGTGATCTTGTAGTAGATGACCAGGCTGCGGTCCTTCTCCACCGACACGTTGCAGATGAACTCGGGCACTTCGAACCGGTAGTCCTGGGCGGGCGCGGCGACTCCGCCGAGGGTCAGGAGCAGGAGGGCGGCGCCGAGAATGCGGGTCACCATTTGGGCTTCTCCTCCATCTGGTATTCGCTGCCGCAGAACGGGCACTTGACGAACGGGGCGCCGGCCTTGACGGTGATGTGCTCCTGGGTGATGGCGCCGCCGCAGCGGGCGCAGGCGAGACTCTCCATCCGGACGTCGCCCGACAGCTCGATCTTCTGCTGGATCACCGTGCCGGCCGCGCCGGCCGGCGCGGCTTTCTGCCGCAGGATGAAGACGAACAGGAAAATGCCGATGCCGGCCATCAGGCTGCCGACGAGCGCGCGCCCTCCCGGGCTGGCGGCCTGCGGGCTGAGTGCGGCGAGGATGAACATCAGCCCCAGCAGGAACAGGCCGACGCTGATGAGGAGGGCGACGATGCGACCGAATGTCATGGGTTCCTCCGCGACGGGATGGAGTGCACGCGCACCCTGAGACGACTCGCGAGATGTTGTGCGCTCATTGTACCCTATTCTCCGGTATCAATCTAATCCGCTGATCGAGAGAGCAGCCGTGCGGTGAGAGTCCGAAGCAGGGGCAGCAGTCCGTTCATCGGCCGTGACGCCAGGGACGCGCCAGTCCGTCCTCGGCCACTAACACACCGTCGTCGGTCACATCGAAGTGGTGTTGCAGGGATTCGATCACCAGGTTCAGGTTGGGTCGCTCCACGAGGCAGGAGATGCTGGACACCGAGGTGCTGATGGCCAGGATGTTCACGCCGGCGGCGGCGATCGCGGTGAAGGCTTCGGCCGCGCAACCCGGGCGATCCCGGAAGTGGGGGCCGTGGATCGAAACCAGGACGACCTCGCGCTGGTGGACCACTGCGGCGGCCGGTATGTCTGATGCAATATCCCCGATGGCGGCGAGCGTCAAGTCAATATCCGTCTCACCGACGCCGAGCACGATGTGGGAGCGGTGGGTGTGGTCGGTCAACTCCACGACGAAGTGGGCGTTGACGCCCCGCCGGCCGATGGCGCCGAGCAGCATGCCCGCAACCCCCGGCTGGTCGGGCAGGGACATGACACCCACCTTGGCCAGGTTGAGGGTCAGCATGATGCTGCTGGCCTTGAACGGGATGGCCGAAGCATGGGACGGAGGAGGATTCTGCATGGCTGTATTATAGGTCAAGTGGTCCGGTAGGAAAAGTGGGGTCGCGTGAGCCGGTAGTCCCGCTGGATTGCCAACCGGGTCATGACGACCACCTGCTGCGCCAGTGACGGTGGACGGCACCCGTCCGCTTCCAGGCTGGTCAAACGGAAGATATCCTGATATTCTAATCCGCCGATCCATTCGGTACCCGGAGTCGCCATGGACCTCACCCTGATCCTGCTCGCCGCCGGCGCAGGCAGTCGCTACGGCGGGTTCAAGCAGATCGACCGGCTGGGCCCGGCCGGCGAGACGCTCATCGACTATGCCCTGTACGATGCGTCTCAGGCCGGCTTCCGCCGGGCCGTGTTCGTAGTGTCGGATCGGCTGGCGGACGACTGCCGGGCGATGTTCGCGCCGCGCTGGGGGCGGCGCCTGGAGCTGGGCTTCGCCGTCCAAAGCGTGCAAGAGGTCCCGTCCGGAGCGACGGTGCCCGGCAGCCGCACCAAACCGTGGGGCACCGCCCACGCGGTGCTGGCCGCCCGGGGGCAAGTGGCCGCCCCGTTTGTTGTGGTCAACGCGGACGACTTCTACGGCCGGGCCGCCTACCACCTGGCGGCTGAATTCCTCAATCGGGTCAATCGGACGGACATGCGCGCCGCCGTGGTGGGCTACCGGCTGGCGGACACGCTGTCCGAACACGGCGCGGTCTCGCGGGCGGTGTGCGAACTGGATGCCCGGGGCCGTGTCCGCTCGCTGACCGAGCGCCTCGAGATCCGGCGGGATGGGGATGCCATCCGCTATCGCGACGAGGCGGGCCGCTGGCAGCCCGTATCCGGCGACGCCCGGGTGTCCATGAACATGCTGGCGTTCACGCCGGCCGTCTTCGATCTGCTGGACCGCTATTTCACCGAATTCGTCGCCGAGTCGGGGTCGGATCCGGCGGCCGAGTTCCGCCTGCCCCAGGCGCTGAACCGTCTGCTGGCCGAGGGGCGGGGCGAGGCGGCGCTGCTGGCGGGGGCGGGGGGCTGGTTCGGTATGACCTACCAGGCCGACCGACCCGCGGCCGTGGAGCGGTTGCGCCGTCTGACCGCCGTGGGCGAGTACCCGGAGCCGCTATGGGCGTGAAATCCGCTCCCGACCTGGCCGCGGTCGCCGCGGCCTACGCGCTGCCCGGTGCGCTCGTCGCCGGCGAACCGTACGGTACCGGCCATATCAACGACACGTATCGGATCACGGTGGCCGGTCCGGCGGGTCCGGTCCGGTTCATCCTGCGGCGCATCAACCGGCTGGTGTTCCCTGAGCCGGAGCTGGTGGTCGCCAACACCATCCAGGTGTGCCGGCACCTCGAGGCGGTCTACCGGCGGCGCGGGGAGACCGACGGCGACCGGCGCCGCCAGGTGCCCGTGGCCACCCGTGACGGCGCCTGGCGCCACGTGGACTCGGCGGGCGACTGGTGGTGCGCGTTTCGTTTTCAGGAGGGGACCGTCGGGCGCGACGAGATCGGCTCCGAGCAGGAGGCCTGGCAGGCCGCCCGGGCGTTCGGGCGCTTCTTGCGCGACACGGCCAACCTGCCGCCCGAGCGGATGGCCGAGACCATCCCGGGCTTCCACGACGGCCGCCGCCGGCTGGCCGACCTGGAAGCCGCCGCGGCCGCCGATGCCTGCGGGCGGGTCCCGGGAGCCGCCGCCGAGCTGGCGTTCGTGCGGGACCATCGCCCCATCGTGGCGGACGTCGTCCGGCTGCTCGCGTCGGGCGCCCTGCCGCGGCGGGTCACCCACAACGACACGAAGTGCAACAACGTGCTCCTGGACGCCGCCACGGGGGAGGGCCTCTGCGTCATCGATCTGGACACGGTCATGCCCGGCTCGGCCCTGTTCGACTTCGGGGACATCGTGCGCTCGTTCGTCAGCGCCGCGCCCGAGGACGATCCGGACCCGGAGCGCACGCGTCTGCGCCCCGGGATCTTCGCCGCCCTGGCCGCCGGCTGGCTGGAGCCCCTGGCGGGCGTGCTCACCGCGGCGGAGCGGGAGCACCTGCTGCTGGGCGCGCGCCTCATCATCCTGCTCATCGGCACGCGCTTCCTGACCGACCACCTGCGGGGGGATGTCTATTTCAAGACGCGCCGGCCCGGCCACAACCTGGACCGCTGCCGGAACCAGTTCCAACTGCTGGCGGACCTGGAGGCGCGTCAAGCCGACCTCCAGCGGATCCTCCGCGCGCTTCCGTGACCGCCGCACCGGACCGGAACGAGTGCCGTGCCGCCTCCGGCCGATCCCCGCTCACGCGTCGAGGCGCACGTCAGCGGCCGGTCTGCGCGCGGACAAATGTGACGTCGAAGCTCTCCCCAACTTCCGCCTGGTAGTAGACGCCCGCCAGCGTGTCTCGGCTTGAGTCGTGAGACAGGGTGTACGTGCAGCCAGGGTAGCCCGCATCGCGCAGCTCGACGAACACCCGGAGCCGGGCGCCCTCCCGGAAGGCTTCCGCCCGGGCCACGTGGATCGGATTGGGGTTGAAGTAGGCGGCCTCCACTCGGCCGGAGGCGTCGATGCCGCGGATTTCCAGGAGGTAGCCGCCGTCCTCCCGCAGCCATCGTCCCCGCACGGCTTCCAGTTCCGCGGGGTCCATCGGCTGCAGCGGACGTCGCACCGGGGATTCCGCCGCCGGCGAGGCGGCCGCGGGAGCGGCGCCGGCCGGTTCCGCCGGCCCGCCCGTCCAGAGGACGTACCCGAACGCGGTGGCGCCCACGACGGCCGCCGCCCCGGCCACCCACCAGGCCCACGGCCGGGGCCCGCCGGGGGAGGCGGCCTGTTGACGTCGCGCCGGACGGGTATTGGATCGGCTCATGGCTGGAGACCTCCGGAAGACGGTTCGGGCGGGGTGGGCGTCCGCCGGCGCCGGATGGCGTCGAGCAGCGCCGGCCCAGCCGGATTGGCGGGGTGGCGTGTCGCCAGCCGGTCGGCATAACGCTCGGCCCGTGACCAATCCTGGCGCTGGAGGTAGTGCAAGGCGACCGCGTAGAGGAAGTCGGGATCGTCCGGCTCCAGCGCCAGCGCCCGCAGCAGCGCCGACTCGGCTTCACCCGGCTTGCCCAGCGATTGGAGCAGCAGGCCGAAGTTGTAGTGCACCCGCGGCATGGCCGGCAGGCGGTCCGCGGCGAGGCGCAGCCAGGCTTCCGCCTCGGCCGTCCGGCGCTCCTCCGCGAGGAGCAGCCCCAGGGAGTAGGCCGCTTCGCCGTTCGCCGGGTAGTCGGCCAGCACCGCGCGGTATTGCAGTTCCGCCGGCGCGTTGCGGCCGGTGGCGTTGTAGAGCAGGGCCAAGTTCATCCGGGCGGGGAAGAATTTCGAGTCGAAATCGATCGCCTTGAGATAGTGCGCCTCGGCCGGCCCCGTCTGGCCGAAGTCGACGTAGAGGTTGCCGAGATTGTAGCGGCCCTGGGGGAAGTCGGCCTGGAAGGCGTACACTCGCTTGAGCTCTTCCAGGCTCTTCTGGTATGCCGCCCGCTTCGATGCCGGCCAGGCGCCGGCGGGCACCGCCGCGAGGTGGCGTGCGGCTTGCAGGCGCACGGCCCGCGACGGATCGTTGAGCAGGGGGAAGAAGAGTTTCAGGGCCTGGTCGGGCGGCAGCCCCTCCAGAGTGTCTGCGGCAGTCGCCCGGATCAAGGGCTCTTCGTCGCCGAGAGCCTCACGCAGGGCGGCCTCGGTTTCGGCTCCCGGGTAGCCGCGCAGCAATTCCATGGCGGTCGCCCGCACGATCACCGGCCGCAGGCGGTCCCTGGCCAGTTCCACGAGTCGCGGGGTGGCTTCGGGACTTCGCGCCCGGCCCAATGCCAGGACGGGGCCGTAGTGCGGCTTCTGGGTCAGACCGTACCAACGGGTGAATTGTTGGACCGCCCATTCCACTCCTTTGTCATTGTGGCAGGCGGGCGCGTTGCAGGCGTTGGGTGTGCCGAGCGCCCGGCTCAGGTCAGGGCGGGGCACTCGCAGGCTGTGGTCCAGGCGCCAGTCGTTGACCATGTAGAAGCGGCCTGGCATGTGGCACCGTTCGCAAAGGGCGCCGGGGCTCGGCCGGCCATCGACTTCCTGCTTGTGGAAGTGGTGCGCCGGCGTGTCGTAGGTGTCGCCCCGGTGGCACTGCAGGCAGAGTGCGTTCCCCTCCAGGCGCCGCCGAACGCTGTGCACGTCGTGGCAGTCGGAGCAGCGGACGTCGTTGTGGTACATCTTGCTCTGGGTGAAGGAGCCGTACTCGTAGACCTCCTCCAGGATCTGGCCGTCGGGGTGATACATCCCCTCCCGCAGCAGCTCCGGTAGCTCGTTGTCCAGCAATTTCGCGGTCGGGTCGTAGTCCCCCAGGCTGGCCCGCCGGGAGTGGCAGAACGCGCAGAGCTCCACCAGCTCGCGGTTGGTCAGGCCGCCGGTGCGCACGGTCAGGTCGAAATTCTCCACCGCCGGCCGGGCCATGGGCGGCTGGGCGGCCCATTCCACATGATGCGAGCCGGGGCCATGGCAGGTTTCGCAACCCACGTTGATGTCGGTCCACGTGGTGGTGTAGGTTTCCGATGCCGGGTCGTAGCGCTTGCGCAAGCCGGTGGAGTGGCACTCGGCGCACATGCTGTTCCAGTTGGCGGCCTGGCGCGTCCAGTGCAGCCAGTCCCCCGGCGGGATCCGCTGGCCGGGGTAGAGAAAGAACCACTTCCGGTCCTTGGAGTCCCAGGCCACCGACAGGCACTGGAATCGCCCCCCCGGGAATGGCACCAGGTACTGCTGGAGCGGATAGAATCCGAAGGTGTACCGGATCTCGTACTCCGTGGGCCGGCCATCCGGTCCCTCCGTTTCCACGCAGAACATGCGCCCTTTCTTGTAGAATCGCGCGCGGATCCCATCCCCCTCGAACACGGCGCCGTTGAAGTCGCCGAGCACAGTCGCGTCCGTGGCGGCCGCCATCGACTGGGCGTGGTGGGAATCCCGCCAGGCCGTCCAGGCCTTGACATGGCATGGCCGGCACTTTTCGCTCCCCACGTACCGCGCGGCCGCGCGCTTCCCGGTCGGTCGCACAGTGTGCGCCGAGCGGACCAGGTACACCGGCACTGACAACAGCAGGACCACCAGCGCGATGAAGCCGACCAACTCCCATGACTGCAGCGGCGCCAGGCGCGGGGCGGCCGGGCATGCCGACTCGTCCGGCTTCGCGTCGGCCCCGTTGACCGGGCCGGCAGGCGGATGGGTGTCGTCGGGCGCGGTGGTCATGGCGGCTTAAAGGTACACCTCCTGGGACAGTTCAAAGCGTTGGCGCTGGATGGCGCGGCCGCTGTCCACCCGGACCACCCCGTTCTCGATGCGCACCGGATGAAGGTCCAGCGCCCGCGGCGCCGGCGGGCTCAGCACGTCGCCGGCGAGGTCGAAGGCTGAGGCGTGGCACGGGCAGACGAAGCGGCCCTTCGCTTCGTCCCACGGCACGGTGCAGCCCAGGTGGGTGCAGGTGCGCGACAGGGCCAGGAACCCGCCGTCGGCCAGCCGCACCAGGTAGAACCGGCCCGCCGGGAAAGCGGTCACGGAGTGGGGGGTGAATTCGTCCACCGGCCCGCAGGTAATAATGTCGCCTGCGCCGCCCGCCCGCCCCCGGCCCGGCCGCGGCCACAGGAAGGCCACGGCGACGCCGGCGAATTCCGCCAGCGCAACCAGCCCGAGGATCTTCCCGGCGGCGCCCAACCAGCTTCGGCGGGACGGGTCCTTCGGGGTGTCTGGAACTTCAAAACGTTCGCTCATGGTGCATCCCGATCTCGATCAGGGTGGCGGCAGGTGCCGCGCCCACGGCCAGACCAAGGCCATGCCCTGGCCGCGGAAGAAGATGCCGATCACGGTCAGGACCAGCAGTGCCGCCGCGGCGGCGACGCCGAACGCCTGGACGGTCTCATGGAGGGAAAAGCCGCGGTGCCGCAGCAACGCGAACGTCGCGGCCCCGACCGCCACCAGGAGCGCCAGTGGCAGCACACCGTCGAGCAGGAGCTCCGGAGCGCGCGGCAGCAGCGTCCGGAGGTCCGGCAGGAACTCATCCGTCAGCACGGCCAGCGGCGTGGCCGCCAGCGCCAGCAGGGCCGCCCGCAGGGCCAGCCCGGCCCCCCGCGGCGAGTGGAACCAGCGGCCGGCCGGCGCGGTCCCGTAGCGCAGGTAGGGCAGCAGCGCCAGCGCCGCCGCCGCCAGCAGCGGCAGTACGAAAACCGCCACCATGGGGTGGAAATGGATCAGCAACTCCTGCAGGCCCATGAAGTACCACGGCGCCTTGGCCGGATTGGGGCTCATGCCCGGATTGGCCTGCGCCTCCAGCGGGGCGTCCGCCAGGGCGGCCAGCAGCAGGACCGCCGCCAGCAGCACCAGCGCTGCCGCGCCCTCCCGCCGGGTCAGGTGGGGGGAGACCGGCACCATCGCCGGCCGCGCGCCCGGGGCGTCCGCCGGCAGGATCACCCCGCCGGCTTTGCGGACCTGCCAGAAGTGGAACATGGTCAGGAACACCGTCAGGATGGGCAGGATGGCGATGTGCAGGGCGAAGAACGTGGCCAGCGTGGCCGGGCCGATCTCCGGTCCGCGCCGCACCAGGGCCTGCAGCCACCGGCCGGCCAGGGGCAGATAATCCAGCATGCCGGTGCTGATGGTCACCGCCCAGTACGCCAGCTGGTCCCACGGGAGCAGGTAGCCGGTGAAGTTGGACGCGACCGCCAGGGCCAGCAGCGCCAGTCCGACGATCCAGTTGAGGGCGCGGGGCGGGCGGAATGCGCCGGTGAGGAAGACCCGGAGCAGGTGGAGCACGGCCACGACCAGCAGCAGGTTGCCGCTCCAGTGGTGGATGTTGCGGATGAACTGCCCGAACGCCACGTCGTTCCGGAGCGCCTGGATCGACGCGTAGGCGGACTCCGGGGAGGGCTCGTACACGAACAGGAGCAGGACGCCGGTGGCCACCAGCAGAAGCAGCAGCACCACCGCCGCGCCGCCCAGGCCGAAGGTCCGGTCAAACCGCAGCGCCGCCTCCGGAACCTGCCGGGGGTGAAGGTGCAGGACCAGGTTCGCGAAGCCGCCCTTCTTTTTTCCCGGGTCGCTCCGGGGGGCGGCCGGAGCGGCAGGGGCGGCGGAGGAGGGGGACGGGGAGGCGGCGAATTCGGGCCGGGGTACCTCTCTCGACGCAATCGCCGAGTCGGCAGTCGGCCGGCGCTTCCGGTGTCGGGCCGTCATGGACTTCCTTTCTTCCAACCAGTAATCCGGCCCAATCTAACACGCGAACGCGAGCCCGCGCAAGCCGGAAGGGTCCCGCGACCGGCCTGAATCCGAGAGGGCGGCCCGGTAATCTAAAGGCCCATTCGCTGCCAGTTGGATGCCGGGACTGGGCCGGTGCTGAAGCGGCGGGCGTCGGCGCCCGATGGGGCGGGAGAAATCGTGAAATCCCCGATCACGGGGAGAAGGAGCAATCGATGCGGAACACATGCAGAGGAATTTGCCTGACCTTTCTGATTGCCGCGGCTCTGCTCAGTGGCGGGACCGGGGTGCTTCGGGCGGCGGACGCGAAGCCGAACATCCTGTTCATCGTCGCCGACGACCTCGGCTGGAAGGACGTCGGCTTCCACGGCTCGGACATCCGGACGCCGAACCTCGACCGGCTGGCGGCGGGCGGAACCCGGCTCGGCCAGTTCTACGCGCAGCCCATGTGCACGCCGACCCGGGCGGCCCTGCTGACCGGCCGGTATCCGCTTCGATACGGCCTGCAGACCGGCGTCATCCCGACGGGCGGCACCTACGGCCTGCCCACGGACGAATGGCTCCTGCCGCAGGCGCTCCAGGAGGCGGGCTACACGACCGTCCTCGTCGGCAAGTGGCATCTGGGCCATGCCGACCGGAAGTACTGGCCGCGGCAGCGGGGCTTCGATTACCAGTACGGCCCGCTGATCGGCGAGATCGACTACTTCACCCACGAGTGCGAGGGCAAGGTGGACTGGTACCGCGACAATGAACTACTCCATGAGGAAGGCTATTCCACGACCTTGTTCGGCAACGACGCAGTCAAATTCATCCGCGACCACGATTCGGCCAAGCCATTCTTCCTTTACCTGGCCTTCAACGCCCCGCACACGCCCTACCAGGCGCCGCCGGAGTACCTCGACCGCTACCCGGACATTGCCGACCCGAGCCGGCGCGCTTACGCCGCCAGCATCACTGCGATGGACGACCAGGTTGGGCGTGTGGTCGCCGAACTCGACCGCCGGGGGCTGCGCGACAGCACCCTCATCGTGTTCATGAGCGACAACGGCGGCACGCGCAACGCCATGTTCGCCGGCGCCATGGCCGACCTGTCCAAGTCCAAAATCCCCTGCGACAACGGCCCATACCGCGAGGGCAAGGGCACCAACTACGAAGGCGGCACGCGCGTCGCGGCGTTCGCCAACTGGCCGGGCCGCGTCCCGGCCGGAGCCATGGTGAACGGATTGCTCCACGTGACGGACTGGTACCCCACACTGGCCCGGCTGGCCGGAGCCTCCACCGTCCGGTGCAAGCCGCTCGACGGTCTGGATGTGTGGCCGGCGCTCGCCGGAGCCAACCCATCGCCGCGGACGGAGGTCGTTTACAACGTCGAGCCGTTCCGTTGCGCCGTGCGCCAGGGGGACTGGAAGCTGGTTTGGAAAACCACGCTCCCTCAACGCGTCGAGCTCTTCAACATCGCGCAGGACCCGTCCGAGGCGGACAACCAGGCCGACCGGCATCCGGACATCGTCGCCCGGCTGCAGCGGCGCGCCAACGAGCTCGCCACCCAGGCGGCCAAGCCCCTGCTGCTGGAGGCGGGCTTCCAGGAGTTGATGCGCCTGTACCATCTGCCGCCGTCGTTCCCCGGCGAGGAATTCGAGCTGATCCAGGAAAAATAGCGCGGGGTAGCGATTGGCAATGGACCGGTGCCCGATGACCGGTGGCCGCCCAACTTGATCTTGCGCGCGAGCCTGGGCACGCTGTGGGTCCCGGCATGCGGGAGGTACCCCGACCGGCAGGGAGGGGCGCGCGGGGCCGTTCGCCGAGGCTAACGATCGGGCGGAACGATTCCATCCACGAAGAGGTCAGGCATGCTCTGAAAAGTGGACGGAGTGGATCGGGACACTCCCGGCGTCCCGACGGCTGATCCCTCGCGCCCCTCCCTGCCGGTCGGGGTACCTCCGTTCTTCCGGTGCTGACATCTTGCGCGTACTTTTGTCTGTGTTTAATCGAAAATAGTCCATCACCATCCGAAATCGCCGATCGTAATCGCGTTCGCAATCGTTATCGAATGCCAAGAATGTCGTCGCGGGCTTCCTGTGGCGTCCGGGATTCCTTTGTGGTAGATTTTCGAAGTGAATTTCAAGGAGCCCTTGGAGTGATGAATCCAGAAACCGCAAAATTTCAGACGGATTTAGAGGAGCGGCTCCGCTTCGAAACCCTGCTGTCCGACCTGTCGGCGCAGTTCGTGAACCTGCCCGGCAGCCAGCTGGACGGGGTGATCACGGACGCCATGCGCCGCGTCTGCGACTGCCTCGGCCTGGACTTGAGCACGCTGTGGCAGTGGTCTCCGGACGATCCCTATCTGCTGACGTTGACCCACATTTACCGGCCGCTGGGCGGCCCGCCGATCCCCGAGCCCATGGATGCGCGGGAGTATTTCCCGTGGGCCCAGGCACGGCTCACGACAGGCGGGGAGGTCCTGATCGAGTCCATGGACCGGCTGCCGCCGGAAGCGGCTCGCGACCAGGCGGTCTACCGCCACTATGGCGTCAAGACGGCGCTGACGTTTCCGCTCTCCGTGGGGGGCGGCATCGTTTTCGGCGCGCTTTCTTTCAACTACATGCGGGAGGAGCGGACCTGGTCGCCGGAACTTCAGGGTCGCCTAAGGCTCATCGCACAGGTGTTCGCCAACGCCCTGGCCCATCGGATGGCGGATGAAAGTCTGCGCGAACAGGAGGCACGCCTGCAACTCGCGGCGGATTCCGCCGGGGCCGGGCTGTGGATCCTGGATGTCTCCAGCGACCGCTTTTGGATCACGGAAAAGGCCCGGGAGCTGTTCGATTTCCCGCCGGAGCAGGAGGTCACCCTGGACAGAGTCCTGGAGACCGTTCACCCGGAAGATCGTGCACTGGTCCGGCAGGTCGTGGACGCGGCCATGCGGGAGCGGCGGGAAGCTCGCGTCGAATACCGGATCGTCCTCCCGGATGGTGGTATCCGCTGGATCTCCTCCCGGGGCCGGCCCCGGGTCGGCGGCTCCGGAGAGTGCGACCGCCTGATGGGCATCTCAATGGATGTCACGGAGCGCAAGGACAGCCAGATGGCGCTGGAAAAGGCCTACCAGGAGATCCAGCAGTTGAAGGAGCGGCTCGAACAGGAGAACATCTACCTCCGCCGTGAGAGCGACTTCGATTCCGTGAGGAGCGGCATCATCGGACAGAGCGAGACCGTCCGCCGCGTCCTGCAGCAGGCGGAGCAGGTGGCTCCCACCGACTCCTCCGTGCTCCTGCTGGGCGAGACCGGCACCGGAAAGGAGCTGGTCGCCGAGTTCATCCACCAGCACAGCACCCGCCAGGCCCGCGTGATGGTGAAGGTCAACTGCTCGGCCCTGCCGGCGACCCTGATCGAGAGTGAGCTGTTCGGCCGAGAGAAGGGCGCGTTCACGGGCGCCCTGACGCGGCAGGCCGGCCGCTTCGAGATCGCCGACGGATCGACCATCTTTCTGGACGAGATCGGCGACCTGCCGCTCGACCTCCAGGTGAAGCTGCTGAGGGTGCTCCAGGAGGGCCGGTTCGAGCGTCTGGGCAGTTCGAAGACGCTCACGGTGAACGTGCGCGTCATCGCCGCCACCAACCGGGACCTGGCGGAGGAAGTCCGCCGGGGGAACTTCCGGCAGGACCTGTTCTACCGCCTCAACGTCTTCCCGATCCAGCTGCCCCCCCTGAGAGAACGGCCGGAGGACATCCCGCTCCTGGTCCAGTCCTTCGTGCACGAGTTCGCCGGCCGTCTCGGACGGAAGGTCAAGACCGTGCCCCGCCGGGCCATGGAGGCGCTGCAGCGGTATCCTTGGCCGGGCAACATTCGGGAACTGCGCAACGTACTCGAGCGCGCGGTGATCGTGTCCGCCGGCGACACCCTGCAGGTGGACCTGCCGGCGGTGGCGCCGGGGCAGGTCCCCTCGGTTTCCACCCTCGCCGAGGCGGAAGCCGAGCACATCCGGGCGGCGCTGCAGCGGACCGGCGGCCGGATCAAGGGCCCGGGCGGCGCCGCGGAGCTGCTCGGGATGAATCCCTCCACCCTGTATAGCCGCATGAAGAAGCTGGGCCTCCCCCGCCGGAGTCTCTGATTACGAACCGCAAATCATTATCTGGAACTCGGGAACTCAGGAAGGGATTCCAATCCGGTAACTGCACTATCAGCCAAAGCAGCAAAGCAAACGCTATCCGCACGAAAAGATCACCCCGAAATCCCCGATTTTCCCAAGCCGTGGAAGTAATCGGCTGGGTTGATATTTCGTCTGGGAGACGAAATATCAACCCATCCTGGGACGAGCCAGCGATTTTCATCCCGTCCGAAATATCCCGTATTTGTTTGATAATAAAAAGTAAATGGCAAGTCCGGAGGCGCCCACACGCATTGGCATGAGTCATGCAAAGCCGGAGGCATGACTATCACGCTGATCCAGATCTGTCCATTGTCCGGGAAGCGGGAAACCATTCTGGAGATCCTCCGCCACGTCGAGGCTTCCGTCCGGGGACAGCCCGGTTGCCTGGAGTGCGCCATTTTCGAACAGGCGGACGACGGGAACGCGATCCTCTACCTGGAGCGATGGCTGTCGGCGGCGGATCTGGAGCGGCACATCCGGTCCGATCTCTTCCTCCGGGTGCTTCTGGCGATGGAGCTTGCCTCCCGGCGGCCGGAAGTCCGCTTCATTGAAATGGCCGGGACGAAGGACCTGCACTGGGTTGAACACCTGCGAGCCTCGGACGATGCGGCCCTCTGAGTGGACCGCGATCGGTGGATCAACCGCCGGAATCCAAACCTGATGACGGGACGTACGGAATGAAAAACAACTTTCGCATCGCCATGCTGCTGGGCGGCGTCCTGTGGCTGACGGGGACCGGCCTGCGAGCCCAGGGGGACCCCGGGGCAATGGCCAGCCAGTACGCTGCCAACGCCCAGGCAAACGCCGCCCTGACCCGGCAGTACACCTGGCAGATGCGGGTGGATATCATCCTCAAGGGC
>JAEAMG010001692.1_pt1 | contig 15861 bp, 24 predicted proteins | sample 8958741 | NCBI WGS metagenome assembly JAEAMG01 (sample SAMN16933256, study PRJNA681125) | bioreactor sludge metagenome | isolation source: anaerobic bioreactor treating anionic surfactant - SDBS | place: India: Bengaluru | collected 2019-02-28
ATAACAAACCAATAGTACACTTATACAGAATAGACGAAGGCATTAGTGTAAGTGTATCCGACACAAGGGAGAAGCGATGGTAGTATGGACTTAAAGAACATTATAGAACAATGCAAGGACTGTGACCTATGTTATTATGTAGATCATAAAGTAATCTCTAAAGGCTCTTACAGTGCTCCATGTGTTCTACTCGGGGAGGCTTAACATAAGGGGCCTCGTTAAACCACTCTTAATTGACTCGAATCCTAAACCATTTATGGAAAGGCAACGAGGGGCAAGGGTGATGCTAGCCTGAGAGACTAAACAGAGTGGGCTGTTTTATACAGTATGCAATAGTCCGAACTCATATGAAAATATGAGAGTATGACAGAAATGTTCATACCATTATTGACTATATTAAGTGCATAAGAAGTCAATAATAGTAACAAATAGCCAGGGAGAGAAGAGTTTGAACTAGGTAAACCATTTGTCGGAGCTGCCGGGAAACTGTTACATGAATACCTTGCTAGAGTGGGACTCAAGCAAGAGGATATATTCTTTACTAATACGATAAGATGCTGGCCACATACAGGCACTTTACCAGGAGTCACAAAGAACCTGACTCCAACTAAAGAGCAAATCAAAGCTTGTCGCAGACACGTACTCATGGAGATAGATTATATAAGACCCAAAATAATAATAGCTGCAGGTAATGTCGCTATGAATGTGTTCATGGACAAACCTCCCGGAATAACCAAATGCCGTGGCACTCCGTTTAATTATATGCTAAATGATGAATCATACCTCGTAGTGCCTATGTATCATCCGTCATATATAAAGCGTGCTGAGAGTTATAAGGAGAAGTTTACAACAGTTGAGGGAGAATTCATAAGTGATCTGGAATATATAAGAGACATACTATATGATAACTTTAAGGATGATTATATATATGAATAGAAAGGAAGTATCTATATGAAGTTTAACATACAACAAGAGATATTCAAAAGTGCACTGGCTAAAGTGTCACGTATGATACACAATAAAGCTATAGTACCGGCTCATAAGAATGTGGAGCTTATACTTAAGGACAATACATTGGCTGTACATGCATGCAGTGGAGAAAGTACACTGGGATTGTTGATACATGACATATCTATTGAAGACAGTAAAGGCCCGTCTAAAATAGTAGTGGAATACAAGCCACTGTTTGAATTAATATCAAAGTTACCTGACTGTAATCTGAGTGTTGCAATGAATGATATCAATATGACAGTAGGTAAAGTGTCCGGCTTAAAGAGCGCTTATAAACTGGTATCGTTTCCTATTAAAGAGTTCGAAGATTTACTTATGCCAAGACTTCAAGTAGAGTTAACCACTATAAGCCTTCCTGCCAATGTGCTCATGCAAGAAGTTAATAGAGCAAGTAACTATCTTGCCGAGCAGGGCCTGACTAATATACCATTCCAACATGTGTTATTAAGGTTTAAAGATAATCTATTGCAGATAATAGGTTCAGATAGAACACAGGCTTATAGATATAATTTACCAATAGATAAGAATGTAACAAGTGATTATCTATTGTCACCGAGAACTATAGCCGCCCTTAGTCAGGTGTTTAGGAATGAAACAACAGTAGATGTCAGAGCTACGAGCTCTATGATGGAGTTCTTTAGTAATGATAATTACTTTATAACATCTGTTGTTCAACAGTTCTATCCAGATGTGAGCAGGATACTCGACAACACACCGAAGATGACATTCAATGCTCCTAAAGACGATTTATCTGACTGTCTAAGTAGAATCTCAATAGTATCTTCCGAAGGAATAGATACTCACCGTATAAGCATACACATAGACAAAGATTATATAACGTTATCAGGAGGTGAGACAGCTAATGTAGGCGTTGAGGAAGTTCCAATAGCTGGATATGACGGAGTGATTATGGATTTATTAATCAACCCACATAAACTATTGCATGGTCTTTCAGCATGCAGTGACTCGGTATTCTTTGGTATTATATCACCAGAGTCACCTGTCACAATTAAGAGCGCACCTGATAGTAATGATTTATTCATGTTAATGCCATTTACAATGGCAAACATCACAAGATAGTAAACATGCCATGGAGTATACAAACACTACGCATTTAATATAAGAGGAGGTTATTTAATATGACAGATTTATTAACGTTACCAACATTGATGGAAGACAATAAGTACAAAGACGATATGATTCTCAGAAATGACGATATGTATTTTGTAGCCGAAGATGACTATAATGGGTTCCGGATAGCAGATACATTCTTAAACAACGCAACATTGTATGATTTATCTTCAGTAGCAAAGCAACAGCTATGTAATACATTGGGTATACCTCAGCAATATTTTGATAGGTGCCCCGATTGGTTGCGCAAACAGAATGTAGATTATCATTTATCACAGTATCCAAAGAGGATGATGGCAAGAACTTATAAAGAGCATCCTAAAAAGGGTAATGTAGTAAGAGGTTTATTAAGCGAGAAATATGGGATAATAGATTATACTCCTACTGTACAGGCTATAAATAATGTTGTCGGGACAGGTCTTATGAAGAACCCGCATGTTATGAGAGACCATTATGAAGACAGTATATTAAGAATACATGTAGTGGATAAAGGTGCAGAAGTTATGGAGGGTTCGTTCTCCGGAGTACTTATAACTAATTCAGAACTCGGACTGCATAAACTTGATGCATCTTTTGGTGTTTACACTCTTGTATGTAGTAACGGACTTGTCATACCGCGTATGGTAACTGGTTTCAGCAGACGGCACATAGGTAACTATAAGACACTTAACCAGGATCTCTATAATGCGATAAAGGAGTTCGGCAATATACAGAATAAGGTATCATCTATGCTGAATGATTCTAACGAATGCTTTATAGAGAAAGAGAATGCTATTAAGTATATTAATGACTTAAGAGAGTTTCCGTTACAGTGGCGCAAGGATATGGTAGACCGCGTTAATAACCGTGATGTTAAAACGAGGGCCTGGCATATATGTTACGACATGACTCAACTCGCTCAGTCTTATTCAGAGAATACACGTATGCTCATTGAGCAGGAAGCAGGATCATTCCTGGTAAGTATGTGTAAGAACTAACATACCACGATGCGTGTACGAATTCGTACACGCATCGTAAGAAGGAGATATTTATGGATAAAGTAACATGTCCATCATGTAACGCACTGCCTGAGTATGTGTTATTAGATAACATAATAAAGATAGAAGTAACTCCTCGTAAAGAGGTAAACACGGCATTTGACTTGACATGTAAAGCTTGCGGTACGAGGTATGTATATGTGATGACACATGCTAATGCTTACGATGAACTGGCTAAAGATGCTCGCAATGATTTTAACAGTCAGCTAGCCGGAATAATATCAGATAACATTAAACCAACAAGTGATCTTGATGTAGGGCGTATAAGGGTATTAAATGAAATCAATAAACTGAAGAGTTATGGTGATTTCACTATATCATCATCATGGATGAGCCAGAAGTGTAATATTGGCAATGAGAATGCAAGCCTTATTATGTCAGAGTATGCAGAACAGGGTTTGGTTGATAGAAAGTATCATATAATGTGTCCTCAGTGCAATGCTGGGTTATTATATGTAGATGATTGTATGAACTATGAAGAGGTAGACTACTGTGATATATGTGAATATGATGAGGGGAATTGGCTTGTGGAGATATCATATGTATATAAATCTGATACAGGTAAAAAGAACACTTGCCCCAGGTGTAATGGACAATTGGTAACTTCTAATGGACCGGTATCATTCTTATGTACACAATGTGGGTATAAACGATGAGCAAAAGATGGTCTGTAAGAAATACAGATATAATGCCGCCAGAGATAAATGTAGTTCTATCACCTTTTAATGAGAAAGAAGATGACAGCAGTGAACCAAAACTACATTTATCAATGTGCCCTTCGATGTATAGTGATATGGCTTTTGTGTCTATAATGGAGCCAGATAATAGTGGTAATGTTATTCTGGATTTCCAGTTCAAAGTGACAGATAAAGGTGTATTAGAAGTAGCAGTAGTAAGTAGCAGTGGTGAAGTAGCAGAGAAGATATATTCTAATAGTATAGATAATATACATAACGGAATATTGTTATGATATGATAAACTTGCGACATCTTGACATATATGGTATAATCTTTAGCAAGTAGTCACTAAACTACCGCGTATCAATGTAAGAGCTCACATGTGATACAACAAGATGTCGCAAACAACCCTGTCTAAATGTCTTGAACGCCTATTAGATGGTAAAGTATCCGGCACGGTTTATATATATTCTACTCATAAGTATCCGTGTCATATTATCGATTTCTGTAATGGAAAACCTGTAGTGATTGAGTTATTTTATCATTACTATGACCATGTAACATTTGCATTCCGGAAGACAACGATTAAAGACATATCCAGACAAAGAGGTAGCGACGCAATACTTCAGTGTGTTATGGAAACATTCCCCGAAATGTTCCGCTAATCTTAATTTGAAGGAGTAAACGCATGAGACGATGTCTACGATTATTGCTTCTTGCTGCTATAATATCTGTGCTTTTAATACAGACTGGTTTATGCAGCAAACCAAAGAAGCAGGGCACCAAACAGTACTATGAAGCCACATTCACTATTACAGCATATTGTTATGGAACAAGAACTTCTACAGGTACTGTCCCGAAATTTGGCACTGTAGCAGCCGACCCATACGTGTTACCATATGGTACAAAGTTACATATTCCGGGTTATGGCGCAGGCGTAGTTGAAGATTGCGGAGGAGCTATTATAGGTAACAGATTAGATATATGGCTTCCTACCGAAGAAGAGTGCTATGCCTGGGGTGTGCGTGATAAAGTAGTACGCGTGTATTATTAACCAATTACACCAAAGAAGAGCCAGTGAACATGCTGGCTCTTCTTATTTATGGTACATTAAAGGAGATGATATAGAGTGTTAATAAATCTAGAAGCATTTATAGCTAAAGCTAAAGAAGTGATAGAAAAGAATGGAATAGAGTTTGCTGATTCTGATGTTAACGAACTGTTAACTGATATGGCAAAATCATCTAATGAAAACCTTATCAATCAATTAGAGGAGTTCTTTGACCGAGATAATGTAATGATAATGCAAGTAAAAGCAGCTTTATGTAGGGAATTAGAGAAAGCTCAAGAAGAGCTACGTAATAGAAGAGAGCAATCCTGGAGAAACTAGTTACGGAGGTGCTGTATGATACCAGAAAATGTATGGGTAACTAATAACAAAGGCAACACAGTTGACATAGTTGCAAAGATATACGTATGCAAATACAATGGCATGGTAAGGTTTCTACATAAAGGAGACAAGAAGTATTCTCATAGACATCTTATATGTAATCTTACATGGGAAATGGTTGAAGATTACTTCTATGATTATAATCCTTATGAGCTAAGTTCTGAGCAATTAGAAGAATATCTGCATTGGAGTGAGCTTGGTTATATAGTAGAGGATTATATGAATAATAAGTTCTCGCATAGGAAATTAGATACTTCAATGTTAGATTATACCATTAATCAGGATATGAAGATTGATCGTGCAAAGAATATAGTAAGCAGAAATATATCAACACTATGTTCATTAGCATATGATGTGGGTAAAGAATATATAATCAAAGAGTTTAACGAGAGGATGAAAGTATGAGATGAAGCATATACTTTACCCGGGTAATGTGCCATTAAATGAACTATTAGAATCAGAACGCACATGTATATGTGGCGAACCAATAAGGTGGTTCGCCGAAGATGGGTTCACTTTTATATATGACTGTTACTGTGGCAGACATTATATATCTGCAGTAAGCAATATGCAAATTACATTAGATGAAGGAGATGTCACAAATGAAAGACAACAGCAAAGGACTCAAGGCATATAATGATTTATCAAGTTTCTTGAACGGATGTATGGAAAGTGACATGAAGGATTTTGTAGAAGCATCCAGAAGAGATCACCGTACATTACAAGCTAAAGCTTTCAGGTTATTCATGATGTATGTAGAAGATACAGCCAATAGGAATTATGATGCCAGAAATGAGGCAGCAGTATTAAAAGCAAGAAATATAACAAACAAGATAGATGACCTTACATTAATACCATATATATAGTTGATATTCATATTTAATTATGCTATACTAACTAAAATATATTATATTGAATAAAAGATGATGGCCCAGTAAAGCTGAGCGTGTGGACACTAGCAACAAGGCCGATATATAGTATAGCATAATTTTATATGAAAGACAAGGTATGTTGTATGGCTATGACTAAAGAAGAGAAGAAAGAGTATCATAGGAACTATAATAAGACATATAATAAAGATTATTATAATAATAACAAAATGTATGAACAGGAAAGATATGGACAATGGTATAAGGGTAATAAGGAATATGTGAAAACGATGCTAGGAAGACTAGATAGAATGCATCGAGACATGAGACAAAGAACTAAACAAAAGGGTTTTGATAATATAATATCGAAAGAAGAGTTTATTGAATATGGTATGAATAATAAAGATTATATTAGATTATACAAAGAATGGGTTGATAGTAACTATAAATTTAAGTTAACACCAACGGTTGATAGAATAAACAACCTTAAAGGATATACATCTAATAATATACAATTCTTAGCACACAATGATAATGCACGCAAAGGCACTAGAGACCATAATAAGAATAGGCATATCAAAATGACAACACCATCAGGAGAAAGTATATTGTTTGATATAGCTGCTGAATGTGATAGGTATCTAGGAGCATGCAAAGGAGGAACATTACACGCTATTTATAGAGGTACCAAATTACATAATTGTAAAGTTGAATATATAGATAACATTACAACAGAAAGCTTTCAGGTTATTCATGATGGTTGTAGCTGATACTGCTAATAGAAGCAGTGATATGCGCAACGAAGATAGTGTTCGTATAGCAGGTGAAATAGTACATAAGGTAAAAGATATAACTTGCTTACCATATATATAAAGGAGTAATACAGCATATGTTTCAGGATTATATTAGTTTCACAGAAGACTTGCTAACAGATATGAACGAGAAGTTATCACCCGGAGCTGTCGATAATATGAGTTTGAAGGTTAATGAATTATTACATATGAATTTCTATATAGGTCGCACCGGAATGTCCCCAGTAACAGCAAGTCTGGAGGATCTGTTACAAGAACAATCAATACGAGATTTGCAGAGAGCAAATGATATGGATTTAAGGAACCTGTTCATAAATGGTTTCCCGGGATATAAAGGGATGTCTCTGAGGGAATTCCTTAAATGTTATATAATGACTGCCGGCAATATAACATTTATGCACCCCACATCATACGATATATCAGAATTAGGCTTACAAACATTAGCCAGAGAGGATGCTGAACGCAATGGAAGATAACACAGTAACAACATTCGCTGGTGTCAAGGCATTTAAACAAGACTTGAGTGTTCATAAAGAATGGGATGAGATAGAATATGGAGATGAGAAGTTCTATATGACCAAGAAAGAGTTTGAACACATTGAACAATGCGAAGAATGCGTAGATAATAAACGACCAACATCTTATATTTGTAGCGATGAGAATTGCCTTAACTACAAGTATAGATATATCATTAGAGAAACTGACTTATACAACATAACTATGGACGACCAATACGAAGATAAGTATGAAGTGACATTGTATATGGTCGTTTCGCCAGAATCATTATGTAATGAGCGCAAAGAAGAGGTCAATAGCTCCATGGACAGAGTGGATTATATATCAATAGTAGAATATGGTACATGTTCTATTATGCTTGGTAATGAAGTTATATCTGAAGAGGCTTTAGAGCGTAACGTATTAGCAGCCAAAGAAGCAGTAAGACTTATAGATTCGATGCGTGGGTTTTATCTGGACAGAGCTGTTAATAGAATCGGTACTGATGGCTGGCATATAATACGTTATGCGCTTGGTAAAGTCGATAGACCATTTTAATAAAGCGATAAAGGAGATGTATATGTGAACAATAAAGACTTCCTATTAAAGAAACTTGACTGGGACTGGTTCACACGTAACATAGTAAAGACAATAAAGCATGGTTATTATATACAGGCACTGTGCCCGTATCATGACGATCAGAAAGCAAGCATGTCAATATCGAAACAGAATGGAGCATTCTATTGCCATGCTTGTGGTAAATCTGGTTCTTTTATAGACCTGATATGTGACTCAATACCATGTAGTTTCCCTGAAGCATGTAAACTCATTGCTGGTGACGCATATAAAAGTAAGAAGTATTCTCCAAAGAAACCCGAAGCACCGGTAGAGATACCATTAACATGGAATATGAAACAAGTCAATACAATGCATAAGGCACTTATGAACAACAAGGAGCATCTTAATATTGTTCACACATATGGCATAAGTAACTATGCTATAGAGAAATTCAGGCTTGGGGTACAACCAGAGAAGGATTGTCTGCGTCTTGTTATACCTATAGTAAGTGAGAAAGGACTCATAGCTGTTAAGTTGCATAGGATAACTGGGAATCCTGAATGCAAAACCTATAGTGCTACTGGTAGTAAGACGTTTATATATCCATATAACACGGTCATGAAATCAGATAAGTTACTGTTAATAGAGGGCGAACCGGATGTGCTGTGTGGTTTCAGCAATGACATCCCATCTCTAGGAATATATCCGTGTACATTTACCGGAGGAGCATTGACATTTAAGATAGAATGGGTACAATACTTCTTAGATAAGATAGTATATTTCTGTTATGATAACGATAAAGCTGGTAATCTTGGTTCTGAGAAAGTGTTAACATATCTGGATGGCAGAGCTGACATAAGGATATTCAAAATGCCACCGGATTATAAAGATTTGAGAGATTACTTTGTATTAGGTAAACATAACGCCAAGGATTTTAATAACTATCTCAATAAGCCTGGCGTTATAAGACAGTATGATCAATATCATCCTATCTATATAAAGAAAAGGCTATATCCTATACTTGAAGAATCTTGTAGTGATAGATTCAAATGGATAGGCCTTAAGAGTGAGATAGACAGATTATTTTGTTTGTAGGTGATTGAATGTTAGATATAATCGCAGTGGCAGGTATAGATGGTGCAGGTAAAACTACTGCCTGCCACTATATTTATGACCAGATAATAAAGAACAAATATGTTCCGCCAGGCAAGATGTATTATCACGTGGAACCGACACGTAATGGGGTTGGTTACATAGCATTGGATATGTTAAAACATGGTAACTATAACAATATGGAATTAACATTATTGTTATTAGCTGATAGGTTACAACATATAAAACAGTTAAAACAATTAGGCAACGATATTGTAGTTGTCATGGACAGATTTATGCTGTGTACATGGGCCTATCAAGGGATACATATAGATGGCAGTGATAAGATAATAGACGCAGTGCATCAGAGTATAGTAAATGATCTAGGGAAAGAGCATATACACAATATACTGCTTGATGTCGAGCCAATCATAGCCTTTAATCGTATGGTTAACAGAAAGCGTAAACTTGATGCAACAGAAACACGAGGCGAAGAGTTCTTTGAGTCAGTCCGTGAAGCATATCTTGTAGAAATAACTAATCCAATGTTTAACAAAGGATACATAGTTGAATGTAATGAAGGTCTTGATATAGTTAAAAGTAGACTTAATGATGTCGTAAAGAATATCTTTGAAGGAGGTGCTAAATGAATTTCAATAAGTTAGCTATCCCGTTCTTTGTCGGAGTAGCTGTAGGAGTTATTTTATACAGCTCCTATACGTATTATAAATATAGATGGTGATATAATTGAAAACTGTATTCATTGACCCGGGTCATGGTGATGCAGGCGGAGATATGGGTGCTGTAGGTGTCGGGCAGATTAAAGAGGCCGACATTAATCTCAGTATAGCACTTATATTACGCGATAAGTTAAAAAGCAATTACCATGTAATCATGTCCAGAGATACTCAGAAAGGTACATTACCGATATCCAACGATAGCCTGGGTGATTTACCTGCCAGAGTAGATGCAGCTAATAGAAACAAAGCTGATATATTTATTAGTATACATTGCAATTCATTCTCATCACCTGATGCAGAAGGCACCGAGATTTTATATTACAATGGTTCTGTCGAAGGTAAGAAACTAGCTTCACTTATTATGAGTGAAGTTCTTAGTTTACAGAAACAGAAGATAGAAACCACTAAGAGCAACTGGTGGAAGTTTGCTAATCGTGGAGTCAAAGCTTCAGACAATCTGTATGTACTTAAAAACACCAGTATGCCAGCAGTATTATGTGAGACTTTGTTCTTAAGTAACAACACAAACCTGCAGTTGGTACAGAACAAAGTGTTCCATGAAATATATGCTACGGCAATAAAAGCTGCAGTGGATAAATACTTCGGCACTGGTGGTGTATCACAACCAATAGCTAAACCTACAGTAAAAAGACAGTTCATTGATGGTAACAAACTGAAGGATGTAGCAGAGAAATGGGTAAACAAGGACTTTAATCCTGGCAAAGTAGAACAATGCGCAGCATTCGTAAGGAACTGCCTTAAGGAGGCTGGGTATAGTGAGGTAGGAGTGACTACTACTCCGTCAGACGGATATAAAGCTTCTGAAACGAATGCATATATAGCAGACTCATTTGCCGGTGATGATATAGGTTTACGTATTACCAAACGTACTGATCTACTTCCCGGTGATGTAATAATGTTCTATGATACATATAATGACGGGACATTTAAACTGAACTCACTGACTCATGTAGGTATATGTGTTGGTAATAATAACTTCGTACACAGACCAACAGCAGCTAAGCCGGTTCTCAAGCAGGATATTACTGACTATGGTTTCAGATGGGAAGCAAGGAGAATATATCTTCCTAAAACTATGGAAAGTATATTACCACAGAAGCCTGCCATAGAGTATAAAGATCCCAAGTTCTCTGAACTTGTATCTAAATACTGTAAAATTAATAACCTGAGTGAGAAATATATACATAGCATCATACACCAGGAAAGTAAATACAATCCTTTGGCAGTAAGTAAACATAACGCACAGGGCCTCATGCAATTGTTACCTGGAACATTTGCTGAATGTGCAAGAGAGTTGCATCTTACTGGCGATGTATTTAATCCGGAAACTAACATAGCTGCAGGTACATATTATATGAGAAAGATAGCTAATAAGTTCTTCCCAGGTGTTAAAGAACTTAATAGAGATCAGTATTATATAATAGCTTCCAGCTACAACCAGGGGCCTAATAGTGATGGCTCTAAATATGCATTCGAAGTTATGAGCAGAGTACCATCTGTAAGCTGATTAATCTAAAAGTCCTTATAGGAGACTCTTATGAATCGTAGCTACAACTACGACATAAGGGTTTCTTTTATTGTAACAACATTATTGTACATATAAGTATGTTAACACATTGACATATTAACACATGACATGGTATCATATTACCATGTTTTATCATATAGAAAGGAGATGGTGATAATAGTTACACCTTGTATTAGTGAATGCACAAAATGCGTATTGTTCAATTGTAATAATATCAAAGACAAGGAGAAGAATGTATTATCAAGGTTACATATCTTATCTCAGGTTATAGAGGATAGTGTCAATATACGATACAAGTATTCTGTTAAAGGTGCAATGTCTGAGACACAGGATATGTTTGCCGGGTTATTGTTATTGACCAAGAAGGGTAAACCACCGATAGAAATCATGACTATATACATGGAGAAAGAAAGTGATATAGTCAAACATGTAATACATTATGGGATACCGAAGCAAGTAACAAGAGCTTTATCTAAGTATAGAACTCTTATGTCAAAGCAACCAGAGTCATGTGAATATAAGAATGCACTATTAAGTGAGTTCTATGAGGTACACACAGCACCTGCATTATACAAAGATATTATTATAAGAATCTTAAGAGATAAGGAGCCGATGTTTTCAATGAGAAGTGACAATAATGACAGCAAGGACATAGAAATAGGCGAGAAAGGGAACGATATAATAGACACTGTTCAGATGGTGCTAGATTATATAGATGCAAAGTTTGAGCAGGTCAATCAAAAGATAGATACTCATTTTGATAATGAATTGGATAAGATTAATTACGTCGTTAGGATGTCAGATAACAACAAGACAGCAATGGAAACGCTTTCTTTCCAGGTAGAAGAATTAACTGATATAGTAACTAAGATGTCAGACAAGCAATCTGACGAGTCTGTAAAAGATACAGTAGAAGAGCAAGAACTTAAGGTAGTGCAGGTGAAGCTTAATGATATAGCAGAGCAACTTACTGAGACTAATAGAATGCTCACCAATATATATCAGAATGCACCTATATTAAAAGCACCGCCATCAATGCTTCAAGTAGAAGAACCTAAGATAGAAGCACCTCCGGTAATAGACAATATAGTTAACAACGCCATAGTAAAAGCCAGACAGTTGGTACAAGAACGAATGAAGAGAATGTAAGTAATAAGGAAGGAGATATATTATGGGGCAGTATGAGCTGTTTGAACTTGAATATATCATGAATGATGTAAATAACAATATGATAGCCACTCGTCAAATGCAGGTCTTGCGAAGGGCATTCTACGGCACTGGAAATACTAATATAAGTAATCTACAGGGTACTCTTGCTATGATGGGGTACGAAACGCATGACTTATGTAAAACATTAACTCAGAGACATAAAGAAGTATCTGATAAAATCAAACAGCGTATGAGAAACAATGGAATAAACTCATATAAACAATTATCGGAAGGTCTATTAATAGATAAAGTATCTGAAAGTAATTTACATAGACTTTTGAATGAACCTAATATATTAAGTACTAAACTTATAATAGCATTAAGTAAAGCATTACGCATGAATGGTGAACTACTATTAGAAGGGATGGGTTATATGGAAATAGATAAGATAACTATAAATGACAAGCCAGCTAGTAAACTGGATATTAATACATGGATGCAGGAAAATGAGAAAGCATGGCAAGAAGGATATGACGAATGTACTAAACATTATACTGAAGTAATACTACCAGATCTTGAGAAAGATTATACTGAAGCACTTGCCGGTATAATGGAAGAACATGCAGTCGAAGTTAAGAAGTTACAGGATACAATAGATAATCTCAACAAGCAGCTTGAGAATAAAGCAAACGATAATGATTATAACAGTATAAGTTATTATAAAGGCAGGATATTGCATCTTGAGAAACTGCTTAATATCAATAGATGCGACTATGATCCTAATTATTATAGGAAAAGATACGATAATCGTGATAATGGCAATGGGAATGGTAGAAACTATAATAATAGAAGGCCTTATACACAATCTCAATCTCAATATAGCAGAGATAATGAAGGAGTAATGAGACGTAGGTGAGTTGGGACATATATGATCCGGCTAAAATGCCGGCATCAATCATAAAAGTCAAAGGTAAGGGCTTTGAATTTGTATGTAAAGACAATAGAGAGGCCCTTACCTTATTTCTTATACATTATATTAACCGGAAAGAATACTATGACCATAATCAAGTTGGTAGGTTTATGGGCATGAATACACTAAGCAGAGAGCATATATTACCATGTTCAAAAATACCATATATAGATTGGTTAAACAATTGCCATCCTTATGATTATGTGCAGGAGTTTATGTGTGATGTAGAACATCCAGACATAGAAGAGCTGTCATTTGAAGTATTGTTATTGTGTCCTGAATGTAAGGTAGAACTTAAATATAAGCGTAAGATTAAACGTCCTGGACTTGCATTGTTGTATCAAGAATGCCCTAAATGTGGATGGCATAATAGGAATGATAGTGACGATGCCGTACTGGCACATTGTGGTATGGAGGAAGGAGACATATAATGAACGAAATAACTATACGTAAACTGCCTTTACTGGCAAGGAGTAAGGTACAGGAATTTAGGAACATGGTGAAATTAGTACACGTAGATGACAGGCGATTATTTACTGAAGAAGAAGATAAGAAGTTTGAACAACTCACAGATACACAAATATCATTCCTCGAAGAGGTAGTTGAAGTCACAGAGAGTGGTGTTATTTATCTTAATCGTTATGAAATGCGGGCATGTGCAGAAGAAGAGAAAGAGATTGCCGAGTTGTTATGTGCTTTCTTACCTACTGGAATTATACAAGCATTGTCATTCATAGATGGAGAAGACAATATATATGGCTTCTTCTTTATAAATGGCTCGTTATATGCATGCGAAACATTTATGGATGATGACACAAATATAGAGACAATATTAAATCTAATATATTACAGCAGCAAGAAGGACACAGATCCTGTTGCTGTATTTAAAGCTGGTTATGAACTAGCCAGTATGTTATAGAAAGGAGATGCATTATGGATATAGTAATGAATAATAAGATAGTACCAGAAGACGGAGAGGATTATGCTATTGATGATCTCCTGCATTCAAGCACTTGTGTGTGTGGCAAAGAATTGGAATGGCATTGTGACGGAGATATTTATTATACAGACTGTGAATGTGGAAGACATTACGATACATGCACTAACACTGTTACTGTGTATGTATCTGAGCCTGATACAGATGACAAATGCGATGGAGATGATGAATAATGAAAGAGAAGTCTGATAAGCTAGTAGTACGTGCAAAAACATTCGAAGCATGGATGAAGAATAACTTCACTATGGAGAACTTTAAAGATATGGTTGAACACGGTATAGATACTGGATGGAATTGCCTAACGTGGTATGATGATACTGTTGTACTGTTTGAGAAGTTCAAAGTAGAGATATTCGATAGGCTTGATGGAGATGCTGATGATTTAGGCTATACATATGGAGAAATGATGCAATTCTTATGCGATAAATATAATGCATATGATTACAAGACTTTCGCTAATGCTATGGTATGGTACATGGCTGTACAAATAGCATATGATGTATTGCGTAAGAAGTTCCCGGGTGAATACTAATGGGCAAAAAGACTCTGGACTACAATAAGCTTGGCAGCAGAGCTATATTAATAAGACTTACAAGTAAACAACATACATTGCCAGGAAAGAAACCACTAATATATTATGTAGAAGCACATTGGCATGCGTTCAAAGAGGACAGTGATATGTGTGAGTTCTATATAGACGTTACAACTGAAACAGGGGCCACATATATCACTGGCTATGAATGCATATCAAAAGCTATAATGGTTCGACCGCCAAAGCATGGTGGAGATGATTCTAAACTTATAGTAACAAAACCAAGAGCTAATAGATTACTTAATAGATTTAATAAAGCTATAAGCTATCCTGAATTCCAGGCGACACTTATTAAAGAATTAGACTCAGAATATAAGAAAGGATGGGAGTATACTGCATGTTGATACTTATAAAGAAAGTCATGGATGATAAAGGACTTACATTTACAGTGAAGTGTTCTGATTGCGGTTGCGAAACCACTATCAATGCAGGCATAACGACACCAGATTATGCACAGTATTATGCAGACCATAACACATGCACCAAATGTAAGGAATTATTTAACCCGGTAGATTGTGAAGATACAAAGATGTTTAAAGAATATGTAATCTTTATGATTGACCAGGCTTTTACTACAGGAATAATAAGTGCAGAAGAAACATGTGTTATAGAATTCTATGCCAAAAGGAATATGAATATGCTTATCAATATGCGTTCTCCATTAAAAGACAAAGCAGGGCGCATGAGAGAAGTTATTTATAGCTATTGCATGGGTCCGGTTAATAAATGTAC
>JAEAMG010001694.1_pt1 | contig 15845 bp, 12 predicted proteins | sample 8958741 | NCBI WGS metagenome assembly JAEAMG01 (sample SAMN16933256, study PRJNA681125) | bioreactor sludge metagenome | isolation source: anaerobic bioreactor treating anionic surfactant - SDBS | place: India: Bengaluru | collected 2019-02-28
GTACAGATTCCGGTTCGGCTGTTTCCGCCGCCATGTCCGTAATTCCTTTTTCCAATACCGGGAGGGTATCCTTCATTTTTTCGAGCTCGTCCTGCCAGTGGGAGGCACTTACTCGCTTCAACGGTATCAGGTGGCGCGCCGGGCTAAGCTCGTTCGCATAATCCACAACCACCAAAAGAGCGTATCTGCCGGGTTTCAAGTCGCCCGGCGTCCAATTCATGGTCATATCGTTACGGCCACGCCGAAGATTCAGACTCATCTCGGACTCATCCGCCGGCTTGCCGTCTTCTCCCTCTATAATCAGACGAACGAGCGTCTTCTGATAGGGAACCGGTGTTACCAGTTCGATCATGAGAGGAATGGATTCGCCAGCCTTGGCGGATTCGGGAAAATGAAGGGTAAACGACAACTTCTCGCCGTCTGTAATTATTGGTTCCCCGAACCAGAGTTCTTCGAATTCCGTTGTTCCCGAGGAAGCCGATGCGAAAATAAAGAAGCAGAACCAAATTACCGCAGTTCCGCATGGGAACAGGTGCGGATAACGTCTTCGCGATGCAATAGACATGGATTGTCCCTTTCAAGACGGTCAGCTTGATTTCTCTTCAAATCCTTCAGTACCCGGCACAAGCCTGTTACACGGAATACCATGCGCGGCTGTGGATGGCGCCGCCCCCGTAAACCGGCCTGGGCACTTCACCTTCCAGACAACCATAGTTATACACCATTTGTCACCCCAATGGCATTTTTACTTTCCCGCTCACATTAGTTGTGAAAGCACGTGCATTTCCTGTTGTAAACATATACTCTTATAGACTGGGAATAAGCATAAACGTTTTGTATTTGTAAACACTCCAAAAATTTCCCATGCTTGGGTCAGTCGCTTTCTTGCTCCCCCCACCTTTCTTATCTATTCTTTTTTGGAAAACGTGTCGAGAATATAAAATGTATACGATACCGCCTATTGTATGCATCGGAGGCATCCACAATCAAAGAAGTAAACGGAGAATTCCGGTTTCATGATGACGCAGGGGAACCATTCTGGGCAGGGAGGACGGGAAAAGAGTTGAAAGTCATTCGTGTACTGGAATATGATGAAAAGCAAGCCGGCTGAAATGGTCTCGCTCCCCCGCGTATGGAAAGGCAGCGTTAATGGAGTCCTTTTGTTCAGAACGGTTGAGGAATTGGGGACTCCTAGCGACGACCGCGCATGTCTCTCGTGGATTCCAGGTTGGACGTGGCAGAGCATTCTGAAGGCCGCTCTGTTTTACGGGCCAAACTGACTTTACAAGGAAAACGGCAAGATGCCTCAGATCATAATAGAACAGCCGGGGGTGCCCCCCATGACAGTGCCCGTTTCCGACAAGGAAATTACCCTTGGCCGTTCCGAAGACAATGATATTGTTCTTTCCGCGGAGGAGGTATCGCGGTACCACGCACGTATTTCACACAAGGAAGGCCAAATATTCGTTACGGATCTCAGAAGCCTGAACGGTACCTACCTGAACCGCCAGCGTATAAACGAACATAGGTTGAAGCATCTGGATGAGATCTGGCTGGGCGGCAAATGCCATCTAATCTATCGTGATGATACCTCCTTTGGCGCGGCGAACAACGGGGGAGACGAAGGCTGCCAGCGACAGGACAGCACCCTTGAAAAATCTATCCGTGACATTCGCCGGGAGATGAACCAGGTCGGCGTCGCTATGACTCGTATCGTGCCCACGAAGGGAAGCACCCTCCGGGAAGGCCAGGCGCAGTTTTATCCTTCACAGGAGGAATTGGTGAGTATGAGCCGCGCTTATCGGAGGCTTGAAGCCCTGCACAAGGCGCACCAGGTCATCGTTTCCAATTTTGATCTGAATAAGCGCCTTAACGACATGCTTGAGACCATCATGTCGGTGCTCCAGGCCAAACGGGGATTTGTACTGCTGCGCGAGGACAAGAACGATGCCCTGCGTGCGATTGTGTCCCTGCAGATGGGACACGACCTGAACGCAAGTTCACCCAGCATGGGTATCGCAGGCCGCTCCGCTATTGACGGGGAACCCGTTCTAATGCAGGACCGGGATTCGGACAAGGAGTTCGGGGGTCGTGAAAGTATCATTGCCAATCGCATCACCAGCGCCATGTGCATGCCATTGAAAGTGAAGAACAGCATCCTGGGTTCCATTTATGTGGATACCGATGACCCCGGCATGCACTTTGATGAAGAAGATCTGGAGTTGTTTGCCTCGCTGGCGTCTCAGGCGGCCCTCGCTATTGACAACGTGAAACTGCACACCCGCGTCGTAGAGTCGGAAAAGAAGCGCTTGAATCTTGCCCGGTTTTTGCCCGGCGCCCTGATCGAAAAGATCATGAATGAGTCCGAAAGCCTGTCTCTTGGCGGCAGAAAAACAAGGGTAACCACCCTCTTTTGCGATATCCGAGGATCAACGGAAATCGCCGAACAAATGGATCCGCAAAGTCTGGTGTCCCTGCTTAACGAGCATTTCACCGCGATGACGGAGGTGTTGTTCGCGTATGAAGGAACCCTGGACAAGTATATCGGCGATGAGATCATGGCCGTATTCGGGGCGCCTATCGCTGTGGGAGAAGAACCCAGCCGCGCTGTTCGTGCCGCTCTGGAAATGCAGCGTAAAAATGCCGAGTTGAACGAGATGCGCAGGATGGAACGTCGCCCCCTGTTGCACCTGGGCATTGGAATAGATTCCGGCGAAGTGGTCGCGGGATATATCGGGTCTCCCAAACGCATGGATTTTACTGTTGTGGGCGATCGTGTTAACACCGCCAAACGTTTTTGCGACATGGCGGATCCGGGCAAAATAGTCATGGGCCAGGAAACCTGGGAATCCGTAAAGACATTGGTGGAGGCCAGGCCGATGGGCAGTTTGTTGCTGAAAGGCAAACAGCATGCGGTTCATGCCTATGAAGTCATCAGGCTGCGCAAATGAACCGTACCCCTTCGCGCGCAACTTAAGGAGTACCTCTCTTGAGAATCATGATTACCGGCGGTGGCACCGGCGGACACACTTCTCCGGCTTTGGCTGTTATAGAAGAACTGCGACGGCGCGATCCACAACTGCTCCTGCAGTGGATTGGCAAGCGTGGCGGTATGGAGGAAGAAGTGGCCCGTCGGAATGATGTGCCGTTTCGCCCCTTGCCTGTGGAGGGATGGTCACGGCGTATGTCGCCGCGTCTTATATGGATCATCCTAAAACTGGCTTATTCCATGGCCCGGGCATGGTTCTATCTCAAAGTATTTCAACCACAGGCCGTCTTTGGCGTAGGGGGCTATGTCAGCCTGCCCGCGCTTTGGATAGCGCAGCGCATGGGGATTATTAGCGTTCTGCATGAACAAAACAAGCGTCTCGGCCTTGCCAACCGCCTTTGTGCTGCGCGAGCCACACGGCTGCTTCTCAGCTATCCGGAAACGGAGGGAAACTTTCCCGGAGACCGGGCCGTGCTCACAGGCAATCCCGTACGGCACGCTTTTCTGCATCCGCCGGACAGGGAGACCGCTCGCAGGCAACTAGACCTGGAAACGGACATCCCGGTCGTGCTTATAGTCGGGGGCAGCCAGGGCGCGCACACGCTTAATGAGGCAACCGCATTTCTTCTGCACGACTTCAAGCCGGAGGAACTGCAGGTGATCTGGTCCGCCGGCAAGGCTGAGATCACCGAAGCCAGGCTGAAATCCGAGGGCACGCCGATTACGCCCAAATTACACGCCTTTATCGAGGATATGGCCACGACTTGTGCGGCCGTGGATATTGTGGTCTCCCGCGCGGGCGCTTCCATGACTGCTGAACTGGCCGCCCTTGGCAAGCCGGCCATTCTGGTCCCCTATCCCCATGCTGCCGACAATCACCAGGAACACAATGCCCGTGCTTTTGAAAACGCCGGCGCCGCAGAAGTATTGCTGGATGCCGAATGTACCGGGGAACATCTCGCCGCGCGCATTCGCGCCCTTCTTCAGTCTCCCGGACGCTTGGAATTCATGGGAGATGCCGCCAAGTCCTTGGCTCGCCCCTTCGCCGCTGAGGAAATTGCCGAGACCATTATGGAATTAGTCTATCAGAAGACTGCTGCTCCGGCCGGCGGCAAATGACTTTTCCCCTTAAAAGCATGGGCTTCAGCACATGTGCATTTGGTAGCATGGATTTTCTGCGACTGGTGTCATCATCTATGCCTTGCAGGAACGAACGGAGCATAGACGGCAGACCCTGAATGCCCTCCTTCTCCAACACAAAAACAAGCACAATGTGGCGAGTTCCCCTGGGCGGCGGAATTTATGCAAAACGGTCCGTAATCACAACCTCGTCCATAGGCAACTGTCCGCCCCGCGGATTCGCCGGCGCCGTCGCTTTGCCGATGGCGAGCATCATGGCAATTACGTGGTCCGCTGGAAGATGAATCAGGCGGGCGACAGCATCAAAATCAAATCCGACCATGGGACACGAGTCGTATCCCATACTCTTTGCCGTCAGCATCAGGGTCTGGGCCGCGATGCCACAGGATCGCATTACTTCATCACGCTGCACCTGGTCCCGTCCCCGGTAATAATTGTCTATCGCGGGCAGAATGACCTTCTGAAACTCCTCTGAAGTGTTGCGCCAATAGCGACGCGGCTCTTTTTCCCAGGACTTCACATCGCCACAGAGGACCAGCAACAATGAGGCTTCCGTCACTTGGGACTGGTTCCATGCCACTTCCCGTAATTGCTTGCGCAGGCCCGGATCACGCACCAGTACAAATCGCCAGTTTTGAATATTGAATGAAGTCGGCGACAACAGGGTCAGCGCCATTATCTGTTCAATTTCCTTCTCGGAAATGACATGGTTGGGATCGAAATGTTTGACCGCCCGTCGTTCCTCAATGGCCCTGCTGACTTCCATAGTGAGTTTCCTTTAGTAGTGATTTTTTCCCTGCGACCTAAGTTTTTGTGTCTATATTATAGTATATAGACCAGTCTAATGACCACCTGACGGAACATATTTCCCCACCCCCGCGTGATGGAGGAACCGCATTATAGGGTGCGAACGCCCGAATCAGTATGTCAATTTCCCGTCGGCAGTAGGTGCAATCTCAAACTTCCTCAGACAGCGCAAATGAAATACTCCATTCCCTTGCTTTTCCGGAAGATTCTTTAAATCCCGCCGACTCCGTTAAAATTCAAGAATGTTCTCAACGTGCGTTTTATCTGCGCTTGGCCATATGGGCGTGCAATTGAGCCGCCTTTTCACGTGCCGGGGAATGCGTAGGATCCACCTTGAGCACCAGTTCCATACAGTGTAACGCTTGGGGATAATCCCGGTTGCGAATGTAGCGAATCCCGAGATTGTACCGGGCGGCGCACATCTTGTGTTTAAGACGCGGATTGGCCATGTTCTTTTCGCGGACAATACGATAGCACCGCAACGCCTCGGTATAGTTACGCTTGGTGAAGGCGAAATCACCCCGGCATTCCTCCTCCGACATGCCTGGCTTGAGATGGGATTGCTTGTAGCGTTCGTATTCTTCCCGCTGCTTTTTGATATAGGCCTCCGCATCATAAATGGAGCTCACGGCGCTACGCTCCACGAGGATCATCATGTTATTGCCCCCTTGATCCTCCGGCCAGAGGTAGAATCGTGCCTCTTCCTTCCATTGATGATGCACAGGACGACCTATAATAACCTCCCCGTCATTAAACATTATCGCGACGGGCCGTTCCCCGGACATTGGCGGGCTCTCAAAGTTTTCGGCGATAAAATGGCCGTCAAAACTTTTCACATAGAATACGGCCTTGATATCCTGAAAGGCGATGTTTATGGTGCGATTTTGACTTTCCCCATGTACATTTTGTACGTCAAGGTGGAAACCCGGCATCTTACGATTGAGGTCGTAGCTTACCCCATAAAAGATCTCCCCTTTTTGCGTACGCACTACCAGTTTTTGTCGTTCTCTTTTAGACTTGAAAGGTGTTACTTGCTCTTGGTTGCGTCCGTCATTTGGCGCGTTAGAAGTTCTATCCAACATGAACGTATCCTTCTTCTGTTGGCACTCCTTCCCAAAGAGTACAGTCTAATGTATTTACTATATCATAGTTCATGATAAAATTCAATAGCATGGTTGCTAATTTAAAGGAAAGAGGTCTCACAATTAAGAAATAACCCTGACGGCATTTTCGTTATCAGAAAAAATATCAGGTGTTTGGCCTCATTATGCCATCTTACAGGGCATTGGTATTGTAGTCACACAGCATTACTATAATTAGCAATTTGCCGGCATTCAGGGAATCTGGTTAGAGCCTATATATATGAAGAAATCGCGCACCATCCTGGTATCCGTCGTAATCCAATTGACATTCAAGGCGGTACGCCCCGGCGTTCCATTGAAGTTGTTCAAACGTTAGCGAAGAAACACCATGTTCAATTGGTTGGCGGAATACGGTGTTTCCCAACTGTAGATGGAGGAATCCCCTCTTATCGGAAGCAGCAAAGTCTACCACTATTTTGAACAAGCCCGACGCCTCCACATTTACCTCCCAGTAACCGTGAGCACCCCTGCCGGTCCAGTTCTCGGTACCGCGCCAATCCTGCCGGGTTAACGTGACCGGGTTTTCGTATCCACCAAGAGGGATGCGCACAGGGGCATAACCGCGAGTGGCGCTCACATCCTTAAACCACTGTTGATAGGCTTCTCGCATTGGGTTTACCCGGTCAGGGTGACTCGACGCGACGTCCTGGGCTTCTTTCGGGTCAGTCTCCAGATCATACAATTCAGTGCCATTTACCAGTTTCCAACGTTGGTTGCGTACTGCACTGTTTTTGAATGCTTCAGGCGCATCCCCCCGGTGCCATTGGAAAAAAAGGTGCCGGTCCGGCCAATTTTCCCCGGCAATCGCGCCTGAAAGAAGGGGAGCCAGGCTTACACCGTCGAAATGAGGCTGGTTTGGGGGAGTAAGGCCACATAGATCAATCAGCGTGGGAAGAATATCCACATGGGCGGCGATACGATCTATGTCAGGGCCGCCCTGGAATCCTTCCGGCCGGCGGATAAAGCAGGGTACCCGAATACCCCCCTCATATACGCTGCCCTTCCAACCCCGCATTTCCGCGTTATAGCGATCGTCGCCGTGGAGTTGTTGGGAACCATTGTCGGTCATGAACAGAACAATCGTTTTACGGTCAAGTTCTGAAGTTCGTAAAAAATCCAGGACGCGGCCGATGTTGCGATCCAGGTTGGCAATCATGCCGTAAACAAGCGCGGTTTCCTCGGAGAGGCCCTTGGCCTTATAGGGTGCAGCGTCTTCTTCGGGAACCTGCAGAGGGGTGTGGGGCGCATTAAAGGTAAGACAGGTAAAACAGGGCGCTTCCCTGTGGGTTCCCATGAAGCGTATGGCGGCATCGGCAAAGACGTCGGTGCAATATCCGTCGCCTCGTTCCGGTTGTCCGTTATGTCGCAACATGGGATTGAAGTAAGTATTCTCACGTTCATAAAATTCCGGATCAGAAGGCTGTGCGATGCCTCCGCCAAGATGTACCAGCGATTCATCAAAACCGCGATCCACCGGGCGCAAAGGCCAGGTGTCACCCAGGTGCCACTTGCCAAAAATGCCGGTATGATAGCCGCATTCCTTAAAAAACAAGGCCATTGTCTTTTCTTCCGGAGCCATCATGGAACGGCCCGCATAGGTGTCTACCACGCCGGTCCGGTAGTTGTAGCGGCCAGTCATCAAACAAGCCCGGGTCGGCGAACATACGGGACAGACGTGAAACTGGGTCAAACGCACGCTTTGTTCATACAGTCGGTCCAGGTTGGGTGTCTTCAACACAGGGTTGCCATGACAGCTCAAATCCCCATAGCCCTGGTCATCCGTCATGATGAGCAGCACGCTGGGGGGCTGCACTCCTCCGGTATCAACAGCGGCATTAGAAGAGGAGGTTAATGCCTCTGCCATAGCTGCCCCCAGAAGCCCCGCGGAGGTTGACTGGAGAAAATTGCGACGGTTTATGGCGTGCATGGGTCGGTGCTCCCCGGACAAGTGTTTTCGGGATGAGACATCCCTGTCGCGGCTTGTATTATTTGTTCTTTAAATGCTCCATATAGGCAACCACACGTTCCTGCCGGTATTCGCGGGCGATGTCCACGGGCGTTTGGCCCTTTCCGTTCTGAATGTCCGGTGACATGCCCCTCCGTATAAGCAGGCCGATGATTTGACCGTTTCCAAAAACCGCCGCCGTGTGGATGGGCATGTCACCGTAGTCATCCATGACAGTTGGGTCGGCGCCTTGTTCAAGCAGCCATTGCGCTTCTTCCAGCCTTCCCAGCATTGCGGCTACATGCAGCGGCGTCATGCCTGTAACATCCTGGGCGCCGATATCGGCCCCTTTCCCCACCAGCAGTTTGATGATGTCCGGTTGCTTATAGGTGACAGCGCTATGAAGGGGAGTCTTGCGTTTGCGGTCGAGCGCGCGTACCAGGTCCGGATTTTCTTTCAAGAGCGCTTTGACGGTTTCCATCCGGCCCCGTGCGATGGCATCATGAATGCTGGGCGAGCATCCAGAAAAAGTAAGAGCGCACAAAAGGGGCAGCAATACGGCAACCATCCCCGGCGACAATCGGAAAAGAAACAGCTCCCCCGGAAAATTACGTTTAGAATGAGAGAACAAAATGTTATGACTCCGGAAGAAACAAGAGTTGATTGGATACACTACCCGATGGCTATTGTAGATGGAACGCATTCATTTTTTCCAATTCAAAAGGAAAAATCAACTCGCCGTGCAGCATTTCATTTGTGGTTTTCCGGGTATATTTTTGCACGGTTGGTAACTCTCGGCAAAAAGGTTTTGCAGAAGACGGCTGTCAGGATCTAGGTGCTCCATGTCGGATATTTCGTAATTGACCACATGCGGCATCAATATCATTGCCCCGTTCCTTGCGCAGCGTGGCTTTTATGCCGGCCTTTGCCAGCAATCGCATGAACTGTTCCCGTTGCTCCAAAGAAGACGGCAGGTAGGGAAGCCCCGGAACCGTATTCCAGGGGATAAGATTGACAACAGCGTCCAAACCGCGGAGAAAAGAGGACAGGGCTTTGGCCTGTTCAGGGTTGTCATTCACACCCTCCATCAACACCCATTCTATGGTAACCTGGCGATTTCGCAGTTTTTGATAATGCGTCAGGGCGGCATGCAATTCCTTTAACGGATAATGGCGGTTTAGAGGAACCAGTTGTGACCGGAGATCATCATCCGCCGCATGGAGGGAGACGCTCAACCGCACTTGCCAGGGTTCCAGGGCGAACCGCCGGATTCCTTCCACTTCACCTGCCGTGGACACGGTAATCTTGCGGGCCCCGACATGCATCCCTTCCCGATGCATGAGCAGTCGGATGCTCTTCATCACGGCGTCATAGTTCAGAAACGGTTCTCCCATACCCATAAGCACAATATTGGGAGTGCTCTCGTTTTCACGGGGTATTTCTCCCATCAGGCACAGCGCTTGCTCCGTTATTTCCGCCGGAGAAAGATTACGCCGGAATCCCGCCTGCCCTGTAGCGCAGAAAGTGCAGCCCAGCGGGCAGCCCGCCTGAGAGGATAGACAGAGGGTGTGATGCGCGTCTTGAATGAGAAGTACGGACTCTACCGTCTCGCCATCGGCAAGCTCAAATAACATCTTTGTGGCGCCTGTCTTGGGGGATTCCTGTTTTTGGCGCGGTGTTAATGCCGTCAGCATCCCTGCTTGCCCGAGGCGGGCGCGTTCTGTCTTGGGCATGTCCGTCATGCAATCTACATCAAAGACACGCCTCTTGTGCAACCATTGAAACAGTTGCCGGCCACGTATCGGGGGCAGATTCAAGCGCACCGCGAGCTCTTGTGGAAAGAGACCGGTCAGCGCGTCTGTTGGTTGTTCATCCTGATTCATGAAGAAAAGCCTTAATGATCGCCGCCGCTGGTGGCATTCAATTCTTCCAGCGTCGGGCCTTCGCCCGCAAAGATATCCACCCGGGTATAGTCCGCCTGTTGCAGCTGTTTAACACGTTCCGGAAGGTTGAAAAGAACCGGGTCCGATCCCGGATTAATATCCACGCGACGCATACTGAATTTCATCCAGGCCTCCTCAACCGGATAGGTGGATTCGATTTCCGTAGGGTAGCGGATGCCTTCCTGTTCATGGTACTCCTTTTTAGTGGTACGGGCGATGATGGCGCCCTCGGCATTGAGAAGAACGTTTTCCAACAGTACCCAGGGCGCGCCATGGACCTTGATGACACGCTTGCACCACAAGGGACGGCCTGGCATCCAGATTTCCAATGTGGCGGTCTGTCCGGCTTCATCAAAAGAAGTCATTCGTACGTTGCGTTTATTCAGCTTGCTCCAATCTTCGGGGCAAAACATTTCCCGTACCATATCCGCGGAACTTAAGGCGGCAAAGGACTCTTCGTGTTCCTGATAACAATACTCCTTCTTCGTGGGAAACTCGAGCAGAAACGCATTGTCCACATAGGTAAGTTCTATGCCGCGTGTGCCATAGCGTCTGCCTATGATATTCAACCGGTTAGGTGCTTCGTAAATGAGGCTGCTTTCCCGGGATATCTGGGTGGCCTCGACCTCGGGAATCTGCACCATAATGGTGCCCGCCGCCCGAAAGGAACGTATTGCCGCCTCGTTCTGCGACAAGCCCGACAGAATGCTTTCCACGGCCGGCGCACCCGGGGGCAGGGGCACCGTTTTCAAAGGTGTCCCCAGGCTTATGCAACCGGCACAAATCCCAAAAAGAAGCAGGCATGCCGGGCAAACCATGAGGCGGTACCACAGGCAGGACGAAAAGCGTCCGGCCTGCGGCTCCCATCTTCTGGGGCCGCCCGTTCCTTGATTCCGGACATATATCCGGCTTGTTCTATAAAAACGAATATCGTTCACAAGGACTCCTTTTTACCTCAGTGCAAATAAATCTTGATAGAGGCGCCGCACGCCTTAATCGCTTTATTGTACATCCTGTGATCTTCCAACGCGGACTTAGCCAGCAACCCAAGAAAAACAACCTTATCTGAGCAGAAAATGGAACTGCCTCCAGCGCACGTAAATACTATGAGCATTGTACCCAATCTTTATTTGCATCGGTGGCTATCCCGCTTTTTGCGGGCGTGGCGTACAGGACCAAATTTTTTCCGCCCATGAATTCATCTTCTTGTTTTTTATAGCGGCTACGAGCCTATAAGGTACTGATATGCACCACTATACCCCAAAACCGATAAGAAATGGAGAATCCTATTCCTTAAAGTAAGGTCTTCAACACCTCTTGTAGTGTGCGCTTTGAAGCGGTACGACAGGACATCCCGGCGCCATTGCGCATTTTCAGGAACCCGCGCACCTATAAATTCCCGTCCTTTGTGGTGCGGCTTGTGTCTTTCCACTGAACTCTTCCCGCTTTACAGGGGGCCTGGCCTGTCAGGCACGAGCGGAACACAGACGTGGTTCTCATTGCGGTTTTTCGGCATTTGGCAGTTCGAGACGAATGCTTACCACATGTGTCGGAGTGCCTTCAAGGATGGTGATCCGAAAATCTTTTGCGTCAATCACCTCGCCAATGTCCGGAATATGCCCGGCAACATGGTTTACCCATCCTCCAACCGTCTCCACATCCATATCCTCCAGGGGCAGTGGAACCCGCTTGGTCAATTCATATAGCGGGGTTTGCGCGTTGACTACATAGGCATGGGTCCCCACCTTTCGGATTTGCGTGGTCATGACGTCATACTCGTCATGTATCTCACCGAAGATTTCCTCGAGAATGTCCTCGACCGTTATCAAGCCGTCCGTGCCGCCATATTCATCGGTTACGATAGCCATGGATTGCCGGGCATGGCGCAGGTTTTTAAGCACGTCATCCAGTTTCATCGAGTCGGGCACGTGCAGGGCGGGCCTGATGAACCGTTTAATGTCCTGCTGTTCCGGGGTGGGATCCTTGATGAGATCAAAAGCGTTAATAATGCCCACCACCTGATCAATCGAGCCGGAATATATCGGCAGGCGCGTCTGACCGCTTTCTATAAATAATCGCGTGAGCTCCCGGCGCGTTGCGGTTTCAGGCAGCGCGAGGATCTGGATCCGGGGTACCATGATTTCCTTTGCCGATTGTGTCTGCAGATCAATCACGGAATGAATCATCTCGTGTTCGTAGGGGTCAAGGGTGCCTTGGTCATGACTTTCATCTACTAGAATCCGCATGTCCTCCAACGAGGCCACCAGCATGCGCAGTCCTTTCGAATTTTGTTTCACGAGATTCAGAAATTTTTGGGAAACCCATGCCACTGGAATGGTGATTGGGGACAAGACAACCTCGCTGAAGCGCACGATCGGGAAAAATGCCAAGGCTAACCGGGTCGGAAAATGTCTGAAAATACTCTTTGGCATAATCTCACTGAAGACAAGAAATATGGGTGTGGCAAGCAAGGTGGCAAAGGCGGCGCCCACCGCGTGGGTAAGCGCGGTCGTGCCAACTACCATGGCGAGATTGGTCCCCACCAGAAGCATGGTGATAAACCGGTTGGGGTTTTCATGATAAGCGGCAAGCCGCATGGCTGCGGTTTTGTGCTCTTTTTCGGCCATGTGCCGAATACGAAACAGATTTGACGACACGAAACCGGTTTCATACCCGGCAAAAAAACCACAGATGATGATGCTCGCAATAAATATCGCAATTGGAAACATATCGGTTAACCGTTACTTTGTCCGTCAACTTGCCTTTTATCTTTCACCAAAACACGAGTCACCCGCTTTTTGTCCACCTCTTTAATGGAAAAATGCAATCCGGAAAATTCGAGTTCATCTCCAGGCTCCAGGATTTTGGATGAAAGGGTCATGAGGAAACCGCCGACGGTTGTGTGCTCTTCGTCTCCCGTGACGATACCCGTATGATGTTCAAATTCATCGAGGGGATAATTGCCCGCGATTTGCCATTCGCCGGGACCTACGATCGTAAGCTGGGGTTCATCCTCATCATCTTCTTCACCGATATCGCCCACGACTTCACGGATGGCGTCCTGAAGGGTTACCAAGCCTTCCGTGCCGCCGTATTCATCCACCACAATGGCAATATGGATACGGAGTCTTTGCGCCATCTTCACAAAATCCCCCACGCTCATGGTGGCGGGTACAAAATGCGGTCTGCGCATATAGGCCGTTACCGGTTTGTCCGTTTGTCCTTCCTCAATTACAGGCAACAAATCTTTGGCATAGAGAATGCCTGCGATGTGGTCCAAGTCTTCATGATACACCGGCATGCGGGCATATTCATGCATACGCACTGTTTCCAGCGCCTCGCCGATGGTGGAACCTTCTCTGATGCCTACAATATCAGGCCGGGGCACCAGAATCTCCGCCAAGGTCACGTCTCCGAATTCCAGAATGCCCTCGATCATTTGACGTTCTTCTTCTTCGATGATGCCGGAGGCTTCTCCTTCGGACAAGACGGTAATAAATTCTTCATCCGTCAGGAAGGGCGCCGGCTTGACTTCGCTGAGGCGTGTGATTCGGAAGATGAACCCCACCAGGGCCACCGCGAAATAGCGAAACGGCGTCATAACCCCATAGACCAGGTAAAGGGGAATGACCCCTGTCAAGGCAAAGGCACGGGGTCGGGTAGCCGCGCAGACCTTGGGCAGAATTTCACCGAAGAAGAGGAGGGTACAGGTGGTGAGAAACACCGACAAGGCATAGGACTGAGGTGCGGAGATCAGCAGGGAATCCGTGAATACAGCCGCCAGAGGATCGGCAAAGGTAATGCTGATCAGAATATTGACAATGGTATTGCCCATCAAGATGGTGGTCAGCAGGCTGCCCGGCCGCTTCATAAGATGTGCAATCAGACGAAGCAGCCAGGAATCCGACGCAGCCATGGAACGCAATTCCACATTGTTCAGGGACAGATAGGCCACTTCGCTTGCCGAAAAAAAGGCGGACATGCCTATCAGGATCAGAGTAGTCCCCAGTATTGCTGGCGTAAGAATGGTATACCAGAGTACCGGGATAACATCGCTTCCGGCCTCGCCTGCCGGGGCCGCTCCCGCCGTAAACGCGAACAAATACCCCGTCAGCGCCACTCCCGCAATAAGGGCGCTGCCTATTCCTAGAATAACGTGTTTTTTCAATGATATTCGAGGTGGGTCTCCGCCTGAATCATCTTCCAACAGTGTACGCCGCTCCTCTCTCTTATAAAGATTTCAAAAGTGATGTAACAGAAGTGTCATTATACCATTAATGCCAGACATTTTCTAGTCCAATACCCAGGTAATGGGCCTGCTTTTCCTGCATTCGACGTTTGTCTGCCGCTTTATGATGGTCATAACCAAACAAATGCAATAAGCCGTGACAGAACAACAACAAAAGTTCCTGGCGCATAGCATTCCTGTCGTTTCCGCAAAATCGTTGTACGGTTTCGAGGGAAATGATGATGTCACCGAGCAGGCAGCGATCGGTGTGCAGAGGCGCTTCCTGTTCGAAAGCGAGCACATCGGTGGGTTCGTTTCTTTTTCGGTAGCGGGCATTCAGTTTTTGAATGAAGGCATCATCGCACAACAGCAGGCTGAGTTCCACATCTGAGTTTTGTCCCTCGGCGAGACATATTTTTCGGGTGAGTTCCACTAATGCATTGCGATTACATAGGTGTTTAACAGAAGAGTTATTCTTGATATCCAAGTAAATCATAATGGTTGATCTCCTGTGACCGGGGGAGTAACTATGCCTTGGACGGAGATTGCCGTACTGGGATTTGAAAAATCCGCGGCGTTGTCTGGTTCCTGGCTTGGATAAGGAATGCGGGTATGTCTGGAAGAAAATAAGGTGCGAGAGGTAACATCGCGGATTTGCGAAAGTTGCTTTAGAGTCAAATCGCAGTCTTCAAACTGGTTGTCTTCTGAACGCTGTTGAATGATTTTCCCGACAACCTGCTGCACGGACTTAAACGTGGGGTTTGACATGGACCGGACAGCGGATTCTGAAGCGTCACATATCATTAAAATAGCGGTTTCGGGACGTTGCGGTTTGGGTCCGGGATATCGGAAATCCATCTCGTCAACTTCCTGGATCGTGCTTTGCTGAACCGCCTGCTCATAGAAAAATCCAATTTTACAGGTGCCGTGATGTTCGAGAATGCCATCTATTATTGGTTGGGGAAGATTGTTATTCTGTGCCTCCCGCACCCCATCTATGACATGCTGGCGTATCATCCGGGCGCTTACCAGCGGGGGCAGTAAATCATGGATATTTTTCTCATCCGTTTGATTTTCAGTGAAGTATTCGGGTTTGTTTTGTTTGCCGATGTCATGGTAATAGGCGCACACCCGCGCCAGGAGCCCGTTGGCGCCAATGACGTCCGCTGCCGCTTCGGCAACCTGTCCCAACTGAAGGCTATGCGCAAAGGTGGCGGGCGCCGTCATGGCGAGCCTGCGCAGGAGGGGGTTGTTCAAGTCGCTGTATTCCAGAAGTTGGATGTCGGTCGTAATATCGAAAAGTCGTTCCAGCCATGGCAACAGGGCAGGCACCACGAGCAGGCACAGCAGGCCGTTTGTGAGTATCATGAATATTCGTCGGAGCGAGATGTCACTGAAAAGCGTGTCTGTCGCCAAGATGGCCGCCCCGACGGCCAATACGCCCACAAGGGTTGCCACCAGCGAGGCGGTGGTTACATCACTGCGCCTTCGCACTCGGGAGGTGCTGAAAGCGCCCGCGATGGTCATAGCCCCCGCCACCAGGAGCAGTCGCCAGTTGTATTGGTATTGTGCTGAGACCAGCGCCGCGGCTAGAGCGCCAAACAACGCGGCACGCTGCGGACCCACAAGAATCGCATACAGGATGCCCGCT
>JAEAMG010001693.1_pt1 | contig 15842 bp, 10 predicted proteins | sample 8958741 | NCBI WGS metagenome assembly JAEAMG01 (sample SAMN16933256, study PRJNA681125) | bioreactor sludge metagenome | isolation source: anaerobic bioreactor treating anionic surfactant - SDBS | place: India: Bengaluru | collected 2019-02-28
CTGTTCGCACAGGCGGCAAACGACTGCGGGTATGTGTGGTCGCTGCATGAAAACTACATCGATCTGTACCCCGACGCGACATCATACGACCCGGCGGCGCGTGTGCTCCGGGCGGATGGAGCCCCGTCACCGGCCTGGTTCAATCAAGGCACGGGGGTGCAGAGTTTCGGGCTCAAGTGCAACCGCGCCCTCGAATTTGCGAAACAGAACGCGCCGCTGATTCATGAATGGTTCCGGACCAACGCCGCGTACCTGGACGTCCACACCTGTGTGCCGCCGTGGCACCAGCTCGACCACGAAGCGGGCCAGCCCATGGCGGCCATGGCGCTCGCGAAGGTCAAGTACGACTCGGAATTGTTTCAGTACATGCGCGACACGCACGAAGGCCCCCTGTTTGGCGAAGGCAACAGCCATTTCTACTGGGCCGGGTTGTGCGACGGGGTTGAGGCGCAGGTCAACGGCGGCGAGGACCACCGCCCCTTCCTCGATTTCGACCTGCTGAAAATCCACCCGCAGATGGTCAATCACGGCATGGGCTATTACGAGCGGTGGTTTCGCCGCGGCTACAGCCACCAGTGGGGCCACGACACGGGCACGGTCGAGCAAATCGACACGTATCGCGCCCAGGAGATCGCTTACGGCCACGCCGGGTTCATCGGCAACGCCCAGACCGATAACGTTCAATGGGTAGCGAAAGAACACCACATGATGCATCCCATCCAGCGCTTGTACGGCGCCGCGAACCCGGTTGAGATCGCGTACGCGCTCGACGACGGCTTTTATCCCGCCAGTATCGCCCTGGTGATGGACCGCACGGACCGCCAGCGCATCCGGTACGACAGCGGGCTCACCGTATGGGTCAACTGGGCCGCCGAAGACTGGATGGTGGAAGGTCACACGCTGCCGCAATGGGGCGTTTTAGCCGTGGGACCCGATACGAAAGTCGCGACGTATCGAACCGGCGGCCATTTCGCGGACTACGCGGAGTGTCCCGAATTCGTGTTCGCGGATGCGCGCACCTCGTTCACGATGCCGTACCGGGCGCGTGTAAAGGATGTCGAACCGCGCCTGAAATCGTTCGAGCACCTGGGTGCGGGCAGGGTGCGCGTGGCCTACGAGTGGGTGGTGCGCGAGGATCTGGACCAGGACTACACGTGTTTCGTGCACTTTGCAGGCGATACCCATGAGCACAGCGAACGGATCGCGTTTCAACAGGATCATGCGCTGCCGAAACCCACCCGCGAATGGCGGCGGGGCGACGTGATCACGGACGGCCCCTACGAGATCGCCATCCCGGAAGGCACGGACGAGACGTTTACTGTCCTTATCGGGCTGTTCAACGGCGGCCGGGCCCCGCTGAAGGGCACCGACGATGGTTCCAGACGCTACGTCATTGGTGCCCTTACCGTTCAACGGGATAACGGGGCCATTTCGGGGGTGACGCTGGGCGACCTGGAACAGGAACGGACGCGGTACACTGCCGGCCGGGCCGATTTCGAGGCGCATATGAATCCCGCGGGCACCTGGATCGATTTCGGCAAGCTGGCGACGGATGGCTCGGTCAAGATCAACAAGGAGATGAATCGCCTGACCGTATTTCCGTATCCGCGCGACAGGGAATTCGGTATCGAACTCAACCTCGCGGCGTTAGGATCCGGGACCGCCGTCGAAAACGTCCGTGTGACGGCGCTGAAGGCGGGTTCACAGGAGGCCATGGGACCAGTAGGCTTTGAACAGAAGGGCAATCGTGTCAAATTCCAGGCGGGACTGAACGGCTGCGGCCGCTATCGTGTGGAATGGGGCCACTAACGGGAGAGCGCTCTCGTAATGCAGGGAAAGGAGTTCTGAGATGCGGGGTGCCTTGCTGCTGGTTGTGATCGCCATGTTCTGCGCCGCCGCGTGGCCGTCGGCCGCCCAGGTCAGCGCGGAAACGCCCGGATATTTCCCATTTTGGGTATCTCCGTTCGACAATGAAGCGTCATTCACGGACATGTCATTCCTGAATCCCCGGCCGGCGGGCGCCGCGGGAAGGGTTACGATACGCGATGGCCGTTTTTACGATGCGGAAGGCGCGCGATTGCGGCTGTTGGGCTCGAACCTGACCTTCGCGGGGGCGTTTCCGCCCAAGGAGGACGCCCCGAAAATCGCGGCCCAGTTGCGCAAGCTCGGCATGAACGTGATTCGGTTTCATCACCTGGACATGCATGCCGCGCCGAGGGGCATCTGGAATCCGGATCAGACCGCGTTCGATCCCGAGCAGGTGGACAGGCTGGACTGGCTCATTCACCACCTGAAACTGAACGGCATCTACACGAATCTCAACCTGCACGTGTCGCGGACGTATCCGGGCATTCCGGAGGACATGTCGCGCACGTTTCATTTTGGCAAAGGCGTCGACAACTTCTATCCCGAGTTCATCAAACTCCAAAAAGACTATGCCCGCGACCTTCTGACCCACACGAACCCCTACACGGGCATGACCTATGCAAAAGACCCCGCGGTCATAGTTGTTGAACTGAACAACGAAAACTCCCTGACCGACAAGTCGATAGCGGATCTGCAGCGTCTCCCGGAACCGTACCTTGGCGTTCTGACCAGTCTGTGGCGCGACTGGCTGAAGCGCACCGCGGGCACGACAGAGGCCCTTCGCGCGCGGTGGCACCGTGCTGACGAGCCGCTAAGCGATGATGTCCTGACGAACGGCGCGTTCGCGGAGGGCACGCGGCGGTGGACCTTCGAACAGGGCGGCGGTTCGCAACTCGCCCCGGAGGTCGTCGATGCCATGGACGTTCCTTCGAAGCGTGCGCTTCACGTGACGGCCCTGACGCAAGGCGCGGAGCCGTGGAACCTCCAGTTTCACCAGACCGGCCTGAACCTGGAAGATGGCGCGCCCTATACCCTGGTCTTCTGGGCGAAAGCCGACGCCCCGTGCGAAGTCAATGCCAACGTCCGCCTTGACCAGGATCCCTGGAGCGGGTGCGGACTCTCGCTCGATATTGCCGTGGACACCGCGTGGCAACGTTACGAGTACACGTTCCAATGCGAGGGCTCCCTCCCCAACCACTGCCGGGCGGGATTCAACCTCAAGAACCGTTTGGGGGAATTCTGGTTTGCCGATGTGTCGCTTCGCCGCGGGGGATGGGTGGGGCTCCCTCCGGAGCAGACGCTCGAAGCGGACAACATCCCCCTCCCGCCGGGCAATGCGGGACCGGAGGTCGTGCGGGATTTCTACCTCTTCCTGTCCGACACCGAATGCGCGTACGTACGGGAGATGATGGCGTACTTGCGCGAGGACCTTGGCGTCGAATCGTTCATCTGCGACACCCAGGCGAATTACGGGATGATGTACGGGGTCTATCGTGAAGCCACACTGAGTGACTTCATCGACATGCACTCGTACTGGCAACATCCGCATTTCCCGGGAATCCCTTGGGACGGCGCCAACTGGTCTATCGCGAACACGTCGATGGTGGCTGCCTCCGGCGGTGGGACCCTCTCCCGCCTCGCATGGTTCAAGATGCCGGCCAAACCCTACACCGTGAGCGAGTATGACCATCCTGCGCCCAGCGACTACGCGGTTGAGATGTTCCCGATGCTGGCGTCGTTTGCGGCGTTCCAGGACTGGGACGGTCTCTACCAGTTCAATTACGCCGCCGGAACCATCGATCCCGGCGAACAGCGTCTCTCGGGCTACTTCACGCTGTGGAACCACCCGGGCAAACTGGTGTTTCTGCCGGTGGCAGCCGTGATGTTTCGCATGGAAGCGGTTGCAGCGGGAAGCGCCCGGGCCGTTGTAGAACTCCATGCCGACGATGCCAGACGAGAGCAAGCATTTGGCTGGAATTTCCTGCAGGAGCTCTCGCCCGCCGCACTTCAGCGTCCGGTGGGTTTCCAGATGCATCCTGGCGAAGGGGAAATGGCCGTGCCGGAACTCGCCGTGCCCGAGCCGCCGGTTGCCTCGAATACCGGCGAGATTGTCTGGCAGCACACACCGCCCGAACGGGCGCGGTACACGGTCAACGCGCCGGCGGTGCGGATTGCGGCCGGATACATCGCGGGCGAGGAAATTCGGCTTGGGGATGCGGCCATCAGGGTGACCAGGGCGGAGAATGGTTGGGCCACGGTGGCCATTGCGGCGCTCGACGGGAAACCGCTGGCTGCGTCGACCCGTGTTCTGGTGGTCGCGGCGGGACGCGTCGAGAACACGAACATGGGCTGGAATGAGGACCGCACTTCGGTAGGAAACAAATGGGGTTCGGCGCCGGTTGTCGCGGAGGGCATAGAGGCCACGCTCACCCTTCCCGGAGGCGGGAGCGCTTCCGCTCTCGATGGCGGGGGCAAGGCGAAGGCGCCGGTCGAGCTTCAGACCGGCCAGAGCGGCAGCGTTCTTGCGATCGGGCCCCAATACGAGACCCTGTGGTACGGGATCAGGCGATAGGAGACACGTTTCGATGAAGCACAGGTGGGTACATGAGCGGCGATTCGTCATCCGGGTGGTGGTGTGTTTGTTTGCGGCCGTAGCGGCCGGCGCGGAGACCCCGGTATTTCAGCGTCTGGACAATGCCGCGGCCGCTTCGGGACCCCAGCTGCTTCAGAACGCCGGCTTCGAGGAGGGCCAGACCCGGCCGTTGCCGGGCTGGTACTTCTGGAAAGACGGCTACGTCGCCGCGCCAGGCCAGGGACGGGACGGCGGGACGGCAATCCAGTGCACCAGCGGGGATGCCGCCGGGCAGTTGGGGGCGGGCCAGACCCTTCAGCTCGAGCAGACCGAACCGCTCCCGGTGATTGTGACGGGGTGGAGCCGGGCGGAAAACGTCAGTGGCCCGGACGGCCGCGGTTACGCGATTTACATCGACGCGCTGTACGCGGACGGCACGCCTCTCTGGGGCGTGGTGTCAAGTTTCAGCACCGGCACGCACGATTGGGAAGAACGCCGCTGTGTCGTGCTGCCGGAGAAGCCACTGCGCTCGATCACGGTGTACGCCCTCTTCCGCGAACACACGGGTACGGTCTGGTTCGATGACTTCGCCCTTTACCCCTGTGGCAATCGCGAGATGCTCTTTTTTGAGAACGTGCCGGTCGCCCCGCTCCCGGAAACGGGACCACCGGCACTGCCGGCCGCGGGGCACATTCCAACCACGGATCGCGGACTCGCGTTCAGCATCGTCACCAGCGCTGAGCGCCCGGCCACGGCGCTCTTTCTGAACGAGCGGCTTCTCGGGCATGCCCCCCTGGCGCCGTTCGTGCGCGACCTGGCCGCCGACAGTGACTTCGTAATGGGCCAGCCCGCCGGAGATGCCGCCGCGGAAGGCCCGCCCGTATACGAATGGAATTATGAGGAACTGGCCTTGACGCTGCGCCTCGAGGTCGAGACCGGCGCCGATTGCATCCGGCTAAGGGGAGCGCTCGAGGATCGGCGCGGCAGCGACCGCGCGATTACTGTCTATGTGCCTGTACCCCTCGATGGAGACGATTGGACGTGGTGGCGCGACATGCGGCGGAGCGCCCCGGCCCGGGCGGGCGTATTCATGAACACACACCAGACCAGCGCGGGCGCGACCGGCCAGTGCTCGCTCTATCCCCTGGCCGCCCTGAGCGGCCCGAACGCGGGCATCGCCCTCGCGACACCGATGACGGAGCCTCGCCATTGCCGGCTGGTCTACGCCGCGGACGCGCATCTGCTCTTTGCGGCGTTCGATCTTGGTCTGGCGCCCGACACGGCGAAATTCCCGCAGCGCGCCACATTTGAGACGCTGCTCTACGCCTTTGACCCTGCCTGGGGCCTCCGCGCGGCGCTCGAACGGTATTACGCCCTGTTTCCGGCATGTTTTGAGAAACGCGTGGACCGTGAAGGGCTCTGGATGGCGTTTACCGACATCAGCACCGTCCGGGACGCGCAGGATTTCGGGTTCGCGTTCAAAGAGGGGACGGACAACGTTCCATGGGACGAAGAACACGGCATTCTGACCTTCGTCTACACCGAACCGATGACCACGTGGCTGCCGCTTCCTGAAGAGACGCCGCGCGAGGAAGACGCCGCCCTTGCCCATTTGACCTCCCTGCTCGAGGGCGACCCCTCTGCCAGGGGACAGGCCTCCGTCACTGTACTTTCGTCGATACACGGCGCGGACGGGAGGCCCATCGTCTATCTTCGCGATACGCCGTGGTGCGACGGCGCGCTGTTTCCGCTGAACGCCGACCCCGACCTCCCCGTCACGGAGGCGCATCCGGTCAATCAGGCGCAGCGCGAATGGTCGCACCTCGAACGCTCGCTCGCCCCGCCGGACCGGGACCGTCTTCCCGACTGGAGTCACTATGAGGCGGGCTACCGGCTGGACTCGGCGGTGTTCGCTTCGGGACAGCAGGCGCTGCGGGTTTCACTGGCCCAGCCCGGAAAGGCCGGCGCCGTTCAGAGCATCGCGATAGACCAGGCCGCGCCCGCTCCGCTCGTGCTGCGCGCGCGCGTCAAATCCTCTGCACTTACAGGCGTTCACGACAACAACTGCGCCGTCTATGTGGATTTGATCCACACGGACGGCACGCCGTTGTGGGGGCAGTGCATGCCCATTCCCGCGGACGCGCCGGACTTTGTGACGCTGGAGCGCACGCTCGAATCCGGGAAACCCTTCAGACAGGCCACCGTCTACCTCTTGATGCGTGGCACGCACACGGGCACGGTCTGGGTAGACGACGTGTTTCTGGGGGAAGCGGGTACGGAGCGCAATCTGATTGCTGACCCGGGCTTCGAGGGAACGCCGCAGCCGGCGGCAAGCGTGGATGGCGTCTACATCGATTCCTTCGTCTATTTCGCGTCGACGCTGAACTACCGGCGGGACCACTTTGCCTCGGCGGATCTTCCGCTGGTATTTGACCACCAGTCCCGGCGCGTGGGCATCCTGACCGTGTTCTCGACGTTCGAGTTCGAGCGCGATGTGGCCGCAAAGGTGCATTCCCAGGGGAAATTCATGATGGCGAATGCATCGCTGCATGGATATGCGTTTCCGGCCGGGTACCTCGACGTGCTGGGCACCGAGACCGACTGGTTTCCCGAGGGGGAATGGCAGCCGATGACCGATGAATCCATGGCGTTCCGCCGCGCCCTCTGCCGCCAGAAACCGTATTGTTTTCTGCTCAATACCCATTACGCCGACGTGGATCTGACCGAGATCGAGCGCTACATGCAGCGATGCCTATTCTATGGCATGTACCCGGGCTTTTTCAGCGAAAACGCCTCGACTGACTGCTTCTTTGAGAACCCCGAGTGGTACGAGCCCGCCCGGCCCCTGTTCAAGAAATACATCCCGCTGCTCCGGATGATCGGCTCGGCGGGGTGGCAGGCGGTTACACATGCCCGGGCCGATGGGGGCGCCTACATCGAGCGCTACGGGGAGCCGGAGTCGGGCGCCCTGTTCTTCTCGCTGCTCAATGAATCACCAGGCGAGAGCAGCACCCGCGTGACGATCGATCTGGCCTCTCTCGCGCTGGCAGGAAAGACGCTGCGCATTCAGGAACTGGTGACGGGGACCACGCCGCCGTCTTCCGAGAGCCAGGGCCAGTTGCGGCTGGAACTGGTCCTTCCCCCCCACTCCGCGCGGCTGCTGTCGCTTACGGTCGAGTAGACGGAAGGAAGAGCGCTACGGTTTCTCCGGAAGGACGGGACGCAACGCGTCTTTCACGAGCCCGATCCGTTCAAACGGGATGGGCTGGAACCCCTCGATTCGCCTGGGAATGACAGAATCTTCGCGAAGCTGGAAGTTGAGTTGGCCGGCGTCGACAAAACCGGGGTCCTCATCACGCATCACCCAGTTGTTCATGATCTCCCAATTCCCATCGACGAAACGCTCGCATTTGTAGATGGCGTTCCGGAAGGCTTTGTTGAGGCGGGGTTGCCCGTCCCATTCGAGATAGCCCCGCAGTTCGGGATACTTGTCCGTGTACGGCGGATTGGTGATGTCGACGTCGCGCAGCAGCTTGGTCTGGCGGTCCGGGTCGTCCAGGAACTGGCGCCAGGCCGCATCGGCCCAGGGGGCCTGACGCACCGCAACCGGGCATTCGACGAAGATGTTGTTTTCAACGAGGTTGTCATGGCCGCCATGGACAAAGACGGCGCCGAACGAGCCGCCCGCGGCCTTGTAGAACACGTTTCCGAAAACCGTCTGGCCGCCCGAGCCGTCGTCGAAATAGACCGCGGCGCTGCCGTGGGCGCGTTCGCTGCCTGTATGGTGCCAGAAGTTGTAGCGCAGGACGGTTCCCCGTTCGGAGGGATTGCGGCCCATGTAGAACGCGCCGCAATCGTCGCTGTCCTGGCCGCTGTGGTGAATCTCGTTGTACTCGAAGAGGTGGTCATTGCCCGCCAGGCCGATCGACTGATGCGGCGCGTCGTGGAGAAGATTGTGGGCGACATGGATCCCGACGCCCTTGAGATGCAGGTGATACGCGTGGGTACGTTTCCGCTCGCCGATGTGGTGTATGTGATTGTTGAACACGAGGTGTCCGGAAGGCGTGAGCGTGGCGCGATCGCCGCCGCCGATGTGCAGTCCGGCCATGCCGGTCTCATAGATGTCGCACGCCTTCACGGCATGGTTCAGACCGCCGTCGACGATCGCGCCGGCGTGTCCCGTTCGGCGGATGGTGCATGCGAGCAGCTCGTTCTGGCGCCCATCGCGCATTTCGATGCCGTTCCCTGCGCACATTTCGATGGTCAGACCCTGAATGGTGACGAATGACGCATTTTCAACGCGGATGACCGGCTCCGTAGCCAGCGAGAGCGCCGCGCATCCCTGGGCGAGTGGTTTCGGCGGCCAGAAATACAGGCGTCCGGCGTCACGGTCGAGGTAATACTCGCCCGGACTGTCCAGTTCTTCGAGAAGGTTGATGGCGATGTAGCGGCGGGGCGGCGGATTGCCCCCGCCGATGCCGTACCCGTGCGGTTTGACCAAGGTAATCTCGCGCCGTTCGGTGTCGATGGACCCCGCCTTGATGGTCTCGCTGCTCCAATCAAAGCACCAGTAGCCGTACAGCCAGACCCCCGGCGCAGACTGCCATCTGCGGGGACGGTCGCTTTCGTACTTGAAGGTCCCCGGCTGGTCGGACGCGTGGTTGCGCCAGGGAGCGGGACCGCTTTCAATGACCTCCGCGATGTGCGCCCACCCGTCGTTGGGCCACCGCGCGAGCGTCATGCGCTGCCCGTCGAAGAACAGCTCGGGGATGGCGGGCGGGTCGCCGTAAGCGTCCGGCAAGTTGCCGTATTCGCTGATACCCAACGCACGGAGATCGGCCACCAGCACCTGGCCGCGCGCCGCTTCATCCACGCGCGCCAGCACGGCTTCATCCCGTGCGGGCTGAAATGCGCCGGACGCGATCTCCCGGCCCCCGATCAGACGCACGTCGTCCCCGGGAACAGCGCGGTAAACGACGCGGGCGTTGGACGCGCCGCCATCCCGCTCTTCCAGGACAAACGCCGCGAGCCGGGGATACACGCCGCGGTGCAGCCACACCGTCACTCCGCCTTCGGGGAATGCTTCGCCTTCTTTCAGGGCACGCACGGCATCCCGCGCCCGTTCGAGGGAGGCAAAGGGCGCCGAAGCTGTGCCGGCATGGGTGTCGTCGCCGCCGGCCGCGACATGAAACTCGGCGGCGAGCGCCGGGAAGGCCGCCAGCACGAACATGACTGCCCATGAAATCACACGCATGGGTTCCCCCTTCGCGAAACGGCGCGATTACTCTTCCTGAAAGGCGATGCCCGCGAATGACACAATCCCACCCGCGGGATCGTGGGCATACATGTACGTGAGCAGTTCGCCGCGGCCGGCCGCGCCGTCCAGCGTTTTCAGCGAGGCATAGATGGCGTTGAGGCCGCACACGCGCCGCTGGTTTCCGTCTTTCATCACGGAGGCATACCATCCGTCCGCGTCCAGGTTGAGGGCGCAGGCCAGGTCTTCATCATCGCGGGCCTTTACCGCGTGCACGATTTCGTCGTCGATCTCGAAGGCGTCGCCGAAGCGGCGTCCCACGTGAGCCAGGTCCACCCCCGCAACGACGCACATGCCGCCGTCCGAAGCACGCATCACCTGTTGACAGGCCTTCAGAAACGCGTTGACGTCAGCAAAGGCGGACGTGTCCGGTTCAGGTCCATCGGAGAACGAGCCGCACAGGATGGGGACGATGGTGACGCCGGTCCCGTACAGGTGCGCGAGCATCACGGCCTGAAACTCGATGGAATGCTCGGAACGATGGGCGATTTCATGCTCGAAGGGATCCCACGTGCAGGCCGCGGCCAGGGCCTCCACGGCTTCGGTGTCCACGTGGAGGGTGCCGAAAGGCGTCTCATAGCCCTTGCGGGTCAGGATGAAGGGGACGGGCGCAGCCGCATGAGACACGCCGAAAATCATCACGGTCTTCGGTTTACGGCCAGAGGCGAGCCGTGCGTAGCCGTGTGCGTAGGCTACGCCGCCCCGCGGGAAATCGATATGGGGCACGATAAGGCAGCGCACGCCTTTTCCGATCGCCGTGTCGTTGGGCCGGACCGGCCCGGGGCCGCCGTTGCCGGCATACAGGGCATCGATGAACTCGCGTAGTTCGCCGGGATCGTCGGGGTACGATTTTCCGGCCAGAAATGCGGGCCGCGAGCTCCGGGCGCGAAACGCGTCGAGCGCTTCGCGATACAGAGACTCGAATCGCGGCGACGCGAGGAACCCGTGCGCATCAAGATAGTCGACTACCTCGCGAATCTGGTCTTCAGAGAGCAGCCGTCCGCCGGTCTGCTGGAACAGGAGATACTGGATATCGGTGATGTCGTTCAGCCCGTCGAGCTGGCTGGCCACAAAGAACGGGACGGGGCCCAGCAGGAGCTGGTCCTCTACAAACGATTCGGGATCGCGCACGAGGATCATGGTTTCCCCCTCGTGTTCGACAGAGAACGCATCGATATTTCGGAGTGCGGGGAGCGCCATGGCCACGACTATATCCGCTCCGAAATGGGAATGCAATTGCCGGTAAACGAACGAAACCGGCTGAGTCCGCACAGGCGATGTGCCGCCCGCGGGCGAATCGTAGCACCTGCATGCCCCGAGCCGCGGGGATGGGTCTGGCCGGAGTGAATACCGCGCGCGCCGGTGCGTCTTGTTGAGCGGAGAACAGAGGAAGCGACAGGGGTTGCCTCGGCTGGAACCTGTGGTAGAATGGGTGAGGCGAAGCAAACAAAAAAGGTTTCGCGCCATGAACGTTAAGACATTGACAACACTGGTGCTTACGGTGAGCGTCGCGGCGGCGCTGGCGGGGTGTAACACCACGCCGGTCCAAGATGGCGCGGTGCTGGGCGGCGCCCTGGGCGCCGGAACGGGCGCCATTATCGGACATCAGGTAGGAAAACAGGGCGAGGGCGCTCTGATTGGCGCGGGTCTGGGCGCGCTCACAGGCGCGCTGGTCGGCGACCAGGTCGACCAGGCGGGCCGTCAACCGGCGCCGCAGGCCACCGCCTACCGTTCCCCGGCTCCGGCCGCCACCGGCCACTACGAAACACGCCTGGTGCGCACGCCGTCGGGAGAGACGTACGAAGAACGCGTGTGGGTGTATGACCGGTAAGAGGACGAGTACCCCGGCGCCATGACCCTGCAGACAAAATGGCGGATCGCGGGCGGCATTGCCATCGCGGGCAGTGTCGTTCTCGCGTATGGAGGCCGTCACTGGGACTTTCCCCGCCAGTCGCTCACCCATTTCGTGGTGTACTGGCTGCTCTTTTTCGCGTTTTTCGTGACGGCGCTGTTGCTGGCGATTTGGGACCTCCGCTACATCCGCGCCCAGTACCGCGTCGACGAACGCGAACTGTTTCAACAGACGCTGGGCGAAGAGGATTTCCGGAAACGCCTGCGTGACGCCGAACGCCGGGCCCGTGAACACGGCAAGGACCGGTGATCGCGCCAGGCGCGCAGGCACGAGCGCGGATTGCGGTTCGTCGCGGCCAAAGCGAGACTGTACACACCCCTCCGCGGACTGCTATCATCTCCCCGTACTCTTGCTGGAAACTGGAGACCGGCCCGCGGCGCGACCGCGCCGTCACTGCAACCAGGGGGTTTGTGTACCATGAAACGGCTTGTTCCACTCGTTTTGATTGCAGCCATTGTTACGGCGTGTAACGGGAAACCCGACCCCGGGGGGACATCCGGCAGCGCCCGCCCGGGCGGAGGCGGCCAGGTCATTCCCGCCCCGACGGAAGACAACATTGGCGACCTCGAGCAAGCGGCCCTGATTTCGGTGGCCGTCGCGCAGAAGTCCCAGGGACCCAACGTCGAAGCCACGCCGCTGGTGGATGCCTCCGGACGCATGAACCTGTTCACCGTCGACATTGCGCCGCCGCTGCCCAATGAACTCTGGCTGGACTTCAAGGTGGAATCCCGCCGGAGCTTCCCCAAGAACCCCGGCGTGTTGCGCATCGTGATCCAAGACGGCGAGCAGGACACGTTCGGCACCGTCATCGGCAAGAGCGCGAAACCGAGTGTTGCCGAACGCTCCGTGAACGTGCTGGCCGCCCGTACGAGCCTTCCGGACACGATGCTGGTGACGATTGCGGTTGAAGCGCTGCTCATGCCCGACGGCACGGACCCCGACACGATCGATCCGATGACGGCCGAGGTGTCCGAAGAACGCTACTCGCTGGCGGTGGCTACCCCGCCCGTTCGCATCAACGTCAAGAGCGCCGCGGCCCCGCCTCCGGCCGCTCCGGCGGCCGCCGCGCCCGAAGAACCCGGCGCCGCCGCCGCGGGGCCGCCCGCGGAAGGCGCCGCTGCCGCCACCAGCGCCGCATCATGAACATCGTCGTCATTGGCGCGCATCCCGACGACTGCGAAGCCTACGCCGGCGGTACTGCCATCAAATGGCTTCGCGCGGGGAACCGGGTGCTCTTTGTATCCCTGACTAATGGGGACGCGGGGCATCATGAGATGGGGGGCGGCGTTCTCGCGCGGCGCCGCCGTGAAGAATCCGAAGCATCGGCCCGCCGGGGCGGCATGGAGACACAGATCCTCGACCATCACGATGGCGAATTGATGCCCACGCTGGCGATCCGGCACGAGGTGATCCGCATCATCCGGCGCTACCGGGCCGACGTGGTCATCAGCCATCACCCGGAGGATTACCATCCCGACCACCGCTACACGTCCACCCTGGTGCAGGACGCTTCGTTCATGGTCACGGTGCCCAACTGCTGCCCGGATGTTGAGGCGCTGCGGCACAACCCGTACTTTTTCTACCTGATGCACGCGCGGCCAAGCGCCCTGACGCTGACTCCGCACATCGCCATCGCCATCGATGATGTGATGGAGGTCAAATACGACCTGCTGGACGCCATGGAATCGCAGATGTACGAGTGGCTGCCCTGGCTGGAAGGCACGCTGGACCAGGTGCCTTCCGCCCCCGCCGCCCGGAAGGCGTGGTTGCGGGAGAATTGGGACGCCTCGTTCACCAGGCCGGCGAATGCACATCGGGACCTCCTCGCAAGATGGTACGGGCCGGAACAGGCAAGGGAAACGCGCTATGTGGAGACCTTCGAAATCTGTCCGTATGGACGCCAACCGTCCGAAGACGAGTTGCGCCGGCTGTTTCCGTTCTTTCCGGATCCGCGGGCATAGCGTTCGCCGCGCCATCCGCGGCGCCTGCGTTCCGCTGCTCGTGGGGCTTCTGTGCGCGGCCGCCCACGGCCAGGACGCTCCTCCGGTCGCCCTCTCCACCATCACATCGGCCGGAACGGCCACCGTCGATACCGCTCCCGATCGTGCCGACTTCTGGCTCTACTTCCGCGTGACGGGAAACACCCTGCAGGAAGCGGCCGAGAAAACCAAGACCACCGAGGTGGACATCCTGCGGCTGCTGAAAGACCGGGAAATCGCGCCGCTCGAAACCGTGGTGACCGGGCCAAGCATACCCGATGCAAACGCCATGACGGTCACGTTCGCGTTCCGGCTGCGCTTCACCGTGGGCAGGCTGGCAACCGGCGTCGAGGAGCCGGTGCAGAGTCTGGCGGCGATCTGTGACGCGTTGCGCGTGGTCGCCCGGGAGACCAACGCCGTGCTGACCGGGCCGCTGCTCAAGGTCTCCGATCAGAGCACCGTGGAGCGCACTGCGGTCATGCGCGCGATGGAGAATGCCCTGCCCAACGCGGAAGCGGCCGCGCAGATCATGTCCACGCGCATAGCGACGATCTTTGATGTGCGCGTGGTGGAGATTGCGTGGAACCAGGACCCGGAATACGGCGCGGACCAGCCGGACACCGAGCGCGCGTCGTGCTCGGCCAAGGTTGAGGTCGTTTACGTGCTGGAGTAGGCGTCACGCGCCTGTCGTGCTGTTTTCCGTCCCCAGTGGCCCGGCGCCGCTTTCCTGAGGCACCACCGCCGAGAACCCTCGCGCGGGGTCATAGGTCACATCGCCCCGGAACGCGCGGAGATTGTGGCGGGCGGTCCAGAGGCCCAGGCCGAGATGCCCGCCGCCCCGGGTCGTGAAAAACGGTTCGAACAGACGCGCACGCACGGCCTCCGGGATGGCGCCGCCCGCGTTCCAGAAACAGAATTCGACGGTCGCCGTTCCGGCGGAAACCGAGACCTTGATCCGCCGGTCCTTTTCCCCCTCAACGGCTTCGATGGCGTTTGAAAGCAGATAGATCAGCGCCTGCTGGAGCTTTGGGAGGTCGACCGAGATCTGCGGCAGATCCTCCTGATAGATGGTCTCGAGATCGACACGGACCATTTTGAGATCATAGCGCCGGAGGTCCAGGACGCTTTCCAGGAGGTCGCGGGGGGAGACCACGCGAAGATCCGGGCGTTCACGGCGGGCGATGTCGGTCAGGCTGCTGACCAGGCGGCTTGAGCGGCGGACCGCCGTCATGATTTCCTCGAGCATGCGGCGGGACTCGTCCGTCTGGCCGCTTTCGAGACTCAGGAGCTCGGCATAGGCCAGGATGGCGCCGAGGTAGTTGTTGACGTCGTGCGTCACGCTGCTGACGCAGCGGCCCACCTGAGCATAGCGATAAAATCGCGCGAACCGTTCGCGCATGTCGCTGTCGGCGAAGATATCTGCCAGCTCGGACACCGTTGCCGTTCCCTCAGCAGGGCGTTGTACGGCGCATGCTGCGCGCGCACCGCTGGACCGAGCCTGGCCGGCCCGCCGGCGGTTCCCTGCCCTGATGCCTGCCCGCATCCCGCGCCGGGCTACAGGTTTTCGATAACCGCCTTTCCGAATTCACTGCACTTCAGCAGCGTGGCGCCGGTCATCAGGCGCTCGAAGTCATAGGTGACCGTCTTGTTGGCGAAGGTTCGCGTCATAGCGCGCACAATGGCTTCGGCAACCTCGGTCCAGCCCAGATGCTCGAACATCATGATGCCCGACAGGATCACGCTGCTGGGATTGACTTTGTCGAGATTGGCATATTTAGGCGCGGTGCCGTGCGTGGCCTCGAAGATGGCCATGCCGGTTTCGTAGTTGATGTTCGCCCCGGGCGCGATGCCGATGCCGCCCACCTGGGCGGCCAGCGCGTCGCTCATGTAGTCGCCGTTCAGGTTCATGGTGGCGATCACGTCGAATTCGGTGGGGCGCGTGAGAATCTGCTGCAGGAAGATGTCGGCGATGGTGTCCTTGACGAGCAGCTTGCCGCCCGGCTCCCCGCCGCAATCATCCCAGGCTACGGCCACATCGGCGAATTCCTCCCGGACCAGGTCGTAGCCCCATTTGCGGAACGCCCCTTCCGTGAACTTCATGATGTTGCCCTTGTGCACGAGAGTAAGCGATTTGCGGCCGTGTTTCAGGGCATACCGGATGGCCGCGCGGACCAGGCGTTTCGAGCCTTCCACGCTCGC